>Ga0209701_10000871_pt1 | contig 18682 bp, 20 predicted proteins | sample CZO8metaG_4_FD_188356 | JGI IMG/M metagenome (GOLD analysis project Ga0209701, IMG submission 188356) | Vadose zone soil microbial communities from the Eel River Critical Zone Observatory, Northern California, USA - CZOApr15con2H3.8 metaG... | ecosystem: Environmental > Terrestrial > Soil >... | reverse complement strand
GCGTCTGCCACGCGGCATTGGCGGCCACATACGCCGAGTTACGCTCGGCCGGAGTGGCGAGGTAGCCAAGCTGGACCCCGAGGTCGAGCGCGGTCGTGTGGCGTCCGCCGCTCGAGAGGGAGAGGAACGACAGCTGCGGCTCGAACATCACCGAGGGGGAAGTGAAGATCGTCGCGTAGATGCTCGGCTGAGCGAGCACCCCGACCCCGGCGGGGACTCCCATGTACGTAATCGAGGTGCCAGACTGGCTTAGGATCGTTACGCCGAGGGACGTCCCGATCTCGGCCGACGGATTTTGCGCCTGCGCGTTCGCTGCGATTGCAGCGGAGCACGTGGCGAAGAGAAGTGCGACAGCGCGCCGCATACGGGTCTGCTCCCCGCATCTGAGTCCAATCAGGCTTGCATTTTGAAGCTAGGTTCGGGTCTGGTCCAGGGCCCTCGGGAGGGGGCAGGAGCAGACCGATGCGGACGAGTCAGTTTACCAACGAGCAGATCGCGATGGCGCTCCGGCAGGCAGAGACGGGGACGCCGCTCGAGGAGATCTGCCGCAAGCTCGGGATCAACGAGAGCACGTTCTACCGCTGGAAGCGGCGGTTCGGGGGCCTCGGGGTGAGCGAGCTGCGGGAGCTGCGGCAGTTGCGGGAGGAGAATCGGAAGCTCAAGGGCTTGGTGGCGGATCTCAGCTTGGATAGGACGATCCTCCAGGAGGCCCTCCGAAAAAAATGGTGAGGCCGGCGCACCGACGCGCCCTGGTGGAGTGGGTGCGTGCGGCGTATCAGCTGCCGGAGCGCCGCGCCTGTCGCGCCGTGGGGGTGTGGCGCTCGCTGCTGCGCTATCGGAGCGTCCGGCCACGCCAGGAGCTCCTCCGCGCCCGGCTGCACGAGTTGGCGCGCGTGCGGGTGAGTTGGGGCTACCGCCAGCTCTGCGTGTTGCTGCGGCGGGAAGGGTGGCGCGTCAATCTCAAACGGGTCTATCGGCTCTACCGGGACGAGGGGCTGAGCTTGCGGCGGTCTCGTCCCAAGCGCCGCCGGAGCGCCGCCCAGCGGGTCGCCGTGCCGCTGCCGACGCGGCCGAACGAGCGGTGGGCGGTGGATTTCATGCACGATACCCTCGAGGGCGGTCGGGCGATCCGGGTGTTCACGGTGCTGGACGTCTTCAGCCGGGAGTGTGTGGCGCTGGTTGCGGGCCGGCTCTTCCGCGGGGAAGACGTGGTGCGGTTGCTCAGCGCGGCGGGGGCCGAGCGCGGGCAGGTGCCCGGGCGGATCAGCGTGGACAACGGGACCGAGTTCACGTCGAAGGCCCTCGACGCCTGGGCCTACTGGAACGGGGTGCAGCTCGATTTCAGTCGGCCGGGCAAACCGAGCGACAATCCGTTCATCGAGAGCTTCAACGCGAGCGTGCGACGCGAGTGTCTCTCGCAACACTGGTTCTTGAGTCTTGAGGACGCGCAGCAGACGCTGACGACCTGGAGGACGGACTACAATAACGAACGGCCTCACACGGCCTTAGGTCGACTGACCCCCGCCCACTTCCGGACGGGTGGTCACTTCACGCCAGACCGGAGCCGACTTCAAAACTTGCATACCTAGCGGACCAAGAATGGGGAGCACCCCAACACCTGCTGCTGTCGCATAATCCCTGGTCCGAAGAACGGGGGCAGGCCATGAACGCCGAACGAGGAACCGTTCTGGGCGTTCGTCACGGCATCGGCAGCGAAACAGTCTTGAGCTCCTCGCCTCTCGCGAGCGTGACGTCGGCGACGGGGCGACCATCTTTGAGCGATGGCATAACGCTGACTGCGCGGAAGCCCGCGTTGCCTCGCAGGGCCTGCTCCACGGCCGCCCGAAGGGACCCCTTTGCCTTCGCCATCGCCGCGCTCTGGCTCTGTGCAGCGGTGTAGTCCTCGGCTTCTGTGATCGACTCGGCCTTGACGACCTTTCCGCTGTTGTGGTCGACAATCACCTCGAAGTACTTGCCGTCCTTCAGCGTATAAACAGAGAGCTGCAATTTGCCTTCCTCGATCTCGAACTTGGCGGAAATCGCCTGGCCGTGACTCGCGCTCGCCGCCAGACCCCGCTCGAGGGGCACCCGAGCGCCCATAACGGCCTTAGCCAGCGTAGTCTGGTTGCCCTCCGGCTCGTCGTTGTCCTGGGCCGCGAGCGTGCTGCCCCAGCACATCGCTGCCGCGGCTAGAACCGGGACAAACCATCCCTTCCTCGTCATGTTCATGGTACCCCCGATCTCAGTGTCGTGAACTGACGCCCTAACCAGCCTTCTTGACGTTCATCTTGTCCAACGCCGCGCGGAGCCCGTGCGCCAGCTTGAGCCCGTCGTCGTTCGCCCAGTAATGCATGAAGAAGAGGTGCGGGCTGTCGGTCAGCATATGGCTGTGGAGGGCCGTAACGGCAATGCCGTTGTCGCGCAGGGCACGGATCACGGGGTTCACCTCATTCCCGATCAAGACGAAGTCCCCAGTGATCGCCGCCTTGCCACCACCCGTCGGCTGGAAGTTGATCGCCGTTGCCAGGCCCATAGACGGTGGGACGTCCACCCCGTTAGCCGTGATCTTCTCCACCCGCGGCACGCCGACCTGATATACGCCACCGTTGACCTTCCCGTGATACCCGAGGATTTGCCCAATTTGCGCGGTGTCGATGCCGAAGCTTCCGGCGGGCGCCGCCGCCGCGGGCGCCCCGAACGGCGTCGTGGTGAGGGCCAGCGCGGCGTGGACCGCCGCTGCGAGCCTCGCCGGCGCGCCGTGCCCGCCGATGTGCATGTACATCACCCGCGGGGATTCATGCAGGAGGTGGTTGTGCAGCGCAGTCTGCTCGATCCCACCGTCCTGGAGCTTGCCGAGGACGGGGCTGACCTCGCTCTCGAGCAGCACGAGGTCGCCCATCAGCATCGTCTCTGTGTCGCTCACCTGCTTGAACGCGACCCAGGAGCCCAGCGCCAGCGCCGGCTTGATGGCCACCCTGGCGGTGGTGACGTGCAGGTCGCTGCGCGGCATTCCAACCTTGTAGGCCCCGTCCGGCTGGAGCGCCCCAGACTTGCCGAGTCCCGCATCCACCTGCTTCCAGTCGACGGCCGCAAGGGGCCGCTGGGTCTGCGCCTTTTCGTGCTGCTCCTGCGCGGCTGACTCTGCCGATTCCTCTTCCCGTTCGCCTTCTTCGCGCTCCCGCGAGCAGGCCGCTCCGATCAGCACCATCGCGGCAACACCCGAGACTCTTGCTCTCCACCACCAACGCGGCCACCCCGCTCTCTCGCGCATTCCTCCTCCAGTGAGCTGATCCACATCAGGTCGACGCTTGCTCGGCAAATTCTCGCACGATACACTTGTGATAGTCAAGGGATTCGTTTGGGAGGCGACGCCGACATGCCACAGTCTGCCGCGAACCGCTGGGTCCTGCTCATCCATCAGATCCCGCCCAAACCCGACTACTTCCGGGTCAAGGTGGGGCGCAGGTTGCAACGTCTCGGCGCGGTCGCCATCAAGAACTCGGTTTACGTCCTCCCCCGTACCGACGAGACGGTCGAAGACTTCCAATGGCAGCTGCGGGAGATCGTGGCCGGTGGTGGGGAGGCTTCGGTCTGCGAGGCCAACTTCGTGGATGGCCTCACCGACGCCGAGATCGAGGCGCTGTTTCGCACCGCCCGGGATGTGGACTACCGCGAGATCGTGGCGGACGCGAAACGCCTCTTCAAGACGTTGCCGGGCGGCGGGCGAGGCGCGCGGACCGACGGCCGCGGGCAGATCACGGCCGACGTCCGCCGGCTGAAACGCCGCCTGGCGGACCTCGTCGCCATCGATTTCTTCGGGGCCCCGCGTCGTCGGGCGGCCCACGAAGAGCTCGCGCGGCTCGAGGCGCGGCTCCGCCCGCCAGAGGCTCAAGTTGCCGCGGCAGCCCATCCCGCCAAAGCTCCACGCCGCGCCACGTGGGTGACCCGGCAGGGCGTCTACATCGATCGGATCGCGAGCGCGTGGCTGATTCGCCGATTCGTCGACCCCGAGGCGCAGTTCAAGTTCGTCGCCCCCGAAGGGTACCGGCCACGGCCGGGCGAGCTCCGGTTCGACATGTTCGAGGCCGAGTACACGCACGAGGGGGACGCCTGCACCTTCGAGACGCTCGTCGCGCGCTTCGGCTTCGGCGATCGCGCGCTCCGCGTCATCGCGGAGATCGTGCACGACATCGACTGCAAGGAAGCGAAGTTCGGGCGGCCCGAAGCCCCTGGGCTTGAGCGACTGATCGCTGGCATCGCGAGGCAGCATGCGGAAGACCGCGCGCGACTCGAGCACGGGACGGCGCTCTTCGACGCCCTGTACGCGGCGTTGACGACCACCGCCGCCGAGACGGGTCGCCCGCGACCCGAAAGGCGCGGCGCAGCGCGCAAGACCGCGAGGTCGCGGCGGTGACGACAGGGCCCGGCTACGGGATGGACGCGGCGAACGCTCCGCCGACCCCCGTCGAGCGATCCAGCCTGCGGGCGTTCCTGCTCTACTTTCTGCGGCTCGGCACCGTCGGGTTCGGCGGGCCGATCGCACTCGCCGGGCATATGCAGCAGGACCTCGTGGAGCAGCGCCGATGGATCAGCGCCCAGGAGTACAAGGAGGGCCTGGCTCTGGCGCAGCTCGCGCCAGGGCCGCTCGCCGCCCAACTGGCGATGTACCTCGGCTGGGTGCGGGCCGGCAGGCTCGGCGCGACGTTGGTCGCGCTCGCGTTCGTCGGCCCCTCGTTTCTCATGGTGCTCGTCCTGTCCGAGCTCTACATCCGCTTCGGCGGGCTGCCGTGGATGCAAGGGTTGTTCTACGGGATCGGCGCCGCCGTCATCGCCATCATCGCCCGCAGCGTGCTGAAACTCGTGCGGATGACGCTGGGCCGGGATCGGCTCCTGTGGGGTCTCTTTACCGCGAGCGCGGTGGTCACGGCCTGGACCGAGTCGGAGATCATCTGGGTGTTCCTCTTGTGCGGCCTCGTCCCGATGCTGCTCCGCCGGCGGCAACCGGCCGCGGCGACCCCCGCGCTCGCGTTCCTGCCGGCCGCGCCCGGGCTCGTCGCCGGTCTCGGCGGCCCGGCGTCGGTGGGCGTGCTGTGGAAGATCCTGGCGTATTTCGCCGGCGCCGGACTGTTCGTATTCGGGAGCGGGCTCGCGATCGTGCCGTTCCTGTACGGCGGTGTGGTGCAACAGTTCCACTGGCTCACCGAGCGGCAGTTCATCGATGCCGTGGCTGTTTCGATGATCACGCCGGGCCCCGTGGTGATCACGGTGGCGTTCATCGGCTACCTCGTGGCGGGACTCGCTGGCGCGACCCTTGCCGCGATTGGGGTCTTCCTGCCGGTGTATCTGGTGGTGGTCTTCGTCGCGCCGTACTTCCATCGGGTAGCGAAGAACCGGCAGGTGAAGGCGTTCGTGGACGGGGTTACGGCGGCGGCGACGGGGGCCATCGCCGGTGCCGCCGTGATCCTCGGCCGGCGGTCGCTCCTGGACGTGCCAACGATCCTCATCGCGCTCGTGACCGTCGCGCTCCTGCTGGCCCCCAAGAAAATCCCGGAGCCGGTGCTCATCATCGCGGCGGGCCTCGTCGGGTTGGTGCTGCGGGACGCTGCCGTCCCCCGCTAAGGAGTTCTGCCATGACCGCTCGTGTCGCTGCTCTCCTGCTCATCGCTACCCTGGCCAGACCGTGTTCGGGGCGAGCCCAGCAAGGGTCCTGGGATACGGTCGGCCGCATCCTCGGCGCCGCGGACGCGTTCGCCGCCGGGTATCACCGGTACAACCTTCCGCGGCGTGACCTGTCGGTCCGCGTCGGGGACGTCCCCGTCGCCCCGCAGCTCGCGCTGGGCGCCTGGGCGGGGTTCAGCGGGACACCGGATGACGTAACGATGATGGGCGACCTGGTGCTCACGAGCTCCGAGGTCCGTCCCGTCCTGGCCGAGCTCGCGCGCGAGCGTCTCGAGGTCACAGCCGTCCACAATCACCTCGTCGGCGAAGCACCCCAGCTCACCTACATCCACTTCCACGGCCAGGGGGGCGCAGTGGAACTGGCCCGACGGCTGGACCGGGCGATCGCGCTCACCCCCACGCCGCGACCAGTGCAGCCCGCACCGGGACAGCCACTCACGATCGACACCGCGGCCGTGTTCACCGGGCTGGGGCACTCAGGCAAGGCGCAGGGCGCGGTGGCCCAATTGTCCTTCATCCTCGTCCAGGGGCAGGTGACGCTCGACGGCCGGCCGGTGTCACCGGCGCTCGGCTACGGGAGTCCGATCAATCTCCAGATGGTGGACGGCTCCCGCGCCGTGGCGACTGGTGATTTCGCCGTGACCGGGCCCAAGGTCGGGGGCCTCTTGACCGCCCTCGCGCAGCACGGCATCACGGCCACGAGCGTGCACAGCCACCTCATCGGCGAGTCACCCCCGCTCTACTACATCCACTTCTGGGCCGACGGCCCATTGCCCGACGTCCTGCGTGGGCTCAGGACGGCGCTGGACGCCGTCCGGTAAGGTATGGGAGACCGTTGATGCGGTGGGTGACTCGCCGACAGATCCGCGTGAATCGCACGGCGACCGCTTGGTTGATCCGGCGCTTCATCGATCAGGGCGCCACCTTTACGTTCGTCGAACCGGCTGAAGTGGCCGAGGTCGAGCGCCGCACCGGCGCCATCGGCTTCGACGCTCCGGGCGCCCGGTATCCGCACGAGGACGACCGAGGCCGCTGCTCGTTCGAAGCGTTGGTGCAGGAGCACCGCCCCGACGACCCCGCGCTGCACGCGCTCGCGCGCATCGTGCACAGCGCCGACTTCAACGAGAGGCTAGTCGCAGTTCCGGAAGCGGCGGGCCTCATCGCCATATCCCAGGGGTTCCCCCTCGTGGCGAAGGATGACCATGAAACGGTCGAGCGAGCCTCGTTCTTGTATGACGCGCTGTATGCGTCGCTTCAGCACCAAGGCACCGGGAGATGACCATGGTTGACCGAGTGTCGGGGCTGGTCTTGGTCACCTTGGCCTCTGCACTGGTCCTGACGGAAGGCGCGTGCTCTGACCAGGGTGGCGCTCGGCGGAACGCGACGAACGCCCAGGCCGCTTTGCGCGGACCAGCCGACTCGGCAATACCCGATGGCCCGCTCGGTGCCGCCATTGTCCGCGGTCGTGCGCTCCTGCTCGCCACCCGCGATAGCCTGCCGGAACATGTCGGCAATGCGTTGCGCTGCGCCTCGTGCCACCTCGATGAGGGGCGTCGTCCGAACGGCTCGTGGGTCGGGGTCTACGCTCGCTATCCCCAGTACCGCAGCCGCAGCAATACGGTAGAGACGATCGAATACCGGATCAACGACTGCCTCCAGCGCAGCCTCAACGGGAAGCCGGTGCCGGTCGACGGACCGGACATGAGAGATATGGTGAGCTTCCTGGCGTTCCGCTCGCGTGGCGTTGCCGTCGCGCTCCCGCAGGCTGGCGGGGCTCGACTCCAGCGGTTTGTGGGCCTGACCCCGGACACAGCGGCCGGCGCCGCGATCTATGCATCCGCCTGCGGGAAGTGCCACGGCGGCGACGGCCAGGGGACGCCCATCGGGCCGCCCGTGTGGGGACCGCGCTCTTACAACATCGGCGCCGGGATGGCTCGGATCCGGACCGCGGCATCGTTCATCCGGGACAACATGCCCTTCGACGCCCCCGGCTCGCTCACGGATCAACAGGCGCTGGACGTTGCGGCGATCATGAACGCACGTCCACGCCCCGATTACCCGGGCAAGGAATACGACTGGCCGCTCGGTGATCCACCGCCAGATGTGGCCTACCCGACGCTCGCGTTGCAGCGGCAGTCGCGGGCGTCGGGGGCTGACGCACGGTCGGCGCCTCCACACACGGAGAGTCTCTACGCCGACGCCGGCGCCAACATGCTGAGCGCCGCAGCAGCGCGGGCGCTTCCGCGGGCCTACGTGCCGAACGACAAGGACGGGACGGTCAGCGTAATCGACCTGCGCACCTACGGTGTCATCCAAACGATCAGAACGGGTGCCCGCCCGGAACACGTCGTGCCGTCTTACGACTTCACGACCCTCTGGGTGACGAATAACGGCGGCAGCAGCTTGACCCCGATCGATCCGATCACGGGGAAGGTGGGGCCCAATGTCGCCGTGGACGACCCGTACAACCTCTACTTTACCCCTAGCGGTCGGCACGCGATCGTCGTCGCCGAGGCACGCCAGCGGCTCGACTTCCGGGACCCCCACACGATGGCGCTCGAGACCTCTGTCCCGGTTGACTGCAAGGGTGTCGACCACATGGAGTTCACGCGCGACGGTCGGTACGCCATCGCCACCTGTGAATTCTCTGGCCAGGTGCTCAAGCTGGACCTCGTCTCGCAAAAGGTCATCGGCTACCTCCTCCTCGATCCCGATAGACTCGGCACGCGCGCAATGCCGCAGGACATCCGATCGTCGCCTGACGGCCGCGTCTTCTATGTCGCCGACATGATGGCGGATGGCGTTTTCCTCATCGACCCCGACCGATTCGAGCGCATCGGGTTCATCGCGATAGGCAAAGGGACCCACGGCATTTACCCGAGCCGGGACGCGACGCTGCTCTACGTGTCAAACCGCGGGTGGAACACCGTCACCGGCGGCCGCCACGGTCCGGGCAGCGTCACCGTCCTGGATCCCGCCACGCGCCACATCCTCGCGACGTGGCAAATACTCGGTGGCGGGAGCCCGGACATGGGCAACCTGACGGCAGACGGCAAGGAGCTGTGGCTCACTGGTCGCTACGATGCCGAGGTCTACGTGTTCGAGACGGCCTCCGGGCGACTGACCCACCGGATCAAGGTCGGGCATGGGCCACACGGCATGACGGTATGGCCGCAACCGGGCCGGTACTCGCTCGGCCACACCGGCAACATGCGGTGACCGCACGCTGGCACGCGGGGAGAGCCGAGCAAGATGCTGGTTCGAGGCACGCCCACGCCCAAGAGGATAATGAGATGATCGGGAACGCCCGGCGCCTCTACGACCCCCCGCATGCCTTCCTGCAGCGTGTCGGGTAGATGACCGGCGTCACGCGCATCGCGGTCTTGCTCGCCAGCCTGAGCCTCCCCGCCCAGATCGCTCGGACGCAGCAGACGCGCGCTGGCCCCACCGGTCACGACCTCGGCAATTCGGCAGGTGGCTCCACGATCCGGGCCGCCCTGATAGAGACGGTGGTGACGCTGGACGGCCGGCTCGACGAGCCGTTCTGGGCGACGGCGGACTCGATCGACGACTTCCGCCAGCGCGAACCACTCGAGGGGTCGCCCGCCACGGAGCGCACGGTCGTCAAGGTCGCCCATGATGCCGACGCTCTCTACATCGTGGTGCGCTGCGACGATTCGAACATGCGCGGCGTGCGGGCCAGCCAGCTCCGCCGGGATGCCGATCTTTCGAGCGACGACAACGTCCGGCTCCTGATCGACAGCTTCGACGATCGGCGCAGCGCGTTCGTGTTCGGCACGAACCCCAACGGCGCTATGTGGGACGCGCAGTTCGGGGGCGGCGAAGACCTAAACGAGAACTGGAACGGCGTTTGGGACGTGGCCGTCTCGCGCGACAGTGCCGGATGGACCGCCGAGTTCCGCATCCCATTGCTCGCCCTGCGGTTTCACGCGGGGACCAACCCGGAGTTTGGGTTCAATGTCCGGCGCTTCATCCGACGGAAGAACGAAGAGGACCTGTGGCGCTCGTATGGCCGGGCCCAGGGGCTCTACCGCCTGAACAATGAGGGGGCGATCACCGACCTCAGTGATCTGCAGCGTCCCCGCGATCTCGAGCTGTACCCGTATGCCCTCGGCAGGGGCGTAGAGACCGAGCACGACAGCGTCGGCAGGGAGACGACGGGGGGCTACTTCGGCGGGAAGGCTGGGGTCGACGCGAAGCTCGGCATCACCCCGACGTTGACCGCGGACGTCACCGTCAACACCGACTTCGCGCAGGTGGAAGCCGACCAGCAGGTCATCAACCTCACCCGGTTCCCCTTCTTCTTCCCCGAAAAGCGCCAGTTCTTCCTCGAATCGAGCGGGCTGTTCGACCTGGGGCGGCCCGGTCGGGTGCAGCTGTTCTACTCGCGCCGGATCGGGCTCGACGCCAGCGGTGCGCCCGTGCCGATCCTCGCCGGCGGCCGGGTCTACGGGCGGCTCGGGCCGTGGCGGGTTGGCATCCTCGACGCGCAGACCGGCGGTGGCGACAACGCGAATGACGCCGTCGTTCGGCTCCAGCACGACCTCTTCGAGCGGTCCTACGTCGGCGCCATCGGGACGCTCCACGCCGGACCCCGCGGCCAAGGCGTCGCGCGGGCGGGCGGGGTGGACGTCGACCTCCCGCTGATCGTCCACGGAGCTAACCTCGAGCCTAAGGTCTGGATCGCGGGCAGCCAGACGCCAGGGGTGCCTGGGACTCCCCTCGCGTGGCGGCTCTCGACGGACTACCCGAACGATCTCTTCGACAATTTCGTCGCGCTCTACCGCATCGACTCGGGCTTCGCCCCGCCGCTCGGCTTCGTCCGTCGCACGGGAATCTGGGAGACGGCCGGGCACGTGGACTTCAAGCCGCGACTGGGAGCGCTGGGGATTCGGCAGCTCGACTTCACGTTTCCCATCCCGAGCTGGGACATCATCGCGAACGAGACGGGCTCGCTCTTCCGGAGCTGGGATTGGCAGACGGCGTGGTTCGAGTGGCGGGTTTTCGGGGGCGACCGGCAGAACGGCGATCACTTCGAAGTCAACTTCCAGCGCCTCATGGACGCCCCCACCGACACCTTTAATATCTTCCGCGGCGTCGTGATTCAGCCCGGCCGCTACTGGTGGTCTCGTTACGAGCTCCAGTACTTCATGAACCCGGGCCGTCCCCTGAGCGTCGGGGCATTCGTGAACTGGGGCCAGTTCTACGGCGGTCACAGCACCGATCTCGAGCTCAGCGCGGCGTGGCGCGGCGGTGGCCACGTCATCGTGAGCACTGGTCTGACTCGAACGACGGCTCACTTGCCGGTCGGCGCGTTCACGGCCGTGCTGTCGGCGAGCCGGTTGGAGTACGACTTCAACACCCGCACCAGCCTGCTCGCGTTCGTCCAGTACGACAACCAGAACGAGCGCGTGGACTTCGATGTGCGGTTCCACTGGATCCCGGTGATCGGGGACGATGTGTTCCTGGTGTGGAACTCGGGGTATACGACCGAGCCGCTCGCCCGGTTTCGTTTCCCCGATGCTCGCGCTTTGTCGCGCCCGCTCAACGGGGCCTTCGTGATCAAAGTAGTTCATCGTCTCACGCCGTAGGAGGGATCGCTGATGCTCACGCATGCATTCATGGCGCTTACGCTCGTGGGCCCACCCAAGGCTCCGCCGCCGGCCTGCAGCTTGGGCGGCCCAGCGGTCGACGCGCGCTGGTCGGGCACCATTCCACCGGCATCGACGGCCGATCCGCCACTCCGCGTGGTTACCGACGTGCCGCTGCCCGGGAGCGCATCGCGCTTTGACTATCAGAACCTCGAGGCGGCTTCCGGCCGGCTGTACATCTCGCACATGGGCGCCGGGCAGCTCGTGGTCTTCGACGTCCGCGCGGGTCGAGTCATGGCGAATCTGGACGGGTTTCCCGCCGTGACTGGCGTTCTGGGCGTTCCGGCCGAACACCGGGCGTATGCCTCCGCGACCGGTGACCACGCGGTCGTCGTCGTGGACGATTCCACGCTCCAGATCGTGGCGCGGGTCCAGGGACCGCGGTTCCCGGACGGGATCGCGTATGCTCCTGAGCAGCGACGGGTCTTCATCTCGGACGAGTCGGGGCGGCGGGACTTTGTGATCGATGCGACGACCAACACCGTGGTAGCGCAGATTGAGCTCGGCGGGGAAGCGGGAAACACCCAGTACGACCCCGGCTCGCACTGTGTGATCGTGGCGGTGCAGACGGCGAACCAACTCGCGGTGATCGACCCGGCGACCGCCACGATCGTTCGTCGCATCACGCTCGACCAGGCGGTCCGGTACCCCCATGGCGTCTACATCGACGCCGCGCACCGCCGGGCGTTCATCGCTGGACAGGAGAGCGCGACGCTCGGTGTGCTGGATCTCCAGACGCTCCAGCTGCGTCAGGTGCTCCCAATCGGGAGTGATCCCGACGTCCTGGCGTTCGATCCGACACTCGGACGGTTGTACGTGGCCGCTGACTCCGGGGTCGTGGCCGTGCTCGAGGAGCGGGACGCATCTCTCGCGCAGCTCGGCTGGTACCGGGCGCCGAAGGCACACTCGGTCGCGGTCGATCCCGCCACGCACCGCGTCTACTTGCCGCTCGCGGACGTGAGCGGTCATCCGGTCCTCCGGGTATTGGTGCCGAGCGATTCTCACTGAGCCACTGCGGGAGGAGCCCATGGAACGAAGCCCTCGATTCACCATAACTGTGTTAGGCGCAGTCGCTCTGAGCGCTCTCGTCGGCGTTCCTCGACACCCGCGCACCACCGAGTCCGCGCGGCTGAATCGGCAGGCGGTACCGGCGGTCATTTGGCAGTTCGACTCACTCCCCGCAGGGCAGCCGCCGGCTGGCTTCTCCTTCGGCCGTACCGGCGGCGGCCGCGTGGGTCATTGGATGGTGCAGTCAGCGCCAGACGCGCCGAGTCCGCCGAACGTCCTGGCCCAGGTCGACAGCGACCGTACCGACTACCGGTTCCCGGTCGCGGCCGCACTGTCGCCGAGCTTCACGGATGGCAGCGTCTCGGTGAAGTGCAAGCCTGTGTCGGGGCATGTTGACCGGGCGTGCGGTCTCGTGTTCCGGTACCAGGATGAGAACGACTACTACCTGACGCGCGCTAATGCGCTCGAGGACAACGTCCGCTTCTACTACGTGAAGAACGGACGCCGGATCCAGCTCGCCAGCTGGAGCGGGAAGGTCACATCAGGCGTCTGGCACGAGCTGCGCGCCGAGTTCCAAGGGGACCATGTGGAGGTATACTGGGACGGCACGAAGCGGATCGACGCGCACGACCACACGTTCAGTGGTCCCGGCCGCGTGGGCGTGTGGACCAAGGCCGACTCGTACACTTTGTTCGATGACCTCACCGCTAGGCCGCGGGTGTAGATCCACCGAGTTGACACCTTGCGTGAGACCATAGCTGGCCTGATCGGGTCCTGCGGCCTTCTCGGCGTACTCGGCTTGGTCCTTGCCCCCCGGCCAATCGTGGGGCAGGAACCCGCGGCCCCGTACCGCGTTACGTGGCGTGACGCGGCATCGGTGGGGACCGCCGGTGTCCTGTATCTACTGCCCGCGGCCCTGGGATTGCCGCACGGCGCTCCGTCCTGCGCTCCCTGCGATCCGGCCACCCTGCCAAGTGTGGACCGGTGGGCGTTGCATCGTGTCTCCACGACAGGAGACGCCGCCAGCGATGTGGTCCTCGCCGGCGTCGCGGGATTCACGGCGTTCGCCGGCCTGCATGGCCTGCCGGCGCAGCAGTTGCACGGCAACTTCGCGGTGTTCGCGAATGCGGCGAGCTGGACCGCGGCCACAACGGAATGGCTCAAAGTGCTCGTGCGCCGCAAGCGACCAGTGCTGTACTCAAGCGATGCAGTAAAGGCGGCGAGCGATCCGGAGAGCCAACAGTCGCTACCCTCTCTGCACGCGTCCCTCGCATTTGCAGCGGCGACCTCCTACCTGATGATCGCGCGCCGGCAGCATCTGCCGCACCGGACGCGGAATACCCTCCTGCTCTATGCAGGCGCGGTGGGTGTGGCAGCACTCCGGGTCGCGGCAGGCAAACATTTTCCGACGGACGTGCTGGCGAGCGCTGCCCTCGGCAGCGCGATCGGCTGGGTCGTTCCGACAATTCACCCTACGCAGCCTTGATCCCCTGGACGTCGCGGGTGGCGGCAGTCAACCTCCTGGCCCAAGAGGCCGTGATCGGTGGTACATCGCGTAGGGGCTGCCTCTGCTGTACTTAAGGGGGTGGCCCGTCAGTAGTGGTGCGCGACGATTGCGTGGCGGCGGGTCATCAAGGCGGCGTTAACGAGAGCTCTTCGCCTTGCGTAGCCTGGCCTGGAGCGCCGGCGTAGGCGGAAAGCCTTGCCAGATCCAAAACGCCACTTGTGTGATGTACTTCTCCTGTCGGCGAGTCCGTTCCCACGTGCCGAACAACCGGATGCGGTACGCGCCGCCTCCCCAGCGCTGCTTCACCGTCTCGTACGAGAATTCATCCGGTGGCATTCGCTCCAGATAAATCCACCGCTCAGGATCGTCGTCGCGCTGGCGCCAGAGCACGACCACCCGGACGCGGCTCCCTAGGTCGTTGACTACCTGTTCGGGGTCGCGCTGCTGCTCTTCGTTATGGCGCCGGAGAGCCTCCGGGAGCTCATGAGTTGACCGTGTACGCATACAAATCCTCACTCCCCAATGTCGTTTGCCTGGCAAAAACCCGCTCGTCACTCCGCTAGTAAAGCCGCTCGTTACCCCGCTGGTTACTCCGCTAGTGTGCCGGCGATTCCGCTGGCAATTCCACCAGAGTTTCCACCGGGTTTTCCCCGCTATTTCCTGTTCGACGCGGTGCCACGCGGGGGTCAGGACCCGATGCTTGACACCGCCAGCCGGGAATGATAAAATGACATAGCCGCTATATCACTTTCAAGGGTCGCCAATGGGACGCGCCCGCCCCGATCTCATCAGGGTTCTCGAGGAGAACCCCCCCGGTCCCCAGGCCGGCATCATCCTCGTGCGCAAGCTCCGCGGCCGCGAGTACGAGACGGAGATCGGACCCCGCGACTACTTGTCGCAGATCGAGGCTGCGGCCTTCTTGGGGAAGAGCCTGATGGCGGTTAACCGGTACGTTCGGCTCGGGCTGCTGAAAGACGTGACGCGCCATGGGATCTCGATGATCCAGTTGGCCGAGCTGCGCCGGTTCCGGCGCGAATACTTGGAAGGCGGAAAGGGCGGTCGGCTGCGGCGCGGCGCAGGCCGGGGCAGGTGAACAGACGAGCATCCATGAGTGTCGACGAACAGGGGGAGCTGCTGCTGCGGCGCGAGGAGTCGCCCGCTGTGGTCGGCGGCATCGAGCCGCTATTGACCGCGGCCGAAGTTGGCCGCCTGCTCGCCATCCCTACTAAACGGGTCTATGAAGTCGTCGGGCATCTCGCCATCCAGCTCGCGCCGCACACCCTGCGGTGGCGGCTGTCGGACATCGCGGCGTTGATCGAGTCGCGGAGGAGGAGCAAGTGAGCGTCTTTAAGCGGCCGGAGAGCAATCGGTACGTCGTGGAGGTCAGGTGGCGCGGGGTTCCCCGGCTGAAGCTGTCGACCGGGAGCACGAGCAAGGTGCGCGCAGGAGCGATGGAGCGCACTCTCCAGGCACTGCGGGACATCGGGCGTTTCGACGTTCTCCGGCTGCTCGGCGAGGGGAAACTGCGGCTGGCCGACGTGCACGAGGACTATCAGCGCGACCCCGCCGCTCTCCAGCAGCGGGTCGCGACGGTGGCGAGCCCCGTGCTCGGGCCGCTCGTCGATGAATGGCTCAGGTGGCTGGAGAGCCCCGCGGTGCTGTCGTTGAAGACTCGGCGCCCATTCAGTCTCCGGACAGCGTATCGGTACTGCGAATCATGGCAGCGGCTATTTCGGATCTTGCCGCGGGGTCGCGAGGCGACCCTGGCTGACATCACAAAGGGCTTTGTGGCCGACTTCCGGGAGGCGCGGCGCCGCGAGGGCAAGGCGGGGTCGACGATCAATCGGGACTTGTGCGCATTGTCGGCCTTCCGTCGCTGGTGCGCTGAGGAGCGGGACTTTGCGATCCCGGCGCTCAAAATGGCGCGCGAGCGGGAGCCCGCCGGCAGAGAGCGGTGGCTGTCGGCCGAGGAGCTCAAGGATCTCGAGATCGCCACGCCGCGGGAGTGGTGGCCATTGTTCGCCACCCTCGCGTTCACGGGACTGCGGATCGGTGAGGCGCAGGGACTCCGGCGTGCTGACGTTCGGCTCGCGGAGCGCCGGATCACGGTGAGCGATCGCCTGCGTCGGTTGAAGAACGCGGGCAGCGCGCGCGACGTCCCCGTGCCCGAACCCCTGGCGCGGGTGCTCGCCGAGCACTTGACGCGCTGCCCTGGCGGGCCGAGCGACCTGCTTTTCCCCCCGCCGTTTAGCGACTATCGAGCAGCACGGCGCGTATTCGCTCGAGCATGCCGACTGGCTTCGCTACACGACGCAACCGTGCATGATCTGCGGCACACGTTCGCTGTGCACGCAGCCCAATCTGGGGTACCGATCCCGCGAATCCAAAAGCTGCTCGGCCACGCCACGGTGGCGATGGCGATGCGGTACATGACGCACGCGCCAGAGGCGTACTTCGCGGAGGATGCCGCGAGGGTGGCGGGGAGTCTTACCGGAAAGCAGGATCGAGAGGAGGAGGCAAGGGTGGAGCTGGTGAGAGCCGGGCTCACGCAGGCGTAGCGCGTAAACCCCGGAGCCGCGGCTTGTCGCCAGTCGCCAGGCGTCACGGTCCCTGATCCGCTGCACCCGGGGCGGGTGCGGCGGGCGCAAGTGCCGGACTCTCACAAGCTCTTCAAATCTGGACCTAACTTGTGGAGTGCCAAGGTTTCAGTCTTGTCTACGGCCGCCTCGTCCTGCAGCTTGTGCGCTGCCCGACGGTAAGGCTAGGAATCGGTGTCCCCAGCAAGACTCACCCGCAGGCAGAGGGAGCTGGTCCGAGAGCTGGACCAGCTCACCGACTTGTTTGACCTTGACTATTGGAACATTCAGTCTTATCCCGCGGGCGCTTGGCGGACCACATTCCTCGAACTTGCGAGGAACAAGATCGTTCGTAGCCAGATCATCATTTGGTACACGCTTATTGACGAACACCTCAACCTTCGCCTATCCCGCTTCTTCTACGGCAGTAAGCGGACGACCGTGCAACTCTGGCGTACGAAGCGCTATAAGTTGTTTAACTACCACGTGCTTGAAGAGTTGAGCCTTCTCCAAAAGCTGCGCTTCGCTAAGGCCATTCACCCCATTCCGAAGAGGGTCGCCGCTCGCATCGAGCATTTTAACGCTCTCCGGAACGGAGTGGCTCACGCCTTCTTCCCCGAGAATCTGAAGAAGGCACCCCCGGTGTGGCGTGGCGTGAGCGTCTTCACGCTCGCCGGTGCGAAGATCCTAGCTCAAGACATTCAAGAGATCATCGACTTCTTCTTGGCCGCGGGCGACCGTCCCTAGAATCGAAAACTCGGCCCGGTCGTACGGCAGCGATGCCTCGCCACTTGGCTGAGAGAACAGGAAATAATTGCCCTGGAAGCCGCTCGCAGACCCTGACCCGGAAGAGTCCGCGGCCTTTGTAAAGGCATTCAAAAAGAAGGCGCGGTTCTTAGTGGACGAGAGCTTGGGCATTGGCGTGACCGGTTACCTTCGCGAAGCAGGTTGGAACGCGAAGGACGTGAGCGAGGTCGAACTGTCAGGCCATTCAGACGAAGAGGTTTTTGCCTTCGCTGGACGGGACGACCGGATTCTCCTGACCCACGATGAGGGCTTTCTCAACGACAGGGCTTTTCCGCCACATCGGAACCCCGGCATTGTGATACTGCCTGGTGGGTCCGGGGATGAAGCGGCCCTCGTTGGCGCGCTGGAGAGCACGTTGAGGGTGGTGGGGAGGTTTCGGGAGCTCTATAGGCACTCGAAGGTGGCCATCGCTGCAGACGGGACGATCACGATCATCGACCGTAACCACGACACCGGCGCGATGACCAAGACCCGCTACCACTTCACACGCAGCGGGCCCGCGCTGATCTGGGAAGACGAGTGACACGCTGGGAGCGCGGTCTCTGGATCGCGGCTCCTGTCGCATTTCCGCCTTTCCACGCCGCAAAAACGCCCTACCACGAATCCTCATCGCGCTCCATTCTTTAACGTCGGTGTTGCATAGTTCTTTCTGAGGAGGTATCCGATAATGCCCCCTAAGCGGAGACACGGTGGAACGGACGGGACTGAGATTCTGAAGGACCTCTTGATTGTTCAGCTGGGGATCGCCGGTGTGCCGCAACAGAGCATCAGGGCTATCGTGGGCTGTGACATCGTCCGCGTGAACCGGATCGTACGGCATCTCAAGGTCAAGCCATAGGTCAAGTCGCTAGTCGTCGCGCAGCTGCAGAACACCGTCATGGCGGTCAGCTCGTCCCGCACGGTACGAGACGTTGTCCAGGCGACGAGTTCGGTGGCCAGGGTGACCCCCGGAACCGGGGGGCTCACACTCACCGGTTTCGCGCCGACGGTGAGTATCAGCACGGGCAAGAACCCCAAGCCGCAGTGAACCCGGCGACATCGCCCCTAGCATCCCTGCGGAAGCGAACGGGCACGCCAGGGCACTCGACCGGGCGGCGGGATCCGCGGCGGATACCGACTCTAGAGTTTCATGCCCAACTCGGCGGCGCGCAATTCGACGTGCCGGAGATTAAGTGGGAGCGCGAGAGTCATCACGAGCCGCACGGGCCTGCCACCATTATTGCCACCACACGTCATTCGTGTGAGAGGGTTCGAGCTCTAACCCTTGCCGAACTCGTAGTGAGTTGCGAGGTTACGTTCCTTCCGGCGCCGTAGCCAAGTGGTAAGGCAGAGGTCTGCAAAACCTCTATTCGTCGGTTCGATTCCGACCGGCGCCTCTTGAGAAAAGCCAGCTAGGTGCTTAGCCCGCGCTGCCAGGCTGACTCCCCACGAGG
>Ga0209701_10000869_pt1 | contig 18691 bp, 18 predicted proteins | sample CZO8metaG_4_FD_188356 | JGI IMG/M metagenome (GOLD analysis project Ga0209701, IMG submission 188356) | Vadose zone soil microbial communities from the Eel River Critical Zone Observatory, Northern California, USA - CZOApr15con2H3.8 metaG... | ecosystem: Environmental > Terrestrial > Soil >... | reverse complement strand
CGAAAGTTGGGCGATCCCTTCGCTTTGTCGTGCAACGCCGTCTGCAACTTCTGAACACTTAGTGGAGTTGTTAGGCTCATCGCCAATCCCTCGGTCCTTCGTTGCTTCTTGCGTTTCCTTTCAACTGAGGCTCCTTCCCTCCACCGGAGTTACCCGGCTTCGTCAGTACTACGAGCCTCTCCGACACCCCAGACGGCCCGGCCTGTCTCTCGCGAGCTGCCAGTTGGTCCGTACTGCGACCACCGCTGGGGCTTCCCGTGTTGCGCTTGATCCCCTTCATCCGCATGCCGTCGCTACTACCCCGACAGGTCCGATGGAAACTTGTTCGCTCGTACATTCCCATCGTCTTCGGCCTTCCCCGAATCTCAGGCGGGTCGGCTCCTGTAAAACCCTTTTCGAGGCCTGCTCAGCGTTCACACTGTTACGGCCTACAGATTTGCCAAGTCGCCTTCGCGACCCTTTACACCAGAGGCTTCAGCAGCTTCGTTGCCTCCGCTGCTGCTCCGATTGCTACCGGGTGGAGCGAACCAGTTCCCGGACGGGATTTTCACCCGCTGTGGATCAGCACCTTTTCACGGCGCACTGAGAAATGACGGCTAGAAGGCTTATTACTTTCTTATAGGTTGGGGCCCTGGGACTAACTTTATGCTCTGCCAAGTAAGCGCGCTAGTAAGAGTGAGCGGATGAGCTAAACAGGCCGACATAATCTCTCAAAGGGTTCAAATTCCTCTGAAAAGATGTCCCCCCCTGTGGCTCATTTTGCCTTTCGAGAACCAAGCGCCCAACCTGCCAAATTCTTGGACCGGCGTTTCGTAAGACTGAAGGCGTGTATCGCTGCTTGATATTCCGCCCCATTCCTGTCATTCAGGCAATTCTGCGCATGGGCCAAACTTCGACCACCACACGGCGCACTTCAAAGTGCCTCACTCTATTTCGGACCTCGTATTCCCATCTCTTTTCTATTCCAGAAATCCAAGCTGTTGGCTCTGCTCGATATCTCGCCTCTTTCCATAGCGAAATGCCATCCACACGCCGACAGTCATGATTCCCAGAGGCGGCACCAAGAGTATAACCACGCCTTTACTGATAGCTTTTCGCCCGTCTTTAGAAGTTGCCTCGGCCGAGCTGCGGCACATGGCGCACCCTTGGCTGAAAGCGGGCGCCGCCCACAGAAAGACAAACACGCTAAGAATGGCAAACCGACGTCTCATTTCACTCCAAGATAGAGGATCCGAAAAGCATCCGGAAAGAAAAAGATCGACATCAGAACCAGACAGATGACCAGGGAACTCATCGTCAGCCATTTCATACGCGAGACTTCATATTTCAAGTGCATGAAAAAGCCAATGATCAAGGCCGCTTTCACGATCGACAAGCCCATAAGGATGGTCAGCATGCGAACGGGTTTCAAGTTCTGATAGGTCAAATAGACCTCGATTGCCGTCATCAACAGCAGCGCACCCCAAACCCAGAAGAACTGCGCTTTAGCGTGATGGCGATGTCGTTCGGCCGCCTGCTCCGCAATGATTTGTTGGAATGCTTCCATAACTTCGCGTCTCCTAGATAATCCTCGCCGACATCAAATAGACCAGCGGAAAGATGAACATCCACACCAGGTCCACAAAGTGCCAGTAGAGTCCGGCAACTTCCACGTCAGCAGCATCGTAGACTTTGGGCTTCAGCCACAGAATAACGGAGCAGACAGCTGCCGCTATCAGCAAAACGTGAGCGCCGTAGTGGAAAGGGCTGTAGGAGGGTGTCCCCAGCCAAGCGCCCAACCAGCAGAGAAGCAAAATAGGAATGAAATTTCGCCGCAGGGCAACGACGCCAAGGTAAACCACTCCTAGCGTTACGTGAAGCATATGCATTCCGGTCAGACCGAAGAAGGTCGCGGGAAATTGCGGAACGCTCTTGGCTACGTCCGCAAACTCGCCAGTTGTTGCGTGTCCTGGCACCGCCGGAAAAACGGGCAGAGTCAGACCCGTTGCAATCAGGTGGCTCCACTCCCGTGCGTGAAGAACAACAAATCCCGTACCGCAGGCCATCGTGGCCAGAAGCCAGAGGCGTTGCGCTTTGGCATCGCCGTGTACCGCCGCACGCACGGCCAGCACCATGGTCAAGGAACTCGTGAGCAGAAACGCCGTCATGATCGTGGCGTTCACGATGCTTTCGGAATGGAATGGCGTCGGCCAGTTTGCGATCGAAATGCGCCCGTAGCTGTAGGAGTAAAGCAGCGCGCCAAATGTCAGCGAGTCAGAAAGCAGAAACAACCACATGCCGATTTTTTTGGAGTATGTCCCAAAGAGCGAAGGCTCGTAGACCTCTGGCCGACCGTGCGGCAATGTCGCTTCAGCCATATGTTTGGCTCCTGTTAACCCGCAAACTCCAGCAGACACAAAATGTAAACCCACAGCAGGGTCATGAAATGCCAATACCAGGCGGTCACGTCCAAGACAACCACGCGCGATTCTGCCGGCCGCCGGAACAGTACGGTTGCTCCGGCCGTCAGCAACGCAAAAATACCGCCTAGCAAGTGCACGCCGTGCGTTCCAGTCAAAAGATAAACGAAGGAGCTGCTGGGGCTACTGGCTACATAGAAGCCACTCGCTTCCATCTCGCGCCAGACAGTCCACTGTCCCTTCAGGAAACTAAGGCCCAGCACCGCGGTTAACGCGAGCCAGAGAATCGTTCCTTCACGACCTGCGAAAACATTGGGAATGGAAGCGGCACGCGTCGGTGTAGTCGAGCGCGCAACTTGGCGGCGTGCCAGTTCCATGGTCACGCTGCTAATCAGCAACAAGCCGGTGTTGAAGAACAGGAGTGCCGGCAGGGGCAGCGGAAACCAATCGTGAACCAGTGTGTTCGTGCGCGGGTCGAGTGTTGGCAACCCCTGACGCACGATGTACGCACTGGTGAAAGAGACAAATACCATCACGATCCCAAGTACGCCCACTCCCAATCCCAACCGGGCGCGCCGCAACCGCATTTCCAGCTGCTGCAAGCCGTCATGGGAAAAGTTCTCTGCGCTTGTGAGGATTGTCATAACGGTTTTAGCGTACTGCCACGGTCAAAGGGTCCGTTTGCATCACGAAATCGCGGGGCTCGCCCGGCACACTGTATTCGTAAGGCCCGTGATGGATAACGGGCGTGCGACCGGCGAAATTGTCATGCGGAGGGGGCGTCGCGGTCGTCCACTCTAGCGTCGTCGCTTCCCAGGGATTATCGCTCGCCTTCTTCCCAAACTTCATGCTCCAGAAAAGATTAAACAAGAAAATGAACTGACCGGCGATGGTAATGAACGCCACGTACGTGATGAATTTCTGCAGCGGGAGCAAGTTGTGAAGATAGCCGACTTCAGTGAGTTCAGAGTAACGCCGCGGATGTCCCGCCATTCCGAGATAATGCATAGGCATGAAGATGGCGTAAGTGCCGACGAAGCTGAACCAGAAGTGCCATCTCGCCAGACGTTCATTCATCAGGCGTCCAAACATTTTAGGAAACCAGTAATAAGTCGCGGCAAAGATACCAAAGATGGAGGCGACACCCATGATCAGGTGAAAGTGACCCGTCACGAAGTACGTGTCGTGCAAAGGAATGTCAAGCACGGGCTGCGCGAGGAAAGGACCGCTAATTCCACCAGAGACAAATAAAGACACAAATCCGATTGCGAACAACATTGGCGATGAAAATCGGATCTTCCCGCCCCACAGCGTGCCTAACCAGTTGAAAGTCTTAATGGCCGACGGTACTCCGATGGCCATGGTCATGACCGAAAATGCGAACCCCGAATACGGGCTCATGCCGCTCATGAACATGTGATGGCCCCACACCATGAACCCCATGATGCCAATGGATAGCATCGCGTACACCATCGCCTTGTAACCAAAGATCGGCTTACGGGAGAACACGGAAACCAACTGCGAGCACAACCCCATGGCCGGCAGAATCGCGATATAGACCTCGGGATGGCCAAAGAACCAGAACAGGTGTTGCCACAACAGTGGTGAGCCGCCTTTATGGCCAGCGAGTTGCCCATTGACCGTTACTAAGGGAACAAAAAAGCTGGTGCCCGCGTTGCGATCCAGTATTAGGAGAATGCCTGCGGCAAGAAGAACGCCAAATGCTAATAGTCCCAAGATTGCTGTAATGAACCAGGCCCAGCACGTGAGCGGCATGCGCATCAGCGACATGCCTCGTGCACGCATATCCAGTGTCGTCGTGATGAAGTTCAACGCACTCATCAACGCGCCGATGCAAAACAGCGCGATACTGATCACCCACAGGTCCGCGCCTAGACCTTCGCCAGGCCCGGCCGACGGAAGGGCGCTCAGCGGCGGGTAGCCGGTCCAGCCGTGCAGTGGCGCTCCTCCAGTCACGAAAAACGCCGAGAGCATGACGATGTAGGCGAGGAACGTCACCCAGAACGACAGCATGTTTATCACTGGGAAGGCCATATCGGCAGCGCCGATTTGAATAGGCAGGAAGTAATTCCCGAATCCGCCCTGCGGCGCTGTGGTGAGCACGAAAAACACCATGATAGTGCCGTGCATCGTCAACAGGCTGAGATACGCTTCGGGCTTAATTTCCCCGAAAAGCGGTAACGAGACGCCAGGCCAAATTAAGTGGATGCGCATCAGCAAGGAAAGAAACATGCCGACGAACACCGCCGTTAGCGCAAGAAAATAATATTGCAGACCAATAACTTTATGATCGAGGCTGAAAACCCACTTGCGAATGAAACCTTGCGGCGCAGCATGCGCGTGAGCTTCGTGGGCAGCAAATTCTCCGGTAGCCATGCTATTGCTTCTCCGACTCGCGCGCGGTCAACCATGCGTCGAACTCTTGCTGGCTGACCACTTTCAACATGCCGTGCATCTTGTAATGTCCCAGCCCGCAGAGCTCCGCACAGACGATTTCGTAATCGCCCGTCGAAATTGGAGTGAAATGCATGTGAATCGCCAGGCCGGGCACGGCGTCCTGCTTGAAGCGCATCCCAGGAACGAAGAAGCTGTGAATCACGTCGTGGGCTCGCAAGATCACTTCCGCTTCACGTCCGACGGGCAGGTACATCGTTCCCGTAACGAAATCGTCTTTGGATGCTGCGTCCGTAGCATCAAGACCCACGGCACCTTCTCCGCCTGTGGACGGATCAATTAGCTCCGGCTTCGTGGCTCCGAACTTGCTATCCGGGCCGGGATAGCGGAAATACCATTGAAACTGCATACCAGTGACTTCCACCTGCACGGCGCCAGGTTGCGCGGGCCGGAAACGCTCGGACGCCCAGATGGAACTGCTCATCAGGTTCAGCCCGACGAACAGGATGAAGGTAAGAACCGTCCAGGCGATCTCCAGGCGATTGTTGCCGTGCGAATAGTGGGCGACGGTCGACGTGCCCCGGTCGCGATACCGCCAGGCAAAAAAGCCCAGGATTCCCTGTGCCGCGACGAACACAATTCCCATCAGAAGAAGCGTAACGGTAAAGTAATGGTCAATGCCGGCCGCGGCAGCGGATGCTCCCACCGGGAACCACCATGTCTTGGCGATGAAGAAATAGGTGCTGATTAGCGTAATCAGCCAAATGATGATGAGGAGTACGAGGCCCATACAGCGCGACCTCCCGAGTGAGATTCTCGGTCTTCCCACTGCTGCAACTCATGGAATCAGAACAGTGGGGCCACGAACGGTCGGGAGTCTATCACAGCTTCTTTCAAGCGCAAGCAACTTCTTGCACCCACCACTTATTTTGCTCGCATCGGATTCCTTGTGCAAGCGAACCCAGCTGCCCTGAAAATTCGCAAAGACGCATTGACGAATTTTTTTCTTTTCACTAGGATGATGCCGTTACCAGGGGGGTCCGTGGGATGTTGGGGGCCCGGCAATTTGTAAATGTGGTGCTTTTCCAATTCAGCGGACCTGATAATTTTTCGTCCGCTCAGCCCTTGCTCCGAAGTTTTTCTTGCGCTTCCGCCGTTCAGAGTTTCTCCTCTTCCTGCCCTCGCCGCATTCAAATTTATTTCAACGGCGCACTTGGAAAAACTTGCGCATTGCTCCGACGTAATTGGAGCGGTCAACTAACAAACATGTACGGAGAAAGAGCTGTCAATTGCAGGGCCGTCGTTTAGTTATGGGTTGAGCCATCCAGGAGGTATCGCTTGGCGGGCCAGGAAATTCAATCGGACAAAACGAAAGTGGATGCAGGGAAGGCCGCTGCTCCTGACTCCAAGCTGGCAACCAGCTACGTGGGAACGCCGGCGGTGGGCACTTCGAAAGCCGCACCCGCAGCAGGAGTGGCCAGTGTTGGCCCGGACGACAACCAGGTCAACCAGCAGCGACGGCGCTTGGCGTGGTGCGCCATCAGTGCCTTTCTCGGAGCATGGTTTATAGCATTCCTGCGTTTCTTCCTGCCTCGTACTCTCTTCGAACCTCCCACAGTATTCAAGATTGGCTATCCCTCGGATTACTCATTGGGTGTCGATACTAAGTTTCAACAGAAATACCGCGTCTGGGTGGACCGCACACCGGACCGACTGTTTGTCATTTATGCGCGTTGCACTCATTTAGGCTGCACCCCCGATTGGAAAGCCAGCGAGAACAAATTCAAGTGTCCCTGCCACGGTAGTGGGTACGACAACGAAGGTGTCAATTTTGAAGGACCTGCTCCCCGACCAATGGACAGAGCCCACGTAGAACTGGCTCCCGACGGTCAGATCGTCGTTGATGTTTCTCGTCTTTATCAGTGGCCCAAGGGGCAGGCAGGCCATTTCAACGATCCTGGGTCGTTTTTGTCGACGTGATGGGCGATGAGGCGGACACTTCGGATTTCTGGGAATGACCACCGGGAAATGTTCGAGCCATGAATGAGCGGGGGCAGACTCCATGTCAGATGACAAAAACTCGAATGGCAAGAACGGCAAGTCGGTAGGTCTGGTAGACCGGATTAAATCTGGCGTCAGAGAGGATATCGAGTCCCTTAAGACCGATCTGCCGGCCAAAGCCAAAGAGCAAATCGACTCGCTTAGAAAGCCTGCGAAGACCCAGCTTTACACTTCTATCTTCCGCCACAAACACGACGATACGCCACGTAATCGAGCCTTGGGAGTCCTATCCAACGTTTTCTTGCATTTGCATCCCGCAAAAATCAACCGCGACGCGGTGCGGTACAGCTATACCTGGGGGATGGGAGGTATCACCTTCTATCTGTTCATCGTCCTCACCTTTACCGGGGTATTGCTGATGTTCTACTACCATCCGAGCAAGGTGCAGGCCTTCCGCGATGTGCTGTACCTCGAACACGATGTGCCCTTCGGCAAGTTATTGCGCAACATGCACCGCTGGGCAGCGCACTTGATGGTGATCGCAGTCGAGTTGCATATGTTCCGTGTGTTCCTCACCGGCTCTTATAAGAAACCTCGCGAGTTCAATTGGAACGTCGGCGTGATCCTGCTTGTGCTTACTCTACTGCTCTCCTTCACGGGCTATTTGTTGCCGGACGATCAGCTCGGGTTTTGGGCTGTTACCGTGGGTACGAACATGGCCCGGGCCACGCCCCTTCTTGGCCACGAAGGCCCTTTCGGTGAGCAGTTGGGCATGACTCCCTACAACGACGTTCGCTTCGGTCTGCTTGGCGGCTCGATTGTGGACGCGAACGCGCTACTTCGTTCCTACATCTGGCACTGCATCGGGATTCCGATCATTGCTGCGATCTTTATGATGTTACATTTCTGGCGCGTTCGAAAGGATGGTGGTATTTCCGGCCCAGCGGATGTGGTTTTGGAGTCCGAGGTGAAGGAGCCTCAGCGATAGATATGGATTGGAAGCAACTTTGGGAAATTGTCTCGGCCCCAGACAATGTGCCGATCGTAGCGCTGATTCCCCTGCTCGCATTCTATATTTTTCTGGCGGGGAGGCAGGCGCTTGCCAACGACCGTCTGATTGCGCAACTCGAAGCCAATCCGGCAATGGCCAAAACCCATTATCGGAAGGCATGGCCTTTTCAGCCCGGCTGGCAGAAGGAAGTCCACGTCTGGCCTTTTCTGCTGCGCATGGAATTCCTGGCCGCCATCATTGTCACGATCATCCTAATGGTATGGTCCATCACGTTGAACGCGCCGCTGGAAGAACCGGCGAACCCAAACCTGACCATGAATCCCGCGAAGGCGCCCTGGTATTTTCTCGGCCTGCAGGAAATGCTGGTGTATTTCGATCCGTGGATTGCGGGCGTGGTTATGCCTACGCTCATCATTGTCGGGCTGATGGTGATTCCGTACATAGATACCAACCCATTTGGTGGCGGCTACTACACATGGAAACAGCGCAAGTTTGCTATCGCAACTTTTCTCTTTGGCTTTGTCGTCTTATGGGTTTCCATGATCGTAATTGGGACTTTTATTCGTGGACCTGGCTGGCAGTGGTTCTGGCCGGGGCAAACCTGGGACCACAATCGCACCATTTATGAGGTTAATCGCGATCTGCCCGACGTATTCGGCATCACCTCGAACTGGGCCAAAGGCGTGTTCGGAGCGTTAGTCGTTGGCGGGTTTTACGCGATTGGCGGCTTTCTGGCGCATGCCCTCTTCCGGCGCTACAACGCGAGGAGCTATCGGCGAATGAGCTTGTTGCAATACTCCCTCATGATGTTTTTCTTGCTCACGATGTCCGCCCTGCCGATCAAAATTCTGCTGCGGCACTTGTTCCACGTGAAGTACGTGTGGATTACACCCTGGTTCAATATTTAGGAGAATTTGGTGCCGGAAAAACCCATTCCCGAAACCAACCGTTCCGCGGCCGCACCTGAGAACGATCCGATCGTCACCAAATCGCTGGCGCCTCACTATGTTGTGGCAACAGTCCTCTTGATGGCTACATTGTTCTGGGCACTGTGGGACGAGAACTTCGGGCAGCGGCCCTGGAAGACTTTCCAGCAGGAGTGGGAAGTCCGTTACACGGCATTTCTGAAAACGGCCCGCCTCAAATCGATTGATTCGCAAAAAGAGGTTGAGAATGATCCCAAGTATCAAGCGCTTAAAGAAGCTTACGACCGCTCCAACCAGATTGCCGCTCCGCGAGCCAGGGAGATCAGCGAAAAACTCCGCGATTTGAGCGCGCGGATTCTCGCCGTGCAAAACGTTTTCACCGACCGGCGCGCTTATGTGAATGCCTTGACCTATGCAATTGAAACCAGTAGCTCTTCCAAGCAGAGCAAGCAAGCGGCTCTCGAGAAATACAAACGAGAGCTTGCGGCGGTCCGGTATTCCGATGGCAGTACACAAGAATATAACTACCAACAGTTGGAAAAAGTCTACGAGGAACTTAAGAACGAGCGCACCAAATTGAGCGTGGAGCTGGGAGAAGTGATCAAGCCGGTCAACCAGCAAAAGGCAGAACTCGATGCATATCTGTCGGACCACATGGTCGAACTTACCCCTTCACAGGTTGCAGGCTTACAAAACAAGACCGAAGCCTGGCAAGCAAAGATTGTCCAGATCAACGTAGCCGAAGCAAACATCGTGGACCGTTGCGAGTCTTGCCACCTGGGGATTCGCGAGCCGGTAAAACTGACTGCAGCGGCGATGGCGCCAGCGGGGAAAAAACCGGACGAGTACGCCCGGGCATTTACGAGTCATCCCGAATCGGAACTTTTGAAGACGCATGATCCGGACAAATTTGGCTGTTCGCCTTGCCATCAGGGCAACGGCCGCGCCACCACTAGCGTCGAGAAGGCCCATGGCAACTACGAACATTGGCTCTGGCCGTTGTTCCCCAGGGAAAATATAGAAGCCGGATGCCAGACGTGCCACGCAGCCGACATGAAGTTAGTGAGTGGCCATGTTGAGTGGCATGTCATCAATGAAGGCAAAGATCTTTTTCGCCAGCGTGGTTGCGTGGGCTGTCACCGCTACGAAGGCTATGATAAGGAACCGGAAGACCTTCTTTCGATCGCCCAGGAGATCAAGCTCCTCGACCAGCAGAGAAAAAACAATTCGAAGCAAGCGGCCTATCTGATGAAGCAAGCCGATGCCGCAGAGAGCAACCAGGAGGCCAACCGGCTCAACGATGAAGCCGTAGCCTTAAAGGTCGCCAATAGCAAATTGGACTTGCGCATCGTGCAGCTCGACCGCAGCAGTAAGAGCCTGCTCCAGGACATGAAGAAGGTCGGCCCCAATCTGAAAGACGTTCGTCTGAAGCTGAACAAGAACTGGATTCCGGTGTGGCTGAAGAAGCCGAGCGATTTCCGTGCCACCACCAAGATGCCGAACTTCCGTCTCAACGACGACCAGATCAAGACTATTTCGGCCTATTTGTGGCAGTCGGGACTCAAGGACCAGCTCCCGAAACACAAGATGGGCGATGCCGTGCGGGGCAAAGAGCTCTTTGAGTCTCGCGGCTGTCTTGGATGTCATTCCATCGGCGAGGGTGAGCAGATGCAAGGCGCACAGTTTGCCGCCAACCTTACCCGCGAAGGAGAGAAGGCCAACTACGATTATCTGGTGCGCTGGGTCCACAACGCTCGCGAACGCACGCGTCCTTATTGTTTGTATGAGAAGAAGGACATCGGTCCTGAAGATTACAAGAAGAAGGGTCTGCCGTTCGTTTTCGACTTGGAGCATAGCCAATGCCCGAACGACGGTCACCAGTTGCAGGTGCAGAATATGACCGTCATGCCTAGTCTGCGGCTTGCTCCCCAAGATGCCGAGGACGTCGCCAGCTATCTGATCACGCTAAAGAAACAAGAGAGCTCGACGTATCCGGATGCTTCATTTATGGACGATCCCGGTCTGAAAGAGGACGGCAAAAAGTGGATTCGCCACTTTGGCTGCGCCGGCTGCCACGAGATCTCCGGCTTGGAAGAAGAAGGTCGTATCGGCACAGAGCTCACCTTCGAGGGCAGCAAACCGATTGATCGTCTTGATTTCGCCCTCTTGACGGAAACCGCGCAGCGAGGCGGTCGGGAACCTATCGTCGATCCCGATGATCGGGCCCGCCTGCCCGAAGGTCCCGCCAAGACCCCTTGGTACGACCACAAAGGTTTCTTCGAGCATAAGCTGGCCGAGCCAGAAGTTTGGGACGTCGGCCTCATCAAATCTGAATCAGAGAAGTTGCGCATGCCCAACCTGCATTTGACCAAAGACCAGATCCAGGCTCTCACAACGTTTTTGATGGGTAGCCAGGAGAGTGCTCTTCCCGCAGCCTACCAATACCGGCCCTTGGATTATCGCCGTGATATTCAGGAGGGCTGGTGGATCGTACAGAAGTATAATTGCGTCGGCTGCCATCAGTTCACCCCAGGTCAGAAGACGGCGCTGATGTTCGTCAAGCGCTTCCAGGATGCGCAGGAACAATTGCCGCCGAAGCTCCTGACGGAAGGCGCTCGTGTCGATCCCGAATGGCTGTTGCGTTTCCTGGCGAATCCCGCCCTCAACGACGTTGCGCGCTCCGCAGATGCACGGGAGATTGACATTAACCGAAACGGCGTTCGGACTTACCTTCAGGTACGCATGCCGACGTTCTCTTTCTCAGAAAATGAACTCGGCAAACTGGTGCGCTTCTTCCAAGCCCTCGCGCGCCAGCCCTTCCCGTATGTCCCCGAGGAGGCGCGAGTGCTGACGGCAAAGGAAACCGAGATGGCACGGAGTCTTTTCAGCAGTCCCGCCGCGCCCTGCCTCAAATGCCACGCCACGGGCGATCCCGCTCATGACCGGACGGCTACGGCGCCGAACTTCCTGCTGGCCAAAGGACGCCTAAAGCCCGATTGGGTAGAACGCTGGATCATTGATCCGCAGGCCATCAGCCCGGGTACGTCCATGCCTTCGGGACTTTTTAGGCAGGTAAGCAGCCAGTGGGTCTTCTCCGGTCCGACTCCCTCGTCGTTTCAAGGTTATGACAAAGACCATACCAAGCTGCTGGTCGATTACATCTTCCAACTCACCCCGGAAGAGCAGCGGCGCGTCGGAACATCGCTGGGACCCGCGCGAGTGGCGAACAAGAGCACGTCACCGGCAGTGGAAACGGCCACCGGCGCGACCCGGCACGCGCAAAAGTCGCAAAAGTAGAGTTTGGATTCTTGGAAGCTTTCAGACACGCAAAGAGGTGCAGGACAACATGAAAAACAAAACACTTATGACAAACTCGGTACTATTCATTCTGGCGGGCATCTTCTCATTTGCGGGATGCGGCAAGAAGGAGCCTGCGGAAGAGCAGCCCGTGGCCTCTAGCCCCGCTCCAGCGCCGGCGGCGACCCCGATTGATCCCGCCACCGCCGCCACCATCAGCGGCACTGTGAAGTTCGAAGGTGTAGCTCCTAAGCTTGCGAAGATTGACATGAGCCAGGATGCTAACTGCAAAGGATCGAACACAGCAGAAAACCTTGTGGTAGCTGGCGGTGACTTGGCCAACGTCTTCGTGTATGTGAAAGAGGGGCTGGGCAACCGTACCTTTGCCCTTCCAAAGGATCCCGTCGTATTGGATCAGAGCGGATGTAAATATCATCCCCACGTGCTCGGCGTGATGGCAGGGCAGAGCGTGAAGATCGAGAATAGCGATCCGACAACACACAACATTCACCCCACGCCAAAGGACAATCGCGAATGGAATGAGTCGCAGGCTCCTCAGGCTCCGGCCCTGGAGAAAAGCTTCGCGCGCGAAGAAATCATGCTGCCCGTAAAGTGCAATCAGCATCCTTGGATGAGGATGTTCATTAACGTAACCAAGAGCCCGTTCTATGCGGTCACCGGACCGGACGGCAAGTTCGAAATTAAAGGCCTGCCGCCGGGCGAGTACACTCTGGCCTTCGTGCACGAAAAGCTGGGTGAGCAAGACCAAAAAGTGACGCTCAGTGCGAAGGAAAGCAAGACCCTCGACCTGTCCTTTAAGCCGTGATGACAGAACGGCACCAATGGCAGCGTCTCTTGCTTGCCGGGACATTGTTGATTTCAGTCCTGCTCGGCAGCATTCCTCTCGCGGGAATTGGATGGATCATCGTGACAAAGACCATCACCACAGTGGATGGCCTTTTCATGAGTCTGATTCTGCTGACGCTATCAGGGATCTTTTTTCTGAACGCGTTCTTGGAGCTGCGCGATCGCGGGTCCCTGGCCTTCTTGCAAAAGAAAAAGGCGGGACCTGCGAAGGAACCGCCGGCGTCCAAAGCGGGTTGAGGCCCGAGAAAGACATGGCGAGCTACCCCATTTCCCCGCACCCTCGGGACGAATTACAAAAGATTTCGGACGTTGCATCTCCACAGGCAGCGCCCTCCCGCCGCCACATGTCCGCTCGGAATCGCTTTCTGTTCTTTCTTGTCGCTTGGCTGATCGTGCTGATGCCCTTCTTGTTTTGGTGGAGCACCTGGTTCGGGCGCCACCTTTCCGACCAGCAAATCAGCGAATACCTCAACGACGCTAAACATCCGCGGCACATCCAGCATGCCCTTGTCCAATTAGGAGAACGTATGGAGCGTCACGATGTCAGCGCGGCCAACTGGTATCCGGAACTGGTGCGACTCTCCTCGTACCCGGTGGAAGAAGTGCGCAACACGGATGCCTGGCTGATGGGACTGGATACTTCGTATGCGGCCTTCCACGAATCGCTCTTGAAAATGTTGCAGGACTCCTCAACCATTGTCCGAGGAAACGCGGCGTTGTCACTCGTACGCTTTGGCGACGCGTCAGGCCGAGCACAGATTGTCGCCCTATTGCAACCCGCCAGAATCGTCGCTCCAAGTGCGGGCCTGGTCGTTGACGTCGATCACGTCGGGACCTCTATCCATCAAGGCGGCCTGATTGCGAAATTACGGGACGGTCAAACCACGACGGACCTGCGCTCGCCCATCAGCGGGCGCATTCGAACGCTTTCGATCACTAAGGGTACAAGCGTAGCTGCAGGAACCGAAGTGGCCACCCTTGACCCTGGCGTCGAACAAATCTGGGAGGCACTGCGGGCGCTCTATCTCGTCGGCCAAGCCGCGGATCTGCCGCTCATCCGCATCTACCAACGCGACTCTCCAGAAATCCCCGATCGCATCCGCCAGCAGGCTCAATTAACCGAGAAAGCGATTCACCAAAGGGCCGCAAAACAGCCCTGACTAGTTGTTCTTCATTTTTTGATGTTGGGCCCGTTTAGTTAGCCCCAGCTTCCGAGCTCAGTAGGACATCGCCCCAACGACTTTTTCCACCTCGGCGATATCCACCATGACGATGGCATCCCAGGGGCAGCCATCCAGGAAGCACCCATCCGGCCCTTTGCTCAAGCATTTTTTGCAGCCGATGCAGAGGATCGGATCTATCTGGATGCGGCCAAACGGCGGATGATCCTCATCCGCCACCCAAAACATGCAATCTTCCACAGGGCAATATTCCACACATGCGGGCGAACCAGCGCAACCCGTGCAGCATTCGGTGATCACAGCAAGTTCTTTCGGTTTTTTCTTCCGAGGGGTAGTGATCCCCTTGGAACGCGGCTCGTGCTTCAATGCGTCGGGGACCATCCCGGCGATGCGAGTGGTTTCGGACTCGGCAGCCATGGTCGGATTATAGCCTCGCTTCCAGCGATTTGTAACAACCGCCCTGAAGTTGAACAGCGATTTCTGTCCCGGCCCGCTCGTTGCGCCCTTTGTTTGCCCAGGCCATATCGTTCCCCTATTTGCAAAGTCGGATCTGTGGAGGCGCGAGGTCTTTTTCCGCCATTCGCTAATTTCTTGGCAGAGCGATGCCACTGCGATGCCTCCGAAGGAATCCGGATGTGGCTCAAGCCGATGAAGTGCAGTCTGCATCAATGAGGCAGCGCCTCGTGAGTTCCCCCGCTGGAAGTGCTGGAGAGCCGCTGCCAGTTGAGTCAACGCTTGCAAAAATGACTTCTCTGGCCCTTTTGTCGCAAGCCACACCCTCTCCCAATGCTCATGGGCCGCAAAGTACTTTTGCGAACGGTAGCAACGCAGGCCTTCGGCAAGTTCACCTTGCGTCATTAAAGCCAGCTCATTGCATGCGTCGGCTTCTACGTTTTGACACTGTTGCAGACCCTTGGCAGACACCGAGACGCGTTGGAACTGCATCTGCGAACTGCCAAATCACGCAAGTCGATCGGGACTTATAAAATTCGCGTGTAGGGAAACCGTACCAATATATTGGACTCGTAATACAGCTCTTTTTGAGAGGATGTCATCAACTGGTTGAAAAGCTTCAACGGCACATTATAGAATTGAAATATTTTCCCGCTGACAAACTCGATCTCGAGAGTCTCCGATCCCTCTTCGTACCCAACCTGCGCTATTCCCGGTGATCCGACAGTGGTTCGGTTCATGTTGAGAGAGCCTCCTTTCACAGGAGAGACGCCCTGAACAGGCTGATGCTCTAATCCCCATCTCGTCACAACTTCCACGGTGGCGATCCTCTGTCCCTGGCTGCGACTGACGGGTGGACATCGCTCCTTGCTCGTGGCCCAATTAGGCGCATACTAACACAAAGTCAAATCCTCGTAGGCTCTTTTTCTGCCTGATCCCGCTGTGACCGGACTCAACCACCGTTATCCGTGCCCTCCGCTCAATTCTCGAACGACATTGCCGACAAAGCTCTTGGCATCACCGAAGAGCATCAGTGTTTTGTCCAGGTAATACAGCGGATTTTCAATGCCCGCGAAGCCCGCGCCCATGCTGCGCTTGATGACCATGACGGTTCGCGCCTTATCCACGTCGAGGATCGGCATGCCATAGATGGGGCTGCTTGCCTCCGTCCGCGCCGCAGGGTTCGTCACGTCATTGGCTCCGATCACCAACGCCACGTCGGTTTGCGCGAAATCGCCATTAATCTCATCCATGCTGAGGAGTTTGTCGTAGGGAATGTCGGCCTCGGCAAGCAGCACGTTCATGTGTCCGGGCATGCGCCCAGCAACGGGGTGAATTCCGAATTTCACATCGATACCCCGCTTGTTCAATGCATCGCAGAGTTCACGCACTTTGTGTTGCGCCTGTGCCACTGCCATTCCGTATCCCGGCACGATGACAACTTTGTTGGCCGCTGCAAGAATTGCAGCCGCCTCTTCGGCAGTCGCGCTGCGCACAGGCTTAGCTTCTGCTTTTCCTGCGACCGCTGCTTGTTCTTGTCCAAACGCGCCGAACAACACGTTCGTGAACGAGCGATTCATCGCTTTGGACATGTTTACCGAAAGGATGAATCCCGACGCGCCATCGAGAGCCCCCGCCACGATCAACAGTTTGCTATCGAGAACAAATCCCATCGCGGCAGCTGACAGGCCTGCGTACGAATTCAAAAGCGAGATTACTGTGGGCATGTCCGCGCCGCCGATGGGCACGATCATCATCACGCCGAAAATCAACGGAATCACGATGATCAGCGGGAACAGCGACATACGCGAAGGATCAAGTACCAGTAACACCGCAACGATAATTGCGATTCCCAGCAGCGAAAGATTGACCAGGTTCTGTCCCTTATAGGTGATCGGCCTTTGCGGCAGAATTTCCTGCAGCTTGCCCGCGGCCATCAAGCTACCGGTCAGAGTCAGCGAGCCTAAAATAATTTCCAGTGAGAGCACCGCCATCATGAATTTTGGAACAGCCGGCGCGCGCAAATAAAATTCCCCGGTGCCAACCAGCGTTACGCACAATGCGCCAAACGCGTGGCTCAGTGCAGTCCGCTGGGGCACGGCGGTCATTTGCACAAAGCCGAGGGGGACCCCGATGATCGTGCCGAGCACCAGTGCAATCACGATCCATGTGTAATCTACGATGCCGTGATGCAAAAGAGTGCCCACCACCGCCAGAAGCATGCCGATTTCGCCGGCTCGCACTCCGCGCCGCGCGCTGGCCGGAGAACTCAGCCATTTCAACGACAAAATGAACAGCATCGCAGCGATCAAATAGATCGTTTCCAGAAGAAGTTGGCTGTTCAGGAGCGCTCTCATGCTTTTTTCGACCCGCTGGCCTTGAACATTTTGAGCATGCGATCGGTGATGAGAAATCCGCCAACGATATTGCTTGTAGCCGCAACGATGGCAATGGTGCCGAGAACCTTGGCCAAGGTCGCATGATGTTCGTGAAGTTCGCCGGCCAGGATGATTGCTCCGACGACTGCGATGGCGTCGAGAGCGTTGGTCAACGACATCAGCGGTGTGTGAAGAAGCGGAGAGACGCGGCGAATCACTTCAAAACCGATGAAGGCCGCAAGCATAAAAACATACAAACTCGCTAACAAATCCAACTTCATTTGGTTCAGGCTCCCTTCGACTCTGCCGCAAGCTCCGGCAATCCCAAATATTCGCGGACCCGCGCGTTCACGATTTCGCCGTTTCGCGTCAGCAGCGTCTCCCGGTGAATCTCATCCGCCTCATTGAATTGCAAGCTTCCGTCCTTCACCAAATTCAGCAAAAATGCTGTGAGGTTGCGCGCGTACATCTGGCTCGCGTGATAGGGAACAGTGGAGGCCAAATTGAACCGCCCGATAATCGTTATGCCATGTTCCACGATGGTTTCGCCGCCGCGCGTCAGTTCGCAATTTCCGCCGCGCTCCGCAGCAAGATCCACGATCACCGACCCAGGTACCATCCGTGCCACCATCTCTTTCGTAACCAGTACTGGTGATTTTTTTCCGGGGATCACTGCCGCCGTAATTACAATGTCATTTGCCGCGACGGCATCGCCAAGCAGTTCGCGCTGCTTGCGGTAGAACTCCTCGCCCTGCGCTGTCGCATAGCCGCGCGCATCCTGCGCATCCTTTGCTTCGATCGGCAGTTCCACAAATCGCGCGCCCAGGCTCAGCACCTGTTCTTTTGCCGCGGGACGTACATCGTAGGCGGACACGACCGCTCCAAGCCGCCGCGCCGTGGCAATCGCCTGCAACCCCGCTACCCCGACGCCAATAATCAGCACTCTGCCCGGAGTAATCGTTCCCGCCGCGGTCGTCAACATGGGGAAAATTCGCGGCAGTGTGTCCGCCGCCAGTACCGCTGCCTTGTATCCGGAGAGCGTCGCCATGGACGAGAGCGCGTCCATGCTTTGCGCACGCGTGGTGCGCGGCATCAGCTCGACGGAAAAAGTGGTTACTCCACAGGCCGCAATTTCGTGCAATGTTTCACGCGCGCCGAACGGCCGCAGAAATCCCACCAGCGTTTGGTTAGGACGAAAGTGTGGGAGATCAGCTTTGCCCGTTCTGTCATTCGAACCGTAACAAAGCACTTGCACAACAATATCCGCTGCACGAAAAACTTCAGCGCGTTCCGGGAGAATTTTCCCTCCCTTTGCAGAGTACTCGTCATCGAGGTAGCCGGCCTGGGTCCCCGCACCCGCCTCGATTACAACTTCCAGTCCTGCCTTGGTTAGATTGGGGATGATCGCAGGTACCAGCGCAACGCGCCGCTCCCCTGGATAAGTCTCGCAGGGAACCCCGACGATCATGCAACCTCCTCGAGTCTTGTGAACCCGTGCCTGTATCTGGGTTTCAGCAACTACTCGGCCGCTATCTCTTTCCCTGGGATAAAATACAGCTCTTCAAACATCGAGCCCTTCGCATGCGGTTCGCCCAGTTTCCACTTGAGACTCGATCCGGCGGAATTGTACACCCGATTGTCTGGTCAAGTGATAGGCATCCACGGCGAGCTGAGGGTGAGTCGGATAGGCTAGCGTTGGGTTATCGCGGTTTAGCAGACTCTGACTCGCGATAAGAGAATGCCATCGGAGATAGAAAGAGAT
>Ga0209701_10000867_pt1 | contig 18726 bp, 16 predicted proteins | sample CZO8metaG_4_FD_188356 | JGI IMG/M metagenome (GOLD analysis project Ga0209701, IMG submission 188356) | Vadose zone soil microbial communities from the Eel River Critical Zone Observatory, Northern California, USA - CZOApr15con2H3.8 metaG... | ecosystem: Environmental > Terrestrial > Soil >... | reverse complement strand
AAAAGTGTTGGCAATATATGTTATACTAACGGTGAGACGTCAGATGTTGTTGTATCGCTTGTGTGGGATGATCTTGTTTCCACCGACAGCAATATGTTTGTAGACGTCGAGTGGGAGCAATCCAAAGTGAGACTTTATGTAGGTAGCCTGTCCTATCAAACGACGGAGCAAGATCTAGCTGATCTTTTCGGGCAAGTCGGGCAGGTTCTTTCGGCCACTGTGATTACTGATCGAGAAACAGGTCGCAGCAAAGGCTTTGGCTTTGTAGAGATGAGTAATGACGAGGAAGCACGGAAGGCGATTGAGGAGCTAAACGGTACCATGCTGGGGACTCGTACAATCATCGTGAATGAAGCGCGTGAGCGCCGTGAGCAAGGGTATGGTGGCGGTGGCCGTTCTGGTGGTGGCGGTGGTGGTGGTGGTGGCGGTAGGGACCGGCGACCAAGAAGTGGTGATAGGGATGGGTACCGGGACAGGCGGTACTAGGTAAGACAGTCTCGATGCCCGGTGGCGAAGAGACGATTTGAGCCGTAGTAATGAAAAGAGAAAGCCGGCAAACTTGCGGGCTTTCTCTTTTCATTACTACGGAAGCAGCCAGGGAACTACACTGCGAAGAACTTCACCTGGTTACTGGCTCCTGTTTGGTCATCGATGGCCTGAACAAAACTAGTTTGCCCGGCTACCAACCCTCCTGGCGCAGTTATCGTCACATTGAAGGTGCCGTTAGCCGAGACTTGCACGTTAGTGATGAAAAGTGTGTTACTACCTGACCCTCCCGAGCCGCCTGTACCCGGGAAAATCCACAGGATAGTCGCAAAGTCATTGGGGGTGAAGTGGCTTCCTCTCACTTTAATCAGCGTACCAGATGAGCCCTGATTCGGCGAAATCGACAGGTTGGGTTCGACTGTGAAGGTAGCTGACGCTCCCACTCCACTGGTCTTGCCACTGGCGACTATATCATTAAATTGAAAACCAATTTTCGCTGTATCTGGCACAACAAAGCTGGCCTTAAAAGCCCCGTCGACATTTGTTCCCGGGCTGGCTACCAGTTTGCCCTGGAACAAGATTCTCACACCCTCGTTGCTGCCAAAACCGCCACCAATCAGATTTACGGTCGTCCCAATCGTACCCGCGTTAGGGTTAGGGATGACAGCCGGGATCTCATTCACAAGCGTACTCGCGCTCACACCACTTATCAGACCTGTCGCAATCAGGTGTGCCTGAATGCCAAAGGGAATGCTCGGCATATTCAGCGTAGTGAAAAAGGAACCGTTATTGTCACTTGATGCAACGCCGAACTTCTTCTTTCCTAGAACGCCCAAGTCAAAGGTCAAATCAACCGTCTCGTTCGCTGCAAATCCACTGCCACTGACCTGTGCCGGGGAACCAAAGGCAGGCTTCGGACCATACTCACCGAATATTGAGATGCTCGGCCTGGTAAAGGTGAACAAAACCTTCACACTAAGCGTGCTGGAGTTCACATGCACGAAGTACTTGGTTCCTGGCACTGGAGCGGTCGACGGGATTGTCAGTGGAGTAAAAAAGAAACCACCTTGATCAGTAACAACCGTGACGACTCCATTTGAGATAGTCTGAAAGAAGATCTTCACCGTCACATTCGTTGGATAGTTAAAGCCTTCGACGTTGATCTGGGTGCCCGGACTCGCAGTAGTAGGAAAGATGGTGACAACCGGGCTGCCACCACCGCCGCCGCCACTGGCCCTGGCTGCCGTTCCCGGGTGAATGAAAATCACGGCAGGAACGAGAAGCAGCACCAGTAGCCCGGAGATGAAGAGCATTAATGCCCATTTACGAGGAAAAATTCTCTGTAGCACTCTCATATTCTCCTTTGATATGAGTAAATCCAATCAATAAAAGGGGGAACCAGAGCTTCTGACATGTTATCCTGGTATAGTGTAGATTAAGAGTAAGTGATTCTTTGTATCGAAAAGGTTATGAATCATTGTTGAATTGATATTTATGGTTGAGAAATCTCAATACCATAGACTGGCCTTTCTTGCACAGTTAAAGCACGGGAATTATATACAGAGTATCCGCTTGACGCGACCTGCAGCAGGATGTATGCTCACTTAGGCAAGGTTCAATGTGAAGAAAAGTACGTGTCACCCTGAGCGCAGCGAAGGGTCTGTCGCGAGCGGCAGCGAGATCCTTCGCTGCGCTCAGGATGACAGGGCTGGACCTTACTGGTCGTGAGGAACTGTCAACTTCATTTGAACCTTGCCTTAAAAGCAAGGAGCGAGTGAGCGATGGATCAGCACGTCGAGCGCATTCTGAGGCAGATACCAGGGTGGAGCATCAGCGATGTCGTAATAAACCCGCTGGTTGGCGGCATAACCAACCAGAATTACCGCGTAGATATTGGTGAGGAAAGCTTTGTGCTGCGTATCGGGGGCAAAGGTACACACCTGCTCGGCATCGACCGGGAGCGCGAAAGCATCTGCACGGCCATTGCTGCCCAGGTGGGCGTCGGAGCCGAAGTCTTGCACTTTCTTGCAGCCGAAGATGCGCTCATCACGCGCTTCATTGTTGGCGCTGGCATCTCGCCGGAGACTGCCGCCCAGCCAGAAACGTTGCGCCGCATCGTCGATTCCATGCGCCGCTACCATGCCGGGCCGGCATTTCCGGGCACCTTTTCTCCTTTCGAGACGGTGCGCAACTACCACAAATTGGCGCTCGCGTACGGCGTCATCTTTCCCGGCACGCTTCCCCGCGTTTTTGCACTGATGGCACAAATCGAAGAGGCGCTTGCTGCAAGAGCGCTAGATCAAACCAAATCCTGCCATAATGACCTGCTGGCCAGCAACTTCATCGATGACGGTCGCACCATCTGGATTCTCGATTGGGAGTATGCTGGCATGGGCGACATCTTCTTCGACCTGGGCAACTTTGCCGTCAACCAGTCCCTGAACGACGAGCAATGCGCGCTGCTTCTACATTACTACTTTGGCGAGGTGCGACCTGCTGACCTGGCACACCTTCACCTGATGCGCCTGGGCTCCGATTTACGCGAGTCGTTCTGGGGCTTCATACAGCTTGGTATTTCGGAACTCGATTTTGATTATAGAGAATATGCTCATCATCACCTCAACCGCTTTTTGCACAATGTCGAAACGTCCCCTTTCGAGCAGTGGCTAAGAGATGTGAAGATGTAGGAGACCAATTCATGCACGATCAAGCCAGGGTCGTTATTATCGGCAGCGGCATCGCCGGTTCCAGTATCGCCTACCACCTGACCGGACGCGGGTGGCGCGACATTGTTGTTCTCGAACAAGGCTCTTTTTTCGGCGGCACAACATCGCATGCTCCCGGCCTCGTTGGTCAACTGCGCTCATCCATCAGCCTGACGAAGATGCTGGTCTACAGCATCTCGCTCTACAAACAGCTCGAGGTAGACGGCAATCCTGGTTACTTTGAGGTGGGCAGCCTGCGGCTGGCTTCATCGAAAGAACGCATGGAAGAACTGCAACGGCAGGTAGGCTTCTCCAAAAGTGTTGGCCTGGAAGCAGAGCTGATCAGCGCAAGCGAAGCGAAACGCATGTTTCCGATGTTGAGCCTGCAGGGGGTCGAAGGGGCCTTGTACCTGCCCACCGATGGCTCCGGGAAAGCACCCGTCCTGGCACAGGCGATGGCAAACATCGCCCAGCAGCGCGGCGCAACCTTCCATGCCCATACGCGCGTCACCGGCATCGAGGTGGTGAATGGACGAGTACAGGCCGTTAACACCACGCAGGGCCGCATTCGCACAGAAATTCTGGTCGTTGCCGCCGGCATCTGGTCTCCGCGCATCGGGCGCATGGCCGGTATCTCCATCCCACTTATTCCCATGCAGCACCAATACGCCGTGACCGGCCCACTGCCGGAATTGACCGGCGGGGTAAGCGTGCCCAATGTGCGCGATCCCGACAACCTGGTCTATTTCCGGCAGGATGGCGAGTCCCTGGTACTGGGTGGATACGAACGCGACCCCGCCGCCTTTGACGTGAACGCCATCCCCGATAACTCCAATCCGACGGTGCTGAGCTTCGACCCGCAGCGCTTCGCAAGCTTAATGCAGGGTTGTATCGAGCGCGTTCCCACCCTGGAGAATGCCGGGCTGGTCAGGCGTGTCAACGGGCTGGAGTCGTTTACGCCCGACGGAGAGTTTATCCTGGGTGAATCGCCCGAAGTAAAGGGGCTCTGGGCTGCCTGCGGCTTCTGCGCTCACGGTGTTTCCGGCGCCGGTGGAGTAGGCAAGATGATAGCAGAGTGGATTATCGACGGCGAGCCAGGCCTTGATCTCTGGCACATGGACATCCGGCGTTTCGGCGCATACACAGCCAGCCGCCGCTATATCGCCACTCGTGTCAACGAGATCTACAGCACCTACTACGATATTAGCTACCCGGCCCTCGAACGCAGCAGCGCGCGTAAACTGCGCCTCAGCCCCGTCTATAACCGGCTTGAAGAGTTGGGATCAGTCTTCGGCGAGAAAGCGGGCTGGGAACGCCCCAACTGGTTTGCCTCGAATGAACCCCTGGCTGAGGGCCAGGGCTGGCCCGTGCCTTACGGCTGGGCCAGTCGCTACTGGTCGCCCGCTATCGGCGCCGAACACCAGGCGACGCGCGAGCGTGTAGCCATGTTCGACGAAACTTCTTTCAGCAAGATAGAGGTACTCGGCCCCGGCTCGCTGGCCTTCTTACAGCGCATCACGGATAACCAGATGGATCAACCCGTTGGAGCCGTCACCTACACGCAAATGCCCAACGAGCACGGTGGCATCGAGTGCGACCTGACCGTCACGCGCCTGGCCGCCGACCGTTTCCAGATCATCACCGGCACGGCTTTCGGCAATCACGACCTCTCGTGGATTCGCAGCCAGATGCCCAACGATAGCTCGGTCTACGTCAACGACATTACTTCCAGCCGCTGCTGCATAGGCGTGTGGGGACCACGAGCACGCGAACTGATGCAGCAGGTGAGTGAGAACGACTTCTCCAACGAGGCTTTCCCCTATCTAACGGCACAAAATGTGACGATCGGCAATATTCCGGTTCTGGCGCTGCGCGTGACCTACGTGGGCGAGCTCGGCTGGGAGATCTACGCGCCGGTGGAGTACGGCCTCAAACTATGGGACACGCTCTGGGAGGCCGGGCAACCGCTCGGTATGCTCGCTGCGGGGTACCGCGCTATCGAGTCTCTGCGCTTAGAGAAAGGCTATCGCTATTGGAGCGCCGATATCCATTCCGAGTACAACCCGTACGAGGCGGGCCTGGGCTTCGCAGTCAAACTGCAGAAAGGCGATTTCAACGGGCGGGCAGCGCTTGAGCGTATCAAGGCTCAAGGGGTAACGCGCAAGCTGAGTTGCCTGGTGCTCGATGATCCAGCCGCCGTCGCCCTGGGTGGCGAACCTTTTCTTGACGGTGCGCGCGTCCTGGGCTATGTGACCAGCGGGGGATATGGATATACCGTGAGGCAAAGCATCGCATACGGATACTTGCCCGTGGAATACGCTATACCTGGGACGCGAGTCGAGGTACAGCTATTCGGTGTAAGGTACGGGGCAACGGTGATGAAAGAGCCTTTGTACGATCTAAAGAACGAGAAGATCAAGGCGTAGGGGTATAAGGTCGTATTGTTCACCTTTTTAATTGAAGCCTCCACAAGTGATAACATGTTACCACTCAAAGTAGGGGTATAAGGTCGTATTGTTCACCTTTTTAATTGACGAATACCTGTGAGGACTGTATTATTGTAGTATGGACAATGGGGGTATAAACTTGCGCTACAAGAGGCTGGATTTCTCGAAAGAAGAGGAGCTACTATGAGAAGCGGAATAGAGGTTTTCGTTAGCTATGCCCACCAAGATAAAGCATTACTGGAAAAGTTAGAAAAGCATTTGCTCCCTCTGAAAAGACAGGGCTTCATTGACTATTGGTATGATCGGGACATTAGCGGGGGAACGGAATGGGCACAAGAGATTGATAAGCATCTGAATACGGCTCAGATCATTCTACTGCTAGTCAGTCCAGACTTTCTAGCGTCCGATTATTGCTATGGCATTGAGATGGAACGCGTGGTAGCTAGACACCAAAGTGGCGAAGTACGTGTTATCCCCATCATCCTTCGTCCTGTCAACTGGCGAGACTCACTGTTTGGCAAACTTCCAGCACTACCTAAAAACAAAAAACCTGTAACAACCTGGTTGAAACCGGACGAAGCATTTTATGACATTGCCATAGACATTCTTCAAGTAGCCCAGAAACTGGCTACAACTCTCTCTTCCTCAGTTGAATCTAAGCAGGCCAGGCAAGCATCAACTACTCTAGAATCAACGGATAGTAACAGGTTAAAAGAACTGGAGAACACACTCCGCAAGTCTTATTCATATATACGTGGCTATCAAGACATTTTTCGGATTTCCGACGACTTACAGCAAAAAGCGCAGGCCCAACAATCAATTGAAAGGCAAGGTATTTTAACGAAGCATTATCTGAGTGAATACCAGGAATTAGCCAATCAGCTAGGAGCGCGCATACCCGCCGATATTGCTCAAATATCTGCACATCTTGGTAATATAGAATATCGAGCGATATCATAGCAATTTGCCTCGAATGCTCTTACAATAATTAAGGTTCGTAGGGTAGAGAATATTTTATGAGACTCACAGGCAGTCAAATTGTTGCTGGGCTTCTTATATTGCTTTCAACATTGATAGCCTTTCTCCTGAATATTGCCACAAATAACTTACCCACTTGGATGCAGCATCATACATCATTAACCTGGTTCCTGTTGATTCCATCTGTTGTGCTGTTTGCCTATATAACTGCGAAAACATCTAACCCTGCTATTACGATCTTACAGATTGGTGAAGAAAGATTAAATTATTTTATACAAGTGGTTAGCGATGCAGAGCAAAAGACATCGATTGATCCAGGGCTTGAACTCCTAGAAAACTGGGCGGAGAAATTAGCAGTGTGGAAAAACGTTGACAAAACAATGATAAGCATAATTGAAGTTGATAATAAAACAGATTGGAAACCTCAAAAAAGCACTGTACAACTTGCAAGGTTGATCCTACGTCTCACAAGGGTTATCATACCAACCATGCTGCATCGCGGGCAATGGAAAGATTTTATTGACTTAGCATGTCCAGCCTATACGATAGGGGTTACACTTAAGGAGTGGACTTATGCAGCCGAAATGGGATATGAACTAGCTCAAATATATTATGAACATGGCTTCTATATAGAGGCCAAAATATGGTTAGAAAATATGGAAAAGGTTCTGGAAGCTATTAAAACGCAACCGCTTTCTGATGGGCTTCGTTCAAAGTATCTGGATATGAAAGGACTACTTCTTAGAGACACTGAAAATAACCTGAGTGAAGCGCGAAATTGCTTCAATGAGGCATTGGTTTTTTCTAAAAGAATTAGAAATCCCTTGATACTATGGCGCGTCACAACTCATCTCGGTACATTGGAAAAACGGGATAGCCACTTGGATCGAGCAGCCGAACTTTATAGCAAGGCACTTGGGGGTGCCTCTCAATTAACGGATTCTGTTCCCAAACTCGAATGTTATCAGGCCTTAGGGGATCTGGCTATTTCACAGAGAGATTTTGATAAAGCTTACGAGTGGTACATGAAGCAACTCACCGAAGCAGAATCCTGGAGAATTATCCATAAAGGACGTGCGCATAGGGGACTTGCCGAATCCCTGGTCGATACGCCTCAACCAAATATTGAACAAGCATATCAACATGCAAGAGAGGCACTAAGGATTGAACAAGAAACAACAGGAGTCAAAGAAGAGGAAATTCGTATTCTACTAATCTATATTGCAGATAAGCTATATGATAAGTACTGCTCTAACCTGAGCAAGCAGTAGATATCAGAATATTCTCAAGCTTCTAGAGTCATATTACTGACTGCTTTTCAGTGCCACGAGTCTGCGCTCCAATCGTGCCATCGCAGCACCAGGCGCTGCCCGTCGAGATCACAATCAAGAAGAAAATTTTGGAAGCTCCTCGGACGAGGAGCTTCCAAAAGCACTTTACTTCGACGGCAGCGATTGGTAGGCATTCTGGATCGCGCAAGGGTTCCCTGAGACAGGTTGCGACTTATCCAGCATGGGCCATTGATAGGCGCTCAACACGTCCATCTTGCTATGGTTGATTGTCGTCCAGTCGTTGTTGAGGATACCGCCGGTATCCCCCGAGTTTGGATTCCACGCCCAGTAGGTATAGCTAATGTTGTTCGCTTTCAGGAATGACACCAGGGTACGCTGCCACACACCCCCGGTGTCCTGACCCATCGAGGGCCCTCCGAACTCACCTACGAGCACCGGGGCAGTCCCATCCTTTTGCAGATAGGCCCAATGCTTCTCCCAGATGGCGGGCAGGGTGTGCGCGAGGTCCGCAGGGTTGGGGACCTGGAACCACGGCTGGTTGTAGACACTCGGTCCGTAATCATGGGCAGAATACACCAGTTTGTCCGGTTTCGACAGGCGCACAGGGTACTGCGCTACTCCTTCGAGGTTGCCGCCCCACCAGTAAGAATCGTTTTGGTACTGATCGATGCCCTCGACAATAATCAGCCACTGCGGATTGACGGCCAGGATGGCGTTGCCCGCCTGCTCGGCAGCCAGGCGCCAATCGGTGCTGGGATTGCCATCGCCCCAGGTGGCCGGGCTGTGCGGCTCGTTGGCCAGGTCCGCTCCGATGACGGTATCATTCCCGCGGTAGTGCTGGGCCAACATGACCCAATCACTGATCCAGCGCGCCTGGGACATGTGGTCGGTGTACCACAATGGAGGCCGCACGTCGGCAGTAGGATCATGCCGGTCGAGGAAAACCTTCAAGCCAACGTTACGGGCACCCTGGATAATCCGGTCCATGAGTGCCAGCCCTTGGAGTCCTTTGAGGTCAGGGTTCAGCTGGTAGTCGATCCCATTCGGCACGCTCCCAGGGTCGAAGAGTTGATTGGTGTAGGGCAGGCGAATGGTGTTGAAGCCGGTCTGTGCGATCTGCTTCAGCATGTCTTGCCAGTTGCGCGCCCACAGCCCGTGCGGGGAAAAGGTACCGGTCTCAAACCCAAACCAGTTGACGCCTGTGAGCGTCACCTGGCACCCCGACGACGCATCCACCAGCTCACTATGAGAGGTACTAAGGAAACCTACTTGATGACCGGCTTGGCATTGCGCGGGGGCTTTCTCCGCAGCAGGAGTAGAGACTTTCGCCGAAACATGCATAGTAATAAGTGTATAGGCAGTCAGGACCACCATTCCCAAATTAAAGAGAGGCATTATGCTCCTCCCCCGAGAACCTGCTATGCAGGAACGTTTCATATAGCTCTTCCTTTCCATGTGATCGAGAAATAGTAGAGGCTCCCATGTACTCCGAAGCCGCCGGCTGGATTCGACCGTCGTGGTCTGACGATCGGATTATCGCCTTGCTCTTCTCAGCGCAGGCCATGTCTCTGTTTCACTAGCGATAAAGCTCTACACTTACAAAGGCGCAAACACTCGCCCTGAGTGTGCTTAGTAAAGCGTTTGATGCTTCTCGTTTGCAGGAAATTCTTTATTCCCGGGAAAGCTGATCAAGGGTGAAGGCAAAAGTGTCGCCCTTCGCGTTGAAAGCTTTGCCGTATCGCAGATCATTGGTATCGATGAGATGGTAATCTCGGGTTAGAGTTAGAAAGGATTAGATCCCGCAGCAAAGGCGCCGGGGGAATCTTGTGGAACAGAAAACAGTGCATGCTTGTTACAATTATAAACATTTTACCTCTAGCTTGCCTCGAAAGCGTCTTATGATCTCAAGGCGAGCATCTCATGGCTGTGAGTACTTGAGCTGTAACCTTCCTGCGTATTAATCAATGGGCACGTTGGTGCTCTGTGGGGGAGCCCCCCAGATTATGTGCATCCGTTGTTCACGGAGCGCATGGGCTTTGACCCGTGTGCCTCTCGATGGACGCAACTACGATCAGGAGGAGATCATGGAACACACTGAACAACCATCGAAACATGCGACCAGCCGCCGTTCCTTTTTGCGTAAGGGATTGGTGGTAGGAGGAGCAGGAACCATCGGCGCCGGACTGTTGGCAGGTGGGGTAGCGTTACCGGCCTTCGCCGAAAAAGCAAGTGGCGGTCTCACACCGGGAGACGAGGCCATTCTCAGGTTCCTGTCTGCGGCCGAAATCCTCGAAACCGATTTGTGGCAACAGTACAACGAACTGGGAGGCATCCAGGACAGCGAAGTCCCAGGCGGGAGCGGGAGTCCAGCCTACACCACTGCCCTGCAGGTGCTGGATGGGGACATGCCCCAGTATATCCACGACAATACCGAGGATGAGTTCACCCACTTCACGTTCATAAACGCGTACCTGGTTTCCAAGGGTGGGAATCCCGTCAACCTGGAGAAGTTTCGCACGTTGAAGGGCAGTCAAGCGACAGGCGCACAGAAGAACAAGCTACGGCTCACCAACCTCATGCATCTCACTGTGGACACCAGTTATTGGACCCGGTACCGCAGCCGCACGCAGAACCCCGATTTCGGTGATACGTTCGCGCAAGCCATCCCGGGGTTGAGTACGGGGCAGTTTCCGGCCATTCCCAGATCCGATGCCGACCTGTCCCCCGCTAACCACATCCAGGCGATCGCCAACACGGCGGGCTTCCATTTTGGGTTTATCGAGCAAGGGGGCAGCAGCCTCTATCCCACGCTGGCTCAGGGAGCCACCAATCTGGAAGTGCTGCGCGTCTTGCTCAGTATCGGCCCAGTCGAGACATCGCACTTTCAGACGTGGCATGACAAGGCAGGCAATGCGCCTGCGCTGACCGACCCTACCAACGGGTTGGTGTTTCCGGACCTCAACAAGGCTCCCTTTGGCGGGGAGGACTTCCAGACCAACCTGATCATGCCCGAACCCACCATCTTCCTCAGCCAATCGTTGCCGGCGGTCTCGATCATTCGCCCGACCCAGATAGCGGGTAGTGGGGGTGCAGTGGCCACGGTCAAGGCCTGGACGGCCGACGGGCTGTTCATCGGCCAATTGCCGGAGTTCTTTACTGTCCTCCAGCAACTGGCAGAGCAAGCAGACGCGGCCCGGCGCGGGTTTTAAGCGATCAGCGATGCAGCTGTTGGCGCACGGATGAACGAGGATGCTAGAGCAGGCCATGGCCTCTGCTCTGCATGATCCGACGCCAAACCAAACACGTGAGCGGGCAAGACAGAGCAAAGGGATGCCTCTGTCTTGCCCGCTCATTTCTGTTGTTTTCCCTCTCTCCTTCTCTAGCTAAAACGTGCCAGGGAGGGAGCCCCGCACTGCTTTCTCACGGCGGCCAAACACGCAGGCCGACATGCTCACAATGTGGCTCATGGCCACACTTGCTTGTAAAACATTACTTCCATTCGCACCTACCTGCTGCCCTCAACAAAAATCTACAAGATGGGGGCCAAATCTGGCTATCGCTCGTTCATTAAAACAGAGATGATCCCATTGTGTGCTATGATGAGCAACAGAAGCTAAAGCAATCAATAAAGCAATCACTGGAAAAAGAGTATTATAGGATGCAAACACTATATCGCAAAAACCCAACCAAATTAAGCTCGCAAACGCGCAAAATCGCCACCGGCGCCATTCTGCTCTTCGCCCTTTCTGGACTGATCAGCGGTTTTGCGGTCGGAGCATTCGTACACCTGAGGCCCGCGACAGGTACGACACACAATACAGGTTCGGGGGCAGTACCAATTGCACAAAACACTAGGACACCTGTAATTACAAGAACACCCACTCCGGTTAAGCTAGGTTGGCCCGTATTTCAACAACCTTTCACTTTTCGCCAAATAGCAAACGGTACTACCTTTTATACAGTAACCATACAAGTCGTAGATCGGTCAATAGATGCAAGTCATGGTTCCCCCGTTCATGCAACTGGCATTACTTGTAAAATCTGGCTAACAAAAGATGCCAATGTATCTGGAAATATACAGACAGGCAATGATGAGAGGTTAAAATCAGTTGACACCATCAATCAACCTTTTCCCGGAGAAATCGTAGGAGCACTTAGCTTCGATCCTAGCACACAGCAGGTACAACTTTCCGACGCTAATGGACAAGCTACATGGAAATACATGATACCTACATCCGTTGATCCTGGAGGTTACCAACTAGTAGTCTTAGCTGATTGGAACGGAATACACTACAATTGGAGTTGGGCGAATATAGAGATCAAAAAGGCAGGCTAACTACCAATCCCTCCCACAATCCCCCTCACCAGCGCTGCAAACTTAGGCCGGGCCGCGTCAGCCGTAGACAGCACCTCGGCATGTTTGACCTCTTCTGTGTCATCGCCTGTAGCTGTGTTCGTAATCAGGCTCAGCCCCAGCACGCGCATCCCCATGTGCCGCGCCACTACCACTTCCGGCGCTGTAGACATACCAACCGCATCGGTCCCAATCGCACGCAGAAACCTGAGTTCCGCGCCCGTCTCAAAGCTCGGGCCGCTCACCATAGCATACACTCCCTCGTGCAGTGTGATCTCAGGCCATGCACCGGCAACCCTGTGTGCCAGCGCACGCAGTTGCGCGTCATAAGCCCTGGCCAATGGCGGGAAGCGGTCGCCCAGCCGCTCATCGTTCGGCCCCACCAGCGGATTCGCACCTGCCAGCCCCGGGATGTAGATATGATCGCGAATCAGCATGAAGTCGCCAGGGCGATATGCCGGGTTCACCCCACCAGCCGCGTTAGTCACAACCAGTGTTTGTGCTCCCAGCGCCCGCATCACACGCACCGGCAGCGTTATCGCCTGGAGCGCATACCCCTCGTAGAAGTGAAAGCGGCCCTGCATAACTACCACCGGCACATCCTCAAGCGTCCCCAGCAGCAGGCGGCCCGCATGCCCTACAACGGTCGAACGCAGAAAATGCGGGATCTCCCCGTAAGGAATAGCCGTCGCATCCCGAATCTCCGCTGCCAGGTCTCCCAGGCCCGACCCCAGAATCATACCAACAGCAGGCTTGAGACCAGAACGAGCTTGAATAGCCGCCGCGGCCTCCATCACCTGTTCGTAAAGATCCATGTGTGCTCGCTTTCTATAGGAGAGCAATTAGAAGCACTATAACATACAACAACGACGAAGCAACAAACCCGTGTCATTGTAAGGGCGATCGTTGCGGGTGACCATAAAGGCATCCACCTAAGACGCTGGCCCAGGATTTCGTAGGCGAACCACGGCGGGCGACCATAAAGGCCCTGCAATAGGCATCAACCTGAGAGGCAGGCGAACCACGGCGGGCGACCATAAAGGCCCTCCCTTCCCCACTCCACCGCCCTCGCCCCTACGGATGTTGATGGGCTTTTCGTTAGAACCTCAAACGCCTGAGGTGATGCTCTCTCGTACAAGCTGGCTATAGACTTGCGTCGTGGAGATATGGGCGTGGCCCAGCAATTCCTGTACCAAACGCAGTTCCATGCCGCTCTGGAGCATCAGAATGGCAAACGAATGCCGCAACATATGCGGCGTGATCTCTGTGATGCCAGCCTGCCGTGCATAGCCCTTGATAATCAGCCAGAAACCCTGGCGCGTCAGCCGCTCGCCGTGATGGTTGAGAAACAGCGCCTGCTCCTCTGGGTGACGCGCCACCATGAGCGGTCTCGCCGTCGCTATATACTGCTTTGTTGCCTCCAACGCAACAGCAGGTAGAGGCAACACGCGCGTATGCCTGCTGCGTCCATTGCGCCCGGGACAAACTACGGTCGCCTGCCCTGCATCAAAATCATCCAGGTTTAAAGCAACAAGCTCACTGACACGCATGCCCGTCGCATACAGCATATGTAACATGGCCAGGTCGCGCTTCCCCACCGCTGTCTCAACTTCCACCTGGCGGAAGAGACTGGCGATTTGCTCCTGGCTCAAAACATGCGGCATCTCTCTCTGGATACGCGGCGTGTCTAGCTTCTCAATAGGATCATATGTAATCACGCCTGTACTTCGCAAATAGCGGAAAAAAGTCTTCAGAGCAGCCAGTTTGCGTGCAATAGTAGTTGGACGATATGCTTGACCTTCACGCATTTCCTGTAGATAGCCTTCAATATGTTCGCGAGTGACCGCCTGCCAGTCATCTACCTGCTGCTGTTTAAGATATGCACACGCCTGGTTCAGGTCGTTACGGTACGCCACTATCGTATTCTGGTTGGCGCCATTATGCCCCTGCTCATTCAAAGAGAGCGAGGCCATATACTCATCAATAGCTTCTTGCAACATAGGACACTTCCGCCTATCTTTAGTTCCCCGTTCTCTCCCCCGGGGACTGTTTATAACCCAGCTATTATAATCGATGGAACATATTAGGGCAAGAAAATAGGAAGTAAGCCCCTCTAAAAGGTGATATAATAAACTAACGGGTAACTCATACGGATACCCCTTACGCCTCGCACAGCTACACACTGAATATGCATGTAGATCTGAGGCAGCCCTGCTCACCTCTACGGTGTTCAGTGAAACAATAAGGAGAAATATTACAAAATGGGTAAATTAACGGATATGATCGCACAGGCACGCCGCGCGCAGAGCGGCGGCGGCATAGGGTTTGTAGGCAAAAACAAAACCCCGAGCAAACCCCGGGCCGCAGCTCTCGTCGTCGAATTTTCCACTATCGACGCAGGGAATGCCGAATCAGCTATTAAAGCTGGAGCAGATGGAGTGCTCTTCACCTGGAATGGCGAAGATGCATCCTCGCTTGAGACGCTTAAACAGGCCACCGATGCCGCACAAGCAAGTGGCGAAAAAGTCGCCAGCGGACTACACATCACAGGTGGCTGGGATAAGTTGGAACGCGAAAATTTCGAGCACTTCAAAGAACAGGGTGTGAATTTTATCGTGCTCCCACTGCACGCCCCGGCTCGTTTGCTCGCACTGCAGGTCAAAGACCTGGAATTAGTCGTCGCCGTACCTATGCAGGAAGGCGACATGTACCCCCTCTTCATTCGCAACCTGGCGGCTTTTGACAATCTTGCGGCGGTGCTCCTCGACTTCTCGCTGACCGGCAACGTCGGCAGCATGTCGATCGAAGACGTATTGCGCTACCGCGCCGTGCGCGAAGCAGTGCGCTTCCCCGCGCTTCTCAACGTAAAAGCTGGTTTAAGCGAAGCCGACGCCTATACCCTCCTGACCCTGGGTATACAGGCCGTCATCCTTGCAGCCAGCGCCAACGACGCTACCACTAACAAGCAGATCAAGACCCTGCGCGAACTGCTGGAGAAGGTACACCACGATGAGAAGGAAACCATGACTGGTCTGACAAACAGGGCTCAGTCGTAAGCAGCGGAAGTTGTGTGGATATGGGGTGGGAAGGCTTGCTCCTGGCGCCCGGCTCAGGGCGGGGGCAAGGCTCAGGCTCAGGGCGGGGGCAAGGCTCAGGGCGGGGGCAAGCCCAGCCCCTACTATATACGGATCGGCTGACTCCTGTTGTGTATAGTAGGGGTGCACGGCTCAGGGCGGGGCAAGCCCAGCCCCTACTTCTCACCCCAGACCGTGACGAGAGGCAATGTTGCATAGAAGGTCTCAGCTAACAGCTCTATCCCCATCCAGGGCACGGCATACCAGTAGAGCGGCCTCGTGCTCCCCTACCAGTTCGACCAGCTGCTCGTGGCACTCTCCCACGCGGTCCATCCTGGCAGTGATAAAGGCGTGCTGCGCGGCGCCCTGTGCCAGGCCATACAGCGCCTGGTAAGCAGCTTCGTTCGCTTCGCTGATTTGTCGCATCAGGCGGGCGACTTCACTGCGACATTCGGGTTCGCTCATAAAAATAATCCTCCCATTTTTTGCTTGCGATGTACTTCTTCCTCAGAAACGTTGCCTTGAGCGAGGATGCATGGTACACTCAGGGAAACAAGAACCACTCTAAGAACCTCCTGCTCTCACGAAGAAGCGCGGAGCAGAAGAGCCCTGTGTACCTGTCCACTGGTGTCATACATCCTACACCTCAATTGTGAGGTGATGACGTAAATGCGGCTACGGCATTCGAAGTAAAAATGCGACAAAAAGGAGATGGATGATGAATACCGATGAGGTGGAGAGTATGCACCATGGGCGTCTTGTTGCTGTATACCGTGGGCGTATGCATTGGAGTCAGGAGCGATTGGCCTATGAACTGGGTGTTGATTTGCGTACTGTGCAGAGAATGGAGCAACAGCCCATGATTAAGAATGTGAAGAGGCGAGAGCTGCTGGTGAAGCTGCTCGGCATTCCTGCTGTTCTTCTGGGATTGGAAGGTGAGCAGCACCTGAGGACAACTGAACTTCTCTTTAATGAGGATCCCATGGGATATCTCGAAAATACGATGATCCTGCGTTGGGAGATGCATAAGATAGGGGGGACAAGGAGTGCCGCTCGGGGCCTGGATATATGGATGAGCGAAGTCACGAATTTCGTCGAAAACGCGCAAGGGACGGCATGGCAAAAACGCGCGTTAGCCGTACTTAGCATGAGCTACCTGTTACAAGGAAGCGTCGCACGGAGTAGCAGGTTAGACTATCTTCAAGCGCACAAGGCCTTTCAAAAAGCGTATCAGATTGCTGAGGAAATTGATGATCCTGAATTGATGGCGTCAGCCCTCTTTCGTGAAGGGGTTGTGTTCATTAACCAGGATCAGCCGCGAGAAGCCATTACCTACCTTAAAGGCGCACTGGACAAGGTCTACGGGCAAGGGTTTCCTTACCTGAGAGGGCATATTTTAAAGTTGCTCTCGGAAGCCTTTGCGAAAGCCCAGCAGCCGCAAGAGTGCTGGCGGAGTGTTGGACTAGCAGAATGTGCCTTAGATCAGCGAACATTTATCCGCGAGCGAAGCCTGTTTCTCCAGCGAGAATTCAGCTCGGCCTCGGTCACAGCACAGAAAGGGGTGAATGCGGCCTTTCTACATGATTACGACCGCGCGATCAAGCTGATTGACAAAGGCCTGACGACATATAATCCCACACTGATTCCTGCACGTGCCCGGCTCACCATCCAGAAAGCCGAGGCGTATTATGGTCTTGGCGAGATCGACTTTTGTGTCACGCACGCTGAGGAAGCATTAAAACTCGCACGTTCAGTAGGATCGAACAAGACGATTTCACGGGCGAGCACGCTGCATGAGGCCCTGGCACATTCGAAATGGAGCAGGGAACCGGGTGTTGCTCGCTTAGGCGCGTTGCTCGTTATAGAGTAATGCCAGGCGATTGGATTGTGTCTGCCAAGTTGGTCTTTGAAGGTCTCAGCGTGCAGATCACTGTCTGCCAGCTTAGAACAGGTCAACAACGATGATCCAGAACGCAAGTGAACCTGTGCGCCTGGGCAGTGCCGGATGCCAACCGCCCAAGAAGCCATTTTGCTCAATATTGCACGTGGTCAGCCAGTGGTTGATCTCAACCGCTGGGTATGGGCCGACGACAACACATTGTTCGAGTACACCCATATCGTTGCCAATGGTGCTTTACATGAGTTTACCTATACCTATGAGCTAGACGAGGAGGCCAGCACATGATGCACCTGGACGAATCCACCCGTGCTGAACTCATACGCGAGATCGCACAGACACTGGCGAAAACACAGCGGCTCGCTTTTGCTTCAGACTTTCACGCCTACGCAGAGGGAAGACAATTAACGCTTGCAGGAGTCACCTTTGAAACCTTTGCCAAAGGGCCGAACACCAGGCGCAGCGATGGCGACGTGGTAGCCCATGCTATTGTGATGGCTCTAGTCGCCGCCGTCAACCAGGAGGATATCGACGACTGGTTCCCTGATACAGGGGAGACAGGCGTCCGGTCAATTGAGTACTTGCCAAGTATGCGCCAGCGGCTGATTGAGCCGGAGCATCTCGTGTTGGGAACTGTCGATGTGACGATTCTCTGTGGCGAGCAACCACGCATGAAGCGGCGCCTGCCAGAGATGCAGCGTAACATTGCAGAGGGACTCGGCATCAGCCTCGAGCAGGTGCATGTGAAAGTCAGCAGTATGGATGGGCAGGATGAGATCGCTCGTTTAGAGGGCATTGAAGCACGAGTACTCATCTGTCTGTGGCAGGGATTGTAGCAAAATGCCTGCTAATCCATATTAGGAATTTGCTCAGATCAATCACTGTGGCGCGAGGAGTTGCATCAACAGGTGGCACGAGTATAGGAGAAGAGGGTGAGGGCTAAGCATACTGATGTGATTTACTACCAGTGCCTGTGGCTTCATTTTCTGAGAGTCAGGGTGAAGCATCTGCACGCAGCCCTGTTAAAATCTCGCTGGAGAAAGGAAGTCAGCGTAGCTCGCTTAGGCGCGTTGCTCACAAGGAACTAATGCAGAAACCCTGGATACTCGTGCTCGTCGTTGGTTTGATCGTAACTCTAATGACACTGCTGCCCTTGCTGGCCTGGATTGCGCTGTTCATGCGCGGCAAACGCTTCGCGCTGCGGGATCGATTGCAACCTGCCGATGCTATTATTGTGCTGGCCGGCACGAGAGGAAATAGCAAGTTTCTCCAGGGGAAGATTCGTACAGCCGTGCGTCTCTATCAACAAGGCTGGGCACCCTACATCATTTGTACTGGCAAGTTTAGCGTCAAGGTGACCGATACGCCTATGCTCATCCCACTGGGGGAATTACAAGCTGCCGCAGCCGCAGGACGTATCCAGGCAAAAGACATCCCTACTGCCGCAGCTACATGGGATGCAGGGTTAGGTGCTGGCTACATGCGCGAGCAAG
>Ga0209701_10000865_pt1 | contig 18741 bp, 17 predicted proteins | sample CZO8metaG_4_FD_188356 | JGI IMG/M metagenome (GOLD analysis project Ga0209701, IMG submission 188356) | Vadose zone soil microbial communities from the Eel River Critical Zone Observatory, Northern California, USA - CZOApr15con2H3.8 metaG... | ecosystem: Environmental > Terrestrial > Soil >... | reverse complement strand
GAATCCTGCCCCGCCGCCTCTGGCCAAGGAGACCTGAGCTCGGGACATGAATGCGCGAGCGGTGGCAGCCTGGTCCGCCTGCTGCCTGTTCATCGTGCTTTCGACGACCAACCCCGTTTACAAAATCATGGTGCTGGCGGCGGCGCTGACCGCGCTCGCCGTCGGCGCCGGCCTGCGACGCATCCGAGGCCTGCTCGTCGCCGTGCTCTTGATCGCGGCCTTCGCCACGCTGCTCAATTTCGTGTCGGCCCACCTCGGCGCGACCGTCCTGTTCGCGCTGCCCGACCAGATCCCGGCTCTCGGCGGACCCTACACGCTCGAGGCTTTGGTCTTCGGCGCCTCAGGAGGGATCACGATCGCCGCCGCGATCCTGGCCGCCGCTCCCTTCTCGCTCCTGCTCGACTCGCATGAGGTGATGGACGCGCTGCCGGCGCCGCTCTCGCGAACAGGCGTCGCCATCGCCTCATCTCTCAACCTGGTGCCTGCCGTGGCGACTTCATTCGTCGAGGTGACCGAGGCGCAGAGGCTGCGTGGTTGGCGGCCCCGCGGGCCGCGCTCATGGATGGAGGTCGTGGTCCCGGTGGTGCTCACCAGCGTCGAGGGCTCGATCCAGCTGGCGGAGTCAATGGAAGCGCGCGGATTCGGCTCCGGCGCCAGGACCGCGGTGGCAGCCCTTGCCCTGCAGCGCTCGGACTGGCTGCTGGTGGCCGCGTCGGGTTTGGCGCTGGCCGGTTTTGCCGCCGCGCGCGCCGCCGGTTTGGCGGCGGACTGGTATGCATACCCCTCGCTGACCCTCCCGGCGATCCATCCCTGGCCCGTCGCGGCCTGCTTGCTCCTCTTCACACCGGTGCTGGTATGGCGATCGCGACGCTGACCCACCTCACGTACTGGTATCCCGGGAGGGTCGAACCGGCGTTGAAGGCTGTGGGCCTGGCGATCAAGGACGGGTTGACGGTGGTCGCCGGCCAATCGGGAGGCGGTAAGTCGACGCTGCTCCGGCTCTTCAACGGACTGGTGCCGCATTTCCACGGCGGACGGATCGCCGGCAGCGCTGAGGTCGTCGGGCGCGATGTCATCGCGACGCCCACGCGCGACATGGCCCGCCACGTGGGCTTCGTCTTTCAGGATCCCGAGCTGCAGACTGTTTACAACGTCGTCGACCGCGAGGTCGCCTTCGGGCTGGAAAACACCGCGGTGCCGAGACGCGAGATTGCCGGTCGTGTCGAGGAAGCTCTGCATGCGGCGGGGGTCGCGGGCCTTGCCGGGCGAGCGGTGCGGACGCTCAGCGGAGGGGAGCGCCAGCGGGTCGCACTGGCGTCCGCCCTGGCCATGAGGCCGAACCTCGTCGTCCTCGACGAGCCGACTTCGCAGCTCGATCCCGAGGGCGCCGAGATGGTGCTGGCAGCCGTGACCCGCCTGGTGCGGGAGGGCACGTCAGTGATCATCTCGGAACACCGGCTGGAGCAATTGCTGCGGCAGGCCGCCGGCCTGGTGCTCGTCGATCGCGGGAACGTCACGACCGCCGACCCGGACGGCTGGCGTCCCTCACCTCCATCGCTGCGGCCTGCACGACTCGCGGCGCCGGGGGGCGAGGCGTGGTCGCTGGAACACGTCACGGTCGGTTTCGGCGGGCGGCCGGTGCTGGACGCTGTGGATCTCGCGGGACGCGCGGGCGAGGTCGTCGTCCTGAGCGGGCCCAACGGTGGGGGCAAGACCACGCTCCTCCGGCTGATCGCGGGCAGCCTCACGCCGCTCGCCGGCAACGTCTGGCGCCGGCCGGGCCGGGTCGCCTACTTGCCCCAGAACCCCACGGTCTTGCTGCACCGGCCGACAGTTCGGGCCGAAGTCCGCTTCACCCTCGAACGCTCCGGGGAGCCTGGGCAGCCTGAGGCCATCCTGGGTGAGCTCGGCCTCCTGCCGGTGGCTGATCAGTACCCGCGCGACCTCTCCTGTGGTGAGCGCCAGCGGGCAGCGCTCGCGGCCGTGCTGCCTGGAAGCCCCTCCTGCGTCCTGCTCGACGAGCCCACGCGCGGCATCGACTCGAGCGCCCGGGGCGCACTCGCGGCACTGGTCGCGCGACTTCGCGATCGGGGAGCTTCAGTCGTGATCGCCACGCATGACAACGATCTGCGCAACGCGCTCGCGGATCGCGTCATCAACGTGGCGGGCGGCAGGGTCGCAGAAGTGAGCTTCGCGGGAGTGCCCACATGATCCGTGCCCTACCCATCGGCGTGGTCTCGCTGGTCGGCATCCTCCTTTTCTCGTGGCCGTTCCTCGGCAGCGGGCTGCCGGCGAGCACGCCTGCCTGGACGCTCACGATCGCCTGCGTGGTCGGGCTTTTTCTCGTCGAAGCCGGGATGCGCCAGCTCGATTCGCGTGCGGTGGCGTTGCTGGCCGCGATCGCGGCGATCGACACCGCTCTCCGCCTGGCGGTGATCGAAGGCATCGGCGGCTTCAGCCCGATCTTCTTTCTCGTGCTGTGCGCCGGTTACATCTTCGGCACCTCTTTCGGGTTCCTGGCCGGCGCCCTATCGATCCTCGTTTCCGCCCTGGCGGGAGGCGGGATGGGCCCGTGGGTGCCCTACCAGGTCTTCGCGGTCGGGTGGGTCGGCGTCGCTGCCGGGCTGGCGGGCCAATGGAGCCGCGGCTCCCGGGTCCCCGATTGGCGCGACGTATTGGTGCTGGCCGGCGTAGGTGGGGTGATGGGCTGGGTCGTGGGCGCATTGCTCGATATCACGGATTGGATTCCTGTGTATCGAGGCAATCCGACGCTGGGCTGGCAGCCCGGAATGGACGCAGTGACTTCGCTTGTTCATTTCGGCCGGTTCTACCTGTTGACCTCGCTCGCGTACGACACTTTCCGCGCGGTGGGCAATGTGCTGATGGTCGTGGCGCTGGGAGCCCCGGTGATGGCCGCCCTCGCCAGGCTGCGGGTGCGCCTGACATTCGAAGTCGTAGGTTCTCCGTAGTGGGTGCACAGGACTCAAACCAAAACTTTCGGGATGCAGTCGCGCTTTCGCGCCTGGTCGACCCGCGGCCGACGCTGGAGAACCTCGCCCGCAACACCGGATTGACCTATGACGACGTGGTCCATCACGCGCTGGTCCGGTACGCCAGCTCAGGCGCCGAGGCGCTGCTCGCCATCGAACCCCAGGCTCTGCTCGACCTGATCGAGGCTCGCAAAGCCGAGGACTGGGCCCGGGTGGGGGCGCTCATCGACTGGCTGGAGGCAGGCCTTGAATCCTCCGAGTGGCACTGAGGTGGGCGGCAAATACGCGTTGATGTGGTCGGGGGGCAAGGACAGCGCCCTGGCTCTGGACCGCGCGCGCAAGGCTGGCCTTGACGTCGCCCGCCTGGTCTCTTTCTACGACTCGACCACCCGGCGCGTTCGGTTCCACGCCACCCGGGTCGAGATGCTGGAGGCGCAGGCGGCCGCGATCGGAATCGGCCTCCGCGCCATCCCGACCACCTGGGCTGAGATGGAAGCGAACCTCCGTCACGAGCTGGCGTCGCTCCGAGAGGAAGGGTTCACGGGGGTGGTGTTCGGCGACATCCACCTTGCCGATGTTCGGGCGTGGTACGAAAGCCGCGTGAGCGCCGCTGGGCTCGACCACGTTGAGCCCATCTGGGGCGAGTCGCCGCAGCTCCTGCTTGATGAGTTCATTGCTTCGGGCGGGCGGGCCGTGATCACCTGCGTCGACCTCGCGAAGCTCGACGAGGCATGGCTCGGCCGCATCGTCGACGAGCGCTTCGCAAGCGAGATCGGGGCCACGGCCGTCGACCGTTGCGGCGAGAACGGCGAGTATCACTCGTTCGCTTTCGCGGGTCCGGTCTTCAACAAGCCGCTCGCATGGATTGCCGGCGAGCGGCGCCTCGATTCGGGCTTCGCTCAGCTCGACGTGACGGGTGGCCACCTATGAGAATCGTGTCTCTGCTTCCTAGTGCCACCGAATCCCTCTTCGCGCTTGGGCTCGGCGGCAGCCTGGTCGCGGTCACCCACGAGTGCGACTACCCACCGGAAGCGTCTTCGCTGCCGATCGTGACGCGCTCGACTCTGCGCCTGCACGACAGAGACAGCGGCGGCATCGAGGTCGCGGTTTCGGAGGCGGCTGTGGCGGGCCGCTCGCTCTATTTCGTCGACACCGAGGCCATCCAGGAGCTCGAGCCCGACCTCGTGGTGGCGCAGGACGTTTGCCGGGTCTGCGCGGTTTCCGCCGACCAGGTGGCTGTGGACCTCGAAGGGATCCGGATGATTCGCCAGCATCCTCACTCGTTGCAGGACGTGCTGGCCGACATCGTGGCCCTGGCGAAAGCGTGCGGTGCCGACGCCGCACCGTTGATGGGCCGCCTTGCTGCTCGCATCGAGTCCGCCAGGCGAACTGCCCACGAACGCCCGCCCGTGCGGGGAGTGTTCCTCGAATGGCTGGACCCGCCTTATCCCGCCGGCCATTGGACACCGGACCTGTTGGCGCTGGCGGGCATCGAGGATCCGCTGGCCCGGCCGGGCGCGCCCTCGGTCGCGATCTCTTGGGCGGATGTGGCCCAGGCGCGGCCCGAGCTCCTGGTGTTGGCGCCCTGCGGGTTCAATCGGCAACGAGCGCAGGCTGAAGCCGAGCTGGTTCGCGCGGACATCGATTCCGTCGGCGCCGACCAGGTCGTGGTCCTCGACGGGTCGGCCTATTTCAACCGGCCCGGACCCAGGCTGGTCGACTCCCTCGAGCTGCTGGTCGCGAACCGGTGAGGTCGTAAGCAACGAAGCCGTCCGAATCGAGCTACCGCCCTGGAAGCAAAGCTGACTTCGACCGCCTCTACCAGGCCACGTATCAGCGCGTTTTCGCGACTCTCATGATGATCCTGAGGAACCCCGCTGCCGCTGAAGACGCCACCCAGGAGGCCTACCTGCGTGCCTTCGGCTCCTGGAAGAGTTGGAAGCAAGACGCTCCCGCCCAAGCCTGGATCTACCGGATTGCGCTGAATGTGGCTTTTACGCATCGGAGACGCGAGCGCCTGCACGAGCTGGGCGAGGTGATCCGGCGGGTTGGCCGCCCCAAGGCGCCCGATCCGACCGAGTCGGAGGAGCTCGACCTCGTGAGGGAGGTGCGAGCGCTGCCTCCAAAGCAAGCCGCGGCGCTGGTGCTGCGCCACATGCACGGGTTCACCAATCGCGAGATCGCGGCCGCCCTGGACGTTCCTGAAAGGACGGTCGCCTCCCGCCTGGCCGCGGCCAAGAACCGGCTGCGAGCGCGACTCGGAGATCAATTCAGCGCCGAAATGGGTACTTTGCCACCTCCGATAGTCCCTTTGGAGGAATGAGCGTGGAAAGCGGCGACGGATTCGATCGATGGCTGGAGCAGCAACTCCAAAACCAGACTGCTAACCAGAGCGGCCCCAGCCCGATCCCGGCGCAAGCCCAATATCACGCCTCATATCTTCAGGGAGGTCCTCACATGTCATTTCTCGCCCACGCGGCGTCCGTTGTCTCGGCCAAGGGCGCCATCGGTCTTGCGGTCGCCGCGCTCGCCGTCGCTGCGGCAGGAGTCGGAGCCGAGGCGGCCATCACAGGCAGCGCCGACCCCAGCAACTGGGGGCAGCAGGTCGTTCAACAGGTCCAGAAATGCAAGGCCGCGCTTGCACCAGGCTCGCATGGGATCGGCGAGTGCGTCAGCACGTTTGCGTCTCAACACGGCAAGCAAGAGAGCTCGAAGCACGCCAGCGGAGCCCGCGAACACGCATCGGACGCACGAACCAACCACCCGACGGGCCCGCCGACCGACCACCCGACCGGCCCGCCGACCAGTCACCCCGGCGGGAAGCCCAGTGCCACGCCGGGCAAGCCATAACCACAGAAGCGCCGGAAAGGGTCGGGCTCAACCCCCGGCCCTTTTCCATTTCCACCCAGTCGACCAACTCGTCTTAGGTTGATTGAGCTCGCCCTAGCGGCCGCTCTCCTTGCGCTGATCGGGCTTGGCTCGTTCATCGCCCTCGGCCGCTCCAGGGTTGCCAGATGGCCCATCGGCCTGCCGGTGCTGGTGCTTGCGACCGGGGCGGCGGTCGCGACGGTAGGCAACGCGCTCGGCGACTCGGCTTCGATCGGACCGATCTTCGTGATCCTGATCCTGGCCGTCGCGACCGTCGACTTCCTGCTGCGGACCATATATTGGCCGGCCCGGCTGTTTTTCGCGACCCTCGTCGTAGCCACCGTCTCGTTCGCGGGCGTGCTGCTGACAGTCACCTTTACGACTCATGGGCCAGCCCTGGGCCTTGGGTTATCGATCGTTCTCGTCGTACTCGAGATGGGCGCGCTGGCGCTGACTCTCGCCTTTGCATTCGAGATCACGGACGCGATCGGTCGCGACAAGCCCGTGGTCCATACGCCGCCGCGCGCCGACACTTATCGACCCCGCGTTTGCCTGCAGGTACCCGCCTACAACGAGCCGCCCGACCTGCTGCGCCAAACGCTAGATGCCCTCTCCGCGCTCGACTATCCGGAGCTCACCATCCAGGTGATCGTCAACAACACCACCGATCCGCAACTGTGGATGCCGGTGGAAGAGGACTGCCGCAGGCTTGGGCCGAGGTTCCGGTTCATCCACCTCCCCAGCTGGCCTGGCTTCAAGGCCGGCGCCCTCAATGAAGCCACGAGGCGGCTCGAACCAGACATCGAGATCGTCGGCATAGTGGACGCGGACTACGTCGTCGAGCCTGACTTCCTCAATGCATGCGTGCCTTTCTTCGCGAGCCCCGACGTGGCCTTCGTCCAGACCCCGCAGCATTATCGGGACTGGAAGGATTCGCCGTACTTACGCGGCCTCTTCTACGCGTACCGCTATTTCTTCGACGTCACGATGGTGGCTCGGGCGCACGTCAACGCCATCATCTTCGGGGGCACGATGGGCGTCGTCCGGCGGAGCGCGCTGGAAGAAATCGGCGGCTGGGCCGAGTGGTGCATCACCGAGGACGCAGAAGCTTCTCTGCGCCTGCTGGCCCGCGGCTGGAAATCCATATACGTGAACCAGGTCTTCGGAGCGGGCCTCATGCCGCTCGACTTCGACGGCCTGCGTCGCCAGCGCTTTCGGTGGGCGTTCGGAGGCGTACAGATCTTGCGCCGCCATCTGCCTATGCTCGTCGGCTTGAGACCATCGCGACTGACGCTCGCCCAGCGCTATCACTACCTGGTCGGAGGTTTGGGCTGGTTCGCGGACTCTCTCGGAGTCGGACTTGCGTTCTTCCTGCTGGCCACGAGTCCGTTTCTTGCCTTGGGCCATCCGCTGCTCCTGCGTCAGCTTGTCGGGGTGCTGCTGGTGCTGCCGATCTTCTTGCTGGTCGCCGGGCTGCTGAGATTGGCGTGGAGCATTCATGCGGCCTGCGGTGCGCCCTGGCGCGACACACCTCTCGCCGCGATGGTGATGCTCGCGCTGAGCTGGACGGTTACGCGCGCCTGCGTCGGCGCGCTGGTGCTGCAACGGGGAGTTTTCCTGCGCACGCCCAAGGTGCGCACCCCATCACGCGTGGGCGGGGCCGTCCTGGGCACTCTGCCGGAATCCCTGGTGGCGGCGGCGTGCGCGGTGATGGCGGTGGCGGTGGGGCTGTTTGGGCCTCGCACACTGGGCCTTGCGGTCGCAACTTTGCTCGTCTGGCAGGCCATCGCGTGGGGCAGCGCGCCGGCGGCCAGCCTGCTTGCGCAGGGAATCCCGCTCACGCCGGCCCGAATCTTGTTCAAGCGCTCGCCGCAAACCACCGGTGCCAGGCCGTCCCCGCTGACACCTCGCCACCGGCGCCTGCTCGTGGCTGCCGTCGTCGTGGTCGCAGCCATCTTCTTGACGCCCGCGATCGTGACCGCACCTGGGGCCGATTCGAGTCTCCAGCAGGCGATCAACGCCGCTCTCCCACCCGTGATAGCCAATCTGGTGAGCCCATCACCATCGGGAAGCACGACGGGGCCAGGCACCGGCCCGACAAAACCCCCAACGACTACAAGCCCGAAGCCTTCAACGTCATCGAGTCCGTCCGTTCCGCCATCACCGAGTTCCAGCCCGTTCCCGAACACACGCCCGACAGGACCGCCGACGCCCGTGGCCTCGCCGAGCCCGTCTCACCCGGCACCATCGTCGACGCCACGCCGGACTCCATGAGCCCCAGAAAGTTTGAGAGCCTCCGAGGAGGAGGCTCTCGATGTCCCATGCAGTCTGGTCGGTTGGAAACCGTTATCGGTTGGTCGGCGGCACCGGTGCGTTGGCCATGTTTGAAGTGGTGCTGGCCGCGCTCTGGTCCGACGCCGCGCCACCACCGGAGACGGCAAGGGCCATTGAAGGCGCGAACATCGCTTCATCGAGATTCTGCGTTGCGGTGCCTGCACTGGCCACGGCGATGGTCGTCAAGGCCAGCCCGCTGATGAAAAACGAGGTTGAGATGTAGTCGCCCACCATGTAGCCCTGTGTGGTGAACGCCAACCAGGTGTTGTTCATGGGTCCGGCCAGCTGCACCTTGCCGCCCCAGTGTGCCCCGCCATCCGAGGACGAGATGAACCCTGCGTCCAGCTGGCAGGTGGCGACGGTGCACGCCGCGTTCGGATAGTAGTAATAGGTCAGCGCTAGCTGAGCGCTGCTGCCCGAGGTTGCCTTGTTGACGCCGAGGCCCGGAATGAAGTGGTCGACGCCACTTCCGATCGGGTCGGCCGGCACGCGTGACAGCCCGGACCAGTTCACGCCATCGCTCGAGGAGCTGAACACGATGTCGTTGGCCGGGCACCCCGGCTCGAAGGTGCAATCCTCCCAGGCGACGTAGACGGTGCCTGCGCCGTCGACCTCCGCGGTGGGCAGCGGCGAGGTCCGCAGCTGGCCGGCGACCCGGTGGAAGTCGATATGGGCAACGATGACGCTGGCATTCCAGCTCGCCCCACCATTCGTGGACGTGAAGGCGCCGATCGTCCCATGGATCGACTCAAAGGGGACGACGACGTTGCCATTGGGCTGCACAAGCGGCTGGCCGCCAAGGCCGTGCGCGCTATTGGCGGTCGCCAGAGGCAGGCTCCACGTCGCACCACCGTCTGTCGAGGTGCTCATCTGCTCCAGGTCGTCAAGGGCGAAATTGTCGAACTCCGTGTAGCAGTTGCCGTAGTGCGGGCTGCCGAGCGTGTTGTCGCAGACCGTCCAATTCTTGTCGAGATCGATCGGAGCCCTCGGCGGCTGCGGTATCGAAACCGGATTGCTCCAATTCAGCCCGTCGCTCGATCGGCTGACGAAAACCGTCGGGACTACGAGGTTGCTTAAAAGGGGGATCGAAGAAATGAGCCAGACGTTGTCCCTTGCGTCGAACGCGACCGAGGCGTCGCTGACCCGCTCGTACGGGATGGTCTTGTCGCCCCCCTGGAACGTCAATCCCGGCAAGAAGCCGTGCTTCCAGCTCTTCCCCCCGTCGCTCGAGGTTGCCCATCCGATGTCGTCCGCGCCACCGTTGTGGAACCGTGCCACCTGGAAGGCGGAGACGATCGTCGAGCCGAACGCGAACGTGTCGGGCTCCTCCTGGGTCTTGTGGAAGACTGCGACACCATCGATGGCCGTGGTGTTCGTGAACGGATCTGAGCTGATTTGTTTCAACATCACGCCGCCGGCGAACGCGGTGCTCACAAGCGCGAGGAGTGCACCGGTCGCCAGCGCAAATGCTGGTCCGACTCGTCTTATCACCTCGTGTACCTCCTTGAATCAGCAGTCGTCATTACCGTCAGATTTCGTCTAGATGCCCAAAGTCGACCGGCTGATGGTGCCGAGCACCTGCTGCTGGTAGTACAGATTCGAGCCGTCGTCCGCCTTCACGTTCGATGAGTAGTGCGTCGAGACCGAGAGCGTGTAGATGTTGCCCCCAGAGATCGCAAGCCCAAAGTAGTCGCCGATGAACGACAGCCTGCAGGGGTCCTTGTGCGAGGCACAGGCCATCTGGCCGAGCCCACCCAATGTCTGCAGGTCGCTCGTACTCCCATCCGCGTTGACGAGCAGCCCGGGCTGCTGCGGATCCCACGTGGAGTTGGACGCCCGGATGTTTGATCCGACCGGCACGGCGCCGGCTCCTGTGTCTGTGTAGGGCTGGACGGAGACGTCGATGCAGAAGTTGGACCGGCCCTGGTCCTGCTTGATGATGCTGGCATCGGTCGGGCAGTTGGCGCGCCGGTCGTAGAACGCAACCGCGACCGCGCCTCCCGGCCCGGCGGCGACGGCCGGCTGGAAATGGTCCGCAACGCGGCCCGAGGCGATGTCGTCGTTCACCGGCACCGGCTTGCTCCATGTCTGTCCGCCGTCGGTCGACTGGACCAGGAAAACGTTGTACTGCGTCCCGTTGAAGTCGTTGTAGGCGAGGTAGAGGTGGCCCGGAAAGTCCGGCGACACCGCAAAGGCGTAGTTGATGCCGTCGCGGAAGGTCGTGTTCGTCACCCGAACGCTGCCGACGCCGATGGTGTTGCCCGACCCGGCCTGGACCGGCGTGCTGAACGTCTTGCCGTCATCGGTCGACCTCGTCACGAAGAAGTCCGCTTTGGTCGTTTTGGTCCCGATGTTCGTGTAAGCCACGTACAGGTCGCCTGAGGGATCGACGGCCGGCTGGCTGAACTGGTCGCGCAGCTGGTCGATCGAGCTGGAGACGATCGTCTTCGCGGGTGAGAAGGTCAGCCCGCGGTCGCGGGAGACCGCCGCCCGCAGCTTGACCGTGCTGCCGACGTTGCCGTCGACTATGTCCCAGGTGGCGTACACGTGGTCCTGGTACTTGTTTCCGGGGTAGTGGTTGACGGCGATCCACTGCTTGTCCTCGACGTGGCCGAGCTGGAACGAGCTGGCGTTGGGAACCTGCTCGAGCGCGTGTCCCCCGTTCCCCGTCACCCAGTGCGCGCCAAAGTCGTCGCTGTAGGACACGGTGATCGCACCGTCGGGGTGCAGGTTCGTCCAGAACGCGTTGAAGGGCAGCATCGTCTGGTAGACACGATGTTGAGTGTCGAACCCGAGGTTGGGATCGGTGGTGTTGGTCCAGCTCGGCGGCATGCTCTGGTTCAGGACACCCGGCGTCGTCTCGGTGGTGGAGCAGTCGTAGCCCTGCACGATGTTGTTGCTGCTGTTGCTGCCGTTGATGTTGTAGCTGCCGAGGTAGAAGTTGTAGATGGTCGAGAACTTGTCGAAGAAGAATTTCGACGAGCCGACGATGTGCTCGCTGCCGGGATCGACCGTCAGCTCCGACTCGGAATGGTTGGCATTGAAGTTGTTGAGGCTGGGTCCGACGCAACCGCCCTCCACAGGCGGGTTTTCGGGGTAGCCCCCGCCCATCGTCGGCGAGCTCACCACAGTGTTGTTCGCGAAGACAGATGACGCCCACAGCGGGCCTGATCCGGCCGCGAGCCGTCCCGGTGAAAGGGCAAAGATGATCGTCGCGGCGAGAATCGCTGCCCTCAACGGCTTTCCGGTGCGTTCGGTGACCTTGCTCATGAATCCATCCCCCTTCGCAATACCAATCGAAGCGACTGTTCTGCCGATGGAGCCCCCGCAGCCTTTCCGACCATAGCCGATTAAGTTCGCGAATTCAAGACACTGAAAACCGCGGGCGGACCGACCTCCCCGCGTGGCGGGGAGGTTAATACGGGTCGGTCGGGACGAACTCCATCACGGCCAGTGCTGGCGCCCGACTGAGGAGGCCGATCCCTTCCAGCACGTAGCCGAGCAACCCCGCCGCCGTGGGCATCGCGCGCGGTGGAACCGGCCGCCGCGGCGCCCTCACCTCTCTGGCCGGCGTCGTGTCCTTGAGCCCGGCCAGGCTTCGCGCCTTCCGCACCGCCGTGTCCACGCCGCCCAGCTCATCGACCAGCTTCCGCTCGAGGGCCTGGCTGCCCGTCCAGACGCGCCCGCCGGCCACGGGATGCACCTCGTCGCGCGTCATCCGGCGCGACTCGCCGACGGACTCGAGGAACAGCTCGTACACCCGGCCTATCTCGTGCTGAACGATCGTCCGTTCCTCGTCCGTGAACGGATCATCGTCACCTTCGAGCGTCACGTGCTTGCCGAAGGCGACCGTCTCTCGATTGACCAACAGCTTCGAGAACAGGTCCCCGGTCACGAGCTTGCCGGTAAAGACTCCGATCGATCCGGTCAGCGTGCCGGGCCGCGCCACGATCCACTGGCCGGGGGTCGCCACCAGGTAACCGCCAGAGGCGGCCGCAGACCCCATCGCGATCACCAGCGGCTTCCGCTTGGCGACCAGCTCGAGCGACTGCCGCATAGCCTCGGACGCCGTGGACGATCCTCCGCGTGAGTTGATAAAGAGGACTGCGGCTGCGGCGTTCTTGTCGGCGGCGACCTGGCGTGCCAGCGGAACCACGCTGAGGTCGCCGGCTCGATCCTGGCCGACCAGCGGGATGTCGAACGGCGGCCTGATCGGCAATGAATCGGTGCGCCCGTCGACGATCGTGCCCTCGATGCGCATGATGGCCACGTATCTGCCCCGGCCGGTGGTGGGTCGCCGCGCCCTCAACCGGCGCCGAGCCTGGTCCCAGGTCGCGATCCGAGCCCGCTGATTACCTCCGCCCAGATGGTCTGGAAGCTGCTCCTCGGGCAGCAGCCCGTCGACGACGTGCTTCTCGAGCGCAGCGGCGTCCGTGTATGGAGATTCGTCGACGACCTTGGCGGCCGTGACCAGATCGACACCGCGGCTCTCGCCGATCGACCTCACGAACTCCTGGTGGTTCGACGCGAGCAGCCACGTCACCTGCTCGCGCTGCTCGGGCGACATCTGCGATTTGGTGAGCAGGTCCGGGGCCGACTTGTACGGCGATATCTGCACGAAATCGGCTTTGATGCCAACGCGGGCCAGGCCGTCGGCGAGGAACACCCCGGTCGATGAGAAACCCAGTGGTCGCACCAGGCCCGCGGGCATCAGGAGGATCTCGTTGCATGCGGACGCCAGGTAGTAGGTCCCGGTGGTGTAGAACGGCGCCCAAGCGATTACGCGCTTCCCCGCGCCGCGTAACTTCGAAACCAGGTCTCGCAGGTCCTGCAGGCTCGCCATCGACATCGGCACCGGCCGCAGGTGAAGCACGACCCCTTTGGTCCGACGATCGTGCGCGATCGCGTCGAATTGCTCCCCGAGCTCTTCGACGCTCAAGCGCGGCCGTGCCACGAAGCGCCGCCAGAATGGCGCCGGCGGGTCTGGGAGGGTGGGCAGGCCCTCTTCCAGCACGTACATGACATAGTCCGGCGCCCTGCCGATCGATCGCCGCAAGCTCGACAGCAGCCACCAGACGTAACGGAACGGATAAGAGATCAACCCCCGCCTCTCTTAACAGCTTAGTTTGCTCGGCGTGCAGCTAGATTGTCAGACTACTTTCGAGACCTCGAGGTGCTCGTCGAAGGCCTCGCTCAGGCGGGTGGCCCCGTACTCCTGGCCGACATGCTGGTGGTAGGGCACACCCGTGAAGAGGTGGTGGCTCCGGGTCGGGATGTCCGAATTCGGCGCCCACTCCTTCCGCTGCAGCGCCATGTACCCCTGCTCCTGGCTGTGCTTGAGATCATCGAGCAGCACCGACATGCCGTGGCCGGCGGCGTGCTGGAGGGCGAGCGTGATGAAGATGAAGCCGACGCCGAGCTCGCCGAGCTCGTCCCAGGTGATCGGGTCCTTCTCGTTGTGCCATTTAAAGGACGAGGAGTAGTTGAAGGCAAATCGGGCCCCCGGGAAGCGCTTGCGGATCTCAGTGCAGAACTGCTCTGTCGGCCCCCGCTCCGCGGTCGGAAACTCGCACCACAGAAGGTCGGGGACTCCGCTGTCCATGTATCGCAGCCCGCGGTCGATGGCGAGCTGGATCCCGCGCTTGGTCTCCGGGGCTTCGGTGGCGGAGACGCCGTCGGTCCGGGCGATGATGACGAAGTCCTTGTGGCCCAGGTCGTCGGCCGCGTTGCGCATCATCTTGAGCTTGCCGACGAATTCGCCGGCCGAGATGAGCGCCTTCCCCGCGATGTGGCCGCAGCGCTTGGGCATCACCTGGTCTTCGAGGTGCGCGGCCGCAACCCCGGCGCGCACGTAAAGGTCGACAGTCCGCTGGACGTTGAACAGGTTCCCGTAGCCGGCATCCATGTCGACGACGACGGGCGGGATCTCGAGGTGAATCGGGGCCATTCCCTTCTCCGGGTCGCCCATCGCCATCGTGAGCTGGAACTTGCGCAGGGCGCTGACGGTGCGGCGCGCGCCATCCGCGATCTCGACCGATGAGTAGATGTCCATGTCCGTGGTGCCGAGGTGACCGATGGCGAAGGAGTAGCCGCTGAAGTACACGGCATCGAAGCCGTGATACATGACCAGCTCGGCGCCGAACGGGTCGTAGACACCGGGCCCGAACACGAAGGGTTTGGTGGCCAGGAGGCGGCGCAGGCGGCGGCTCGGGTCCTCGTGGCGCGAGGCGGGGACTCTGAAGCCATCAGGAAGGAGGGGAGTCGAGATCAGCTCCATCGGTTCGCTATTCGTTTTCGTGGTCGCAGTTGCACGGGTCCGGGCATTCGCACTCGTGAGTAGAGGGCTGGCCGCGCGTTTCGAGATCCGGCGAGTGATCGTGCTCGTCAGTCCTATTCGTCCCATTCATGAACCGCAACGTATCAAGTACGTCGGTATAAGTCCAATTGATTGATTTGATCGTGATGATCAATAAACCCGATAGCTGGCGAGACCTACTCGATGGCGTTCAGCAGGTCCAGGAACGCAGCCACGATGCCTTCGGGCTTGCCGGCATCCCGGCGCCGGTAGGCGACGATCGAGTTGTGCATCGGCGGCGCGTCCTTCATCGGGACCAGACGCAGAGTCCGGCCCTCGACCTCACGCGCGACGGCGGTGCGCGGCAGCAGGGCCACGCCCAGGCCTCGCTCCACCATCTTCTTGGCGGCCTCGATCGAGTCCAGCTCCATCAGGCCGCGCAGCATCGCCCCGGACGAGAGGAAGGCGGCCTGGGTGATCTCGTAATAGCTGGACGTGCGGTCGAACATGATCAGCTTCTGGCCGGCGACCTCCGCCATCGTCACGTGGCGTCTCTTCGTGAACGGATGGTCGGGAGCGCAGACGAGCACGAGCTCTTCGGTATGGAATGGAGTCAGCTCAAGGTCGGGGTGACGGATGGCGCGGCCAAGGCCGAGCTGCACGTCGTCACGGAGCACCAGCTCCACGACGTCCTCCGAGTGGCCTGTGCGCACCGACACCTCGACGCGCGGATGGGTGGCGACAAACGTCTCCAGCAGCTGGGGCAGGACATACGTGCTGACAGCCGGGGCAGCGGCGATCATCAGGTGCCCGGCCGAAGCGGACATGACCTGCTCCAGCGCGTCGCGCCCTTCGGAGAGAGCTCGGAGCGCCCGTTCGGCATATGGCACCCATGCCTTGCCGGCATCCGTCAGCCGCATGCCGTGCGACGTGCGCAGGAAAAGGGGAGTGCCCAGCTCGCGTTCGAGGCCGTGAAGGCGGGCGGTGAGGGTCGGCTGGGTGATGAACAGCGCCTCCGCCGCGCGGCTCACGCTGCCGCGGCGCGCCACCTCCAGGAATCCTTCGACCTGGACGAGCTGGAGCGAGTTGACCTTGCCGTTACGCGATTCGTCTATGGCCACGGCCGTGGCCACAAATTCTATCTATGGCGCCGCAGAAGCGAAACTCCTGACCAGATCGCCAGCGCCCACACCGGGCCCATCGTGATGATGAACGGGCGGATCGTGTCGCTTGCGGAATGCGAATCGCGGTCGAAAGCCATGAAGACGAGGACGGTCCCGTACGCGAGGACGGCCAAGGCGATTCCCACCATCCCGAACGTCTTTGCGTTCATCTTCACGGAATGGTAAACGGCGGGCGCGGATTCTTCTAGGCATGGCTGCATTCTTCGGATTTCACATGCCCACCTTCACGTTTCCCGGCGTTCCCAGCGACCGCTTGTTCGACCGCGTCGCCGAGAACGCGAAGGCGGCCGAGAAGGCCGGCTTCGACCTCGTGACCGTGATGGACCACTTCTATCAGATCGGGGGGATCGGTCCGGAGACCGAACCGATGATGGAGGCCTACACGACGCTCTCCGCGCTCGCCACGCAAACATCACGAGTGAAGCTCGGCACCCTGGTCACCGGAGTCACCTACCGCAACCCCGCGCTGCTAGTCAAGCAGGTGACGACGCTCGACGTCATTTCCAAAGGCCGCGCCATCTTCGGCATCGGCGCCGCCTGGAACGAAGTCGAGCACAGGGGCTACGGGATTGAATTTCCGCCCATCGCCCGGCGCATGGACCGCCTTGGGGAAGCGCTGACGATCGCGAAGTTGATGTTCACCCAGGACCGGCCATCATTCGAGGGCACGTACTACAAGATCGATCGTGCTCTGAACGTGCCGCGGCCCATTCAGCCTGGGGGTCCGAAGATCCTGATCGGCGGAGGTGGCGAGCGGCGGACATTGCGACTGCTTGCAGAGCATGGCGACATCGGCCACTGGTTTGGTGGCAACCTCGAGGACCTGAAGCGAAAGAAGAAGGTTTTCGAGGAGCACTGTGCCGCGGTGAACCGGGATCCTTCTGAGGTCCTGCTGACCGTCGGTCTCACGCTGGTGCTCGCGGAGAACGAAAAGGACGCGAAGGCCCTCCTGGAGGGCCTCACCCCGGAGCGGCGGGCAATCGCGAAGACCGCGACCGTCAGCCAGGCTGCCGAGGTGATCGGCGAGTACATGGAGGCCGGCTTTGGTGGCTTCACCTTCAACAACAATGTCCTGCAGACGAAGGAGTCGATCGCACTCGCGGGCGAACTGATCAAAGTCGTGCGCGGCAGCGCCGTGCCGGTTTAGCTCTTGTAGTTGAGCTCGCCGGCCGTGACCGGGACGCGAAGAAAGTTCTCGGGCGGCGCCAGAGGGCACGCCCACCGAGGGCTGTAGGCGCACGACGCGTTGTACGCGTAGTTGAAGTCGATCACGACCTCGGACGATCCAGGCGTGATCTCCAGCACAAGGCCGTCGGTGTCCTTGGCGGTGTCGAAGAGGTAGCGGCCGGCGCCGTATGTCTGATGGACGGCCGTGGTGTCCTTGAAGGGCAGGAACAATCCGCCCGCGTACTGGACCAGGCTGAGAACCGTCAGCTTGCACGGCTCTCCCGCCAGCCGAAACACGAGCTCTCCCGCGCGTCGGTACCGCACCGCGCCGTCCTCGCCGCCGGTATCGATTAGGAGCTCGGAACCGTCGGCGGCCTGAATTTGCGCCTGGACGCGGAAGGCTGGATCGTGTGGGAAGTAGTGAAGCCCGGTGAACAAGGGCCGCTCCTCCGGTTCGATTGGCGATTGCGGGTGCGACCTGAACAGGCGGTCGCGGCCTTCACGGAATTGGGCGAGGGCATCCGGTCCGCCGATGCGATAGATGTCGCCGACCCTGCGCCTCCAATCGACCAGATCGAAGAGTGCAACCGGATTGGTACTCACCACGTGTCCCAGTGGACGATCGGCTCGAGCGGGATCCTCTCCGCAGGCTTGAACTCACCGCCCGTGTGATAACCAAGCGTGATCAGGGCGGCTTGAGTAATGCGGTCGTATGGGATGGCGAGCAGCTCGGCAGTTTCCTTTTCGTACTTGAGGTGGAGCGTGGTCCACGCGGTGACGAGTCCGCGGTGGCGGGCCGCCAGCATGAAGCTCCACGCGGCGGGAAGGATCGAGCCGTAGAGACCGGCGATCGCCAGGTTCGTGACCCCGTCACGATCGACGCGTCCGTGGATGCACGGGATGACCATCGCCGGCACCTCGTGGAAGCGGTCGGCCAGGTACTGCGACGAAGAGACGATCTTCGGCAGCTGCTTATGCCGGACATCGTCCTCCGCGTACTGGGGGCCGCGACCGCCGGAGTATGCCTCCCATGACTTCCGATAGAGCTCACCGATGGACTTCTTCTTGTCGGGGTCGGTGACGACCATGAAATGCCATCCCTGCCGGTTGGAGCCGGTAGGCGCCTGCACGGCGACCTCGATGCATTCGAGGATGAGCTCGCGGGGAACCGGCCGGTCGAAGTCCATTCGCTTGCGCACCGAGCGCGTCGTCGTCAGAACCTTATGGGCGTCCATCTGCTCAATTGTCCCCCGCGGCGCCGCGTAATACGATGCAGGCGTGATCTCTCAAGAGCTGCTCGAGATTCTGGCCTGCCCCAGGTGCCATACCAAGCTGCAGCTGAAGGACTCGGACCACCTCCGGTGCCCTCATTGCAAGGTCCTCTATCCGATCGTCGACGGCATCCCCGTGCTGCTCATCGAAGAAGGGAAGCCAGAGGGTGAAGCGGGCTCAATCCCCTCTCCCCAGCCCTCCCCCTGAAGGGGGAGGGGATTCACGCGGCGCATTGGAGATGGCTGGTGTCGATCGGCGATGGCGGGTTGTGCACCTTCTGGACGGCGGGCGCGATCTCGTCGTCGGTGAGCGCATAGGCCTGGTCGGGCTGGCTGGCCGAGGTGGCGAAAACAATCCCCACCACGTGGCCCTGTAGGTCCACCAACGGGCCACCCGAGTTCCCCGGCCTGACCCTCGCCGAGATCACAAAGATCTCGCGGGTGACCGGCTTCTGGTTGTAGATGTCTCGACCTGCCGCCTCGATGGCGCCGTCGACGACAGCCGGTTGCACTGACTCCGGGCCCCCGCCCGGGTACCCGATCACCGCTCCCTTCGTCCCACGTTCGGCGGGACCGAGATCGAGAGCGGCGCCGGCGTAGTCGGGCACGTAAAGGAGGGCCACGTCGCGATC
>Ga0209701_10000864_pt1 | contig 18750 bp, 15 predicted proteins | sample CZO8metaG_4_FD_188356 | JGI IMG/M metagenome (GOLD analysis project Ga0209701, IMG submission 188356) | Vadose zone soil microbial communities from the Eel River Critical Zone Observatory, Northern California, USA - CZOApr15con2H3.8 metaG... | ecosystem: Environmental > Terrestrial > Soil >... | reverse complement strand
TTCACTCAAATGACCCCATCCGCGCAAACACCATCGCCCGCAACCAGGCCGCCTGACGCGGTGTATCTGCTCAAGCCGGCGCATGTCTTTGATGGCGAGTCGACGCAGTTGCACGATGGTTGGGTCGTGCTCGTGCGCGGCGAGAAGATCGAAGCGGTAGGCTCGGCCAGTGAAGTCAAAGCGCCAACCGACGCCAAGGTCATTGATTTGCCAGGCATGACTTTGATGCCCGGGCTGATCGATGCGCACTCGCACGTCCTGCTGCATCCGTACAGCGAAACTGTTTGGAACGATCAGGTGGCGCGCGAGGCGTTGAGCCTGCGCGTCGCGCGCGCTACGAATCATTTGCGCAGCACCCTGCTCGCGGGATTTACGTCGCTGCGCGATCTCGGCACCGAAGGCGCAGGTTATGCAGACGTCGGTCTGAAGCAAGCGGTGCAGCAAGCAATCATTCCCGGACCGCGTCTGTTTGTCGCGACGCGCGCGATCGTCGCGACCGGAAGTTACGGCCCGAAGGGTTACGCGCCCGAATGGAACGTGCCGCAGGGCGCCGAAGAAGCCGACGGCATCGACAGCTTAACGCGCGTGGTGCGAGAACAAATTGGCAAAGGCGCGGATTGGGTGAAGGTCTATGCCGATTATCGCTGGGGCGCGGGCGGCGCGGCGCACGCAACGTTTACGCTCGAAGAGTTGAAGCTCGCAGTTGAAGTGGCGAAGAGCGCCGGCACTCCCGTTTCGGCCCACTCAACTTCGACAGAAGGTGCGCGGCGCGCGATTCTCGCCGGCGTCGAAACGATCGAACATGGCGACGGTCTGACGCCGGAACTCTTTCGCCTGATGAAAGAACGCGGCATAGCGCTGTGCCCGACGCTTTCGGTCGCGAGCGGTCCTGCCATCGACAAGAAGAAGATCGTTTTCAAACAGGCGCTCGAAGCCGGAGTAACGATCGCCAGCGGCAGCGACGTCGGCGTCTTTGCGCACGGCGACAACGCGCGCGAGATCGAAACGATGGTGGCGTGGGGAATGCCAATCATGGACGCGCTGCGCTCCGCAACCTCTGTCGACGCGCGCGTTTTGCACATGGCTGACAGGATTGGAGCAGTGAAGACCGGATTATTTGCTGATCTGATCGCGGTCGAAGGCGATCCCACGCATGACATCTCGGCGCTGCGGCGCGTGCGCTTCGTGATGAAAGGCGGCGCGCTTTACAAGCAACCATAGAGTCCATTTTGAGATTGAGCTTTTGGAAAGCCCGGAGCGAGTGAGTCAAAGGAGACTAGAGTCGGGTGCGCGAAGCGACTGCAGCCTGTTACAGAACCGCATCAAGCGGTAGCGAGCGGATGCGAACACTCACCTTGAGTGTAGGATCCGGTCGCATCCTCCACCCCACGCGGGCTGCCCGCGCGGGGACCCCGGCCCGCTCCCGGTTCTGTAACGCTCGATTTGCGAACGCCAGCCTGGCGATAGCAGCGCTCATTGTCATTTCCGCTTCAGCACATGCCCAGGTACGGGTCACTGTAGAACGCAACACCGGCAAGGCGGCCACCAAAGAATTCAAGTTTAAGAACGTGCCGGCGCCGGCTAAGGATGACGCCGCCGCGAAAGCTACCGTGACGCTTTTGGTTGGTGAAAGCGATCCCGCGGGCGGAGACGTGAGCGTACTGACCGACGGACTGTTGCCAACGAAAGCAGACGAGCCGAAATCAAACTTTTACTTCGCATCGGGCTCCGGCGGCGGGCGAGTGCGTATGGATTTCGGCGCCGCGATCGAAATCAAACAGGTCAATTCTTACTCGTGGCATACGGGCGCCGGCGCGCCGCAGGTCTATCTGCTTTACGCCAGCGACGGCGCGGAGATCGGCTTCAACGCTGAGCCGAATGCCAACACCGATCCAAATAGCTGTGGCTGGAAGCTGATCACGACGGTCGATACCCGCAAATCAGGAGATGGCGGCCAATACGGCGTCAGCATCACCGCGCCGCACGGCATTCTGGGCAAGTACCGCTATCTCCTATTTAGTTTTGTGGCGACCGAAACCGACGACGATGCGGGCAATACTTTCTACAGCGAGATTGATGTGATTGCGAAGAAGACGCCTTAACGAACATGCAAAACCATCTCGATCTAACCGGCAAGGCTGCTTTGATTACCGGCGGATCCTCGGGCATTGGCGCCGCGACCGCTGAGGTGTTCGCCGATTTAGGCGCGCGCGTGGCGATTGGCTATCACCACAACGAGTCAGGTGCCGCGCAAGTGTGCGAGAAGATCGCTCGCGCCGGCGGGAAAGCGATTGCGATTCGTGCCGACGTGCGACGTGCCGATGAGATTCACGCGATGGTCGAGCGCGCGATCAAGAAACTCGGCCCCATCGATATTCTGGTTAACAATGCCGGCTCGCTGATCGAACGACAGCAAACGACGGCAATCACCGAAGAACGCTGGGACGAAGTGATGAATCTCAATTTGAAGAGCGCGATGCTGTGCTCGCAGGCGGTCGCGGATTCGATGATCGAGCGCAAGGCAGGCGCTATCGTCAACGTCGTTTCAATCGCGGGGCGAACCGGTGGTGGACCGGGCGCGGGAGCTTACGCTACGGCGAAGGCCGGGCTGATCGCTTTGACGAAGGCGCAGGCGAAAGAACTCGCGCCACACGGCATTCGCGTGAACGCGATTTCACCGGGAGTGATTGACACACCTTTCCATGAAGTGTTTTCAACTCCGGAAATGATTCGTGGCTTCGTCGCCAGCATTCCGCTCGGACGAATTGGGACGCCGGCGGAGTGCGCCCGAGTGATCGCGTTTCTTGCTTCTGACGCGGCAAGCTACATCGTCGGCGAAACGATCGAGATAAACGGCGGCCAGTTGATGCTGTAACGGCAACGCGAGTTTCAGGCGTCCGACGATCACCGGCCCCACGTCACAAACATCATCAACGTTGCGGCCAGCATGACTGCGGCCGTCAACCAGCCGAGGATGGTCAGGATGAATGGGTTGACGCGCGCGCCCATCACCGAGCGATCGCTGCAGAGTAAGGTGACCAGAATAATCAATGGCGCCGCGAGCATCCCGTTTAGCACCGCCGCCCAGAAGAGCATGCGCACTGCATTCAGTTTCAGATAGTTCAGGACCAGTCCCAGCAACACCGCCACCGCCAGGACCGCATAGAATTTTGGCGCGCGGCGGGGCCGGTCTTCGAGCGAACCACGCCAGTGCATTGCTTCCGCTACTGCGTAGGCCGCCGAACCGGCAAGCACCGGCACGCCCAGCATTCCCGTGCCGATGAGGCCGAGGGTAAACAACCAATATGCGCCGGGACCGGCCAGCGGCCGTAGCGCTTCGGCCGCCTGGCGCGCCGTTTCAATGTCGCGGTGGCCAGAGACGTAAAGCGTCGCGCCGGTGGCGAGAATGATGAAATACATGACTAGATTAGAAAACGCCATTCCCGTCATCACGTCGGTTCGCGCCGACCTCAACTCTTCATCAGTCGCGCCGCGTCGCGCGCGCACCGTCTTGCGACCCATGCTGCGTTCTTCTTCTACTTCCTGCGCGGCCTGCCAGAAAAACAGATAAGGCGAGATCGTCGTCCCCAACACGCCGAGCACAGTCGCGAGATACCCGGCCGTCCATTCAATGTGTGGGAAGAATGTTCCGGTCAAGACTTCACGCCAATGTGGACGAGCAAGGAAGGCGGTAATTACATAAGCAAACAGCGCCAGCGTCAGCCACTTGAAAATGCGGGCGATATGCCGGTAGCTGAGCCAGACCAGCAACACCACGATCAGAAACGCAAACAGCGGGAGCCAGAAATACGAGCTGATGCCCGAGACCATCTGCATCGCTTCGGCCATGCCGCCGAGATCGGCGCCGACGTTTACCGTATTCGCAACCAGCAGCAGTAAGCACGCTCCCCAGAGCACGGCGCGCGAATAACGCCGGCGGACCACGCTGGCCAGACCGAGACCGGTCACCATGCCCAGCCGTGCGCACATCAATTGCACGGCGGCCATCAACGGGAACGAGACGAGCGCTATCCAAAGTTGCGCATAACCGAAAGCTGCGCCGGCTACGGAGTATGTCGAGATGCCGGACGGATCGTCATCAGCCGCGCCGGTAATCAGGCCGGGGCCGAGATCGTGAAAGAAATGACGCAGGCGCGCTGAGCCAACCCGATTCAGCGCGCTTCTGATCGCACTACGGCTCATTCTCTTGAGCCTATCCTATCAGGGGCCTTGATTGAATAACACCGTTCGCTGAGGTCGTGTGTTCATCCTGGAAGTTTCGAAATGGAATCATTCCAGCGTCGCTCGCGGGGTAATCATGGTCACGAGCGGTACGCTCTGACTCTTGCCGTCCTGCTCGATCTCGAGGGAATCCGGAAGCGGGCCGGGTGGTTCTTTTTCGTAAAAGGCGATGACGCCAAACGTGTCCTCGCCGCCGCGCTGGATCTTGTCAACCGCAATCGCGTGCGCGCCCGAATCTTTCAGGTAATCAGAGTGTTGTTCGCGCGCCCGGTGCGCTTCTGCTTCGGTAGCCATCCGTATCGGCGGTTCTAGCTGATTGCTTTGGTCACCAGGGTCACCCCCAATGCTTCCAGCACCTGGTCGATGGGATTGAAGACGCTGCCCATCACGCCCTTCTTATCAGGGAACCCGGCGAAATGCAGGCCGACGGCCTTTTTGGTTTTGCGATCGAGCACCAACGATCCTGAATCGCCGCCATTTGAGTAGCGGGTGCAGAATACCTGATCAAGAAAACCGACCTTGCCCACACCTTCATATTCGGTAATGAAACGAAAATGTATGTCCTTGACGGTGCCCACAGTTTCGCCGGTGGTGCGTCCCACTTTTACGATTTCCATGTCACGCGCGGGCTTGATTGTGCCGCGCGGGATGAAGAGGTCTTTGATCTCTGATTGAAGATCTCCCATGCGTTTGGCGATCGGCAGAGCGACGGCGCAATCGACATGATTGAGAAAGTCGTCGCCCACCTTGAATTGTACAAAGTCATAGAGCTTCGCTACCAGGTCCTTAGGAGCCTTCCCGTCATCAAGAGAGGCGGGATAGAGAATCCCATCACCTTTCTTACCCAAACCGCTGTTGGCCAGAACGTGGCTGTTGCTCAAGATTAGAGTCTTGCCGTCCCTGGTAACCATCGCGCCGAGTGTGCCGGCGGTAACATCCACGTGCCCGATGCTGTAGCCCGGCTGTATGGGATTGCGAGTCGCAAGCGGGTTCGGGAGATCGTCCACCTCAAGACGCGCCCGGCCGATCGCCACGACATCGGTGGGGATCGCCTCCGGACCGCTGATGGCTTCCGGCACAGCCGGCGGCACCGCCACATGCGCGCCCAACTTGTTGAGAGGTTTCTTGCGGTTGACGTAAAAAGTAAGGGCCAGCGTGCCGGTGCGTTTCCCTTGCGTGATTTTCTCACTGATTCCCACCGCGACCACGTTGTTGGTGTCGACGACGCGACGCATGTGGCTCACGTGCGAACGGGCCCCGGCTGACAAGCTGGCCATTTTGCCTTTGGGCGCGATGGTCATTAAGTCGAGCGCGCGAACCAGATTCTCTTCGGAAGCCATTTTGATTTTCTCTTTCTCTTGATTGGTCCGGTGAGCAAAGCTTCAACAACTTTGGGATCGATCACGAACAGTCCGCGCAGCGCGATTCCGCGATCCTCGATCAGCACGCCGTAATCACGCGAAATCTTTTGTCAGATGATGCGGCCGGCACTGTCGAGGTCAGCACCGGCCGTGTTTAGTGAAAAGGGTTCCTGCTGCTGGCTCATCACTGTTCGACGACAGTGATTTCGCCGACCACCGGTTTGGCGTCAGCCTCGGGCTGATTGGCAGGAGCGATGGTCAGCCCAGGTTTTGTGCTCAGACGCTTAGTGGCCTGCAAGTTCTTTGCGACTCGCGTAACGTCAAAACTTCTGAACTTCGCCGTCCCGGCTGCTTCTGCGCCACCTTCGTGATCATGGGCGTCGAAAAAGTTGAGCGTGCCCACGTAATGAGGATCACGTTTGCCCGGCTTTGGCGTTGTGCCCGCCGGCAAATCGAAGTAGACGTGATAGAGAACACCTGGCTGCACGTCCGCGCGCAGATTCCTGGCGACGACATAAAGACGACGCCCGGTTTTGAGTTGCTTAATACGCTGGCTGAGCGGAAGCTGTTCTGCCTCCGGTCCCGGCGGCGCTTCGAAGTTCACCTGCACCGGCGCGCCGCTAAGTTCGACGGCACCGGCGGGCGCGATTGCCCGAGTTTGTTGCGGTTCGGCCGCCGCTTCCGGTCCCATCTTCGCGGCGGGGCAGGCCGGCACCGGTTCGTAATGGTCGTACGCGTATTTCAAAGGCGCGACTCTCTTAAAATCCTGGATCGTGCCGATAACTTGATTCCCGTTTTCATCCGCGAAGACAAACTGATGCGTCAGCCAGGAAGCAGTTGTCGGATTCAGACGACCAGCACGATTCCAGCTCTCCCACAGGCGATCGATGTTGCAGTGATGCATCCAGAAGATTGGGTCGTTGGCGGCCCACGGGATGCTGCCCATCCCCCTCGAGGCGTTTCCCACCAGCACGTGGACGCTACCGTGCAGACCTCCGTCCAGATCGGAGTTAAAGCCGGGGTGCACGCCGCTGGGCGAGTAAGTACACTCAGCCAGCGCCGTCAAATCGAGGGCGCCGGGATCGCTCGCATCGATCGGAGATCCAGCGTTCGCGCCCGCGTTGCGCTGCGGGCGATACAGAGGGTTGGTCGCCGCGGCCGGCGCTCTAAAGGCCTTCGGCACTCGTGGCCCTGAAGGGACCGCCGGATTCGAATAGTTCCAATAGGGCAGGGTGAACTCTGCATGGCCGCTGACTTTTCGGATGATGCGCTCCAGAAAGTAAACGTACATTCGGTGCCAGGGCAGGAAGTAGTCCTCAACGTCGCCGGCGTGGTGGGCCTGACACGTGTTCCACATGGCCGTCGCCAGGGTCTTCTGCGCGCTGGGGGCCGGATAGACGCGCGCCAACTCGGCCGCCTTCGTCCGGTCGCCGCGGACATTGTGCGTGTACCATTGAAAAAGCCAGCCAATCGGACTTGGTTCTGCTGTGCTCATCATCGTGCCGACCGTGGCTCGATAGATATTGAGCATCTTCAGCCCGTTGACGGACGTCACGTTGTAACGGATGTGTGCCCTGGTTTGTGCGGCGGCGTATTTTTCGAACCACAGCGCAAACGGAATCGTGGAGAGACCGGCAATAAACGTGCGACGTGGGAACTTAGACATGACATGCCTCCTGAGTGTGGGTTTTCAGCGCAAGCCAGCGTTGAGTGCGCGGCAGCATATCACCTCCGAATCCTTTGTCAAGAATAAACACTGAAAATAGGCCTGTTTTGGGAGATTGCAACAGGCATTGCGGATCAAGCCTCGGGGTTCGTGACGTCAAAGGCGACTAAAGATGGGAACAGCTCGAGCGCTCACTGCTCGACGATTTCTATGCGGCCGATCCTGGGGTCGGACTGGATGGCGGGAGTTCCTGACGGGATAATCGTGAGGGTAGTCTGATCGGTCAAAAGTTTCTGTGCCCGAAGGTTCCTTAGCACTCGGGTGATGTTATAGCTCACGAACATCGGGTTCTTCTCGTTCGGAGTGTCGAATCTGCCAGCCTCAGCGGCGTTATAAAAGTTGAGGGCACCCACGTAATGTGGATCGGTCCGGATTGGTTTAGCTCCAGATGGCAAATCAAGATACAAACGAAACAAAACGCCCGGTTGTCCTACTACCTGCAGGTCTCGAACGACCAGGTAAATATGCCGGCCCCGCGCGAGTGTTCCAATTCGCGCACCGAGAGTTGTCTGTTTGATGGTTGATTCCGCAACCGGCTCGAGCGTTACGCGCGTGGAACCGCTACCGACGCTTACCGGGCCGCCCACAAAAGCAATCGCCCCCGCTGGAAGGCTATCGTTCTGGCTTACCGAAAGCGCTTTCGATCGAACCAGCGGCAGCGAGCCAAGAGCGACCCAAACCATTCCGACGATCAATATTAGTGTGCCGATGAGTTTCATGTTGCACCGCCGCAGCCAGCCCCGAAGCACTTAACGCCGGCTTTCATGCGCCCTCACTTCGATGCGACTTACCTGCCCCGGCGTTCACTCGCTATCTCGCTATCTGGAGTAGTAGTAGTTAAATGGGACGAGGGAATGAATGGCTGGGAGGCAGGGACTCGAACCCCGATAGCCAGATTCAGAGTCTGGTGTCCTACCATTGGACGACCTCCCAGCAGCGAACTCGAATTTACGTAAGTCGCCCCGCGAATGTCAACCGGGTCGTTTCGCGGGCCAGCATCGGCGACTCCCTCTTGTCACAAAGCAAACGGAAGGCGTGCGGCGATTTCAAAATTGTCTTGCTTCCTGACTCTAATCAAAGCAGAATACGCGCGCTGACGGCTCCAGCAGTGGACGGCGCCAGCAACCCTCCCTGTTATTGGTCTTCAGTCAATCCGGACCTTCAGGAGCAAATGAGCGAAGAACATTCGTCTGCCGAAACGAGCGAGCTGGCGCGTCTGCGCGCGATGGTCGCCGAATATGAAACGAAGCTGATTGACGCGGCGACACTGGTCGCGCGGGTCAGACATGAAATCAACAATCCGCTGGCCGGTTTGCTGGGCCAGGCGCAACTGTTGCTGCGCGAGGAGCTGAGCGACAAGACGCGCGGGCGCGTGCAAATCATTGAAGAGCTGGCCAAGCGGATCGAGAAGATCGGGAGTGAATTGCGCGACGTTCAGACGCCGGTGGCTGCTGTGAATCGCGCTGATGAATAGTGCGAGGCTGATCTACGCCAGGTCGAAGAGCAAAATCTCCGCTGACTCTTGAGCCACGGTCTTGAGCGCGGTTTCGTTGCTAACCGCCGCGCCATCACCCGGCTGTAAATCGAATTCGTTTAGCCTTACCGCCCCGCGCGCGACTTGCAGCCACGCGTAACGATTCGCGCCGAGCGTGTGCTCAACCGACGCGCCCGCATCAAGGATCGCTGCGTACAGGCGCGCGTCCTGCTGAATGGTTACCGAGCCTTCACGACCGTCTTTCGAAGCAACCAGACGCAAACGCCCGCGCCTTTCATCTTCGGAAAAAGATTTCTCCTCATAGCTCGGGGTCAGGCCGGGGCTTTGCGGCAGAATCCAGATTTGCAGCAGATGAACGGACTCAGAGTCCGAAGGGTTGAACTCGCTGTGCGACACGCCCCTGCCGGCCGACATGCGCTGCACATCGCCGGGCCGAATTACTGAGCCGCTGCCCATGCTGTCGCGATGCTCCAGCGCGCCCGACAGAATGTACGTAATGATTTCCATGTCGCGATGCGCGTGCGTGGGAAATCCCTGACCCGGCGCGACGCGATCTTCGTTGATGACGCGGAGACTGCGCCAGTGCACGTGCGCCGGATCGTAATACTGATCGAACGAGAAGGTGTGATAAGTATCCAGCCACCCGAGATTAAAGTGGCCGCGTTCTGCTGATTTGCGAATAGTAATCATTTCTTCTCTGCGTCTCTGCGGTGAGTCTTTTCCTGCTTGCGGCGTTCACCGCGGAGACGCAGAGAACGCAGAGGTGGCGCAGAGACACTCATGTTTCCCGCGAACCCGCTCGATCAGTTGTAGAATGCCCTCGCGTGTGAGAACCGGCACGGCAAAGTCGAGATCGATCGCCAGACTGTCACGCCATTCGTCAAACCGCGCGCGCGCAGTTGCGCCATCGCAATCGTCAATGGTCGAGAGATAAAGCGCGTCAGCTTTTTCGAGGGTTCGCCGCGCCGAAGCTTTCAGTTTGTTCGCTCCCGCCCGCGCGCACATGATCGAAAAATCAGCATTGACATAGTCCAGAAAACTATTCCCTTCAACCACGACGCCGGGCGCAGCCACTCGTGACAACGCCTGTTTGATCCCGTCCTCGACCTGATCTTCTCCGACAATTACCCAATGCACGTTCGCCGCGCCGGCATCCCAGAAACGGCCGGTGTCTTTGCCCGCTTCGTAATTCTCTTCACGGCCGGAACGTATCAAAGGCTCGTCACGCAGAAGATCGCTGACGCAACAGCCGTTTGGGTCCTTGCCGCATGATCGATAATGGCCGCGCGTCAGCTTGATCGCTTCCCATCCCGGCAGCCGCTTCAACAATTCGCAAACGAGCGTTGTTTTGCCGGTGTTCGATGACAAGCCGCTGACGGCGACGATGATTGGTTTTTTAACTGACATCGGTTCCCGTTGACGCGAGCAGAATCTTCACAAGTGTTTCCAGCCCAGCGGCGTCCGCTTCGTCGAACCGCGCCACCAATGGGCTGTCGAGATCGAGCACACCGATGAAATGTTCATTCTTCATCAGCGGGATCACAATCTCAGAATTCGATTCCATGTCGCAGGCGATGTGGCCGGGAAAGTCGTGCACGTTCGGCACGATTGTTGTAACGCACTTTGCGGCTGCGGCGCCGCACACCCCCCGGCCGAACGCGATCCGCATACAGGCGGGCTGGCCCTGAAATGGACCGAGCACCAATTCTCCGTCCTTCACGAAATAGAACCCGGCCCAGTTCAAATCAGGCAGCGAATGGAACACGAGCGCCGCGAAGTTCGCGGCGTTCGCAACCAGATCGCGCTCGCCGGCAAGCAAACTGGAAAGCTGCGCAGCGACCTCGTCGTAGAGTTCGTGTTTCGGCGTAAGTTGCATCGTCATCTTGCGATAATCAACCACAGAGGTCACGGAGGATCACAGGGCTTTTCTCTATTTTTTTGATTTCTCCGTGTCCTCTGTGGTGAAAGTTTCCGACGGCTCGATACTAATCACCACCGACTTTGATGCCGGCGTGTGACTCTTGTCGGCAAAGTTGCGCACCGGCACGAGCACGTTCGTTTCGGGAAAATAAGTCGCGGCGCAGCGCCGCGGAATACTATACGGCACGACGACAAAACGGCGCGCGACGCGCTCTTCACCTTCAAAGTGACTCGTGAGATCGACGGTCTGGCCGTCTTGCAAACCGCTCCGGCTGATATCTTCCGGATTCAGAAAGACGACGCGCCGGCCGTTACGAATCCCGCGATAGCGATCGTCCAGTCCGTAAATCGTCGTATTGAATTGATCGTGGCTGCGCATCGTCATCATCAGAAATTGCCCCGGCTTCAGGTCAATCCGCGCCATCTCGTTGATAGTGAAATGCGCGCGCCCGTCCGGTGTTTTGAATTCGCGTCTGCGAATCGGATTCGGCAGATAGAATCCGCCCGGTTGGCGCACACGCTGGTTGTAGTTCTCAAATCCGGGCACGACGCGCTCGATGTGATCGCGAATACGGTCGTAGTTCGCACTCAGGCGATCCCAATCAACAACGGATCGATCTGACAGGACGGCCTTCGCCATTCCGGCAACAATCGACGGCTCGCTCAGCAAATGCTCCGAGGCGGGTCTCAAACGTCCTTGCGAAGTTTCGACCACCGCCATTGAATTTTCCGTCGTGACGAATTGAGGACCGTCAGCCTGCGCATCAATTTCGGTCCGGCCAAGACAAGGCAGGATCAGCGCCTGGCGGCCGGTGATCAGGTGCGCGCGATTCAGCTTGGTCGAAACATGAGCGGTCAGACGGCAACGACGCAGCGCGTCAGCCGTATATTCAGTGTCGGGCGTAGCGGAAAGAAAGTTGCCGCCTAAGGCAAAGAATACTTTTGCCTTACGCTCGTGCATCGCCTGGATCGCGTGCACCGTGTCGTAACCGTGCGCGCGCGGCGGCTCGAAACGGAATTCTGCGCCAAGCTTATGCAAAAACTCTTCGCTTGGTTGTTCCCAGATTCCCATCGTGCGATCGCCCTGCACGTTGCTGTGGCCGCGCACCGGACACAACCCGCTGCCTGGCTTGCCGATCTGTCCGCGCAAAAGCATCAGGTTGACGATCTCCTGAATGTTAGCGACAGCATTCTTGTGCTGCGTCAGGCCCATCGCCCAACAGAAGATCACGCGCTCCGATTCAATGAAGATGCGTCCGGCATCTTCAATTTTGACTTTCGTGACACCCGACTGTTCGAGGACGTCGCCCCAATGGGCCTGGCGCAGTGCCGCCGCGAATTCATCAAACCCGCTCGTATATTTTTTTATGAAGTCCTGATCGAGAACCTTGCCCGGGCGCCGATCTTCGGCGTCGAGAATCTCTTTCATGATTCCTTTAAGCAAGGCCACATCGCCGTTGACGCGTACTTGCAGAAAAAGATCAGCGAGCTTGGTTCCGCTCCCGAGCCAGGTCCAAACTTCCTGTGGATGTTTGAAGCGCGTCAGTCCGGTTTCGGGCAGCGGATTGATGTGCACGATTTTGCAGCCGCGCCGTTTCGCGTGCAGCAGCGAGGTCAACATCCGCGGATGGTTCGTCCCCGGATTCTGTCCGATGACAAAAATCGCGTCCGCCAGATCGAAATCTTCGAGCGTGACGGTGCCTTTGCCAAAACCGATCGCTTCTTTCATTCCCGTGCCGCTGGATTCGTGGCACATGTTCGAGCAGTCCGGCAGATTGTTCGTCCCAAACTGCCGCACGAAGAGCTGGTAGAGAAACGCGGCTTCGTTGCTGGTGCGGCCAGAGGTGTAAAAAACGGCTTCATCCGGCGATCCTAAAGAATTCAATTCGTTTGCGACCAGACCGAACGCCTCGTCCCAAGCGATCGGTTCGTAGTGTTCGCTGCCCTCACGCAAGACCATCGGATGCGCGATGCGTCCCTGCGCGTTGAGCCATTGATCCGATTGCTGCGAAAGCTGCGCGACGCTCCATTGTTTGAAAAATTCCGGCGTGACGCGCTTTGTCGTTGCCTCGTCGGCGACGTGTTTCGCGCCTTCTTCGCAGAATTCAAAGTGCGAACGCTCGCCGTCCGGCTCGGGCCAGGCGCAGCCGGGACAATCAACGCCGTCTTTCTGGTTCAACTGCAAAAGCGTCCGCGTGCCACGCCCGACGCCCATCTCGGTGAATGCATACTTCGCTGCGATGACCGCCGCCGTCACCCCACCGGCGACTTTTCTTATCGGTCTTACGACCGGCGGCGCTGATTCTTCCGGCGGCTGCGCTTCCGGAAGCGACGAAGGCTGCTCGTCAGACGAAGCTGACACAACCATCTTTTTTGTAGTCTCAGTCACTGCTAATCTCGCTCGCCATCGATTAATGTTTGATTCTAGAACCGGACTCGAATTTTGCAAAGAACCGTAGTTAGCAAGCGGGGCAATAGCCCAACCGTGAGGGAGGGTGTATTCCTGCCAGCGCAAATGCGACGCCCTTCCCGACGGTCGGGATACCCTGGCTTTATCATTGACTTGGCACTGTGATTAGCATAAAAGCTTCCTTCTCGACGAATCAGTTTTCCGGATCGATAGTAAGACTTCAAACCGCCAGTTTTGCGAGGACTCAAAAGATGAATCTCCAACGGCTTAATCGCTTGCTCGTCGCAAGCTGCCTTCTTATCAGCGCCGGCGCGTTTTCCGCTCGCGCGCAAAACGGGTATAGCCGCGACGCGAATCAGCCGGTTGACGATGAATACACGAAGAAGATTCGCGAGTACACCACCGAATCTTTTTTCAATTCGCCGCTGACTGATTACTTGCCGGCGTCGCCAAACGTGCCGACGCCAAAGGCCGTTTTAGGCGACGTGGCCGGCGCGCCCGGCAAGCTGCCTTACGCCGAGGAGGTCTATCGCTACATGCGCCTGCTCGAAAAAGCGAGTCCGCGGGTGAAAGTCTTCTCGATCGGCACGACCGAAGAAGGCCGCGAGATGATTGCGGTAGCGATTGCTTCCGAGTCTCTGCTCGCAAAGCTCGATGACAACCGCGCGCGCCTGGCGAAACTCGCCGATCCGCGCACGATCGGCATGAACGACGCCGAAGCCGATCGTCTGGTCGATCAGTCGTTTCCGATTTACTACATCACCGGCACGATTCACTCGCCGGAAACCGGCGCTCCGACAGCCTTGATGGAACTAGCTTATCGGCTCGCGGTCGATGACAGTCCGTACATCAAATCGATTCGCGATGGCATGGTCACTTTGATCACCCCGGTCGTCGAAGTCGATGGCCGCGATCGCATGGTTGACATATACAACTGGCACCTCGCACATCCAGGGCAGAACTGGCCGGGGCTCGTCTACTGGGGCCACTACGTCGCGCACGATAACAATCGCGACGCGATGGGTCTGTCGCTGAAACTCACGCGCAACGTTTTGAATACATACGTGGGATGGAAAGCGCAGGTGCTGCACGATCTGCACGAGTCGGTGCCGTATCTCTACGACAATACAGTCGGCGACGGCCCATACAACGCCTGGCTCGATCCGATTCTGACTGACGAATGGCAGATGATCGGATGGAAGAATGTTTCCGAGATGACCAAGTTCGGCATGCCCGGCGTGTTCACGCACGGCACGTTCGATACGTGGTCGCCCGGCTATTTGATGTTCATCGCGGCGACGCACAACGGCATCAGCCGCCTCTACGAAACGTTCGGTAACGGCGGCGCGGACACGCTGGTGCGCACGCTTTCGCCGGATGAATACTCGCGCACGTGGTACAAGCAGAACCCGCCGTTGCCGCGCACGAAATGGTCTCAGCGCAACAACAACAATTATGAAGAGACGGCGCTGCTGATCTCGCTCGACTTTTTCAACCACAACAGCAAACTCTTTCTCAAGAACTTTTATTTGAAAGCCAAGCGCTCAGTCGAGAAGCCGAAGAATGAAGGCCCGGCGGCGTACGTCTTTCCCGGCGACGATTCCCGCCCGGGTGGACAGGCTGAACTGCTGCGCATTTTGCAGGGTCAGGGTTGCGAGATTTCTCGCGCGACTGCGCCGTTTACAGTGACTGTGAAAAAGAAAGCCTCGGCGCGACCGGGTCCAGCCAATCGAGGCTCCGCAACACCATCGGCCACTGCCTCTCCGGAAAAGAAGATGGAGGACACCGAGTCCCGCACCTTCCCGGCCGGTAGTTACATCGTGCGCATGGATCAGCCATACAGCCGCGTCGCCGACGCTCTGCTCGACTATCAATACTGGAGCCCGCGCGACCCGCAACAGAATGTTTACGACGACACGGGCTGGACGTTCGGCGAACTCGGCAACGTCTCTGTCGTGCGTGTCACCGACGTGAAAGTACTCGACGCGGCGATGCAACGCGTCAGCGGTGAAGTGCGTTCACCGGGCGGGGTAATCGGCGCCGGCCAGATCTTTATCGTGAATCACAACGCCGACAACAGCCTGATCACTTTGCGTTACAGCTTGAAGAAAGCGTCGTTCGAAGCCGCCGAAGAACCTTTCGAAGCCGGCGGGAAAAAATTCAACCGGGGCTCGTTTATCGTCCGGAATGCTTCCGCAGACGACGTCAACAAGGTCACGAACGAACTCGGCCTGCAGGCTTACGCGGTCGCGCAAGCGCCGACCGTGAAGACGCATGCGATCAAAGTACCGCGCGTCGCGCTGTTGCACACCTGGCTCAGTACGCAGGATGAAGGCTGGTGGCGTCTGGCGTTCGATCAGATGCAGATTCCTTACGATTACATCAGCACGCAGGACGTCGCGAAGGATTCCGATTTGAACCGGAAGTACGACGTGATCATCTTTGCTCCCGGGGCCGGCAACTCGAGCGCGATCATCCAGGGCCGGCCGATGTACGGGAATCCTTTGCCGTGGAAGAAGACGGAATTGACGCCGAACCTGGGCGGCTTTGCTTCGACTGACGACATGCGACCCGGACTCGGGTTGACGGGTCTGGCGAACCTGCAAAACTTTGTGAAGCATGGTGGGGTATTCATCGGCACGATGGATACCGCCGACCTCGCCGTCTCTTACGGGTTCACGCCCGGCGTTTCGATTCAACGCGCGCAGCGCTTGCGCGCCATCGGCGACGCGTTGCGCACAAGATTTGTCGATTCAACCAGTCCAATTGCTTATGGCTACGGAGATTCGCTCTCCGTCTATTGCTTCCAGGGGCCAATCTTCAATGTCAGTAACGTTGCCGGTGGTGGTGGCGGCGGTGGACGCCGCGGACCCCGGGGAAGTGATCGACCGACGGGCCGCGGCACCCTTGATGATCCGGATGTCGTCCAAGGCCGGCCGCCAACAGAGGTTCCCGAACAGCCGAACGCTGAAGTTTGGGAAGCCGCGCCGATTAATGAAGAGCAGCGCCGCAATTTGGTTGGCTTGATTCCCGTCGCACAACGGCCGCGCGTGGTGCTGCGTTGGGGCGATGCGCGCGACTTGCTGGTTTCGGGATTGCTGGATGGCGGCGACGAAATCGCGCAACATGCCGCGGTGATCGACTCGCCGCTTGAGCGCGGCCACGTCGTGCTCTTCTCAAACAATCCGTTCTGGCGCGGGCAAACTTCGGGCAGTTACTTTCTGGTCTTCAACGCGATTCTGAATTTCGACAATTTGAACGCGGGGCGGAAGGTGGACGAGAAGTAGACCCAGATTGTCTGCTCTCTCGGCTCTCGGTTACTTCGCTAGACGGGCATGAAGGCGAAGCGTTGTGCCTCCGGCAAGTTTCACGGAAATCAGGTACCACCCTGCGAGTGGAGAGTGTACATACCATGGAACAGTGAACGACCTCCTCTCGGATGGTGCCCAGGTGTTAGCCTCGCCAACCTTTTGATGATAGGTGAAGGAGGTCGGCGGTTTTTGGTCACTCTCACTCCAAACAGTGACGGAAAACAATTCGTCTTCAGATTTCGACGCACCCTCAGGCCAGTTTTGCGTTTGGTAAGTATCGTTTTCGATCACGACAAGAATCGGCACTTTCTCCAGCGGTTGGCCGTCATTTTTTTTCAAAGGAGTCTCATTCTGAACCGCAAGGTAAAAGCGCATCGGCCCGACACGCCGGCCGACTAAGCTCTCTTGGTCGATCATGTCTGGAAGGCGAGGCGGATCGAGCGTTGGGCTAGGCTGTGGTTGAGTCGAAGTCGGCTGTTGAGCGATCTGCCTGGGCGCTTGATTAAGTTGCTTCCTCGAAGCTAACAGGCCCAAGGCTACCAACAGTGCCGTAAGGATCGCTAAAACTATTGCTAATCTGCCTCTCGCCACGGAAGATTACCCTTTGGAACGAGTTGTTGAAGCCACTTGGGTAGTTCGGTGTATATAAGGAAGAGGTTGAGTTTGAACTGATTCAAGGTCTGATCTAGTTCGACAGACAATTCGCCCCAATTGTCTTTAACGACGGCCTCTTGCGTTCGCCTTATGATGTCGAAGACGCTGGAGGCCAGTTCGAGGACGGGGCCCGTCATGACCTTTCGAAAGCGAATAAACCACTCCGCGTGAGATTCGGAGGCTGTGTGTGTCAGCAACTCTTTACAAAGCCGGTCAACGTACTTCCAAAAAGACCTTTCAACCCATTTGCGTGATGCATCTGTGCCGCGATCTGACAGCTCAAAGAGTACATCATCTAACTTGCTGTTCAGTTCGTTAGCCTTTGCAGTCAGAGACTCTTTTACAGATCGAAGCTGCTTCTTGCGACTATCCAAAACATTCGCTTCCTCAGAGAGTTTGCTTGCCTGTCGCCCTGGCTCTACAAGGCGGTCACGAGCTTTTCTGATTGCGACAATAACAGCCGGAATTCGTGAGGAGATCCCGAGGGCTTCCGTGATCTCATCTCTAACCTCTTCTTCAGTTGCTGGCTCGGGCTTCGACAATCGTGGATTGATCCGAAGAGGCTGGCTTGGCACTCGCATTTGCGGTCGCGTGTCCACTTCGTAAGGACGCTGCAAGCGTGGCGGTGAGTACTCGCGCGCAACTTGGTTCGATTTCGCATATGGAGCCGCATAGCTCGCGGGCAAGGGTTTAGGCAACGACCGGTAGCTACTTGGTGGAGGGATCAACCCCTGGCTTTCGGCCTGGTGCAGACTGTCGAATACATTCTTTCTAAATGTTAGGATTTCTGCCGCCATCGTCGTCGTGATGTTTGAGAGTCGGCTCAGAAGATCCCTTTGAGCAGGAATCTTGCTCTCGATTCTCCGATTGTCTCTCTCGAGGGCGGAGGTCTCTCTATCGAGGCTTGAGATCTCCGCTTTCAGCTCCAAAATTGCCCTTGAATTAGATTCGATCTCCCCGTTCAACCGTTCGAAGTCAGCGTCCAGATCTGACTTTATTTCTGTCAGCCGATCCAGTTCGTCCCTGGCGGCCCTCTTCAGTTGTGCCGCCATCCAATATAGATCGGCGAGGGTTCTGGCTTCTCGGTAGTCAAAAAGATCCGAACCGATTATGCGTCGAACCGTCGCATACGCATCCCTGTATTTCCTCACTATGCCCAAAGCTGGGCGCGTTTCAACGGACGGACGATTACCGTCGCTTCGGCAACCCCAGTTTGTTCCGGGACTACAGCTCGTTGTTCCCCTGTTTGGCGTTCCGCAACAAGCGCTGCACCACTGTGCATATCTTTCCCACCACTCATTGCCGAATCCTTGTGGCGGCTGGTTGCAATCCTGCGCTCGGGCAGGTGAAATGCAAAGCAAGAGCGCCATAAACGAGAGGAGAACTGAACTATTTCTAAGTCGAGCGTTCACTGGCCACTCCCTTTTAGTAGACCGCCGAACTAGGGATCTTTCCACTGGCCCCGGCGCCAGTTTTGCTTTCTCAACTCTCACCAATTCACCGGCTCCAGCTCGGGGCCGCAGATATGGCCAAAGACTCCCGGCGGTTCGGCGCCGATGTCATGCGTCACGTGTCCGGCATACCAGACGACCACGTCGTGGTCGCTGATAGCTTCGCCGTTCACAAAGCCG
>Ga0209701_10000859_pt1 | contig 18799 bp, 20 predicted proteins | sample CZO8metaG_4_FD_188356 | JGI IMG/M metagenome (GOLD analysis project Ga0209701, IMG submission 188356) | Vadose zone soil microbial communities from the Eel River Critical Zone Observatory, Northern California, USA - CZOApr15con2H3.8 metaG... | ecosystem: Environmental > Terrestrial > Soil >... | reverse complement strand
ATCCGCATTTACAAGCCATGCCCGTCGTTCTTTGAAGTAATCGAATAGTTCCTGATTCTGCGCCGGGCCCATGTCGCGGGCAAAAACCACTTTTGACCGATCGATGTCCGCTGCGTTGTATACCCACTCCTCATGAGGACTGTGCCAGACTGCATACCGAACAATGATCAGATGTTGCCCGGGCATATGCTCCAGTTGATTTTTGATCCGTGCGCGCGCGTCTTGCCGAGATTCAGGGAAGTGTGGGTTTGCTGCAAGGTAGGTGATGCCCTGGACCTCGCTCAGGAACAGCAACATCACTACCAACATCACCGCACGTGATAACCGCAGTCCAAAACGAGCTCGGCGGGACCACAAGCGGATACATCGCAGTCCGAACACCAGAATGGCTATGACCAGCGCTGTTGCCGGCGCGGCATAGTGTCCGTGTCCCCACGTTTCCCCTAAGAGACTCAGCAGGAACAGCAGGAGTATGAGCGGTAGGCAACGGCTTCTGGGTCTTTTTCCAAGATGATAACTGCCCACCAGGAGCAGGATCACCAGCGGCCACACGAACTCTGTATAGTAGACCTCCAGCTTCTCAACGGTTATGGTCACAAGGCCCGTTATGGTTCGCGATAACGACCACATCTTCATCTCGTAGTGGAGGTAGAACTGACGCATCACCTGATGGTTGTAGTGCGGCATCGGCCTCAGCTTCTGCCAAATGAAAGGAGGGGCGATGACATACTGTTGCTGATTCACTTTGTATGGCATCATCAGCGGGTTGTTCGTAACGCGCCAGAAGTAGAACATCATCCCTGCGGCTGCCAGCAACAACACAATGCCGGCGGGTACAACCACCCGTTTGAGCACAATCTTCGCCCCAGGGCGCATTTGGATGCACCAGGCCAGAAACGCAATCCCGACTGCGATGGTCAGAACTAGGCCTTCGTAAGGTCGGGAGTTGGCGAGGATTGCCGCACCAATCCCGAGGAGCAGCGAATCGCGCACGTGATGTGTCCGCATGATTCGAGGCATTGCACCGAGCACAAGCGCTCCACCCAGTCCTGCTAGCGCACCTCCATAGTAGCTGTTCATCCAGTAGTGGTTGCCGCAGTATTTCAACACAGCCAGGAGTGCACCGAATAAAGCCCACGGAGGCGACATCCATCCCTGTAGCATCCAACAAATAGCCGCACACATAGCGGCAGTGCTGAACAGAACGCCAAACCAAGGATGTCCTGTAATTCTCTGGGCGATACCTAAAACTAATCCTGGACCAATTGGATACATGGACTGATAGGTCGGCTTCTGGTTGATGTGGAAGCTCTCGAAGTGGATCCACATAGGATGTGACGGGTTGGCAAGCCGGCCCGACGCGAACGTATCAGCCGCTAGCAGATAGCTGAACTCGTCATGCCAATGAGGCTCCGGAACCCCCATCACAGGAAGCAAAGCCACACGCAACGCGATAGCAAGCACAAAAATTAGAGCCACCGCCCAACCGCGTCTCCGGCCAATGGAGCCAAGTTGGTGTTCCAATCGTTTGAAAACCGAGTCGATAGATCGCGGCAAGAGTTTCGCAAGAACAAGCACGGTCATTCCAGCAACCAAGATATCCAAGAGCACGAATCCAATTGTGAAACCAAGGATCGTCGCCACCGGCCACGTTGCCATGCCTTCTACCGCGTCGAAAATCGGCAGGTACTCCCCGCATAGAGAGGAGTAGATGGTGATGGTCGTTACGAACAGAACGCTTTGCAGGAGAAACCAGAGAAAATCCTGGACCATTTCCACGGCAAGCATCTTTTGGTTTTTGGGGGCTAGGATCAGTCGCTCTAGCAAGAAAATGATCGCAATCAGAATATACAGGAAAGGGCTAAGTAAGACTTGCGCTGTGGCTACCACGTGTGGGTACAGTAGAAGGCGAACCGAAGCGGGAACAAGCTCATGATAAACCACTTTCCAAATCGGCATCATTACGACTTGGATTGCGAGGTTCATCTCGGTATCCAATTGCGGATCTCTTTCGGGGTCGGGCCGACCGTTATTTCCCGGATGACCTGTGCCCCCTTCTTAGACCAGTCATATCTCTAACGAAGTCCCTGTGAGCACATCTTCTACACCCTTATCACCGAGTTTCAAATCGGGAATCCGGGCTTAAGGAGCTTTTTCGAGACATACTCTTCGTCCGTCGAGTCGAGGACCACCGCCCGAATCTTGCGCCAATCCTTCGCGCGTATTTTTTCCATACCAGCTTTGTTATCGATCTTTGCCAGCATGGGCAAAGGATATCACTGCATGGCAGCGGCGGACAGAAACCAGATTCTCTATTAGCCGGCATAATTACTTGCAGGTTTCAGAGAAAACTAAATAGCCTTAGGGTCAACCAACATGCCTGTGATCCCGCGCACTAGGGCTCTCTTGGACACCGATTGTGATGAAAATGAGTGAGAAATCACGAGGAGGTGTCTGTGAACAAAGAGAGAACCAGCTTCGGGAGCGCCCAAGGGGCTCCCGAAGAGCGCCCGGACGGTCGGGGTCGGTGTTCGGCAAAGCGCAAAACAGCTGCGGTTCTCCGGATCCTGAGGTGGGGAAGACATCATGCGCCTCCGACATGACCACGGCAGCCAATACATGAGCGACGACTTCCAGGCCGAGATCGCTTTCCTGGGCATGGAATCTTCACCGGCGTTCGTGCGACAACCGGAAGGAAATGGCTGCGCGGGAAGGTTCATCCGCACGCAGAAGGAGCAGTTGCTCTGGGGGAGAACTTTTCAGACGGTGGAGGAGTTGCGGCAGGCCCTGCGGAATCTCGTAAGCGGTACACCCAACGTTGGATCGTCCAGCACCATGGTTACCTCACCCGCAGCAGGCTCGGCAGCAGCTCCTTGCGCAACGAGCTGCTGCATGAATCGACTCAGTTCAGTGTCCAACAGACCTGGTGCGCTTCACAACATGCCTGTGAGTTGCAGACCTTACGCCTTGAATTCGAACAGATAATAATGCGTCGGCGATGCTCCGCACCTCTGCACGCCGGGGACACTGTATTTCGCCCGCTTCTTGGCAAGCCGGTAGCCTCGCGAGAGAATCGCCGGCATGAAATCCTGGGATTCAATACCTGCGGGTTCCCGAGTCAACAGCCTAGTCCCGCCATGCTCGTCCGCGTTCGGCACCACGAACAGATACGGAACGCGACGCTCCGACAGGAGATCAAGCCACCAGCAGACAGAAGCCAGAGTGGACTCCGAAAAGCTATGAATATTCACGGCCAAATGGATCTCGTTCTGGTCCAAAACGTTCTCGATTTCATCTAGCGGTACAACCTTCGCTTTCTCCGCAACACCGCGGAAGCGAAGGTAGTACTCGCAGAGAAAAGTGGACTCGGCCACCGCGTCTGTGCAGATAACCTTTTCAGTCAGGGGTAAAGACACAATCAGCCGGTGGGCGAAGCGCCCGTAGCCCGCGCCGATGTCCAGAACCTTGAGGTTCTGGGTCCTGGAAATGCGCATGTTTTCTTCAAGGAAAGTGATCTCGCTGACCGAATCCAGCAAGTCTCTGCTCAGAAGCAGGTTGTCATCAAACTGGAAAGTATAAGCGCCAAACAGACCGTCCTCTTGGAGGCACCCGAATAAACTGAGTGTGTCGATTGACCGGAGATAGCAGGCAGTTAGAAGATAGTTAACTTCTGTGTTCTGGTCCTGATATTGCCACACGAACGAGTTATCACCACGGAAGTACCTCAGATCAATGAGGGACGTGTGCAAATCAGTCCAGAGGGAATGGCAGACAGCCGGACAGTTCAAGCCACGATATCGGGAGCGCAGTTCGGCGAGGAAGGGATTGTCAAGCCTTAGGTAATCCTCCGCCCCCTGCGGCAACAGACCCGGAGAGAAGGATGGTCCCTCCACTGGTAGAAATTTCGCGAGCTTTTGCCGCAGGGATTTGACCTCCGACTGGCTTTTCTCAAGCTCCCACTGGCCTATGACCTGCGCATCAAACAGGCCCAGCACGCGATTGAGGGTATTCTTGACAAGGGTACGGGGCTTCATCAGTGCGCACCTTGGGGCCGACGACAATTCGTGCGGCAGATTGGCGAGATGATACTATGTGGCATTTCTGCTTTCAACTTTGTCTTTGCGCAAAACCATAGGTTAGCCGCCCTCTCGTGTCAAGCTCATCTCCAACGACGTTTTACAAAAGGGGGGCCCAGCTTCGGCTGGCTCCGCACCGGCGTTTTCCGCTCGGGCGGAATCGCGCTGGCCAGTGCCTGACGCACCATCCGCCGGTGCGTCTCTAGCTTCTTCGCCACTCCCTGGATCGTGCCTACCCCAAACCGATACTCGCGCCGAATCTGCTCGAACAGTTCCACTTTGCGTCTCCTGTCCATCGGCCCCCCGTCTGTACCGCCGACAGAGTAGGCCGATCTGGTTTTCCAGGGTGGGCCAAATCAGACGATCACAGTGGGCCAGTTCAGAGCAGCGAAATCACTATTATCAGCTAGAGTTATTTACCTTCTTTTGAGATGCGATGCGCCTCGCTAATTTCGCCAAGAGACAGACAGAGTTGCAATTTATGGCGAAAGCGTCGCTGAGAGTCAAAGCTGAACAGCCACTTGAAAAAGTCCGTCAAAACGCATCTAAACAGGTATCTTGGCACGCCAACGTAAAGTACTGCGTTCTCAGCAAAACCAGGTACCCGTGTCATGTATCTTCCGTAGTTGAAATACCAAGACTGAAAATATCTTTTCTTGAGCCTTTCCTCCGCAACGGGGTGGTAAACAACGGCCTTCGGCGCGTACACAAGTCTAGCTCCGGCGCGTAACAGTCTTGTGCCAAAGTCTGTGTCTTCGCCACCCATTAGAGTTTTACCCTTCCTGCCTAGGTCCGAACGGAAAAACCCATACCTTTCAAAAGCAACTTTCCTGAACGACATATTGGCCCCGATGGCCCCGAAAGGCGCAGTACTAATGTTCAGTTCACGGGGCTCCTCGCCCAAATCGAAACTACACACGACGCCTTTCATCAGAGTCTGAGGGCCGTCCAGTTCCAACCAAGAAGGCTTTTGACTGGTCCATACCGGGACAATTTTTCCGGCAACCCCCACGCAATCGAACTGGTCGAATGCCTTTTGAAGCTCGCATAGCCAGCGAGCGTCCACGGTGACGTCGTCATCAGTAAACGCGATGATGTCCCCCCGCGCTGCTCTTATTCCGGCATTCCGAGCATGAGAAAGACCCTGATTGACTTCAGAAACATATCTGAGATTCAGGTTCGAAGCCGCAGCAAGAATCTTCGCCACTTCCGCCGTATCATCGGTGGAGTTGTTGTCGACCACGATCAATTCCCATGGAGCACCGGGGGTACATAACTGTGCAAGACTGCCGAGAGTTTTTCTCAGGCTCTCGGAGCGGTTGTAGGTGCAGACGATTACGCTAATCATCTTCACTCAGGTTGGACTGCTTCCGCACCCGCCTTCGACTTATACTGCCTTCCCGACATGTCCGGCCATCCTCCTCTCCGAAATTCTCTCGCTTTGGCTGGTACAGAAAAGGGTGCTCGCGTCAAGCGCACTCTCAGAAAAGCCCTAAAATGAAGGACAGCAATGAACACTGGTCACGGCCTCCCGCAACAACCTCATTGGCAATCAAAGTTTCTTCTTGAATAGGATTCGGCCTTCGATTGCGCGTCCCACCAGATAATGCAATCGCCAGCGCTTCTTGAAAACTGTATCCTCATCTTGACTCAATTTCGCACGGGCAACGTGAATGGCCTGCGCGAGAATCTCTCGGATCATATATCGGGGTATTCCCAGCAACAAAACTGGCGGAGTCTGCGAGAGCTCCCTATACTCCCATCGGTACTGTGCGCGCCCTAATGGGACCGCCCTGCGAAGCACCCATTCCTTCTTCATCTGATCTCTTCGAATCATGTGCGCTACCACCGCACGCTTGCAGTACCATGCTCTAAAACCCGCCTTGCCAAGCCTTTGTAGGAAATCAGCCTCTTCCCCCATCTGGTAACGCGGACCCACTGGACCCAATGAAGTATCGAACCTGTAGCCAGCCTCAATGACCTCGGAGCGAACTGCCATGTTGGGCCCAGACAGTCGCGCCACCACGATCGGCCCTTCCTCCCAAGCTGGATCTGTAATCGTCAATGTAGGGCACTGCCATGCCAAAATCCAATCCTCGGGCGGGATCTCCCAATGCGGGACGATAGCACCCCCAAAAATCGAAAAAGAGGGCTGGGAGTCGGCGGCGACACGCATTTGCACAAGCCAATCCGGCCTCGGCAAAGTATCGTCATCTGTCATCACCACAAGGTCGCCGGTTACGCTGAGTAAGCCGGTATTTAGTGCTGCGCTTTTCCCTAATGTTGGCTCAAAGATATAGGTCAGAGGCAAGCGTGATCTGAAACAGGCGATTATTTCTTTCGTGCTATCGGTGCTCCCGTTGTCTACAATTAGCAGCTTCCATCCACCATCGGGAGATTTGAGTTTGCAATAGGCAGTCAAGACCTCCGGCAATGTCCCCGCACCGTTATACGTAGCCATTAGAACGCTAAGCATAACTCACGTATCCATAATTAAGCAGTTTGCGCCCCAAGGGGAGATGACTTCCCTTAGATGCACAGGCTATTGTTCTTGAGGGCCAGACAGGTGCCATCTGTGCTTGAGGACAAACATGCCATTCCAGGGCGACCAGCCCGTCCCGTAGTAATCGGATCTAAGGATTCTCAGATGGGCTGCGTCTTCTACAGAATCTCGCTCCGATTTATCGATATCCAGCGCCATCGTGATTTTGTATTCGCCCGGAACAAGCGTAAGGCTCGGGATTTCGCAGACAAAAACTTGTTCCCCCATTCGCTCTCCCCAAGCACTGTGCGGCTCGAAGATGCTATGGGCGGTGAAAACCCGCTGACCAAATAGACTGTCGAACGCCAAGCAAGCACCAAAGTTGGAGGTGGGTTCTTCTAGTTTGAAATGTATGTAGGCCTTCAGACCAGCGCCCATCGGCAAACCGTCTTTCAAAGGCCTGCCTTGGTCGGTATACAGTTCCAGGCGCTGCAATAACGGACGGTATCTAGCCGGCCTGCCAGCAGCATTGCTGAGATCGATGATATGAGATCCATGGCCAGGCCTCGATCCGTCAATGGAGTGAAGGTAGTAGTCCACCGCGTGTTTCATCTCCCCGCTGAACGCCACTTGGCCGTCTTGGAGCACGATCCCCCTGCGACAGAGATTCTCTATGACCTCCATGTTGTGAGAAACGAAAAACACCGTGCGGCCGCCTCGGCTGACTTCTCTCATTTGTCCGAGGCATTTTTTCTGGAACGCAGCGTCGCCCACAGCGAGAACCTCGTCAATGATGAGGATTTCAGGCTCCAGGTGGGCGGCCACGGCAAAGGCCAAACGCACGTACATGCCGCTGGAAAAGTGCTTCACCGGCGTGTCGATGAACTTCTCGATCTCGGCAAACGACACAATCTCGTCAAACTTGCGCAGAATCTCGGCCCTTCGCATCCCCAAAATAGCCCCGTTTAAAAAAATGTTATCCCGACCGGTTAGCTCGGGGTGAAAGCCCGTGCCTACCTCTAGCAGGGATCCCACGCGACCGCGGATTTCAGCATAGCCCTCAGTCGGCTCAGTGATGTGGGATAGGATGCTGAGAAGCGTGCTCTTGCCGGCACCATTTCGTCCAATGAGGCCGACGATTTCCCCATGCTTAATCTCGAGCGATACGTCTCTAAGGGCCCAAATCGTCTCGTCCAGATCGGTGGCGCCTGTCGCTTGGCCTCGCAACAGCTTGCCCGCGCGACGAAAAGGAGACACAAATGCATCCGTCAGCACGTCGTACAGATTTTTGTGTTGATTGACTTTGCGGCCGATGTGGTACTGCTTCCCGATTTTCTCTATGTGGATGGCTACGTCAGACATGGGCTTACTCTAAAGTACGTCCGCAAAGGTTTTTTCCAGGCGGCGGAACCAGAATGCGCCGCTGACTAAAATCGCTACGGCTGCCAGAGAGGAAACGGCAAGGATAGATCCAGGGGCGGTCTTCGCGCCGAGCAAGGCCCATCGAAAACCCTCGATCACGCCCACCATCGGATTGATCCCATACACAGTCCGCCAAGGTTCTGACAACAGACTGCTCGGATAAGCGATTGGCGTGGCGAAAAGCCAGATTTGAGTCAAGAAAGGAAGCGTCTGCTCCACATCACGAACATGCACGTTTGCCGCCGAAAGCCAGAAAGCTACGCCGAGTGCGGTAGCTATTGCCAAGAGTAGGAAAAACGGCAGCCAGAGTACCTTCAAGGTGGGATGTACGTCGTAATACACCATCATTCCTAGGAGCACAATGAATGCCAGACTGAAATCTACGAGACCCGACAACACCTTTGCAATCGGGATCACCAAACGCGGAAAGTACACTTTCTTGATCAAGCTGGTGTTGATTACCAAACTGTTCGCCGCCTGATTGAGCCCGTGAGAGAACAACCCCCATGGCACTAAGGCGGAAAAGGCAAAGAGGGCATAAGGGATGCCGTCCGATGGAACTTTGGCCAGTCGCCCAAAGAAGAAGCTGAAGATCACCATGGTGAATAACGGCTGGATGATGGCCCAGCCGCCGCCAAGCACGGTCTGCTTGTAGCGTGCCTTGAGGTCGCGCCAGATTAGAAAGTAAATTAACTCCCGGTACGCCCACACCTCGCGGAGTTTCAGCGAGGGCCAGGCTCCGCTCGACTCGATACGAGTCACGGGCACGCTGGCCGGCAGAGTTGGCAAGTCAGTTGTGGCATCAAGCTCTTCAAGTTGTTCTTGGACGCGCATGAACCTAGTCCCCCCTTAGGGGTCTGTCTATCCGCGATTTGTGGTGCCTGTCGCAAAGCATTGAACGCCCTGAGATTTGAGGACTCCGCCCGTGGCAGCCGGTGTTTTTGTTCCTTGGGACTAATCCTCAGCCTGACTCCTACCTGCCTGGGTGAGGGGTTTCGCCTGGTAGCTATGCCTTGGCAGACCTGTGCTCTGCAGGCAAGCTCTGTCTGCACTCGCAAGGAGGATACCAAACCTAATCCTAGTTTGAAAACTTATCATCCTTCTCTGATTGAAGTTATCATCAACAGGGGTCCCCGTCCCGTGTCCGTATGGCTTTCTTGCTTCAGGTGGCTGGGAAATCTTTTGCCCAAACTCTGAACTGAGCTTCCGCATGGGACGGAACAGCTTCTTTCGACACCAACCAGCGGGTTTAAATCTCTACCTTGGGAATGGCTTTGGTACCATAATTGCCGCTAACGCGTGGTTGCGAAAGCTCCCAGATTTGGGGTGCCGCACGACGAGCCTCGGGAACAAGTCACATTTCCACGCGAGGAAACCTCGATGTCTTTTAGTCTCGGTTTGCAGCTCTAGAGCAATAGACCGGTGCCAGAGTCTTCAAAAGATCGCCGGATTGGCAGCAGCTGGCCTGACTCTGAGCGGCCGCAAGCCGCTTTTTTTGCGCCAGGGGCAATCGCCGCGGGTTTGACCGCCGCAGCGGTATTGAGCGCTGTGGTGTTACGGTGGTTCCACTTGGGGAAGCTAAGCCTCTGGTGGGATGAGGGCTTTACGGCCTGGCAATCCGGCCTTTCGCCAGCTGAGCTTGTTCGCTTCGCTCGGAGCGACACATATCCGCCGCTTTATTTTTTCCTGCAACGCTATTGGGTAGCCCTGTTCGGGAATTCCGAATATGCTCTGCGGGCGTTATCCGCCCTCTTCGGGACTCTCTCGCTCCCTGTTTTCTACTTCTTAGCCAAGAAGGTCTTGAGAGAAAGCATGGCTGTGGCCTTGGCTATGTGGCTGTTCGCTTTCTCCATGATGCAGATCTGGTATTCCCGGGAGGCACGCTCCTACGAGCTGGCATCGTTCTTGGCGTTGGTGAGCCTGTATGCGTTGGTTCTGTTCTTGGAAAGGCGGTCGCCGCTCTTGTTTGCGAGCATCGTGCTGTCTGTCGCTGTCAGTCTTTACATGCATAACATGATGTTTTTTTACCTGCTCGCGCTGAACGTCACCTGGTTAATCTATCCTTCGGAAAGAGGTTGGGTGCAGCGCCTCAAGGAACTATCGCTCGCCGATATCCTTGCGGGTGTCTTATTTCTGCCTTGGGCTTCCAGTTTGTTAACTCAAATAGCCACTGTTGGCGGGCACCTTTGGTGGGTGCCGAGACCTACGGTCTCGACCCTTTTCGGGACGTTGAGTGTTATTGCTGGCTTCGACATGGAGTACCTGAGTTGGCTTCCAGGCAGGCTCTTGCCGTTATCCGCACAGGCGGCCTGGGTGTGCGTCGTCGGAGGTACGGGCTTCTTGTGTGCGGCGTTGCTGGCTGGTGGATTGTGGCGTGTGCCCAAGGCAGACAGGAGCAAGAATGTTTCCTTGCTGCTGTATTGCCTTCTTCCCATTCTTGTGGTCTTTGTGCTCAGTCAGAAAGTGCAGCCGCTTTACATAGAACGCGTTTTCACCGCCTCCTCAGTGGTAGTTCCAATTGTATTTGCTTATCCCCTAGCCCTGCAAAGGGGGCGAAAAGGGCGAATGTTATACGGTTTTCTGGGGATCATACTCGCCGCTGCAACCGCGCTTTCTGCGTTCGGTTTTTTACGGTATCAAGAAAAAGAAAATTGGCGAGACGCGACCACCAAGTTACTTGGAATTCCAGAAGCGAACAGGTTGATCGTATTTGTTCCGCCAGCCGGAGAAATTCTCTTTAATTACTACTCTCAAAGATCTCCCGTCATGGGTCGAGGTGTTACAAAAATTGGCCTGCCGGCAAGCTTTCGGATCCCCGCTCCTCCCGCAAGAATAACGGGCGCGGGTGATATCGACCGGTTGAAGCTTGCCGTGGAATCGAGGAAGTATTCTGAGATCGATTTGGTCCTCGCGCATGAAGCCGATCCACAGGGGTTGGTTTTAGATTACCTGGATCAGGTTTTCATCCGCCAGGAAGAACAGCGATTCCACGGATTGAGAATCGTCCGATTCGTGGCGCCGCCACATTGATGCGCAAGCTTGGCTCAAACGAAGGTAGGTGACATCGACCGTCTTTACCCGCCTCCCCACCTAAACGTTCGGCAGCAGGCGGCCAGGGCGGCTCAATTCGGAATTACCTGACGAAGTAAGAAGCAGCTGACACATACGTGCCGTCTCAGGTGCGAGTGCTACTAGAATTAGCAAAGAGGCTCTCGGCGGGATGACTGCGGTGACCGCATCCCTTTTCTTGTTTCACACCAACTCCAACGAGGGATATGCGATTGCGCCTCTTGAGACCTTGTTTTACGAGGTAGCTTTGGAGATCACGGGGGGTGACCCATCACGTGTTCACTTTGGGTACCGAAGTCTTGATACAGGGCACCCTCGCACTTTGCCACATGGCTTCAAAAACCTCATCGCGTACGACTATTCTAATCAAGATGCGCGCAATATCCGGCAGCTTGCGGACTACGTGAAGCAGAATCAGATCCGTCTTGTCGTGATTTTTGATATCCAGCCCGTGCACCCACTCTTCAAGCCCTTGCGCAAGGCTGGGGTTAGTGCGATTATAACCTATTGGGGTGCTCCGATCTCCTCCCGAATGCCGCTGTGGAAATGCACGCTCAAAAGGCTGCAGGTTGCCATGTCACATTCGAAGGTCGATGGGCTGATATTCGAATCGAAAGCGATGGCAGATCTGGCAGTTTATGGTCGTGGGGTGCCACCAGCCATGATTGACATAATCTCTTTGGGGGTGGATACCTCGGTCTTTAAACCGATGCGCTCCAATTACGCTTACGAGGCCCTCGGTCTGCCGCAAGATAGGAAGATCGTCGTCTATGCGGGCCACATGGAGCGGCGGAAAGGCATTCAGACGCTGGTCGAAGCAGCAATGGAGTTACTCGATAGCAGGAAGCGTCAAGATGTTTGCTTTCTTCTTCTTGGGAACAAAGGGGACGAAAGCAAACCGTACGAACAGATGTACGTGGGCTTGGGCATCGACGGATTGATTCAATTTGGCGGCTATCGCTCGGATCTTGCCAAGATCTACCCAAGCTGTTTCTGCGGCGTGATCCCATCAACTGGGTGGGACTCGTTCCCGCGTACTCCCCTTGAGATGGCCGCATCTGGGCTGCCCGTGATCGCCTCTCGTTTGGACGGGATCCCTGAAGCAGTTCTCGATCGGGAAACAGGCTTGCTGTATGAGCCGGGTAACGTCAAAGCTTTGGCCGACTGCATAGAAACGCTCCTCGAGCGTCCAGAGCTTGCGGCGGAGTATGGCAAGCGGGGACGCAAACGGTGCGAAAGAGAACTCAGTATCGAGAACCAGCGAAGGCATCTTCATGCTGTCTTCCTGAAGCGGTTGGGTATTGTCGCTCCCTCTGTTGATTGACGTAGTATGAAGATTCGGAGTTGAAATCGGAAATTCCGGCTAAATCGAGCTGATCTCCCTTTCGCATGTTAAAAGACACTTCCACGTCATTCGTCAGCGGAACGAAGCCTGGGGAAGTACCCGGTCGCGAGCATCCGGTTCAGGTTTCCGTCATCATTCCGACGTATAACTATGGAAGGTTTCTCCTCGAATGCCTGGAGAGTGTGTTCGCCCAATCCGTCAAAAATCTTGAGGTCATTGTCGTGGACGACGGTTCGACGGATAACACCTCTGAGATTCTCGCCTCGATTTCGGACTTTCGCCTGAAGGTCATTCGGACGGCCAACCGGGGGGTTTCCGCCGCCCGGAACACCGGTCTCCAAACAGCGGCGGGAGAGTTCTTGGCGTTCTTAGATGCTGACGACCGATGGCGCCCCGAGAAGCTTGAACGCCAGCTCGGTGTGTTGGTTTCCGAACCTTCCGTGGGAGTTGTGTTCACGGATCTCGTGCGGTTCAACAAAAATGGCTTCCTGGCGAATGCTTTCTCCTTCTATCCGGAGCTCGCATCCATCCGCACGCGCCCCTCTTTACAAGGACAGGGACGGGTCATCATCGATGACGCGTTTTGTGAATTAATCTCGTTCGCGCAGTTTCCGATTTACGTTCAAACGCTTCTTTTTCGCAAGTCGCTGGCCCACGGCATTGACTTCCCGGCCCGCGAGGAGATGAGCGAAGATTTGTATTTTTCAATGCGACTATACGGAAAGGCTGAGGTCGCCTACATCGAAGAGCCTTTGGTGGAAGTCCGGCGGCACGGAAACAACAGCTTCCAGTTGGCTTGGGAGAAAATTGCGGGCGATCTGGTCGCGCTGAGAAAACTCGAGAGAGACGAAGATTCAGTCCAGCACAAGAAGGCAATTCACAACCGGATCGGTAAGCTGCACGCCCAAATGGGCCACCATTATTTCTGGCATCGCCAGCCCATCAAGTCTGCGAAGTCTTACGTGAATTGTCTCGCTTACCCCGATTATCGGATAAAAGCATTCCTCCACCTTCTGATGCTACCTATTACACCTTTCCTCACGCCCAAGTCAGACGGGCGGTGATGCCAAAAGTTTATCGGCGCTGATGTTTCCCTCAAGAATTAATTATTTAAGAATTAAGGAAGGCATTTTAGGATGGAGGAACCAACCAGCCTGGTCATGGACACCGGAAGTCACCGCCAGAGCCAAATGGCCAGCCGATAAACTGTAGAGGGATGGGTGGCTTGGCCCAACAGTACCAGCCGGTCAACGGGCTAGGCGGGGTATTCCCTGGTGGCGCATGGTTCAACGACGGGAGGCCGGAGGCTGATAACCGGCCAAACCCTGCGGAATCGGAGCCATACTGCATTGATGAGCCCCGCCTTTGGTCAGCCTTGGTTGGCGCTGACCAAAAATGTCCGCTAGTCCCGCCCGCCCCGCAGTGGACCACAGTTGCAACGACGGCACAAGCCGGGGCGAGCTAGCAGGGTGTGCTATAATTTGCCCGCGATTACGTGTACTTCACCTTTATTCTCCACGTGGCCCTAACCCCCACCAGATTTGACATTTGGATCATCACCAACTTGGCGAAATTCCTGGGCCGATACCCGCTGTTCGACTTGGGTGTCGAAAGCGCCATCCGACACAATGTGCTCGGGGGCATCTGTTTTGCCGGCTGCATCTTCATTTTCTGGATGCAGGGTGCGCGGCCGGGCGGACAAAGAGTTCGGCAGCGCGTCTTGACAATTCTTTTCGGGCTGTTGATGGCGATCGTTTTGAGCCTTCTTTCAGGCGAGTTAGCATCCTGGCTGCCACCCTCCCGCAACCCTAGTCTTGCGCATTTCTATCCCCCTTATCTGATGGAAAACACTAACAGCAATTCGTTCCCAAGCCAGTCCAGTGCTCTGTACGCGGTCGTGGCCGCGGGGATATTCTCGCTACACAAAGTTGTGGGTTCGGCTCTATGGGTAGGAGTGGGACTGATAGTCGGCCTTCCTCGCCTCTATGTCGGCGGACATTATCCGAGCGATGTATTGGTGGGGTCGATTCTCGGACTTCTCGGTTACTTCTGCGCCCGGACTTTCTTGGAGCCGTCTCTGAGTCCTTATCTCGAGCGGCTATTTGAACAGAAGACATGGCCGCGTGTAGTGGGAGAGCTTATTGTTTTCGCGTGGATCCTGCAGACTGGGGTCGAGTTTCGAGAAGTAGTTTGGATCAAGAACATCCTGCAACGCGCATTGGACATATGGAAATGAAAAAAGGGGAAATGGGTCCACCCCCAGAAGCAAATTGACGGCAGCAAAGTTGGATTGAACGGCGATGAAGAACCCGAAAGAGAAGGTGGGGAATCCAATCAAAGCAAAACTCAAGAACTTGGTGAGCCGTGGCGTAGGTCTGGTCACGGAATATCGCGAGAACGAGCTACGGGACCGAAGGAACGTGGATCATGTCCTCTCGGCGGCGCTGAATAGATCCGATGTGCTTTCGGCGGTCCGCTATCCAGTCGCCTATGTGGATTTCCTGCGGGCCTGCATCGAACGCTCTGTTCACCTGGTTACGGAAGTGAAGGGGGACGCCGGCGCCCCTGAAAGGGCAACCAACCGCTTCGCGATGCTGGTCCGTAGACTAAGTCTGGGCTTGCCCGCGATCGATTTTTCAGTGGCGCAGGAGATCGCCCTCATCGCCGATCGGAACCGAAGCCTCTCGGAACCAAATGAGTTTGGTCAATGGCGGGGGACATTGGTCTGCATTTCGAGTTCTCTTCATCACTTGGGACAAAGGGACGGATTCTTTTCAACGTAGTTCGATTTGCCCGGAGTGAGCACTGCCTGGAGCTGGGGACAGCATACGGTTTGTCGGCTTTGTTTATACTCGCGGCGTTAAAGGCATATGCGAAATCAGGGCACCTGGCAACTGTGGAGGGGTGGGAACCCCAATTTTCACTAGGCTCCTGTATGCTCAAGCGCCTGCACGGGGAAATGGTATCGTGTCATTTTGGGTAGACTGGCAGCGTACTCCCAGAATTAGTCAAGTCTCTCGGCAGAATAGATTTCATGTTCCACGATTGTGGGCACTCACGGGAGGACTACGTCAGTGACTTCAATCAAGTAAGTGAGATCCTGAGTCCTGGGGCGCTCGTCCTCTTCGATGATATCCACTGGGAAGACCCCAGGATATATGCAGGTCAAGCTCGCACGTATGAGGGGTGGAAAGAGGTCGTTGGTCATCCCCGGGTTAAGCGAGCCGTTGAGATAGACGACGCGCTTGGCTTGCTACTCCTGGCGTAGCAAACAGCCGAGTTCGTGCCCAGCTGGGTAGCCTTAGTGGGGGGCCCCGGCGCTTTACGCGCCGCGCTGTCTTCTGGCTGATGGTCTGACTGGTACGAATACTCGGAGACGACCTCTCTTATTCTCTCGGGGATGGGCCGACCCACCAAGGAGGCTAAATGGCCTTCGGTCGTGTATCCATCGGCAGAAGCAAACTGACGAACAAAGTTGGATTTAATTGAACGGCGATGACGAACCGGAAGGAGAGGCCAGGGAATCATGAGGACCTGGAGGCACTGACCCTCACCAGGGCGCAACCTGCGGACTCGGAAACATACCCCGTCCCAGCTTTTTGGTCGCGCCCCCTGGAAATTCAGCGACTCAGGTTTCGAGGCACCAGCTGATAGTGCCGCCGGTGTTCGAAAATGACAGATTCACCGCGTATGCTCTCAAGCTCATGGGAGGCACTTGACTATCGCAGGGCCAACCACCTTGGTCACCGACACAGGAAGCCTTTGCCAGAGCCAAATGGCCAGGCGGTAGCGGGGGTTATCGATGTTCAGCTCGGGCAAGTCAGCGCCTTCCGGCACCCAATAAACCCAGTACAGGGGAACGTCCTGCGAGCCCCACTGCTTTTTGAAGCGATGCGTTCCTGAGCCAATTGTAGAGCGACCAAAATCGAAAAGTTGATATCCTCGTTCGCCAGCGAAGCACAGGATTTTCCAGTACAAAAACATGTTCGGTTTCATTGCAATGTGACTATATAAGGAAGAACTCCAGGGTGCCTCGAGCGTGCCCCGATAGCCCGTGAGGAATGACGCAGCAATCGGGTTGCCCTCATGGCGGATCACACAGATGTTGGTGTCATCGGGAAAAGTCTTGAGGATTTCAGAAAAGAAATGGCGCCCGTAAACCGGTGTCCCGAGATCGCGCATGTTTCTTGCGAAGACTCCGTAGAATGCGTCCAGGAGTTCCGCGCCGCCGAGATCGGCTGTCAAGTCAGACTTAATCCCTTTGCGGATGTCAGTACGAACTTTATGGGGCAGCGCTGCCCACATCTTTTCTGCGTTGGGTTCGATCGAACGGACCACAGCTACTTTGTGTGTCTTAGTCGGCAGGGCCAATTCGGGGTTCAGGCGATGACGGAGCTCCAAGTACCTGGCCCGGAGTTGCTGGGCGAGTGCAATGGCCTCTGCCACTAGCGCCTCCTTTGCGCTTTGGCTCTCGGCAGCGACTCCACCAGAGTTCAGGAACGGCAGCGAAGTAAGAAAGCTGCCAAACATCCAGCTCTTTTGCCAGACGAGCGGAAGGATGCCGAGGATCTGCGTGTCTTCCCTAGCCATCAGATAAAAGGTAGGCCAGCGGAAACTGTTTTCGATCACTCGCTTCCAGCCCCAGCGATGGTAATTGCCACACTGGGTATGGGTCTTCACAAACTGCTCCCAGAGCTGCGCATCCGCTTCGCCCGTGGCCAAGTGAACTTTCATTTGCTCCGTCACCCCAGCGAGCAAGAACACCCGCGCCATTTGATGTCCTGCGGTAGAGTGCGGCGCGCAGTGCTCATCAATCCCGTCATCATGTTATGGTAATTTTGGGGAAAGTTAAAAGCCAGGCGCAGTTTCGCGAGCATGACGGAAATTGCCACAAGCGCACACCTCCTAGTCACAGCCTGTGCTGATGCAAGTCGTGATGGCATCGGGCGCAGACCGCGATCAGATTCTGCAGGGCATCGTCACCCATCCGACTGCGCGGCTTCATATGATGCACCTGAAGCTCGGCGATGCGCCCACAAAGTTGGCAGCGCCACGCATCACGCTCCAGCACGTTTCGGAACAGCCTTCGATAGGATTCTGGGTCGAGTCCGTAGCCGCGGGCGTCTTGAGCGAAGTGGGGTCATGAAGCCTTTTGAACCTGCTCTAGGAACTCCTGTTGCTTGGGACGCGGAAGGAATTCAAAGAGCCGACCGAGCGAGATAAGCAAGGCATCCGGATCCCCATTCTCCAATTGGCCCTCGCCAAAAAGTCCGCACAGATCATCTCCAGGCAGTAGCCACGGGACTTGTCAGTGCCCAACATCAGCGCAGCGGTCTCTAGCGCCTGCTCGATCACCGGCAGCTGGCTCTTGTGCTTGGCTAGCGGCAAGTACAATGCCCAAATCGAGGAAGACGTTCAGGAAGGGATGAGGGCAGGAGTGAGCGGAACTCCAGGATTTTTCGTCAACGGAATCCCACTGAGCGGTGCCAAGTCAGAGGCCGCGTTCGAAAAGATTATCCAGGCCGAACTGGCCGCTTTCGAGTCAAAACAGGCAACTCAATGAGCTCTTGAAACCAAGAGTTGGGCTACGTCGAAGGCGAAACCGCCGTGGGAAGAGCCAGAAGACTTGCCCCCACATGCGAAGGTCCTCACGAACCGCTGGCCTACCGTGGCGCTTGGAAGTCTGGCAAGGTCTCGTAGTTGGGTGATGAGGGCAAACTCATCTCGTTGAGCCTTCATCGCTTTTTTTCTAGACCTGCCCAGTTGGACAGGTCTTGGTCAGTATAACCCCCCGGACCCTTTTTAGCCCCCCGACCAGTCGTTTCCTTTGCTTCCTGCTGGGATGATTTCCCCCATGAGCCCAGCAAGCCGCCGAAACTGGGGGATGCTCACGCATGCCACCCACCGGTTGCCACACCTCACCTTGGGAAAAGCCACGAGATGAACGGATGTCTTTTATTTCTAAGGAGATCGGGGAGGGCAGGGCAATGAGTCGTTTGATTTGGTTCGTTCTGGTAGTTGTGATCTTAAGTGCAGGTTGCGCCGGACAGCCCCCCTTACAGGTCACCACGAACAGCCTTCCGAGCGCTGTCGTCCAACAAACCTATAGTGCGAAACTGACCGCTATTGGTGGCATCTCTCCTTTCAGGTGGAGCGTCCTTTCAGGCCAGTTGCCGTCCGGGCTGACGCTCTCTGCCAACACTGGCGATATCTTCGGGACTCCCATCTCCCCGGGGGACTTCGACTTCACCGTTGGGGTCGCCGATGCTGGATCATCAGGGTTTTTGGCTGCCTCTCAGCACCTCAGACTCAAAGTAGATCCATCAGGAAATCAAAATTCCGTGGTGATAACTACCACTAGCCTGCCGAGCGGAACTGTGCAAGTTCCCTATACAGCCGCCTTGA
>Ga0209701_10000858_pt1 | contig 18817 bp, 18 predicted proteins | sample CZO8metaG_4_FD_188356 | JGI IMG/M metagenome (GOLD analysis project Ga0209701, IMG submission 188356) | Vadose zone soil microbial communities from the Eel River Critical Zone Observatory, Northern California, USA - CZOApr15con2H3.8 metaG... | ecosystem: Environmental > Terrestrial > Soil >... | reverse complement strand
CATGGAGCTGAGGGGGCTCGAACCCCTGACCTCCTGGGTGCGATCCAGGCGCTCTCCCAGCTGAGCTACAGCCCCGCGCAAGGACGCTGAACTTAGAAACCCCGCGCCCAGCGGGCAACCCCTGAAACCTAACGCGTCTCCCCCTTTCGCAGTGGGGAGCGACTCTCCTCATAGTCCCGAGATGATCCGCCTCACTGTGGCGGCGTTTTTCAGATGTAGTATTCAGGCCCATGCGAGCCGTTTCGCTCACCTACTCCGGCGCCGTCGGCGTCCCGATCGACGACGTGTTCGGGCTCATCTCCGATGCCGCCCGCATGCCTGAATGGCTCCCCTACTGCACGTCAGCCGTCCCGAGCCCGACGAAGAAGGGTAAGGGCGACCGCCACCGGCTCACCTTCGAGAATCAGGCACGCAAGACGCACATCGTGATCGAGATCATCGAATACGTCCCCCCCACCACGCTGGGATGGGTCGAGATCGTCAACCGCCGCGGCTCGAAGACGTTCTTCAAGCTGCAGTTCGCCGGCGGCACCACGCACGTCACGATGAAGCACGTCTGGACCCCCACCTCGTGGCGCCACTGGCTGCTCGGGCACTTCTACCGGCGACGCAACGCGCATCGGATGTTCGACGGATTGCTGCAGAACCTGCGGAAGGCGCTCACGCGATAGCTGGTTCCGGCGGGACGCCCATCTCCCCGTCACGTCAGTCCCGATACGGCACCTCGATCGTCAGCCCGTCCTTCGCCACCATTGTTTCCTTGAAAACGTCGCGCGCCTCCTTGACCAGCTCCTCGGCGCTGATTGAATAGCGGGCCGACACGTGACTCAAGACCAGCCGGCGCGCCTGGGCGGCGAGTGCCACCTGCGCCGCCTCGCGCGCGGTCGAATGCCCCGTTTCTTTCGCGCGGTCCTTCTCTTCCTCCCCAAACGTGGCCTCGTGGATCAATAGATCGGCTTGCTGCGCCGCATCGACCACCGCGGCGCAGGGGCGCGTGTCGCCGGTGATGACGACGAGCCGGCCCGGCCGTTTCGCCCCCACGATGCCTTCCGGGGCGATCGTCCGACCGTCGGGCAGGCGGACGGCCTCGCCCTGCTGCAGCTGCCCCCAAAGCGGCCCCTCGGGCACGCCCGCCGCCCGCGCCTTCTCGGGATCGAAGCGACCGGGCCGCTCGTGCTCCCGCACCGCGTAGCCGACCGAGCCACCCCCGTGCTCGGTCGCGAACACCTGGATGGCGTAGCCGTCCCGCTCCGTGCCGCTCGCTGCCTTCCCCCCTCCCCCTCCCTCTCCCCCCAGCACCATCCCCGGCTTGACCTCCTCGATCTTCACTTCGAACGGCACCCGCTCCACGCCTAACTCGAGCGCCGCCTTGAGCAAGTGCTTCGCTCCCTTGGGCCCGTAGAGCCGCAGCGGCTGTTCCCGCGTCTGCAGGCCCAGCGTGCGCACGAGACCGATCACACCAAGAAAATGATCCGCGTGAAAGTGGGTGAAAAAGATCTCGGACAGGGCGAAGCTCACGCCGTAGCGCATCATCTGGCGTTGCGTGCCTTCGCCGCACTCGAACAAGAGTGTCTCGCCCTCGCGCACCAGGGCGAGGGCGGACACGTTCCGCTCAACCGTGGGTCGCGCCGCCGAGGTACCGAGAAAGGTCACGGATAACATGGGGGCGAATATAAGGGGACCCGCGAGCGAGGAGAGGGGAGAGGGTAGCGACGCTGGGAGGTAACGTGGCACGGTCGCGCCGTGCAGGGTTTCACACCCGTCCTGCCTCCTGCTCTTCTAGAACACCTTGACGGTGAGATAGCGCCCGGGTCGCTCTTTGAGATCCGTGAGCAGCTCCGTCAGGGACTTCAACGTCGCGTTCAGGTTGTTATAGAGAACCGTATCGGTGGCCATTTTGCCGAGCGTCCCCTCGCCCCGATCGATCCGGTCGAGCAGGCCCTTCAACGACCCCGTCGCGTCGGCCAAGCGGCCCGTGAGGTGCGTCAAGTTCGTGCTCAGCGTGTCGAGGCGCTTGCCGCTGTTCGCGACGTTGGCGTTGCCGAGCAGGGTATCGAGGCGCTCCATCACATCCTGTACGGCCTTCAACGTCCCCTGGGTCTGCTGCACCGCGGGACCACTGGCCGCTTGGGTGAGCGCGTTCATGCCGCGCTGCGTCGCCAGCAGCGTGGCGTGAATGTCCGCAGCGAGCTGGCCGGGGTTCAGTCCGCGGTTCACGTTGGCGATCAACTCCTCCGCGCTCTTCGCCGCGCCTTGCGCCACGTCCGCGAACTGCTCCTCGGTCACGCCCTGGATCGGCTCCCCGGCGGTGAACAGCGTGTCGTTCACGCCGGGGTCGTAATCCACGTATTTGGCGCCGAGAAAGTCCGCCGCGGCGACCACGGCGTGCGCGTCCTTGTGCGGCCGGACTTCGGGGTCGAGGCTCAGCGTCACCCGTACTTGCCCCACGCGCACGAGGCGCACCGTGCCCACGCGTCCCTTGCGCACGCCCGAGACGCGTACCGGGTCGCCCTCTTTGAGACCGCTCACGTTCTTGAACACCACGGGCACGGCGATCGCCTTCGACACGATCGAGCGCCCGGTGAGCCAGAACATGAAGCCCGTGAACACGACGAAGCCCACGAGCACGAGCGCCCCAACCGTCACTTCCTGCTTATACGTGATGTCCATGCCCCGTCCCTTCCCCCTCGCCCGAGCGCCCACCGCTCTCCCCCGCCCCGGCCACCGCCTCGGCCCGAATCAGCGCCATCTCCAAGTCACGCTCGAGGAATTGCTGCACCGCCGGGTCCTGGGACGCGAGGATCTCCTCGGCCGTCCCCACGGCGCGGATCTTCGCCTGCCACAGGAGCGCCACGCGGTCGGCCACCCGGAACGACCCGCGGACGTCGTGCGATACCACCAGACTCGTCACGCCGAGCTCCTCCTGCAACCGCTCGACGAGGCCGTCGATCACGTCGGCATTCACGGGGTCGAGCCCCGAGGTCGGCTCGTCGTACAGGAGATACTTGGGCTTCCCCGCGATCGCCCGCGCGATGCCGACGCGCTTCTTCATGCCACCCGAGAGCTCGGCAGGGTACTTGCTGGCCACTTCGGGGGACAGGTTCACGAGACGCAGGCACTCCTTCACCCGGTCGTTGCAATACACGTCGTCGCGGCTCTGCGCTTCGTCGGTGATGCCGAGCTGGATGTTTTCGTGCACGGTCATCGAGTCGAACAGCGCGCCGTACTGAAACACGTAGCCGATCCGCGAGCGCAGCTGGGCGAGCTCCTTGCGCCTCAACCGGGGCACGTGCAGCCCGTCCACGATCACGTCCCCGGAATCGGGGCACAGCAGGCCGTTGATCATCTTGAGCGTCACGCTCTTGCCCACGCCGGAGGGGCCCAGCAGGGCCACCGTCTCGCCGTCCTGCACGTCGAGACCCACGCCATCCAGGACCACGTTGTCGAGGAAGCGCTTGTGGATGTCGATGAGCTGGATCATTTGGCGCCCAGGAGCAGCTTCGTCGTGAGCGCGTCGAGCAGGAGGATCGTCACCGATGCCGACACCACGGCCGTGGTCGTCGCGCGGCCCACCCCTTCGGCGCCCTGCTGGGTGTTGTAGCCGATGTAGCAGGGGATCATGGTCACGGCGCCAGCGAAGCAGTAGCTCTTGATGAGCGAGTACCAGAGGTCCAAGGGCCGGAAGAAGGTGCGGGCGCCGTACTCGAAGTCCGCGTAGGTGAGATTGAGCGAGCCCTTGGCGGTCAAGTAGCCGACCACGATCCCCATGGCATTCGCGAGCATGGTGAGCGCCGGGATGACGAGCAGCCCCGCCACCACCCGCGGGATCAGGAGGTGCGACATCGGCGAGCGGCCCAGGCTCTCGAGCGCGTCGATCTGCTCCGTGACCCGCATGGTGCCGAGCTCGGCCGCGTAGCGGGCGCCGATCCGGCCCGCGAGGATGAGGGCGGTGAGGACGGGGCCGAGCTCCAGGATCATGGACTCGGAGATCACGGCACCCGCGTAGTAGAGGGGGAGGGTGCCGGTGAACTGGTAGCCGGTCTGAAGGCTCGTCACCGCTCCGGCGAACGCCGAGACGAGGAGCACGATGAACAGCGAGCCGTAGCCCACGGCGATCGCCTGCTCCATGGTGCGGCGGACCCAGATGCGCCATTCCGCGAGCCCGCGGAGCATGTCGATCACGAAGTAGCTGAAGCGGCCGATGTGGTCGAGCGAACGGAGGCTCGAGCGCGCGACCAGCCGTAGCGGGCCTAGCGTGAGCTCCGCCCCAGTACTCATGGGCTGTATCTTGTGCTAGCCATGCCCCATTCGTCTACCCCCCGCGCCCGCAAACCCGCGCGCGCCGAGGCATTTACGAGGCTGCTGCTCGCCTGGTACGCCCGCGCCGCGCGCGACCTGCCGTGGCGCCGCACGCGCGATCCCTACAAGGTGCTCGTGTCGGAGTTCATGCTGCAGCAGACGCAGGTGAGCCGCGTCGCCGACTACTACCCGCGCTTCCTCGCGCGCTTTCCCAATCTCTCGTCGCTCGCCCGCGCGCCGGCGCGCCAGGTACGCGAGGCGTGGGAGGGGCTCGGCTACTACGCCCGGGCGAAGCACCTGCACGCCCTCGCGCGGTCCGTCGCGCGCAGCGACTTGGGCACCCTGCCCCGAGACCCCGAGGAGCTCATCAAGCTGCCGGGCGTCGGGCCCTACACCGCGGGCGCCGTGGCGACCTTCGCCTATGAGCAACCGGTGCCGGCGGTCGATACCAACGTGGCGCGAGTGATCCGGCGGGTGTTTTTGGGGGAGCGCCTGGCGCGGCGCCCTGCTCGCGGACGCACTGTAAAGCCCGGAACGGCAGCCTCCGCGACGCGCTCTCTGCTGCCACGCATCTGGGACCTGGCCCGAGTCCTCGTCCCGAGGAACGGGAAGCGCGCCTGGCGGTTCAATCAGGCGATGATGGAGCTCGGGGCGGTGATCTGCGTGGCGCGCCGGCCCAAGTGCCCGCGCTGCCCTGTCCGAACGGCGTGTCGGACCGGCGCGCGGGCGCTCGCCTAGACCGCCCTCGATGCCTCCCCTATCATAAGTCCCGATGGCCGAGCTCTCGGACCGGTTGCGCTCCGCCCTGGGCGACGCCTACGCGATCGAGCGGGAGCTCGGGGGCGGGGGCATGAGTCGCGTCTTCTTGGCCCAAGAGACACGGCTCGGCCGGCGGGTGGTGATCAAGGTGCTGCCGCCCGAGCTCGCGGCCGGGGTGAGCGCGGAGCGGTTCGAGCGCGAGATCCAGCTCGCCGCGAAGCTGCAGCACCCGCACATCGTCCCGCTGCTTACGGCCGGATCGCAGGGCGACCTCCTCTATTACATCATGCCGCACATCGCCGGCGAGTCGCTGCGCGCGCACCTCGCGCAGGCGCGCGAGCTGCCGATCGCGGAGACGGTGCGGATCCTCGCCGACGTGTGCGACGCGCTGGCGTACGCGCACGGCCAGGGGATCGTGCACCGGGACGTGAAGCCCGACAACGTCCTGCTCTCGGGGAAGCACGCGCTGGTCACGGACTTCGGCGTCGCCAAGGCGGTCGCTCGCTCCAGCGGCAGCGCCACGCTCACCTCACTCGGGATGGCGCTCGGCACGCCGGCGTACATGGCGCCCGAGCAGGCTGCGGGCGACCCGAACGTGGACCACCGGGCCGACCTGTACGCGGTTGGAGTCCTGGGCTACGAGATGCTGGCGGGACGAGCCCCGTTCAGCGGACTGTCGCCCCAGGGGCTGCTCGCCGCGCAGGTCACGGCGACGCCCGAGCCCGTGACCCAGCACCGCGCGAGCATCCCTCCGGCGCTTGCGGCCCTCGTCATGCGCTGTCTCGCCAAGCATCCGGCCGACCGCCCGCAGCACGCCGACGAGCTCGTGGCCCAGCTCGAAGCGATGGCGGCGCCCACCGTGGGCACGCTGCCCGGGGCCGAGCCGGAGATCTCCTCGGGCACGCGAGCCGCGATCCGCCGGGGTCACCCGGTCCGAGTCGCCCTCATCTTCGGCCTCGCCGCGATCGGCGTCCTGACCCTGGTGCGCCTGTTTGTGCGACTGCTCGGCCTGCCCGACTGGGCCTTCGCCACGGCCGTGGCGCTCCTCGCCGCCGGGCTTCCGATCGTGTTGTGGACGGGAGTGATCGAGCGGCGGCGGGCGCTGGCGGGCGCGAAGGGCGGGGCCGCACTGCCCGCGGGGCTCGAGCGCTGGTTCACCTGGCACCGGTCCCTGTGGGGTGGGGCGAGCGCGTTCGGGCTGCTGGGGTTAGGCACGGCGGTCTACATGGCGATGCGGCTGTTGGGGATCGGGCCGGTGGGGACGCTCGTCGCGCACGGGGTGCTCGCCCAGCGGGACGGGCTCGTGCTCGCCGATTTCGAGAACCGCACGACCGATTCAACGCTCGCGCGCTCGGTGGGCGAGGCGTTCCGGGTCGACTTGGCCCAGTCGCCCGTCGTGCGCTTGCTCGACGCCGCGACCGTGGCGGCTGCCCTGCGGCGCATGGGCCGGGCACCGGGCGGCGTGCTCGATCTCGCCGGCGCCCGGGAGATCGCCACGCGCGAGGGGGCGAAGGCGGTCGTGCTGGGGAAGATCGACCCCGTGGGGCGCGGGTTCGTGCTCTCGGCCGAGCTCGTCGCCGCCGCCGATGGCGCGGAGCTCGTCGCGGTGCGCGAGACCGCGCGCGACGACGGCGCGATCATCGACGCGGTGGATCGGCTGTCGAAGCGGCTGCGGGAGCGGATCGGGGAGTCGCTGCGCACCATTCGGGCGAGCGAGCCGCTCGAGCGGGTGACCACGGGCTCGCTCCCGGCGCTGGTCAAGTACTCCGCGGCCGTGCAGGCGAGCGAGGCGGGCGAGTGGGACCGCGCTGTGGAGCTGCTCGACCAGGCGATCGCCCTCGACTCAGGCTTCGCCATGGCGTCCCGCAAACTGACGGTGGTCTTGAACAACTCGGGCGCGTCGCGCTCGCGCATGGCGGCCGCGGCCACGCAGGCGTTCCGGCACCGCGACCGGCTGCCGCCGCTCGAGCGCGACCTGACGCTCGCGCGCTACTACAGTGTGGCCGAGTTCGACCGCGGGAAGACCGAGGACGCCTATCGCGCCGCGCTCGATCTCGACCCGACCGACAACGTGGCGCTGAACAATCTGGCGCTGCTCTACAATCAGACGCGGCGCTTCGCTGCCGCCGAGTCGCTCACGCTGCGCGGCCTCGCGGTCCCGCATCCGTTCACGACGCTGTACGCGAACGCCACCCAGGCGCAGATGGGCGCGGGCAAGCTCGCCGCCGCCGGCGAGACCGTCCGCCTGTTCGCCGCGCGCAACCCCGGCCACCCGCAACTCCCTTGGCTCCAGGCGCTCTACGCCGCGAGCCACGGCGCCTACGACAGCTCGGTCCTCTACCTCCGCGCCATGGCCGGCTCGGCACCCGATCTCTCGGCGCAGGCGGTGACCGCCTTCAACCTCGTCGCGCTGTACGACCTGCGCGGCCAGTTCGCGGCGGGCGAGCGCGAGGAGCGGCGGCTCATGGACCTGGGCGAAGCCCGTCACCTCCCGCAGGACTATGTGATGGGCGCGACCACGCTTGGCTTTGTCGAGTTGTACTATCGCGGCCGGCCGCGCTCCGCGCGCGCGGCCCAGACGGCACGCGCCGTCGTCGATGCCGCGCTCGCGCGCCACCCGCTCGCGACGCTGGCGCTCGAGGACCGCCCCTACAGCTTCCTGGCGCTGTTCTACGCCCAGGCGGGAGAGCCGGAGCGCGCGCGGCGCCTGTTGGCGGAGTACGAACGAGCCGTGCCGGACGGCTGGCGGCGCGGCGACGCGTTCCGCTTCGCGGCGGCCGGGGCGCTCGCCCTCGCGGACGGCCGGATTCCCGAGGCGATCCGCGGCTATCGCGCCTGGTACGACGAGGGCGGCTGCGCGGCGTGTGGCCTGTTCCAGCTGGGTCAGGCGTACGACCGGGCGCACCAACCTGACTCGGCGCTCGCGGTCTACGAGCGCGCCGCCAGCACACCCGGGCTGTTCCGGCTGTACGACGTCTTCCTATCGCTCGCCCCCACTTATCGGCGTCTGGGCGAGCTGTACGAGGAGCGGGGGGATGCCGCCCGGGCGAAGGCGTACTACGGCCGGTTCGTGGATCTGTGGAAGGATGCGGACCCCGAGCTGCAACCGATGGTGCGGGACGTGCGCGCCCGCCTCGCCCGCTTGAGCGCCGAGCCGAAACGCTAGCGCGGCGTTACCACCGGCCCAGGGTCGCCGCAAACAGCGCGATGAGCCCCAGCGTGCCGGCGATCGTGGCGGCGACGATCTGCCGCTTGCGGAGGCGGTGAAACGCCGCGGGTAATTCGCCGCTCGGGTCCGGCTCGAGCCGCGCCAGCTTCGCCGCCGTCGGCACGCTGATCGCCACGGCGGCGATCGCGCCGAGGATCCCCGAGACCATCATGAGCCCCATCCAGGGGGGGACCGCGCCCTGTTTCATCAGGGGTCCGCTCATGACGAGCCCCGAGAGGATCACGGCCACCGCCCCCGGGCCGACGAGCAGCCGCTGCACCGCGCCGATCAGCTTGTAGGCGGCAAGGCGTTCGCGCGTGCCCAGGCGCTTCGCGCTCACCCCGGCGACCATCGTGGCGATCCCACCACCGAGCCAGAGCGTGAAGCCCAGCACATGCACCAGCATCCATAACCCACGCATTGCTCGATCCTTGGGGTTGGGGGGTAGTGCTACTGTCTGACCACTTCGGGGACCGGCTGGCGGCCGGCGTAGCCGGTGTCGAGATCGTGCCAGTGTTCGATGCGTTCCTCGCCCTGCTTCCAGCACCAGAAGATGTCCCGCCCGTCGAGCCGGCCGTAGAAATCGACCAGGCCCTCGTCGAACCCCTTGAACACGCAGCCGATCTGCTCGAGCTCGCCCAGATAGTCGTTGATCCGGCCCGCCACGTCCTCGATCCGGCTCCGCAGCGCCACCTGCTCCGTCGACTCGCCCCAGTCGGGCCGCGCGCCGGCCGCCACGAGCTCGTAGCGCGCCACGAGCTCGCGCCACTGCGGATGGAGCGTGACCAGGTCGGCGACGATGCGCCGCACGAGCGGCAGGGTGCGGTTCGCGTCGGCGAGCGTGAAGTGCTTGCGGGGCCTAGTGCCGGACAATCACGATCCCCTGGATGACTTCGGGATGCGGAATGAAACCCACGACGCGCTTGGTCGCATCGACGACCACCATGGTCGAGCGGATGTGGGTATCCGCCGCGTCGAGCCGCTCGATCTCGTAGCCGGCGAGCTCCGTCTCGGGACTCACGACCAGCGTGTCGTGCCGCGCGTGGGTGTGGGCCGGACATCCAGTCGGGTCGTGTCCCGCCGCCACACACCCCATGACGATGTCGCGGTCGGAGATGGTGCCCTGGTAGCGACGGTCCTTGGGATTATCCACCACCGGCACGACCGAGATGTCCTTGGCGCGCATCAACAGCGCCACTTCCGCGCTCGTGGCGCCAGCGGCGGCGACGTAGGGCTCGGGAATCATCACTTCACGAGCGAGCAGGAGACCTCCCAACGCGGGGTGCACCCACCAAAGCCTCGAGCGCGTGCTTAGTCGCCTCGTATCCCGCCCTGAGATAGCGCTCCGCCCGCCCGACCGCAAACGTCGCCTCCCGCTCGGCCACCGCTCGCACGAGGACGAGGCGGGGCGCTTCCCGCGGCCACTCGGCAATGGCGCGCTCCGTTTGCGCGGCCATCATGATGCGGATCGCCTCGCCATGCGCCCGGATCAGGGCGGGGATCGGCGCCTTCCCGGCTGCAGCCGGCTCGTCGAACCCCGGGCCCACGTCGACCGCGACCACGAGATCGGCCGTGACGCTGTGCGCTACCGCGAGCGGCAGCACGGCGCGCAGGCCGCCGTCCGCGTAGCGGCGGCCGTCGATCGTGCCGGGCGTGTAGTAGAGCGGCAGGGCGCAAGAGGCGTAGAGGGCGTCCTGGAGCGGGGCGTCCTGACCGAGCGCGCCGAAGAGCACGAGCGCTCCCGAATCGAGGTCCGTCGCCGTGACCGTCAACGGCAGCGCGAGCTCGGCGAATCGCCGCGCCGGGACGAGCCGGGCGATGCTCTGCTTGAGCGGCCCGGTCCGAAACAGGTGCGAGCTGAACACGCCCGCCACGAGGGCCAGGGGATCGAGCGCCGCCACGTCCCGGGTGCGGAGTGCGCCCGCGGCGGCAACGAGCCCGTCGTACGAGACGCCGGCGGCGAACGCGGCGCCGACCACGGCGCCCATCGACGTGCCGACGACGTGGGACGGCGTGAGCCCCGCCTCGCCCAGCGCCCGCCACGCGCCGGCGTGCGCGAGCGACTTCGCCCCGCCACCCCCGAACACCGCCACGACGCGCGTCATCGCGGTGCCCCCTCGCTGCCTCTGCCGCGCTGCCCCCCCGCCCCCACTGCCCGGTTACTCACCGCGGCCCTGTTCGTATCTCCGATCCATTAGCCGGCTTGCCCGCCGCTGCGCCGCGCGGTCGTACCGCCGCTTCTCGTCCGCCGTCTCCGGAAGGATCGGTGGGATCTCGGTCGGCACCCCCTGCTCATCGAGCGCCACGTAGGTGATGTAGCAGGAATTGGTGTGGCGTTTGTCGCCCGAGAGTACGTTCTCGGCGATGATCTTGACGCCCACCTCCATCGACGTGTGCCCGGCGTAGTTGACGCGCGCGAACGCGGTCACGAGCTCGCCCACGTGGATCGGCTCCTTGAAGTCGACCTTGTCGACCGACACCGTGACGCACGGCTTGCCGGCGTGCCGGATCGCGGCCACCGCCGCCGCCCGGTCGAGGAGCGCGAGCAGCACCCCGCCGAACACGTTCCCCATGATGTTCGCGTGCTGGGGCATCATCAGCTCGGACATCACCGTGTCCGACTGCCGCGGATGCTTGCCCTGCATCAGTAGTCGACCGGCCGCAGGTAGAACTCGCCGATCGCCGTCTGCGAGAGCACCGCGACCGTGGGGAGCCGGCGTTTCCAGTGGGTCGACTCGAGCCGCCGCTCGACCTTGGCGACCTCCTCCGGCGTGAACCCCCGCGCCACCACCTCGGCGGGCTTCATGCCGCGGATCAGATAGTAGAGGATGCGGTCGATCTTCTCGTAGGCGATACCGAAATCCCCCTCGGTCGTCTGGCCCGGGATGAGGTCGGGTGTCGGCGGCTTCGTGAGGATCACCTCGGGGACGCCGACGTGGCGGGCGAGGGCGCGCACCTGGGTCTTGAACAGGTCGCCCAACGGATTCACGGGAGGCGTGTCGTCGGCGTGCCAGGTGAAGTAGCCGAGCAGGCGCTCCGACTTGTTCCCCGTGCCGAGCGGCAGCGCCTGGTCCTTGGCCGAGAGATCGAACAGCACGATCATCCGCTCGCGCGCCATGACGTTGCCGCGGCGGGTCGCGTCGGCGTCGCCCACCTGCGAGAGGTAGCCGTCCACGGCGGCGCTGATATCCACCGTGAGCGCCTCGATCCCCAGCTGGTCGATCACGAGCTGCGCGTGCTCGAGGCTCTCCCGGGACGAGGTGCGGTACGGCATCCGCACCCCGATCACGTTGTCGCGCCCGAGCGCTGCGACCGCGAGGAACGCGGTGAGTGATGAGTCGACGCCGCCCGAGAGTCCCACGATCCCCTTCTTGAAGCCGCGGCGGCGCACGACTTCGTCCTTCAAGAAGCTCACGAGCCAGCGGCGGGCGAGCTCGCAGTCGATGGCGAGGGGATCCCCGAGCTCGACCCCGCGTCCGACCACGTGGATCGCCGGCGTCTTCGCGGGGACGGGCGGCTCCGCGCCATTGGTCGCCGGATCGAACTTGACGATCGCCCGGCGGCGCCGCCCACGGGCGGCTCCGTGCGGCTGCGTCTCCAGGTCCTTCAAGAGGTGCGGCAGATTCACCTCGAGATCGGCGAGCAGTGGTGCCTCCGCGCGCGCCCGTGTGAGCTCGTTCAAGTCCACATCGTAGGTGAGGACGGCCTCCTCGAACAGCGGCCCGCGCAGCACGATGTTCCCCGCGGGGTTCACGAGCACCGACGCGCCGGGGAATCCCTTGCCGCCCTCGAACCCCACCAGGCTCGCGAGCGCCACCCATACGCCGTGCTCGTCCGCGATGCCGCGCACGATGCGCTCCCAGCGCACCACGCTCGCCGGGAGCCCCGTCCCCTCCTCGTCCGTGCCCATCCCCCGCGCGGGCGACGCGCTCGGCACGATCACGAGCTGCGCCCCCTCGAGCGCGGCGATGGTCGCGGTCAGGGAGTGCCAGGCATCTTCGCATATCAGGATGGCGGCGCGGCCCCAGCTCGTGTCGAACGCGCGGATGTCCCGGCCGCGCTCGACGAAGCGCTCCTCGTCGAACACACCGTAGGTGGGGAGGAACAGCTTGCGGTGCACGTGCCGCACCGCGCCGCCGCTCGGCCCGCCCAAGGTCGCGTACAGGCAGGAGTTGTAGTAGCGGTTCTGGAACACCTCGTAGAACCCGACCGCCACGTCGAGCGGCGGCGCCTGAGCCGCCTCGTGCTCGAGCTTCAGGTCCCGGAGTAAGGTCCCCGCGGTGACGGCGACGTCCTGCACCCCACCCTCGACGAAGTAGCCCGACGTGGCGGCTTCGGGGAAGACCGCGAGATCAACGCGCGGCTCGAGCTGCGCGAGCTGGGCCAGCACCCCGCCGATCTTCTGGAGATTGGCGGCGTACTCGCCCTTCGTGGGGCTGAGCTGCGCGATGGCAAGGCGGGGCATGAGGGGAAGATAAACGGGCGACGAAGGGCGGTAATAGCGCCCGCGCGCTCACTCTCGCGCCACCGGCGCGCCGCGCGCCACGGTCCAGCTCAAGGCGTACGCTCCCGCGAGCACCACCACCGCCACCAGGACGAGCCGCGGCGCGGCGACGGCGGTGCCGACGAATACGGCGCCGTAGGTGCCAAGGAACGCGACGGGCACCCAAGGATAGAACGGCACGGCGAACGGGGCGGCGGGCGTCGCGCGGCGCAGCCGGAACAGGGCGAGGATCGCCCAACCGTCGATCACGAGGATCCACACGATCGTGACGCCGATGAGCTTCTCGAACGTGCCACTCGCGGCGAGCGCCACGGCGACCACGCCGACCAAGAGCATCGCGACCCACGGCGTCCCGCCCCGGTTCACCGCGGCGAGCCGGTCGGGCGCGAGCCGATCGCGCGCCATGCCGAACAACACCCGCGGCGTCACGAAGATGTTGCCGTTCAACGACGCGAGCACGACGAGCAAGGCCAGCGCCGCGACCACCACGCCGCCCTTCGCTCCCACGAGTGCCGTCGCCACGTCCGCGGCCACGAGGTTCGAGGCGGCGATGCGCTCGAGTGGCAGCACTTGCAGGAACGCCGCGTTCAGGAGCAGGTAGAGCGCCGCGGTGATGGCGAGGCCGCCGAGGAACAGGCGTGGCAAGGTGCGGCTGGGGTCGACCACTTCCTCGGCGATCTTGGCGAGGTCGGGATAGCCGTAATAGGTCCAGAGCACGGCCGGTGATGCGGCCGCGAGCGCAGCCCATACGGCCCACCCCTCTGGCGCCCGGGCCAGCGCGCCGTGCCACCCGGCCCCCGTCCCGAGCGCGAACGCGATCACCACCACCCCGCCCAGGGCGAGGAGCTTCGCTCCGGTGACGACGTTCTGCACCCAGCGCCCTGACGCCACGCCAATCAGGTTGATCGCCGTGAACAGCGCGACGAACGCCGCACCCAGGGCCGGCGCGCGTCCCGGCGTCCAGCCCATGAGCCGCACCAGGAACTCGCCCGCCGCGACCCCGATCGCCGCGATCGCGGCGCCGTTCACGGCGACGCTCTCGATCGACCCGACCACGAACCCCGCGCGCGGCCCGAACGCCTCGCGCACGTAGACGTACTTGCCACCAGCGCGCGGAAGCCGGGTGGTGAGCTCTGAAAAACACAGCGCGCCGAGGAGAGCAAGGCCCGCGCCCAGTACCCACGCCACGAAGGTGAGCCCGGGCCGGCCGAGCCGCGCCGCCACGAGCCCGGGCGTACGGAAGATCCCCGAGCCCACCGTGATCCCAATGACCATGGCGAGCCCATCCACGAGCCCAAGCGAGCGTTTCAGGTCGGTCATGGCAGGGCGGAGAATGTGCACCCAAACGCAAAGAGGCGCAGCACGCTGCGCCTCTTACTCGAGCGATCGATTCAGCCGACGGGGGACTAATGTCCCCGGTGGCCTCCGCCTCCCCCTCCCCGCGAGCCTCCACCGCCGCCGCCTCCACCCCCACTCCTACCTCCGCCTCCACTCCTGCCACCGCCTCCACTCCTGCCACCGCCCCCACCACCGCCACCGCCACCACCGCCGCCGCCGCCCCAGCCGCCGCGACTCGACGGTGCCGCTCGCTCCATGCGCGGCGCCGGCGCGGACCCGCTGCGCTCCATGCGCGGCGCCGGCGCGGACCAGCTGCGGTCGCTACTGCTCGGCGGGCGCGAGCGCGGCGCGCTCGGCGGTGCGCTCGATGGACCGGGGTCGCGCGAGCGCTCGGGGGCGGGCGCGGGCGCCCGCTCAACGGGCTGCTCACGAGGGCGCTCGACACTGCGGCCCTGATCGCGCGGCTCCGGCTGGCGCGCGGCAGGCGCTGGCCGCTCGGCCGGCTGCTCGCGAGCGCGCTCGACACCGCGGCCCTGGTCACGCGACTCAGGCTGACGCGCGGCGGGGCTGGGCCGCTCGTCCGGCCGTTCGTGCCGGGCCCGCTCGCCGTCACCCGACCGATCGCGCGGGTCGGGTTGGCGCACGCCAGGACCGGGGCGGTCGACAGGCCGATCGTTGCGATCACGCCCCGAGACCCCGCCCGATCCCACCTGCACGTCCCGACCCGTTGGGGTACGCTCTCGGATCGGAATGGACGCGCCGCCGGTGCGGGAGATGAATGTGCCCCCGAGCCCCCCTGGAGCGCGGTAGCGTGGCCCGATTCCTCCCAACCCGACGTTCGTGCCGGCCGGGTCCTTCCAGGACAACCCGCGACCGGTCCCGTTCCGCAGGCGATTCACGAACAGGTCCTGCGTCTCGTTGAAATAGACGCTGCCGCCACCGCCGTAGATGTAGGGCCGGATGTAGATGTACGGCTGGAAGCGGAACGGCGAGTAGTAGGAATAGCCGAACGGGTTGTAGTAGTACGGGTACGGGCTGTAGAACCCCCCGCAATAGGACGGGTCCCAGTAGAACTGATCGGAGCAGCTCGAGAAGTAGCCGTAGCGGTACGGCCAGCCCCAGCCGAAGCCCACCGACGCATACGTCGAGGGATAATAGGAGTCGTAGTAGGCGTGCTGGGTCGAGACGAAGTACTTGACCGCGTCGTAGTCGAAGTGCCCGTCCGGGGTCATGCGCTGCACGATGTCGAGCAGCGCGGCTTCCCGGTCGTCGGCCGACTGCCTGGCATCGAGCACCCGGTAGTCCCAATGATCGCCGCGCACGAACTCGTCGAACTTGAACGGCACGGTCGAACGGGCGGCGAGCACGAGCCCCGAGCCCTGCTGCTCATCGACGTAGAACGCCTCGCGGTCGCCACGCCCCCGCACTTCGATCGTCTCGCCGCCGCGGATGAAGGCGTCGTCCGAGGGATCGAGCGGGAAGAGTACCCGCACCCGGCCCTCACCATCGGCCCGGAGCACGACGAGGTAGCCGTCCTCGGCGACCTTGACGTTCACCCGGGCCTTGTCGCCCCGCCGGTAGTCGTCGTGGTTGAGCCAGACCTTGATCCGCGGATCGTCGCTGGTGGCGGCGAGAGACACGGCGCGCGCCGGCGCCGGCGCAGACGCCGCGACCGCGAGTGAGACCATGAGTGCGAGCAGCATGGGGCTATCCTCTATATACCCTCATCTGCTGCAACAGATCAAGAAACATGCCGGTTCCAGACGTCCGGTTGCACCCCGCGTCAATGCCGGCGCCCTGCCGAGTGAGCAGCAGTGACCTTCCGGGGGGACAGGGCTGTCTCCCAGGGAGAGCGGTCTCGGGGACGTCCCTACCAGCGGTCCGGCGTACCCGCGTCGGGGACGAACAGACTGCGCCCGAACCGCGCCTTCCCGAACGCGCCGATCATCGCTTGAGTCTCGGGTGCGACGAAGAAGTCGGCCAGCGCCTTTCCGGCGGCCAGGTTCGCGCGCGGGGCGGTCTTGGGGTTGAGCTCGAGCACGTGGTACACGTTATAGAGGAGCGAGTCGCCATCGACCAACGGCACGAGCTCGAGCTTCGAGCGCCATGCGAGATAGGTGCCGATGTCGGTGAGCGTGTAGGCGCGCTTTTCATCGGCCAGGAGCAGGGTCGCGCCCATGCCCTGCCCCGACTCGATGTACCAGTCGCCCCGCGGCGCCGGTGGCAACCCACCGGCCCGCTTCCACAAGAGCAGCTCGCGCTGGTGCGTCCCGGACTGATCGCCGCGCGACACGAACCGGGCGTGGCGCTCGGCGATCCGGCGCAGCGCGGCCACCGGGTCGCGCTCGGTGCGCACGCCGGCGGTATCGGCCGCCGGCCCGACCAAGAGAAACTCGTTGTGCATCACGAGGCGCCGCCGCACGAAGTAGCCCGAGTCGAGGAGCACGCGCTCCGCCTCGGGCGCGTGCGACAGCACCAGGTCGGCATCGCCCCGGCGCCCCATCGCGAGCGCCTGGCCGCTGCCGACGGCGATCACCTTGACCGAATAGCCAGTCTGGCGCTCGAAGATCGGCAACAGGGAATCGAGCAGCCCGGCGTCACGCGTGCTGGTCGTCGTGGCGAGGAGGATTTGCCCGGCCTGGCTCGCGGCGGGCGCCGCGACCGCGAGACTCGTCAGGGCGACGAGCCACACCGCGAGCGTCCGGGGACTAGGCCGTGCGACCATCACCACCGCACCTGCAGCTGGACCACACCGCGGTTGCCAGCCACCTGCACCACCTGGTCGCGAAACCACTCGTAGTCGGCGACGATCTTGAAGTCGTCACCGCGCATGAAATACTGCGCCCCGATCAGGTAGCCGGTCATCTGCCCGGTGGCGACTTTGTCGCTCGGCTCGAACCGTTGGACGCGGCCGACGAGCTCGAGGAGCTTGGGCACCGCGTAGTAGCCCCCGAGCGCGTACCAGCCGGTCGTATGGACGTCGGTCGCGCGATTGTGCTCCCGGATGTACTCGGCGCGCGCGGTCCAGCGCGCCGCGCGGTACACGCCCTGCAGGTTCGCACCCGTCGAATCGCTGTAGCCCTCGAGCGCGCCGCCGACGTCGAGACCCTTCACGGGCGTGACGACGGCGCGGGCGAAGTACGCCATGCGGTTGTCGGGGTTGGCGGCCCGGTTCGGGCCCTTTCCGTTCACCATCGCCGCTTGCAGCAGCAGCCGGCCGGGCACGCCCCACTCCGCCTGGACGCCGATGTCACGCTTCGCCGCGTTCACAATGCGCGAGCGCTCGTTCGTCTCGAGGGTCGTGGAGCCGAGCAGCGATTCGAGGGAAAAGGGGACGCGAAACTGTCCCACCGTGCCGCCCCACCGGCCCTGCCGCATCCGGATCAAGAGATCGGTGGCCGAGAGCGTGAGCGGGGACGCAGGCGGCACGGCCGCGGCGCCCAGGGTGCGCAGCTCGATCTGGACGCGGTAGGCAGCCCAGGGCGTGACGTCCCCTTCGACCGTGATCCGGGCGCGCCGGAGGAAGAAGGATGCGCTGTCGCCCAGCGTCTGGAAGCGCGGCTGCAGGTAGCCATGGAGCCGCGGAGTCGTCGAGACCGGGGCCGGCGCGGGAGCGGGGGCTGGCGTCTGCGCCGCCGCCACGAGCGCGCACGCCCGACCGAGGGTGAGGACCAGCATGATGTGGCCCGCGCGCACGGAGGGACCTCGCGAATGAGGGGTGGTGAACGACATCGCCGTCCGCGAACGGGCGAGAAGGTAGCGCCCGGACGCGCGATAGGCAACGTCGTGCCTATCGGCCCAGGATCTTCCGGAAGGCGGCGTGGCTCAAGCGGTCCACCTCGCGCCGCCATTGGGCGAACACCTTCACCAGGCGGCGCGCCTCGGCCGTGAGCCGCGCACCGCCACCGCGCGAGCCGCCGCGCGCGGTGGCCAGGACCTTGGCCCCGAGCACGCGCTCCATCTGGCGGATGCGGTTCAGGCAAGTGCGGTAGCTCCACCCCACGACCTGGCCCGCCGCGCGAATCGTCCCGGTGCGGGCCACGGCGTCGAGGAAGACGAGATAGCGCGGGCCCATCAGGAACACCCCGTCCCAGTTGAGCCACAGCTTCTGGCGCGGCTTCAAGTGGCGAGAGAGCGACGCCTGGCGGCGGGAGGAAGCGGGGGAGGGGAGGCGCGCAGCAGGCCGACGCATGGGAATGCGCTTGATTGTGCGGCGCACGCGAGCCATCGTCAATCGCTATGAGCCAGCTGCTCGACGCCATCGCCGGCGTGCCGAACGCCTGCGAGCCGATCCCCGGGATCGTCACCGGCGGCCAGCCCGGCCCCGAGCACCTCACGGCCCTGAAGCGCGCCGGCTGCAAGGTGGTGATCGACATCCGGGAGCCGATGGAGCCGCAGCCGTTCCGCACGCCGGACGCGGTGGTCGGAGCGGGGCTCGAGTACCGCAGCATCCCCGTCGGTCACGGCACCATTGCCGACGCGACGTTCACGAGCCTGCTCGCCGCGGTGCGCGAGCTCGCGGGCAAGCGGCCGGCGTTCGTGTACTGCTCGAGCGGCAATCGTGTCGGCGCGGGTCTGATTCCCTACTTCATGCTCGAGCAAGGGATGGAAGAAGAAGAGGCGGTGACGCAGGCGATGCGCGTCGGGATGCGCGGTGCCGACCTGATGGAGCAGGCGCTCCAGTACGTCCACAGCCGCGAGGGGATCTA
>Ga0209701_10000857_pt1 | contig 18835 bp, 15 predicted proteins | sample CZO8metaG_4_FD_188356 | JGI IMG/M metagenome (GOLD analysis project Ga0209701, IMG submission 188356) | Vadose zone soil microbial communities from the Eel River Critical Zone Observatory, Northern California, USA - CZOApr15con2H3.8 metaG... | ecosystem: Environmental > Terrestrial > Soil >... | reverse complement strand
ATCCAGGCAATGGATCTGTTCGACGAACTGGCGAACGACCCGTCACTGAACTTGACGATGGAGCTCGAACCCGGCGATATGCAGTTCGTGCACAACCATACTATTCTGCACGATCGAACCGCGTTCGAGGACTTCCTCGAGCCTGAGCGCAAGCGCCATCTGCTGCGACTGTGGTTGGCCCCGCCCAGCGCGCGTCCCCTGCCGGAAGTTTATGTGGAGCGCTTCGGTTCGGTTACTCCGGGAGATCGAGGGGGCATTGCAGTAAAAGGTTCGAGGGCCACTATACCGTTTGACGGATGAAGGTCTAAGCCGAGAAATCCGGAAGTGGGATCTGATCGCCCTGCTGGTCAATGTTACGGTGGGCGCCGGCATCTTCAGACTTCCGGCGGACGTGCAAAAGACGGTAGGAAACTACAGTCTGGCGGCATTCGTCGTCTGCGCGGTAATAGTCGGCCTGATCGCGCTTTGCTTTGCCGAAGTGGGCAGCCGCTTTAGTGGTACCGGCGGCCCTTATCTCTACGCCAGAGAGACGTTCGGCGCCCCGCTCGCCTTCATGGTGGGATGGTTGATGTGGTTGACCAGGGTGGCGGGTTTCGCCACCCTCGCGCAGGTGTTCGTCGCTTACCTCGGTTACTTTTGGCCACCAGCCGAATCCGGGCTGCCCCGGGTTGCCATCATCACCGCGCTCGTCGTCGTGCTCACAGTCATTAATATAATGGGCGTCAAACAGTCTGCTCGGGTCGGCGACATATTCACCGTCAGCAAGCTGATCCCGTTGGTGTTGTTTGTTGCCGTGGGACTGTTCTTTATCAGCCCGGCACGTTTCACGCTGGCGGCAAGACCCGGCTTGGGATCATTCTCCGCCGCAGTGTTCATACTGATCTATGTGTTCTCTGGCTTTGAGGCGGTACTGGTGAACTCCGGCGAGATCCGCCAACCGCAGCGAGTCATACCCTTTGCCTTGATTGTGGCGCTAAGCGCATCGGTCGCGCTGTTTCTGTTGATTCAAATTGTGTGCATCGGCACATTGCCCAATTTGGCCGCCTCGGAGCGGCCGCTGGCTGAAGCCAGTCTCAGTTTTCTTGGGACCGCCGGGCCGCCGATCATCTCGGCCGGCGCGCTGATCGGAATCTTCGGGACGCTGAATGTGATCATGCTGGCCTGTACGAGGTTGCCGTTCGCAATGGCAGTACAGGGCCAACTCCCGGTCCAGCTTGCCCGTGTCCACCGGCGCTTTCGCACTCCTCATGTTTCGATTCTTGTTTCCGCAATCGCCGTCCTGGCACTCGCGCTGTCAGGCACGTTCATCTATGCGGTGAAAGTTACCGTGATCACCAGAGTCATCGTCTACGCCAGCACCTGCTTGGCGCTGCCAATGCTGAGGCGGCGAAGCAAGCTGGCCACTTCGGTTCGGACTGTCGGCGAGACATCGCGTTCATTTGAATTGCCAGGAGGGATTTTGATCTCAATAGTCTGCGTAATTCTGTGTCTTTGGCTGTTGGCAAGCAGCGGCTGGCGCGAGGCGCGTGACGTAGCTGTTGCCATAGTCATCGGTTCAGCCATCTACGCAGCCACCCGATTCGGCCGGAGAAGAAGTAACGCATGATGATTGTGCTCTTGTTGACTTCCATTTCAGATTGGAATAGAAGCAAGGCACCAAACGCCGAAACCAGCCTGAGCCTGGATGGAAGGGAGTCTTTTGAGATCCGATCATCTGGATCGGTGTTGTGGCTAAGAGCTGCCTGGCGAGGTGCTAACCAATGACTGCGGATGCTGTTGGCTTCTATGGAATGGTCCTGCGACTCTTGAGCGCGACGCTGGTCGGTGGAATTCTCGGATCAAATCGCGAGCTTCACGGCAAAGCTGCGGGAGTCCGCACTCATGCGCTGGTATCCCTCGGCGCGGCCATCGTGACGGTGGTTATGCTGCGCCAGGAAGTCGGTGGGACATTTTCTGACCCGAACGCAATTGGACGAATCATTCAGGGTATTCTGACCGGCATCGGCTTTCTCGGTGCCGGGGTGATTCTGCGAGATGCGGGCGGTCACGTGTCGGGACTGGCAACGGCGGCCACGATCTGGGTTTGTGCAGCGTTGGGGATCGTCTGTGGCCTGGGGTATTGGAGTCTTTTGGGCGTAGCGGTAGGGCTCACACTTGCGGTACTGCTGTTCGGGGAAGGTCTAGAACGCCTCGGAGAGCGACTCTTCAAACGGAATCGCGAGCAGCCAACGGATCGTAAGGGATAGTCAACATCGTCTCGCAGCCCTTCTAAAATAGTGCCGGGTTTTGTGAACCCGGCGGAGTATCGGCAAAGATTCGAACCTTAATAGCCTGGCGGATTCCGCCGGTGAAGGGAAAGGGGCTGGGCTTGTGGCAGGGCCCCGCCCTTTTTCGGTTTCTGTTGACCCTTTGCCAATCATCGAGAATCAAGGTGATAGCGATCGTGACGCGCCGGTCATCACTTCGCGCACCGCGTCGGAGTTAAGAAAAGTTTCGCGCAGGATTTCGTCGGAGATATTGGTGACAATGCCATTGACGATTTTAGCCGATTGGGCGAACGCTTCGCTCGCCGCGGAGGCATTTCCTGTGCTCGATTTCAAGCGGCCGAGCCCGGCGAATATTCTCCAGGCTACGACCGGGGCCGGATACTCTTGCAACTCTGCCAACGCATCAGCAAACTCTGATTCGGCCTCATCGTTGTAGCCATCGGCGATGGCGATTTGTGCCATTAGTTTGTGGGCGACCGCGATGTATTTGTGCACTTCATATTTGTTGGCCATGTCAAGCACACGCCCGACGATTTCGCGGGCCGTTGCCGTATCGCTCTGTTCCAGCGAGTGTTCAGCCATGGCCGCGTGCAGCCGGATGTTGTAGCGCCAACGAAACCAGGCATCCCGCTCAAAAATGTCGCGCACTCTATGAAACGCGGAGATTGTTTCTTCTCTCTTACCCGAATGTGTGTAATCGATACCCAGATTGATTAGCGAATTGGCCTCAGCCTCAAGCACATGATGTTCATGGCCAATTTCCAATCCTTCCTGATCATGTTTCAGCGCGCCTTCAAAGTCCTGCAACTCGCGATGAATCCAGCCGATGCAATTGGGCATACGCGGATACCAGAATAAGTCACCGTTGCGGCGAGCCATTTCGATTGCTTCATTGAGCGTGGTTAATGCTTCGGACATACGCCCCAGATTTCCCTGCGACAGACCAAGAAAGAACATCGAGGTCAAAAGCAGGAAACCATCACGCAATTCTGAAGCGAGTCTCCGCCCCTCAATCTCGACCTCGATGGCGCGCTCGTACTCGGTCTGAAAGAAATAGAGGCAGCCACGCCATATCAATCCGGCCGCGAGGGCGGGCTTGTGATTAATGGCGCGGGCTGTCTGAACCAGGTCGTCGAGGATTGGCTTGGCCACCGTCAGCTCTCCATAACAAAGGTGCTTGAGGGCCATCAGTGCGGCAGTTTGCGCGCGCAGCGCAGCGCTGCCCGCAAGCTTAGCGGCCGCGAGAGCTTCGTTAGCGCGCGCCTCCATCTCTTCAAGACGATGAGCAAAGAACAGGGACAGTGCCAGCGCGTTGAGCGCGGCCGCTTGTTTTTCAGGCGAGCCCAGCGTCTCCTGGTGCTTCAGCATGTTTGTGTAGTCCTCGATCGATTCAGGAAACCGGCTGAGCGCCATGTTCACCGCGCCACGCTTTTCGTAAAGCGTCACCAGCATCTCCGCTTGCGAGTCATCGGCCAGCTTCTCAACTAAACTGAGAGCGCGCGTATAGTGCTCAGCGGCCTCGGCATTGGCGTAGAGTTTCGTGGCGTTGTCGCCGGCGTGGATGAGATATTCAATAGCGCGCGCGAAGTCGCGTCCTCGCTCAAAGTGCAAAGCGAGTTGCGTGGCAATCTGCGGAGCCCGCTTCCCGTAATGACTTGCCAGTCGTTCGCCGGCCTGCCGATGAAGCATTATGCGACGCTTGTTTACCAAATCGCCATACAAGAAATTCTGATAGAGCGCGTGCGAAAAACGATAGCGCGTCGCCAATGACCTGTCGGGCAACTCCTCTTCACCGCGTGTTTCGATCAAGCGATGAGTCTTTTCCAGATGGGCCAGGCGCTCTTCAAGATCGACCTCGTCGATGCCCAGCAAGCCGGCGACCACCGTCGAGAGAAATTCCGTACCCTCGACGCTCGCATATTGCAACGTGCGCCGGTCTTCCTGCCCGAGCGCGTCGATCTTCTTGCCAATCATGCTGCGCACACTCTCCGGGGCTTCAAGATCCAGTTCCGCCAGCGGGCGAACCAAGGACCAGTGAGTGTTTGCTTTCGCGATGTCGCCGCGCTCACCCAGATACTGGAGCAAGTTGGCCGCAAACAACGGATGTCCTTCGGTCTTGTCGTGAATCAATGAAGCCAGCTCAGATGGAAAATCGTTGGGCGCGAAAGTCGCGTTCAAGTACTCGGCGATATGTTCACGGCCGAGCGCGCCAAGCGATACCTCCTCGCAAAGGTGGTGACTCTGCATTTCCGCCTTAAGACTCTTGAGTGGATGATTGCTGCGTTCGATGTCTTCGGGCCGGAACGTTCCGGCTATCAGCAAATGCTGACTGCTAATGCGTTGGCAAAGATGCCGCAGCAGATCGACGCTCGAGGGATCTGCCCAGTGCAAATCTTCGAGCAACAGAGCGATTGGAGAACTGGTGGCGAACATGCCCAGGGCGTCGCCCATCTCGCGCATCATGCGTTCTTTGGTGGCGCCAATCGTTTCCTGTTGCAATCGCTCGAGCGCCCCCGTGGAAGCAAACGCCGCCGGCAACTGAGTGCACCACGTCGGCGCATAAGTGCGCATCACTGAGGCAAGCCGTTCGCGGCCGGGCCCATCGAGTAGCCGCCCGATGGCATCGAGAAACGGAAGATAAGCTTCACCGGTGCCGTATTGCTCGACGCATCGCCCCCGAGAAACCAGCAGACCTGGATATCTTGCTCGCGCCCGGCGCAGGAATTCGTCAGACAGCGAAGTCTTGCCAATGCCCGGCTCACCGGTGACGAAAACCACGACACCGGCGCCGTCGATCGCTTGTTGCAGAAATCCTTCGAGTCTATTTAACTCGGGCTCACGTCCTACAAAGGAAAATGCCGGAGAATCGATCTGGCCCTGATCGAAGACGATGGGAATGCCCGACCATTGGCCGCTGAGCGTGGCCCTTAAACTCCTGAGTGCCTCGGCCATCTCCGCGACCGACGGATAGCGCTTGTCTTTGTCTTTGGCCAGCGCCCGTTCGAGGATCAGATCGAATTCGCCCGGCAACTCTGGTCGCAGTCGGCTTGGCGGCGCCGGATCGCTGGTAGCGATCGCGTGCATAATCGCCAGCATGCTTGGTCCAGCAAACGGCAGGGTACGTGTGGCTGCCTCGTAGAGCACACAGCCCAGAGAAAAGATATCGGAACGCGAATCCAAAACCTCGCCACGGGTTTGCTCTGGGGACATGTAGGCCGCAGTGCCCATTACAGTCCCCTCATCCGTAAGGTGCATCAGAGTCGGCGCGTCATGATCGACGGCGTCGGCGAGCGTTCGCACCATCTTGGCCAGTCCGAAATCGAGAACTTTCGCGAGGCCGCGCGCGTTCACCAAAATGTTCGCCGATTTGACGTCGCGATGAATCAGCCCAATTTCATGGGCAGCCTCGAGCGCATCACTCACTTGCACTCCGATATCAAGAAGCCTGGCCAGCGGCAACGCGCCATCGCGCTCGATCGTAGCTTTCAGCGTCTGACCTTCGAGGTATTCCATTACGATGAAGTCCAGGCCCTCGCTCTCTTCAATCGCGTGAATGGTGACGATGTTCGGATGATTGAGCGCGGAAGCCGACTGTGCTTCTTTCAGAAAGCGACGCTTGGCGGTGAGGTTCTCGTTGGCGGCAGCGGGCAGAAGCTTTACGGCGACGGTCCGACCAAGTTTCGTATCTTCCGCCTGGAAAACATCCCCCATGCCGCCGCTGCCAATCTTTTTGACGAGCCGGTAGTGCAAGAGCATTTTCTGCTGACCTGACGAACTCATAAGGCGCGTTGCGTCTAATTGTCCCTCTACGAATGTCGAACACTCTAATTGAATCGGTCCGAACTGCGCAATCTCGGGCAATTAGTCTATTGAAAGACATTGTTGCGCTTTTCGTCAGAAGAGTATATCGAGGAGTGGTGAAAAGGATTGGAATTTGACAGGTGGCGAAGTTATGCCGCTACATAAGTGCCATTGTTTAGCGATAACTTGTAACTTGGAACTTGTAACTTGGGGTCAGGCCTGCGATTCTTGCGATTTCCATGGCCTGGAGAGTGCCGACATCATCAAACAATACCCGAGCGGCAGATTGAGAATCGCAAAAATCGCAGGCCTGACCCCGATTTGGACCAATTCATAATGGATGCATCTGGTCACAAACCGTGGATTCGTGTGGCGATTCTCGTCGGAGTCGTGTACTTCGTCGTCGGGGCGGGGTTCGCAGCGCTGGCCAATCCATCCGGGTCCGATCAGGTGCGTTTCCGATGGCGGCTGGCGGCATGGGTGATCAGCGCTGGAGTCTACGCAGCTCACATCGGTTACGAGCATTTTCGGCTGAACAACTCGCCCTGGGCAACAGCGCTGCACGCAGCCATCGCCGTCGCGCTTGGGGGCTTATTGCTCGCTGTCGCAGCGACCGTTCATAAGATGATGGTTCCGTCACACAACCCGTACTGGCGGTTCCTTGTCGCCCTCGTGGTCTGGCCGATCATCACCGGTCTACCCGCGTTTCTGGTCGCGCTTGCTGCCGCCGCGGTGCTGGCCGGCCTTTCAAGGAAGCGGTCAGCCAAGTAGCATCGCGGCGTGGCCCAACAAATCGCTGAGCCGGAGCGCGGGTCAGGTGTTCTTTAACTTGATTGATTGAATCGAAGGTTGTGCTGCCCACCGCGCCCGGTCAACCTTCGGCGCTCCTGATCTTTCCGCAAAACCGAGAGGCTAGGTGACATATGGCTGCAATTGATCATTTGATACTCAACGTTAATGAGGTCTCGTCAAGCGTAGATTTCTACGTCAACGTTTTGGGCTTTGAATTGGAAGGGGAGGACGGTCCATTCACGGTTATCAGGGTCAACGAAGAGTTCACCTTACAGTTGGCGCCATGGGGCACTGGTGGAAATGAACATCTGGCGTTCGCTCTCTCTCGCCAGGACTTTGACGACGCCTTCGCACGCGTGAAGGAAAAAGGAATCCCTTTCGGCGACTCGTTCCACTCAGTCGGTAATAACGCGGGTCCTGGCGTTGAGTCCGGGGCGCGAGGTCCAGCGCCAACTCTTTATATGAATGACCCTAATAATCACCTTATTGAGATTCGCACTTATGAGTGACCGCAACGCGTCGAACAAATCGTTGGGCCGGCGAGCGGGGAGCGTGTTGCCCGCCCGCTACCGCAGGCGGTTCTGACATGAATGTAATCGCCGCGCCCGGTCAAACATAAAGCCTAATGAATAAGCATCTCGTATTTGTTTATGGCACGTTGAGACGCGGCAGTGTGCGCGCAATGTCCATCAGATTTCCCAGGTCACGATTTGTTGCTGATGCCAAAGTAAGCGGCAGCCTCTATGATCTGGGCGCATATCCGGGTTTGCTACTTGACGACTCGAACTCATTGGTGATTGGCGAAGTGTATGAAGTTGATGATGAGACTCTGAGCAAGTTGGATGATTTAGAATCCTCAAGTCACTATTGGCGGAAGCAGGTTAAGATCTCCCTTGGTAACCAAAGCAGGAAATGCTGGATTTATGCACCTAATCCTGAAGCCTTTTCCCGCCGTACCTTAATTACCTCAGGTGATTGGCTTGAATATGCTAAGACGAAAACAGACTGGCATGGAAACGCTGATGAACCTTAGATTTAATCGAGTGAGTGAGCACGATGACTATCACGTTTGACGCGATCGCCGCTCAGAAGGCGGCTCAAGAAGAGAGTTGTTGACCCGATCCCCGATGTCGAAAGGTAATCTCTAAAGCGGAGCTAAGTGAGCTTATAGCACTCCGGGAAAGGCAGCGTCTGTGCGCTAACACACAAAGGGGAAAGAGAGAGGAAATGGCGACCTAATCTCCGAGCAACCGATCGAACTCTTTCTTGACGACCTGGTAACACTCGCAGACTGTGTCTTCCAACTTCTGGCGGTCGAGGATCTTGATGTGGCCACGGATGTAGCTAATCGCTCCGGAATCCTGCAGGCGACCGGCAGCCACGGTCACGCCTTCGCGACGTACTCCCAACATGTCGGCGATCAGTTCCTGGGTCATGATCAACTCGTCGGCCCTCACGCGGTCGTGGCTTAGCAACAGCCAGCGGCAAAGCTGTTGCTCCACTGAGTGAAGCCGGTTGCAAACGGCCGTCTGTGAGATCTGCGTGATCAATGCCTGGGTATAGCGCAGCAACAACCGTTGGAATTTTCCACCTCGAGCGAATTCATCCTGCAACGCCTTTACTTTCATCCTCACGGCACCGCCGGCGCTTTGGACGACGGCGCGGTTGGGCATAGTGCCGCCTCCCATGAAGAGGGCAATCCCGACTACGCCATCATTACCCGTCAAACCCATCTCCGCACTGGTGCCGTTTTCCATGGTGTAGAGCAAAGAGACGATTGAGTCGGTCGGGAAGAAGACATGATCGAGGTGTCCGCCGAATTCGTAAACGACCTGGCCGAGAGAGAACTTGACTTCCTGCAGATATGGACTCAGCCGTGCATACTCGTCAGCAGGAAGAGCGGCGAGCAGCCGGTTTTCGGCGGTCGCATTCGGGCTTGCGGTTACGGTCATGAGTAAGTCTTCACGCCGCGGTCACCTTTTGAAACGCAACCAATTTGCGGAAGAGAGCCAATTCTAGCAAAGGCGGGAATCGGCATTCAACATCTGGCTGACCGTCGTTATATGCCAACTGTACGGCATATCTCGTGACGACCATATTTGTTGTGTATGTGGTATATATTAGCTTACCCCGAATACAAGTTGGATTCCCTTTTCCAGGCGTGCTCGCGAAAAATGATCGAACTCCTGGCGGCGGCGACTAACGCAAATTCCTAATGGGCCAAAGTTCAAACATTTCAGGCCTCAATCGCGTCGCCTTCATCGGCAACTACCTGCCGCGCCAGTGCGGTATCGCTACGTTCACCACCGACCTGTGTGAAGCGTTCGCCGCCGAATACGACGAGACAACTTGCATAGCCGTACCGGTCAATGACACTGCGGCTGGCTACCCCTATCCAGGCCGCGTCCGCTTCGAACTAACGGAGAAGGACATTGATTCTTATCGCCGCGCCGCCGACTTTTTGAACATCAATAACGTGGACCTCGTGTGCCTGCAACACGAATATGGAATCTTTGGCGGGCGCGCAGGCAGTCACATTCTGGCCCTCTTGCGTGAGTTGCGCATGCCCATCGTCACCACGTTGCACACCATTCTGCGCGAACCTGATCCTGATCAAAGAAGAGTGTTGGAAGAAGTGGCCGGCTTGTCCGATCGCGTGGTAGTAATGAGCCAGCGCGGCGTGGAGTTTCTGCACGAAATCTATGGAGTGCCGCGAGAGAAAATTGACTTGATCCCGCACGGCATTCCCGATGTACCCTTTGTGGATCCAAGTTTTCACAAGGATTTGTTTGGCGTGGAAGGCAAGATCGTCTTACTAAGCTTTGGATTGCTTTCCGCCAACAAAGGAATTGAGAATGTCATTTCAGCTTTGCCGGAAATTTTGGCCAAACATCCGAATGTCGTTTACATCATTCTCGGCGCCACCCACCCCCACGTGATCCAGCACGACGGTGAAACGTATCGCCTGAGCTTGCAAAGGCTGGCCCAGGAGAAAGGCGTCGAGGGCCAGGTAATTTTCTACAACCGATTTGTCAGTTTGGAAGAACTCGTCGAGTTCATTGGCGCGGCCGATATTTACATCACCCCTTATCTTAAAGCGGCGCAGATCACCTCAGGCACGCTCGCTTACACGGTGGGCGCCGGCAAGGCCGTGATCTCGACACCGTATTGGTACGCTGAAGAGATGCTTGCTGAAGAACGAGGGGTGCTGGTGCCATTCGCTGATCCGGCCGCATTGGCTGAGCAAGTGATCGCCCTGTTGGACAACGAATCCGATCGCCACGCCATGCGCAAGCGAGCCTATTTGTTTGGACGGGATATGATCTGGCCCCAGGTAGCGCGGCGCTACCGGGAGAGTTTCGACCGGGCTCGCGCCGAACGCCGTCATTTCGACTTTACAGTTAAGCCACTCGACAAACGACCAGGAGAATTGCCGTCACTCAAACTGGATCACTTACACAACATGACGGACACAACCGGCATGTTGCAGCACGCCCTGTTCACCGTACCCAACTATCGCGAAGGCTATTCCGCCGACGACAATGCGCGCGCTCTGATCGTCGGTTCGCTGCTCGAGGAATTGGGTAATCGCGAGGCCTCGGCGCTGGCGTCCCGCTATCTTGCCTTCATCTGTTACGCCTTCAATCCAGAGACGGGACGCTTTCGCAACTTCATGGATTACCAGCGCAATTGGCTGGAAGCGAGTGGTTCCGACGACAGCCATGGACGCGCACTGTGGGCACTGGGTACAGTATTGGGCCGCTCAAACACTGCGGCCCTTCAGAGTATGGCCGGCCGACTGTTCGAGCAGGCCTTGCCGAAGATTCTCAAAACTACCAGTCCCCGCGCCTGGGCCTTTGCGCTCATCGGCATCCACGAATATCTGCGCCGGTTTGAAGGTGATCGGAGAGCCGACCTGGTCCGGCAGCAATTGGCGGGCCGGCTGCTGGAGTTGTACCAGACGAACAACTCCGAGAAATGGCACTGGTTCGAAGACCGGCTCGCCTACTGCAACGCTGCGCTGCCGCATGCAATGCTCTTGTGCGGCCAATGGATACCAAATGACGCCATGACCGCTGCGGGAATGGAGTCGCTTACCTGGCTAACCGATGTACAACGCGCCAAGAAGGGTGGGCATTTTGTACCGATCGGCTCTAACGGTTTCTATCGGAAGGGCGGCAAGCGTGCCCGTTTCGATCAACAGCCCGTCGAGGCCCAGGCTACGGTGTCCGCCTGCCTCGAAGCACAACGAATCACCGGGGACACCCGCTGGCGCAAAGAAGCCGGCCGCGCCTTCGATTGGTTCAGCGGGCGCAACGACTTGAATCTGCCCGTGTATGACCCGACGACCGGCGGTTGCCGGGACGGCCTGCACCCCGATCGCGCCAACGAGAATCAGGGTGCGGAATCTACGCTCGCCTATCTTCATGCCTTGCTGGAATTGCGCTTGGCTGAACATTCACTTCAATCCGCGGAGACGAAATCAAAATGAGTAATCAAACGATGGAACTCTTTCGCCGCCACGAGTTCAACCCTATCTTGAGTTCCGCCGATTGGCCTTATCCAATCAATAAGGTATTTAATCCCGGAGCCACCCTGTTACGCGATGGGACCACGCTGCTTTTGTGCCGCGTTGAGGATCGCCGCGGACATTCTCACTTTGGTGTCGCCCGCTCAGCCAACGGAATCAACAACTGGCAGATTGACCCCAAACCCACTCTTATGGCTGACCCCGACAAGTTTCCGGAGGAACTGTGGGGCATTGAAGATGCGCGGATCACTTATGTCCCCGAGTTGAGTACATATGCCGTGGTCTACACGGCCTTCACACGCGACGGCCCAGGTGTGGCCCTGGCCCTCACCGAAGATTTTCAGCAATTCGAGCGCTATGGGTTGATCATGTCACCGGAAGATAAGGATGCGGCTCTGCTGCCGCATCGGATCGACGGCCATTGGGCTTTGATCCATCGCCCGGTCAGCGGTCCTCGAGCTCATATCTGGATCTCATATTCACCGGATCTACGCCATTGGGGTAGCCACAAGCTGATGATGGAGGCACGGCGTGGGGGCTGGTGGGACGCGAATAAGATCGGGCTGTCACCTCCGCTGCTCGAAACTCCGCAGGGCTGGCTAATGATTTACCACGGAGTACGCCAGACAGCAGCGGGATCGATCTATCGGCTGGGGCTGGCGCTATTTGATCTAAAGCAGCCGGAGCTTTGCCTAAAGCGCGGGGATGAGTGGGTCTTTGGACCGCAGGAACCCTATGAAATACGCGGGGACGTAGACAATGTAGTCTTTCCCTGTGGCTACACGATTGCCCCTGACGGCGACACCATTCATCTTTATTACGGCGCGGCGGATTCCTGCATTGGCCTGGCCACCGGCAGTGTGTGCGCCCTGCTCGCCTGGCTTGAGGAACACGGCTAACGATCGAGCTCAGAACAGAACAATAGAGAGACTGGAAACCATTTGAATGCACTCCGTGCGGTCTTTATCTAGCACGTGCGCTATATATTGCTTGCGGACTATATTCTCTAATTGACATATATCTCCCTGAGGCGTAAGGTTGTGTAGAACCGAGACCAGCTAACTCCATTCTCAGCTCTTCTGGGATCTTCCAGATCGTCTGAAACCCACAGCTCAATTGCCAGACGCCGAGGTTTACTTCCTGCAATTAAAGAATGGTCTGGCATGCCTCTTGGTAGAAACCAACAAGGAGATCAAAGACAAGTTATGACGACGAATATCCAACCACTGCACGACCGCGTGATCGTGAAACGCATTGATGAAGGCGAGCAGATTCGCGGCGGCATCATCATTCCCGACACCGCGAAAGAGAAACCGCAAGAGGGCGAAGTGATCGCCGCCGGCCTGGGCAAATACAAGGAAGACGGCTCGCGCCAGGCGCTCGACGTTAAGGCAGGCGACCGCGTCTTGTTCGGCAAGTACAGCAGCTCTGAGATCAAAGTCGACGGCGAAGAGCTGTTGATTATGCGCGAAGACGAAATTCTCGGGATCATCAAGCGCGCCGGTGCGGCTGCGGGCGGGAAAAAGAGAGCCTGAAGATTCAAACCACTGATGAATACGGAAACACACAGATTCAACCACAATTCAGTTTAGCTCTATCTGTGCTCATCTGTGGCGCAAATGTTCCTGAAGTTAACAGACCACTTTTAATTAGGAGAAGAAACAAAGATTATGGCAAAGCAAATAGTTCATGGCGAAGAGTCCCGCGCGGCAATTTTGCGCGGCGTCAATCAACTCGCCGACGCAGTGAAAATTACGCTGGGACCGAGGGGGCGCAACGTCGTCCTCGATAAGAAATACGGCAGCCCGACGATCACCAAAGACGGCGTGACCGTGGCGAAAGAAATTGAACTCAAAGATCCGGTCGAGAATATGGGCGCGCAGATGGTGCGTGAAGTGGCGTCCAAGACCAGCGACGTCGCGGGCGACGGCACCACGACGGCGACCGTGCTCGCGCAGGCGATCTTCCGTGAAGGCGTGAAAACCGTCGCGGCGGGCGCGAATCCGATGGCCCTAAAGCGCGGCATCGATAAAGCGGTTGAGCGCGCAACCAAAGAAATCAAGAAAATGGCTAAGCCGGTCACTGGCGACATGATCGCGCAAGTCGGCACGATTTCGGCGAACGGCGACCACACCATCGGCGAGTTGATTGCCGAGGCGATGGCCAAGGTCGGCAAAGATGGCGTCATTACCGTCGAAGAATCAAAGACGATGGAGACGGCCCTGGAAGTTGTCGAAGGGATGCAGTTTGATCGCGGCTACCTCTCGCCTTACTTCGTGACCGACGCGGAAAGCATGGAAGCCGTGCTTGAGAGTCCGGCCATTCTTCTCAGCGAGAAAAAGATTTCTTCGCTGCGAGACATGCTGCCTATTCTTGAACAGGCGGCGAAGCTGGGTAAATCAATTTTGATCATTGCGGAAGATGTCGAAGGGGAAGCCCTGGCGACCCTGGTGGTCAACAAGCTGCGCGGCACCATCACTGTGGCGGCGGTGAAGGCGCCAGGCTTTGGTGATCGTCGCAAGGCAATGTTGGAAGACATCGCGGTGCTAACTGGCGGCACGGTTATCAGCGAAGACCTCGGGATCAAACTCGAGAACGTGAAGCTGGAAGACCTGGGCAGCGCCCGGCGCGTGACCCTCGACAAAGAGACGACGACCATCATTGATGGCGGCGGCAACCCGAAAGACCTGCAAGGTCGCGTGAAAACGCTGAAGGCACAGATCGAAGACACTTCGTCTGACTATGACCGCGAAAAACTTCAGGAGCGTTTGGCGAAACTGGTCGGCGGCGTCGCGATAATTCGCGTCGGCGCAGCCACTGAAACGGAACTCAAGGAAAAGAAGGCGCGCGTTGAAGACGCTATGAACGCGACGCGGGCGGCCGTGGAAGAAGGCATCGTGCCCGGCGGTGGCGTGGTTCTGATTCGCGCGGCGAAGGCTCTGGAAAAATTCAAGCTGTTCGAGACCGACAAAGACGGCGACGTGATCGGCGATGAAGACGAGCAGATTGGCGTCAACATCGTCAGGCGCGCTTTGGAAGAGCCGCTGCGGCAGATCGTCGCGAACGCCGGCAAAGAAGGCGCGGTGATCGTCGAGAGACTTCGCGCGGAGAAAAATCCGAACGTCGGCTACAACGCAGCCACTGACACGTTCGAAGACCTGGTGGCGGCAGGCGTTATTGATCCGGCCAAGGTCACCCGGTGCGCGCTGCAAAATGCGGCGTCGATCGCGGGTTTGATGCTCACGACTGAAGCTCTGATTTCTGAAATCCAGGAAGATAACAAGCCTGGCGAAATGTCGGGCGGCATGGGCGGCGGAATGGGAATGTAATTCCCTGGCAAATTGGGAAGCTCCGCGTAGGACATGGAGCTTCTGTTAACTCGCCAAGGAGAAGTCTTCCCGGTGAGAAACCCCACAGGGGGAAAAGGTAAGAAACTTATGACGATGAAACTTTATGTCGGAAATCTCTCGTTTGATACGTCGAGCACTGAACTACAAACAATGTTCGCGCAAACGGGCACGGTCGAAAGCATATCCCTGATCGAAGATCGCGAAACCGGTCGCTCACGCGGCTTTGGCTTCATCGAGATGTCGACCAAGGAAGAAGGCGCAGCGGCCATCGAGAAATTCAATGGCCAGGAAGTGGGCGGGCGCGCGTTGAAAGTCAACGAAGCCAAGCCCCGCGAAAATCGCTACGGCGCTAGCTGAAGTTAGCTGATAATGAGCTTGGGCCGAACAGCTCAGGCTCATTTACCTTTTCCTGACTTTGAAGACTGACCCGGTCGCTACCGCTCCCGGTAGTGACCTCATATCCCGATCGGGCTTTCATCCGTGCCGTCCAGCGCTACAATCACTTTTCCCCGTGCATGCCCTTCTTCCACCTGCCGAACCGCATCGCGAGCTTCACTCAAGCTGTAGCGCCCACCGATGACCGGTTTTAGTTTGCCGGTCGCGACGAGTTCGCCCAACAGGATCAGATCGTCCTGGCTTGATTTCGCAATGAACATGACCGCCTTCTGACTAACAAAGATTGACAATAAAAGCGCTCCTATCATCTGAGCCAGAAGACCGATCGCCGACGTTTCGTGTGGCGCGCCGATCATGACGCATCTTCCATCAGGATTGAGGATGCGCCGGCACGCTGAAAACGAATGGTTGCCAACGCAGTCAAGAATCAAATCGTAGCGTTGGTTGCTCGAAGTGAAATCGTTCTGCGTGTAATCAACGACTTCATCAGCGCCGATTGATCGGACCAGATCCAAATTTCGCGTACTGCACACGCCGGTCACGTGCGCGCCGAGCGACTTGGCGATCTGCACCGCGAACGTGCCCACGCCGCCCGCAGCGCCATTAATCAAGACCTTGCTGCCCGGCTGAATCTTTCCATGGTCGCGAAGGCCCTGCAACGCGGTTAGCCCGGCGACGAATACGGAAGCGGCCTGCTCGAACGTGACGTTGCCGGGTTTCATCGCCAACTTTGATGCGGCGGTGCACGCATACTCAGCGAAAGCCCCACGGCACGCGCCGAACACTTCGTCGCCCGGTTTGAACTGCGTGACGTTTTTTCCAACCGCTTCAACCTCGCCGGCCGCATCAACGCCCGGTCGTCCGATCGGCATTTTGAGCAACCGGGGCACTATGCGGAATGCGCGAGGCTCACCTTTCATCAGTCGCCAGTCAATTGGATTGACGGAAGCCGCGCGTACCTTGACTAAGACCTCATCGTCCTTGGGAACCGGATTCTCAATCTCCGCGATTCGCACAACATCCGGAGGTCCGTAACTCGTATAGATGGCAGCTTTCATGTTAGTGACTCCTCCGCTGCGATGGCCTGGTCCTTCCATCGTTGAAGGTTTACGCCCTTCACGAGCAGCCACACGGTGAGCGATCCTTCGCCGATAAGCGCCACCGGCAGGACGAACTGTATTAGGTGCGGTCCAAAGGACGGTATCAGGAAGCTAGCAAAAGAGGCGATCACGTAACTGGTTCCGCCTATGCCCAAGAGTATGCCCAACACGCGCGGCAGGAAAGTTGATCGCGCAACCAGGTATCCTATCGAGATGCACTGAACTCCGAAAAATACCATACCGATACTAAAGACCGTCAGCTGAAGCTTGAGAGCGATCATTGACGTTGCTTGTAACTGACTCGCGGTGAACGCATTCAGATACTGATCACCGCGCAATAGAACCAAAAGCGCGAGACGAAGAACCCACGAGATTCCTCCGATCGCGACGCCTGCCAGGCCGAAGAACGCGGCAAGCATTGACAGACTTCTGCCGGCGGGTTTCAGCACAAAGTAGAGGAAGACTGTCGTCACCAAGTACGAGGTGCCACTAATGAGATCGAACGCAAAACCGATGCGATACGATGACTCGTTTGCCAGAATGTTGGCCGCTGTAGCCGTCGCATCGTTTGCCACGATTAGTGGGCCCGCAACGATGAAGCCCCCGATGCCCGCGAGGATGCAGAGCAACCAACAAGCGCCGGCAACCCTGGCCTGCCACACCGGCGACTCTTCTTTAAAGCGTGCCGTCATTTCAGCTCTGCTCATAGTCGTTCCTCCCGATTCTTAACAAAGCTCGAGCACGTCGGCCTAGCCATATTCGTGATAAACGATTGCCTTCATCAATCTCGTCGTACGACCGTGCCGCAGCTAAAGTTTCGACGAGCGGGCGGCTGAGGTCGCATCCTTTACCTCAATTTTGCATAATCGAGTGACCGGGTCACCTTTTTGCAAATGACGAAGCGAGACGTACGTCATCTTTTACTGCCTGTCGTGGTGAGCTTAGCCTTCGGTGCGGGCGTGTGGGCCCTGCTTCGATTCACTCCCCGAATACGTCTGGAAAATCAATCCGCCGAGCCTTCTACTACTGCCGGCATGCGCAGCGCTGATCCCGATCTGTGGGCGCGCAGCATGGAAAAGGTAAAGGAGGATCGAGGTGAGACCGGAAACGTCGCGCTTGAAATTCCAGCACAGCTTCGCCACTACGAGGATCGGCATTGGTTCCTGGCTACCCAGGTTGCCGAGGTCAGGAAATTCAACCTGCAACCTGTTCAGGACTTTGTCGATCTCGCAGCGATGATTCAGCGCGGCGAAATGGTTTCAATGCCGGCGGTCACCGACACCTACATTCTTTTCGGCGTCGGCGCCAAAGCGGACGACGGCGCATTCACCCGTTGGGTGGACAATCACAACATCGAACTCTATGACGATGCCGAACTGCGCGATGCCTATGCCCGGCTCGAATCTGCGCGCTCGAATCTACAAAAAGGAATTTCGGGTTTGCAGAAGCAGTTGGCCACGCTGAAGAAAGGCAATCGTGCGAAAGCGCTGCAAAAAGAAATCTCGGCGCGACAGCAGGAGTTGAAATCAAACGATGAAGACAAGGCCCTCCTCGATCAATCTTACGGTTCGCCGGAGAGCAGGCAGAGACTTTTGAGCGATTACGCGTCGTTGCAAACGCTCGCCAGGAATTTCGCCGGCCGCTCCCTTAATCTCGACAACTCAAATGATCGCCAGGCGTTCAAGGTGAATCTGCTTAGCTCGCTCAGACCGCCGGCGCTGAAGCTGCTCGAAGAAGTAGCGAAGACCTATCACGACCAGTTCGATCGTCCGTTGCCGGTGAGCTCTCTGGTCAGACCCGAGCAATACCAGCACGTGCTGCGCAGATTCAACCGGGCCGCAGTACTCATTGATACGCCGCCGCACTCGACCGGCCTGGCATTCGACATCGATTACCGTTACATGAGCGGCGCCGAACAGAATTTTCTGATGAACGAACTGGCGCGTCTGAAGGACGCCGGGCGAATTGAAGTGCTCCGCGAGCGAAATGCTAATTATCATGTATTTGTTTTTCTCGACGGCGCCCGGCCGAGCGATGATCTAATCACCGCGTCATTGCAGGAAGCCGGGGCGCCGGAGAATGAACCAACTCCCGCTGAGAACCAGCCGGCGAAAAAAACGCCTGCGAAAGTCGAGAGCAAGTCGCGAGTAGCGAAGCACACCAGGACAAATTCCAAAGCGAAGCACTTCTCTTCCTAAACCAAAGGCGAAAAAGCGTCGTTAAATTGTAGCGACGTCGCGGGCAGTAGCCCGACCGTTAGGGAGGGCGTAGCAGCGAAACCAAACCACATCCACAGATTATACAGATTACACAGATTCAATAGAGCATTCGGACAATAGACGCAGCGGTCTGAGTTTGCGTTTGTGTACGTCTCATCGAAGCACGGCTGACGCTTTTCCCTCTCCCACTGGGAGAGGGTTAGGGTGAGCGTGCGCAGCATAGCACACCGCCTACTGGTGACCGTCATTCGTCCGCTGCGCGGACCCACGATCGCAGAATCGCAGGCCTGACCCCATTTCTCTATTTTCGTGATGCATTAGCAGTACGAGTATTTCATAACATGACCCACAGATTACGCAGATTACACAGATTGGAATT
>Ga0209701_10000856_pt1 | contig 18844 bp, 19 predicted proteins | sample CZO8metaG_4_FD_188356 | JGI IMG/M metagenome (GOLD analysis project Ga0209701, IMG submission 188356) | Vadose zone soil microbial communities from the Eel River Critical Zone Observatory, Northern California, USA - CZOApr15con2H3.8 metaG... | ecosystem: Environmental > Terrestrial > Soil >... | reverse complement strand
GGTTGCTAAGGGCGCTTAGCTTCTAGTCCGCTCTCGCCGCCGCTGCGGCCTGCGCCGCCCGAGTCGCCCTCTCGACGATCGCCGCCATGTCACGGTGTGCCAAGGCCTCGGCTGGAAAGAGGGCGCCGGTCAGCCCAACCGCCTTCACCCCCAGCCGAAGATAAGCCGGAATCTGGTCGATCTCGACGCCACCCGAAGCCCACAGCGGCACCCCGCCCATGGGCCCCTGCAGCGCCTTGATGTACTCGGGGCCGCCGACCGGCCCCACCGGAAAGACCTTGACGAGGTTCGCGCCGGCGAGCCGAGCGTGATAGATCTCGGTCGGAGTCAGGGCTCCGAGCACGCAGAGAATGTCGTGCTTGCGGCAGGCCTCGGCCACCTCCGGCAGCACGACCGGAGTGACGACGAAGTCGGCTCCGGCCTCCTTCGCCTCCCCCACAGCGCCCGGGTCCCAGACGGTGCCAACGCCGATCGGGATCTTGCCCAGGGTGGTCCCGATCAGGCCGCGGACGATCTCGTACCAGGAGGGCACCGTGGTCGTGACCTCGATGGTCCCGATCCCGCCCTCGATGGCGGCGAGGCAGGCCTGGAAGGCCGCGTCGGCGTTGTCGGTGCGAATCACCCCGCAGAGCCCAGACGGAAACACAAGCTCGATGCTCTTCACGCCCGGTTGATTATGCGGGTAGAACAAGAGGCACCCTCTCCCCTCCGGGGAGAGGGATCGGGGGAGTGGGGCGTGAGTAGGCATGGCATTTCTGAGAACGAGCTACAGTAGTACATACGTATGACCGGGGCTACCGCGACTGAGAGCACCCGAGACCTGATCATCCATGCCGCCGCCGAGTCGCTGCTCGAAAACGGCTACTCGGGGACGAGCGTCCGCTCGATCGCTTCGAAGGCGGGCGTCGCCATCGGCAACCTCCAGTACTGGTTCCCGACCAAGTCGGAGCTGCTGGTCGAGGCCTGGCGCCACCTGACCGCCCGTTCGGTGGAGGAGCTCCGCGCCACCCTCAACCAGCTCAGCGACCCGCTGGAGGTGCTCGAGGTCGGTGTGGAGTCGTTGTGGGACTCGCTGCGACGCCTGGGCGACGTCCAGCTGGCGGCCTTCGACCTCATGGTTCAGGCGCCCCGAACCGAGCGGCTGCGAGCGTACATGCCCGAGCTCTTCACCCGGTACCGCGAGGTCATCCAGGAGCAGCTCGACCGCCTGGAGGCCGACGGCCGTGTCCGGCTGACTGTACCCCGCGAGGTATTAGTCCCATTGGTGTTGAATACAGTCCTCGGCTTCGGCCTTTACTACGTCGTCACCGGGGACGACGAATCGTGCCTGCGCGCACTGTCGGCCTTCGGCCAGCTGGCGAGCACGCTCGTCGAACCCATATGAGCGTCCAGGTCCTAGATCGTGAGCTGGACAGGCTCGAGGGCCTGTGGGACCAGGGACTGTCGGACACGTATCGGTCCTACCTGGAGACCTTGAGCGCCCACGAGCCGGAGATGCAGGCCAAGCTCGCGCTGGCCGCCGCGCTGATCGAGGTGGGGATCCGCCTCCAGGGGCTGGGCGGCCACGCGGCCCCGGCCACCACCCTGCTCATGGGCGATCTCTGCCTGGCACGCGCCTCACGCCTGCTCGCCGACAACGCCACCCAGGCCGTGCAGGTGGCTTTCGCGAAGGCAATCGAGGGACTCTCGGCCGCGGCTGCGTCGGGCAAGCCGAGCCGGCCGGTGCGCGAGCTTCTCGTGCACGCGTTCTCGGCCACGGCATGATCGCGGGGCGCCTGCGATTTGCAACCTCGCACGCCACCGAATTCGTCGACGTGACCAAGCTCGTAGGCCAGGAAGTGCGCAGGTCGGGCCTGCGGACCGGCCGCGTCCACCTGCAGTCGCTGCATACGACGCTCGGTCTCGCCATCAACGAAAACGAGCCCCTGCTCCTGCGCGACTTCCAGAAGCTGCTGGAGCGCCTCGCGCCCGGCGACGCCGGCTACGAGCACGACGACTTCGCGCGACGCTTCGAGATCTCTGTCGACGAGCCGGTCAACGGCCACGCGCACTGCCGGCAGCTGTTGCTCACCGGCTTCGCGACGCTTCTGGTCGAGGACGGCGAGCTCGTGCTTGGGCGCTGGCAATCGCTTTTCGCGGTTGAGCTCGACGGCCCCCGCCATCGCGAGCTCGCAATGCAATTGGACGGAGAGTTTGTCTCGCCTCCCGACGCAGTGGGGAGGTCGGCATTCTCGCCTCCCCACGCAGTGGGGAGGTCGGCCCCGCTTGCGGGGCCGGGTGGGGCGAATGGAGCCCAGAACTCCGACTCGGACCTGATCGAGCTCGAGCTGGCCCGGCAGCTCATGGTCGACCCCGACCCGGTGGCCGTGCCGATGCGGCGTCTGATGGAGGCCGGCGGAAAGCGCCTCCGCCCGAAGTTGGTCCAGCTCGCCTCGCAGATCGGTCCGCGCCACGACGCGCTGCGCGCCGCCTCGCTGGCCGCGGCCGTGGAGCTGCTCCACAACGCGACCCTGGTTCACGACGACTATGTCGACGAGTCGACCCACCGCCGCGGGCGCCCGACCGTCGCTGCGGCCGAAGGGGCCGAGCGCGCCATCGCGGTGGGTGACTACTACTTCGCGAAGGCGACCCGTTTGATCGCGGAGATCGGCAACGTCGGGGTGACGTCGACGATGGCAGACGCTCTGGAGGCGATCTGCGCCGCGCAGATCGACGATGTCGCGCTGCGGGGCGCCTTTCCCGGCGACCACGATTCGTACCTGCGTGTCGTACGTGGCAAGACCGCGGCTCTGTTTGCAGCGTCGTGCGCGTCTGGCGCGCTTCTGTCCGATGCGCCGGCTGAGGTCGTCGAGGCGCTGCGGCGATTTGGCGACCTGCTCGGGGTGGCGTTCCAGATGGCCGACGACATGGTGGACTTCAGCCCGAGCTCGGGCAAGCCGGTCGGGCTCGACATCCGGCAGAAGGTGCTCTCGCTGCCGCTGATCTACGCAGCCGAGGACCGCTCCGTCGGACCCGAGGTGCGCCGGCTGCTGGCAGGCTCGCTGGGAGACGAGGAGGTCGGCCGCGTCACCGAGCTCGTCACGTCGAGCGACGCTCTGCGGCGGGTCGGCGACGAGGCGCGCGGCCTGGTCGACGCCGCGGTTCGCGAGCTCGAATCGATTGAGCTCGACGGCCTGCGACCGACGCTCGTGGGCATCGCCCGGTCAGCGGTCGATCGAACCGCCTGACATGAGCCCGACTGTCCCCGCTCCCATGCTGGTGTAGCGCACGCCTTTCCAGCCCGCCACCTCGGCGAGCGCCTGCAGCTCATCCGGGCTGCGGTAGGAGTCGATGGTGTCGCTGAGATAGCGATACGCGGACCGCTGGCCTGAGATCACCCCGCCGACAGCAGGCAGCAGGGTTCGCAGGTACACGCGATAGGCAGCGCCGACAGGGCCTTTCGGAGGCCGCACAAACTCCAGCACCACGGCCCGGCCCTGGGGCTGGACGACGCGGATCATCTCGCGCAGACCGCGGACTGGATCGGTGAGGTTGCGCAGGCCGAAGGCGATAGTGCTCGCGTCGAAGCTCGCATCCTCAAACGGGAGGTTCAGCGCGTCGCCCTCGAGGAACTCCAGGCCCGGATGCCCGACGCGGGCGACCTCGAGCATCTGCGTGCTGAAGTCGAGGCCGACCACGCGGCCATCCGGGCCGGCGATTCGAGCCAGCAGCGCGGTGAGCTTGCCGGACCCGCAGGCGATGTCAAGCGCCGAGCCTCCGGCATTGAGTTGGGTCAGCCGCGCGGCCCGGCGCCGCCAGCCGCCATCGGTTCCGGCTGACAGCACGGTGTTGACGAGGTCGTATCTCCGCGCGATGCGATCGAACATTGTGCGCACCGCGGCCGGGTCGCGTTCGGAAATGTCCTAGATCCTCTGCCAGATCGACGCGATGCCCTGGCCGACCCCGATGCACATGGTGGCCAGTCCGTACTCGGCGTCGCGATGGGTCATCTCGCGCAGGAGCGTACCGACCAACCGCGCGCCGCTACTGCCGAGCGGGTGGCCCAGGGCAATCGCTCCGCCGTTCACATTCACCTTCTCCTCGTCCAATCCGAGCAGTCGCACACATGCGAGCGACTGTGACGCGAAGGCCTCGTTGAGCTCGACGATGCCGATGTCCGACGCCTGCAGGCCCGCCTTCTCGAGCGCCTTCATCGACGAAGGGACCGGGCCGATGCCCATGTAATCGGGATGGACGCCCGCGGGGGCGGCCGCCAACAGCCGCGCGAGCGGCTGCAGGTTGCGCTCGCGCGCCTTGCCCTCCGACATCAGCACCAGCGCGGTCGCGCCGTCGTTGAGCGGTGACGAGTTGCCGGCGGTGACGGAGCCGTTCTCGGAGAACGCCGGCTTCAATCTGGCCAGGGCCTCGAGCGAGGTGTCTTCGCGCGGACCTTCGTCAGCGGTTATCCGCAGCGACTCGCCCTTGCGCTGCGGCACAACGACGGGGACGATCTCTTCGGCCAGCCGCCCCGATTTCTGAGCCGCGACCGCCCGCTGGTGGCTGCGCAGAGCGAAGGCGTCCTGGTCCTCGCGCGATACCTCGTACTTCTGCGCGACGCGCTCGGCGGTCTCCCCCATCTGGAGCGTCCCGTACATCTCGGCCATCTTCGGGTTCACGAGTCGCCAGCCGAGGGCGGTGTCGTAAGCGGTCTGCGGTCCGCGCGGAAAAGCGCCGTCGGGCTTGGGCATCACCCACGGAGCGCGGGTCATGCTTTCGACGCCGCCGGCGACCACGATGTCGGCCGCGCCGGTCTGGATCTCGCGCGCCGCGGCGATCGCAGCCTGCATCCCCGACCCGCACAGGCGATTGACGGTCTGGCCAGGCACCTCGACCGGAAACCCCGCCAGCAGCAGGGCCATTCGGGCGACATTGCGGTTGTCCTCGCCGGCGCCGTTGGCGCAGCCGAGGATGACGTCCTCGACCTCGGCGGGCTTGACGTGCGCGCGTTCGCAAGCCTCCTTGAGCACGATGGCGGCGAGATCGTCTGGACGCATGTCCTTCAACTGCCCGCCGTACCTCCCCATCGGAGTCCGGGCGGTCGCGACGATGACCGCCTGTCGGAGCTCGGTCATCACCCCTTCTTAGATCGCCGAGCCAGGAAGGCCGCGACCCCTTCCGCGAACTCAGGGCTCGCCGCCTGCGCCTCCTGCAAGTACGACTCGAACTCCAGCGCCTCCTCGAAGCTCGACTCCAGCGCATGGTTGACGGCGCGCTTGGCGGCGGCCAGCGCCTGGCGGGGCTGCGAGACGAGCTGAGCGGCCAGCTCGCGCACCTCCGCTTCGAGTCGGTCCGCGGGCACCAGGCGGTTGATGATGCCGAGCCGATGCGCATCAATCGCAGACAAAGGCTTGCCCGTGAAGAACATCTCGTACGCGACGCCGGTGCCCGCAAGGCGCGGCAGGAGCCAGCTGACACCACCGTCGGGCGCGAGGCCGATGTTGATGAAGGCCTCGAGCAGGTAAGCCTCAGGCGTCGCGATGCGGAGATCGCACGCGAGCGCGTAACTCGCCCCGATGCCGGCCGCCGGCCCGTTCATCGCCGCGATGACAGGCTTGGGCATGGTGCGCAGGCGGGTGAGCATCGGCATGTACTCATTGCGCAGCACGTTGCCGACGTCCTCGGGCGTCCGCATCCTGCCCTCCACGCTCGGCAGCTCGGTCACGTCCGCACCGGAGCAAAACGCGCGGCCAGTGCCGGTCAGTACCACGACACGCACCGCGTCATCGCGCTCGACCTGCTTGATCGCCTCGCCCAGCTGCTTGCGCGTGACCACCCCGATGGCGTTCATCTTCTCGGGCCGGTTGAGCTGGATCAGTCCCACCCCGTCGTGGACGTGGACGTTGACGTGAGTTTCGACTTCGGTGGCCATGCTTCTTCCTACCTTCCCTTGAAGTTAGCTTTCCGCTTTTCGAGGAAGGCGCGCATGCCCTCCTTCTGATCCTCGGTTGAGAACAGGAAGTAAAAGCTCTTGCGCTCGGCCACGAGTCCTTCGGCGAGTGGTGAGTCGAAGGCTTTGAGCACCGCCTCCTTGGCCATGCGAAGGGCAAGTGGAGCCTTCTCCGCCAGCTGGCGCGCGATTCGCTTGGCGATCTCGATCGTCATCTCGGCCGGCACGACCTTGTTGACGATGCCCAGCTCCTTCGCCCGAGCCGCGGTGATAGGCGTCCCGGTCAACACCGCCTCCATGGCCGCGTACTTGCCCGCCGTTCGCGGCCATCGCTGCGTGCCGCCGGCGCCGGGAATGATGCCGAGGTTGATCTCGGGCTGCCCGAGGCGCGCGGAATCGCCGGCGATGATCATGTCGCACATCAGCGCGAGCTCGCAGCCGCCGCCCAGCGCGTAGCCGTTCACGGCCGCGATCAGGGGCTTGGTGAAGGCGACGATGCCGGCCCAGCGTCCGGTCTGGTCGCGATTGAGCTGCTCGACTGCCGTCCGATCCGCCATGTCGCCGATGTCGGCCCCGGCCGCGAAGACCTTGGGCCCGCCGGTGAGGACGACCGCCCGGACGCGCTCGTCCGCGTCGAGCTCGCGGAGCGCCTGGCTGACCTCGGCGATGAGCTCCGGGCTGAGGGCGTTCAGGACCTTGGGCCGGTTCAGGGTCACCGTGGCGATGGGCGGCTCGACATCCACGGTTATGAACTCGTACCCCACGGCGTCTATGATCGGCCATGTGGGGACAGGCATGGGGCAGGCGGCGTCGGCGAGAGATTCGGGGATCCAGGTGGCCCGGATGCTAGGCGCCGGCGAGCACGCGAGGGAGCGCATCGCGTAGATGCGTGACCGAGCGCGCGCAGACGGCAACAACGCAGACGGGCCGCATGGGCCCCGAAGATCCGTCGACGATCGCCCGCTCCGTGCCCTGACGCTAAGGGACTCCTACGGCAGGGTTGCCGACGACCTCCGGATCTCGATCACCGACCGCTGCAACTTCCGGTGCATCTACTGCATGCCTGCGGAGGGGCTGAAGTGGCTGAAGCGTGACGACCTGCTCCGCTTCGAGGAGATCGCGCGGCTGGCCGGCCTTTTCGTCGACCGCTACGGCGTGCGGACGATCCGGATCACCGGCGGCGAGCCGCTGGTGCGGATCAAGGTCGAGGAGCTGGTCGGGATGATCAACGACATCGACCCCACCCTCGACATCACGATGACCACCAACGGTGTCCTGCTGCGCGAGAAGGCCCAGCTGCTCAAAGCTGCGGGGCTGAAGCGCATCAACATCTCGCTCGACACCCTGCACATGGACCGCTTCCACGAGATCGCGCGCAGCGACGCTTTCGGGCGGGTCATGGACGGCATCCGGGCGTCGCGCGAGGCTGGACTCTGGCCGATCAAGCTGAACATGGTGGTCATGAAGGGCAAGAACGACGACGAGGTCGTCGACTTCGCGCGCCTGGCTCGCGACGAAGGCTACGAGGTGCGCTTCATCGAGTTCATGCCGCTTGATGGCGACAACATCTGGACCAATGAGCAGGTAGTGCCGAGCCGGCGCATCCAGGAGCAGATCGAGGACCTGTTCCCGCTGCAGCCCGTCGCGGATCCGCGACCAGGTCCGGCCACGCGTTTCAAGTTCGCCGACGGCGCGCCTGGGGGCATCGGGTTCATCTCCTCGGTGAGCCAGGCGTTCTGCACGACCTGCAACCGCATCCGGCTCACCGCCGAGGGCGGCCTGCGCACTTGTCTGTTCTCGCTGCAGGAAACGCCGCTGCGCGACCTCATGCGATCCGGCGTATCCGACGACCATCTCGGCCGCGTGATCGAGACGGCCGTGTGGCGCAAGGAAGAGGGTCACCTGATCAACCAGCCCGGGTTCGTCAAGCCCGGGAAATCGATGTCGCAGATCGGGGGATGATCCAGGAGCTCCACGCGGGGGCGACCAACCTGGTCTACAAGGCGATGCTCGAGCTCCGGCCGAACATCGGCCCGGAGTCGGTCTTCGTCGAGCATGTCGACACGGTCCAGCGGCCAGAGGGTTACCGCGTGGTCGGGTTCTTCGTCGAGGACGATATCCAGGCGGTCGCGGCCGCGGGCTTTCGCATCATCAACATGCTCGCGTGGGGCCGCACCCTTTACTGCGATGACCTCACGACCCGGCCCGAGCATCGCGGCAAAGGCCACGCAGGCAAGCTGATGGACTGGATGATCGATGAGGCCAAACGCCTCGGCTGCGACCAGTTTCACCTTGATTCCGGCGTTGGCACCGACCGCGCGGACGCCCACCGTCTGTACTTCAACAAGCGGATGCGCATCTCGGCGTTCCACTTCTTGCGCCCACTCTGAAACGAGCTATTGCGGCTGCGGCGGTAATGCTGGTGGGCGGCTGCACCCAGCCCTCGCCTCCGATCCCTTCTCCATCGAGGCCGACGCCTTCACCTTCACTGGTCGCTCAATGCCGCCTGCCGGTGGTCTGGAACGTAGGGACGGTGCCTCACCATGCTTTCTTGAGCTACCCAAGTGGCGACGTCGCCGAAGTCGACGCGAACGGGGACGTTTACGACGCCCAGTACCAACGTTGGGTGCCAGGCACGCAAGAGTTGGTCTCACCCGACGGATCGCAGTACACATACTTTTCGTTCTCGAGCACCACGCCGGGCAATGGCCAGGTGCACGTGGTCGACGTCGTGTCTGGAGTCGACCGCTTCATTTACGACGGAGCCACCATCTACTGGCCGATCGCGTTCGCGGGGGACGGCATTTATGTGACGCATGCCATCAACCTCAAGCAGAACGCCTTCGAAGGTCTGTTTCGCCTCGATCCGGTAGGCGGGACGCCCGCCCGAGTGCGCGGCGACCTCGGGAAGCAAGCAGGGTGGACGCTGGTGAGCGGAGGATCGGCGTGGGGTGTGCTGTACGGAATCAGCAACCAACAGGTCCAGTACACGGTCGAGCAGCTCAACCTGACGACAGGCACGACGACCGATTGGCTTCAGGAGCCGCCCAACCTCTTGCTGTCACCGGTCGGTCGGGATGCGCAAGGCCGGCTCTACATCAGCGACAACTACGAGCTGTGGCGGCTTGATGGCCCGAACGTTGAAGAGCGGTTGTTGCATCCCCCGCCAATCGCCGGCCAGGCCACCTTCTATATCTTCGCCGCAGATCCTCACGGGGAATGGATTGGGGCTTACGGCGGCCCGTGGCACTACTCGGACGCCGAAGGCGCTCGGCAGCTCGCTATCGCCACCAATCATGAAATGGTCGTGCCGGCCGGACCCTGCACGTGAATTGCCCTCCCCCCATTGGGGGGAGGATTAGGGAGAGGGGCGTGAGTTGCCCATAGCGTCATAAGCTAACGCTCGATGCTCAAGCCCGAGGAAGCGCAGCGTCCATATACCGTCACGGAACTCGCCAACGAGATCCGGCGCGAGCTCCGCCCGCTCACGGCCATGCTCGTGAAAGGCGAGGTCACCGGCATGAAGCAGGGCGCCGGCGGTCACTACAACTTTTCCATTCGGGATGGGGTCAGCCGGCTCGACGCGGTCCTGTTCGCGGACGACGCGCGGCGCGTCACGACGCTGCCCGAGGACGGGCAGGTCTTCATCTTCCGCGGCCGGGTCGACTTCTTCGGCAAGACCGGGCGCCTCAGCTTCATCACCGACCAGGTTGAGTTCGACGACGTCGGCAAGTTGCGCGCGCGGCTGGAAGAGCTGAAGCGCCGGCTCGAGCTGGAAGGCGCATTCGCAACCGGTCGCAAGAGACGGCTGCCTTTCTTGCCTCAGGTCGTAGCGCTGATCACATCACCAACGGGTGCGGTCATCCACGACCTCCAGGAGACGATCTGGGAGCGCTATCCGAACATGGGTGTAGTCGTGTACCCCGTGCAGGTGCAGGGGGCTGCCGCGCCCATGAGCATTTCGCGCGCGCTGCGTCGCTGCAACGAGGAAGGCTTGGCCCAGGTGATCGTCGTGGCCCGAGGCGGCGGCAGCTTCGAAGAGCTCTACGCGTTCAACACCGAGATCGTCGCGCGGGCGATCCTCGGTTCCAGGCTGCCGGTCGTGACCGCACTCGGGCACACCTCCGATCGCACGGTGGCCGACATGGTCGCCGACGTCGAGGCGCGCACGCCCACCGAGGCTGGGTCTCGCGTCGTGCCCAAGAAGGCAGACCTCATGGCGTTGCTTCGCGAGCGCGAGCGGCGCCTCGACCGGGAAACCAATCAGCGGCTGCTGCGCGAAACCGAAAAGCTTCAGACCAAAAGGGCGAGGCTGGTGCAGGTCCTGCCGGCGATGGTCCGGGTTCGGGTGGACCGGCTCGCGCACGCCGCCGCCAACCTGGCGCGGCTGAGCCCGGTGCAGCAGGTCGCGCGCCGTGAGGAGGTGCTCCGCGAACGAGCTCGGCGGTTGGCCGCAGCCGGCACGGCACGCATGACGCGGGCTCGCAACGCCCTCGCGTCCCGTCGCGCACCAGATCGTCTCGAGCGGGCATTGCTCGAGCGGTTCGCCACCGAACAGCGCCGGCTCGATCACCTGAGGCAGCAGCTGGTCGCATTCAGCCCGGAGGCTGTGCTCGCCCGCGGTTACAGCATCACCATCGACGCAGAGTCCGGCCGTGTGGTGCGATCGGCCGCGGAAACGGCGGTGGATCGCAAGGTCCGCATCCGGCTCGCAACCGGGCGGCTGGGCGCGCGGGTGGAACAGGTCGAACCATGAGCGACCAGCTGACGTATGAGCAGGCGCTGGAGAAGCTCGATGAGAAGCTGAAGGTTCTCGAGGACGGGGACCTGTCGCTCGAGGACGCGCTGAAGGCGGTCGACGAGGCGCGCGTTTACTTGAAGGTCTGCACCGAACGCCTCGAGGCGGCCCGCAAGAAGATCGAGGTGCGCCCCGAACCAACCGAATGAGTCGCCTCCCCACGAAGTGGGGAGGTCGGCGCGCAGCGCCGGGTGGGGAGGTTCATTTGTCCATGCCTATCGTTGGACTCAGTGGTACCGATCGCTCTTGAGCCGGGCGCGCGGACTCGAGCTGTTCGTTCATGACCCGGATCCGCTGGCTCAGGTTCCTCACGAACTCGAGCAGGACCTCGGGGTGCTCGTGCACCAGCGCCTGCAGCCGGTCCCGGCGCAGCACTCGTACGGTCGTGTTGTCGCTCGCCTGCGCGCCCGCCGATCGCGGCTGGTCATCGAACACGGCCATCTCACCGACCACCGAGCTCGGCCCCAGGCGCGCGAGCGTGACCTCGCGGCCTTCATGGTCGACGTGGATGCGAATCTCCCCTTCGAGCACGACGAACAGCTCCGATCCCACGTCGCCCTTGAGGAAGATCGACTCACCCTTCGCGTAGTGCCGGGTGACCATCAGCTGGTCGATGCTCGACAGCTGCTCCAGGGTCAGGGTGCTGAAGAGCGGCACCCGCTTGAGCGCGATCAGCTCTTTCATGCCATCGCCGAGGCCGTTGGCGGCCGCGCCGGCGGCATCGTGAATCCACTTGTCCGCGTGGTTCGCCAGCGCCTCGAGCTCCGCGTCCGACAGGGCCCGCGCCGTGGCCGGGTCAAATGCATCCTGGTCGAGGAGCTGCGCCAGGGGTCCGGCCAGCCATCCGGGGCCGAAGTTTAGCAACGTTTCCAGGCCCTCGGCCCTCGCTTGCGGTTCGGTCGACAGCACCCCCCGCTCGACGGTGGCAAATCCCCTCTTGCCATGCAGCGCGCGCATCGCGCCGAGGCCAGAGTCGGTCGCATGACCGGCGAAATCGTCCAGGGCGATCCGCAGGAATGCATAGGCCGCGGCCTCGTCGCCGTCGCCGCGCATGCGCGAGCTCGCTGCGGCATGAGTCGACATCCGCGCCGACTTCACCCCTTCGCCCAGATGGCGCTCGAGGTGCACCTTCACACGGCGGAACAGATCAGGACGGCCGCTGCGGATGAGCGCCTCGACCGCGGCGGCGGCCGCGTGCTCGCGCGACTCCAGGAGGGGCAGTGTCAAGACCAGGGCCTCTGGCGCCTGCGCGGCCATGGCTTCAGACGCCAGGCGCCTCACCTCGCGATCGCCGCTCGCCAGCGATGCCACCAGGGCATCGGCGAACGCGGGCCGTTCGTCGCCGGAGGGTGCCCACCGCACGGCCTGGCGCAGCGCCTCCCGCCGCACCTCCAGGTTGTCATCGAGCAGGCAACCAACCAGCGGCCCCGCGGCCTCGGGTACGTCGGCCTTCATCTTCGCGAAGCTGCGGATCGCCTCCAGGCGCACGATCGGATCGCGGTCGCGCAGCCCATCGACCACCGTCACGCGGTCACCTGTGAAGGCCGCCGCCCACACGGCCGCCGCGCGCCGGCTTGGATCGGAGGACTCCCAAAGCTCGCGCAGGAGGACCCCGGACCGGTCCCACGGCGGCTCATGGCCCGCTCCCGCGACGGCTGCAGCGGCGACGACCCATCCGTCCGGGTCCATTTCGGCAGCCTGCAGCTGTTGATCGGTCACCGCTTTGGGCAGCGCTAGCTGCAGAGCCAGCCTTCGCACCGAGGCGTCTGGCGATGCGAGCAGCTCCGGCACCATGGCCGCGAACGTTTCTGGCGCCAGCCTTGCCAACGCCGCCGCGGCGAACGGCCGCGTCCTGTCGTCACCGGTGCGGACGAAGCCGCGCAGCTCGTCGATCTGCGCAGGCGTCGGCCGGCCCAGCGCGCGCTGGAAGTCGTTCAGGGAGACGGCATGCGTGCGCAGCCGCTCGTAGATGGCGTCGACATAGAGGCTCCGCACACGCAGCGCGGCGGCGATGAAAAGAACCGCGAGCACGATGCCGATCACGGCCAGCACCTCGACCGTGGCCGAGACAAACTGCTGCACCAAAAGCAGGCCGATGCCGGTGACCACCGCGGCGCCCGGCAGGACCACGTTGTCGAGTAGGACCCTCAGCTTCGGACCCACCTGGGCCGGCAGGGCGCCGCCAAGCACGCTCTCCGCAGGATCGTCGAGGCCCGTCTGGAGGCCGTTGCGGACGATGAAAAGGAACAGTGAGGTCGCCAGGACCGGGTTCACCGCCACGGCCACAAAGCCGATCAGCGTGAAGATGGGCAGCGCCATGATCGCGTTCTTGACGCCCAGCTTGTCGAGGACCCAGGGAGTGACGAAGAGGCTGATCACCAGCTGCACGACGTAGCTGGCCAGCCACGCGTTGCCGATTAGGATGGTGAGCTCCTGCAGGCTGTTGTGCGTCGCCGCGACGAAGATGAGCGCGACCAGGTAATCGCCGACGCGGCTCGTGACCTGCATGACCAGGGCGAGCAGGACCAGCGCGAGCACCAGCCGGCTGCTCGTCAGGTACTGGATGGCTCCGCGCACGATCCTGATCGCGCCCTGCCGGTGCCGCACCACCTGCTCGTGCGCGACAAGCTCGTCGGCGTCGTCGACAAAGCTGGGCCGGAAAAGACGGCGCTCGACCCACTCGGACATCAGCGCCGCCGCGGCCGCCCCAAACGCCCAGATGAACAGCAGCGGCTCGGTGGCGTAGAGCGCGACCAGCGTGGTCGTGAACCCGGCGAGGATGTAGCCGACGCTCAAACCGGCTGCGATGACCGGGAAGATCCGTTTGCCCTCGAGCAGGTTGAAATGCTGGCTGACGAAGCTCCAAAAGTTGAGCATCACGAGCTCGAAGGCGATGGAGTAGATGACGTAGACGGTGAAGGCGACCGTGGGCGCTTCCGATATGAAGTAGACGATGTAGAGGATCGGCGCGATCACCGCATTGAGGACGAGGGTGAGACGAAGCGTGCGGCCGACCCCGAGCCGGCGCGTGAGCGCGCCCTGCAATGCGACCATCGGCCACACCGCCAGGGCGAGGACGACGAAGAACAACGGGTAAGCGTGCGGCCCGGCCTTGTTCAGAAAGATGGCCTGGGTGGCATTGAAGGCCGTGTACATGGCCCAGCCGAGGAGGATCGCGAAGCCCGCCACCTGCAGCGTGCGGTCCAGCTCGCTGCGTCGAACGTGCAGGAACTTGGCCAGGAGAGGGGCGGCTGTCACGCTCATGGGATTATGTAGCTCCCGCCGCAAATACCATTCACACGTAGAAAGTGAATGTGAAAGTGCCACCGTCTGCATGGGCGCTCTGCCTGGCCATCCTGGCCGTCTCCTGCAACGGGGGCTTGAACGGGCTCGTCAAGTCGCCGACGCCGGTGACCGCATCCACCGTGGTGACTCCCGATCGAGGGTCCCTGGTCTTCTCCGACGACTTCAACGATTCGGCTTCGGGCTGGTCCACAGCCACCATTGGTGACTTCCGCGCTTCGTTCACGGGGTCGGGTTACGTGATCGTGGCGAGGAACTTTGTCGACCACGACGTCGCGGCGCCATATGGCATACCCAAGGACCAACTGTCTGTCTCGGTGACGGCAACGGAAGCCTCGGGGTCGCCGAGCGGGTCCGGCTTTGGAGCCGACTGCGATCGCGGGCTCAAGAACCCGACCATCACCTACGCCTTCGTCGTGCAGGTCGACGGCACCTGGGAGATGATCAGGCATGACCAGCGCCCCGGGGCAGCCAAACAACACAGCATGTTGAAGAGGGGGACGTCGCCCAAGGCACCCGGCGCCATATCGATCACTGTGGAGCTCATGTGCGCCACCCTCTCAGACGGCGTCACGACCCGGCTCGTCATGTTCGTGAACAGCACCCAGGTCGCCGACATCACCGACCCGGTGAGCGACCTACCCCGCCTGGGTTGGCTGGGCGGCCTCGTGGTCCGGGGTGAGGATTCCGGACCGACGACAGTCACTGCGACGCACTTCGAGGAGCGCGACCTGACGCTCTAGGTCGACTCTGTAACTCGGGCCGGTAACGGTGTCTGACGTCGGCCAACCCGTTCGGGAGGTGCCTTGGTCATGCGCAACCTGGTCCTTGCCATTTCAAGCCTTTTCGTTGTTGCTGCATGCGGTGGCGGCAGCGCCACGAACCCGGCGTCGCCGACGCCGACCATCCCCTTCAAGATGGTCGCGCAGAACGGAAGCGGGGTATCCGGCACCGGCACGATCGTCAAGAGCACCGGTTCATTCATCGTGACGATCAAGCTGAGCGGATTGGTACCCAACTCGAGCCATATCTCGCACGTGCACAACGGCGCGTGCGCCAAGGCCGGCGGCATCGCATATCCGCTCTCGCAGGTCATCGCGGACTCGTCCGGGGCGGCCGTCACACAGAGCATCGTGCCCGTGAACTATTCAGTTCCGGCCAGCGGTTGGTACGTCAACGTCCACCACGGCCCCGACTTCAGTGCCCCGGCCAACGGACCCAGCATTTCGTGCGGAGATTTGTCGGGGGCCTGAGTCCTAAGTCTGCTGGACGCTCGCGATTTTCTCCAGGGCTGCGATCCGCTCCTGGATCGGCGGGTGGGTGTCGAACAGGTGGTTGAAGAAGCTGCCGTGGTGCTCGGTCGGATTGTCGATGCACATCGCCGCCACAGCGTGGTTGAACTGCTGCATCGGCTTCTCGTTCTGGGCGATCTTCTTCAGCGCGCTGATCAGCCCGACCGGGTTGCGCGTGAGGTCCACCCCGCTGACGTCGGCCAGCGACTCGCGCTGCCGCGATAGCGCCAGCTGCATGAGGGGGCCGACGAGGAAGGCGATGAGCGTGAAGATGGCGCCGATCGCGAAGACGACCAGGAGGGCGCGGGCATCACGGGTCCGAAAGCGCAGCGCGCCGTTCCAGAACACGCTCGCGATGATGGCGGCCAGCCCGATCATGGTCGTGACCACCAGGAGCAGGCGGACGTCGAAATTCTTGATGTGGCTCATCTCGTGGGCGAGCACGCCCTCGAGCTCTTCCCGGTTCATCATCTGCAGGAGGCCCATGGTGACCGTGACCGCGGCGTGCTGCGGATCGCGGCCGGTTGCGAAGGCGTTCGGGCTGGGGTCGTCGATGATGTAGACCTTCGGCACCGGCAGACCATCGCCGATCGAAAGCGTCTGGACGATGTTGTACAGCTGCTGGAATTGCTTAGGGTCGGCCTCTTTAGCGCCCACTGCCGACAGGACGGTGGCGGCGCCGAAGTAATAGGAATAGAGGGCCGCCAGCACCCCGAGGACGCCCAGGACAATCGCTCCCGCGATGGCGTACCCGATGCCCCCCGAGAGCTCGCCGATCACGAATCCGGCCGCCAGCCAGACGACTAGAAACAGAGTTATGACGACGATGCTGTTGCGCTTGTTCCGGGTGATCTGGTGGTACATCCGGCTCAGATTTTACGAGGTCGTCCGGCGCTCCCTGCTCACAGACTGGCGCAATGACCTCGCCGCCCACCGGCCCCAGATCTGGGCCCAGACCAGCCCGTTCCCGAACGCGGACTGCTCCTCGGCGTGGTGCTTGAAGTGGTAGGTCCACATGGCCCGGTGCTCCTCGTAGAGCATCTGACGCCTCGCCGAGCCGTCAGGTGCCTCCCGCTCGCGGTGGACGGCGGTCGCGGTCGGTAGGTAGAACACCTTCCACCCGCCCATCTTCAGCCGATAGCAAAGGTCGATGTCCTCTCCGTACATGAAGTAGCGGGGGTCGAAAAAGCCGACGCGGTCCAGCGCCGCCCGGCGGATCATCAGGCAGTCGCCCGTACCCGCGTCGATCTCGTGAGCGTCCGTATCGTCCATGTAGCTCATGTTGTAGCGCCCGAAGCGCGGGCTCTTGGGGAAGAGCCGGCTGAGGCCGATCGTGCGGTAGAACAGCGTGCTGGGCACCGGGAAAGCGCGGCGTGCGTTGGGGTCGACTTTGCCATCCGGCATCAGGAGACGAGGACCGACCGCGCCGGCGTCAGGTCGCGTGAGCAGGAAATCGGCCAGGCGGCCGACGCATTGCGGGTCGACCATGACATCGGGGTTGAGCAGCAACACGAACCGACCCGTGCAGCGCTCGAGCCCGACGTTGGCGGCGCGGCTGTAGCCGATGTTCCTCTCCTGGATGAGGACAGTCGCCTTCGGGAACTCGGCGGTGACGGCCGCGGCGGAACCATCGCTGGAGTCGTTGTCCACGACCACCACCTCGATCGGCACTTCGGCGCTCGCGAGCAGCGCTTGCAGCGACTGGAGGAGAAGGTCTTTGACGTTGTGGCTGACGATCAGTGCGGAGACGATTGGCTTGGGCGCATCGGGCATCGCTGGTGAATTATCAACTCCAGGGGCTACGCGACGCCTTGGGTACAATCTGGCGGACCGTGCAGACCGGCGCCAGATCGGACCTCGGGGAGCGCCTGGTTCAACTCAGCAAGAACCGGTTGATCCGGCAGAACGTGATCCTCTTCACGGGTGGTCTGGTCGCGGGCATCGGTGGGTTCGTCTATCACGCCATCGCCGGCCGCATCCTGGGCCCGGCGCTCTACGGCCAGGTGGCGTTCCTGATCGCGCTGTACGCGGTCGGCACCGCTCCGGCGCTGATTCTCATCGTCGTCCTAGCTCGATACACGGCCACCCTGACCGCTCGCGGCGACGCCGGCGTGCGCACTCTGCTCACGCGTACCAGTCGGCTGATCGCGATTCCATGCCTGGTGGCGGTGCTGGTCACGAGCTTGCTGGCGCGCCCGGTCGCGGTCTTCGAGCATCTCGGGTCGCCGATCCCGGTGCTGGTGCTGGGCTTCTCGATCGCGCTCATCTGGCAGGTCGCGATCCCCCGCGGCATCTTGCAGGGCCTGCAGAGGTTCACGTCGCTTTCGATGAACCTTTCGCTCGAGCTGATCGTGCGGACGGTGCTCGTCTTCATCCTTCTCAGGGCCGGCTATGCCGTGTCGGGCGCGATGGCGGCCGTGTTCATCGGCCTCGCCTTCGCGTTCGTGCTCGGCCTGTACACGCTCCGCGACCACTTCCGCGGCACGGGCTCGCGCGTGCGCCTGCGCGTGATGGCGGGGTTCTCGCTCACCGCCGCCGCCGGGATCATCGGGGTGCAGATCCTCTACAACCAGGACGTCATCCTCGCCGAGCACTACCTCCCGAGCCACGACGGCGGGATCTACGGGGGGCTGAACAAGATCGGGACGATCCTGTTCTTCCTGACCTTGAGCGTCAGCCAGGTCCTGTTTCCGCGGGTCGTGGAGGCGGTGGCCAAGGAGCAGAGCCCGGGCCGCATCCTGCTTCAGTCCGCGGGCATCCTGGCGGCATTGGGCGCGGGCGCGCTGCTTGTCTTCGCGGTCGTGCCGGGGCTGGTGGTCGGCGTGCTGTTCGGGCCGACTTTCTCCGACGCTCAGCCATATGTGTTCGCGGTCGGCGTGATCGGGCTCGCGCTCTCGCTCGACAACCTCCTGGTGCAGTTCTTCATGGCCGTGCACGACCGGGTTTTCGTGCCCATCCTGATCGCCGCCTGCGTCGCCGAGGCGCTTCTCATCGTCCTCTTCCACGCGCGCGTGGGCCAGGTCGTCCTGGACGTGCTGGCTGTGCTTCTGGGCCTGCTGGTGCTCCTCGCCGTGCGCTGCTACCTGCTCCTCCCCACGCTGCACGCGGACAGCCTCGCCGAGCCAGAACCGGCGCTCGTCTAGCTGCAACAGGTATCCTTTGCGGTTGTGCGAATCGTAGTCAAGGATCCCGAGGAGTTCGAGCAGGCGCTTCGGGAGTTCCGCCGCAAGGTTCAAGAGCAGGGGCTCGTGCGCGAGATGCGCCGGCGAGCTCACTACGTGCCGCCCGCGGAAGCCCGCAAGATCAAGAGCCTCCGCGCCCGGCGGCGTAGGACCCGGTAGCAGGTAATTTCACCTCCCCACTCCGTGGGGAGGTCGGCACCGCCCGAAGGGCGCTGCCGGGTGGGGAGTCGCACTAACCGAAGCTGGTGGCGGGTATAATTCCCGTCGTTCGGTGACCATGGCGGAGGGGAAACACCCGTTCCCATTCCGAACACGGTAGTTAAGCCCTCCAGCGCCGATGGTA
>Ga0209701_10000855_pt1 | contig 18859 bp, 24 predicted proteins | sample CZO8metaG_4_FD_188356 | JGI IMG/M metagenome (GOLD analysis project Ga0209701, IMG submission 188356) | Vadose zone soil microbial communities from the Eel River Critical Zone Observatory, Northern California, USA - CZOApr15con2H3.8 metaG... | ecosystem: Environmental > Terrestrial > Soil >... | reverse complement strand
GCTCGAATCCGCGGATGCGACCTTCGTGATTCAGGAGGTGGGGAGGCGGGCCATGATCGTCCTCGTCGTCCCGCCCGAACGTCGGTTGTCCGAGCTCGACTCCGCCGTCGAACGCTTCTCGCAGGCGGCTAGCAGGGAGCTGGGCTGATCCCTCCCTGGAAGCCTTAATGCGTCCACGCCCCTTCGGCGTCGAGGGCCCGTGGTCTAGTGGTTAGGATGCGACTCTTACAAAGTCGAGATCGTCGGTTCGATTCCGACCGGGCCCATGGTTCCCCGATGGGTTTCGCGCCCCGGCTCGGGCCGTGAGTCGTATCGCTCGTTCCTTAGAAACGACGCCGAAGGATGAGGCCGAGGGCCCTCCGGTAAACCGGCAGGCCGACCGAGCATCCGACCGTCGACAGGATGGTCCCCAGGCCAATGGCGAAGGACGGCGGAAGATACCGGAGGAAATACACCGAGGACCCCGCGATTCCCAGGAGCCACAACCCGGCGAAGGCGAAGAACATGGGTCGGAGGGCGAGCATCGCGAAGAAGAGCGCGGTGAGGATCGTGGCTAGGTATCCGAGGGCTTCTGGGGGGAGGTGGAGCACGAGTCCTCCCCAGGCCAAGAGCGGAGTCTCCATGGCCACGACGAGGAGCAGGCCGAGTTTCCACTTCCAGCGCATGCGACCTCACTGTCGGTAATCCTGCGGGCGGAATCCGAGGTCCACCCGGAGGTCCTTCAGTCGGCCCAAGTACGTGCCGTCGAGGAGATGGAGGGACGCTTCGTCGACGCGGACGATATCCTCGTCGAACAGTGGTCCGAGGAACCGCGCGCGGATGTCGTTCACGGGCATGCCGCCGCACAGCTCGTTGAAGGCCGGGATGACGATCGCTTCTTTCGGCAGTTTCGGGTACCGCTTGTGTTTCCGAAGGAAGGGGACGCGCATCCAACAGGGAACGATCTGCCGGTGTCCCATGGAATCTCGGAATGCCGCCGCGGGATGGTTGTGTCCCATGACGAGGACCTTCGCCTCCATGACTTTCTTGTACGGCCACGCATGGCCATGGCAGAAGCCGGTCCCGTCGAGGAGGAACCCGTACGCGGGCTTGAACCGGACGGACCGGGGCACGATGTGCTTCAACATCCCGTCATGATTCCCTTGGGCGATGTAGATCTCCCGGAACACGGATGCCAGGTCTCGGAAGAACACGTACACGTCGCGCCGTTCGCGCGAGGCCATCTTGGGGACGAGGTGCTTCACGTCGCCGAGGATGATGAGCCGCTCGGCCCCGCGGCGTTCCGCGAGATCCACGAGTTTTCGCCCCATCGGCTCCGCTCGGCTCGGGATCTGGATGCCCTTCTCCCGCAGCTCCTCTTCGAGTCCGATGTGCAGATCGGCCACGACCAGGGCGTCGTCCGCCTGGAGGACGGGCTCGTCCGCGATGGGCTCGAGGTCCACGTCGATCGAAGGGTCGAGTTCGCTTAATACTTGTGCGACCTGCCTACTGCGGTTGGAGTGCGCGGTCCGTCAAAGGTACTTGGCGAGGACGCGGCCGAGATGGTTCGCGACGTCGAGGGAGGTGAGGCCGTAACTCTTCTCCTCGAATGCAAGGTCCCCCGCCGCGCCATTCGTGAACGCCGCGAGGCGAGCGGCGTCGTAGGGCGCCATCCCCTTGGCGATGAGCCCGGCGGTGACCCCGCAAAGGACGTCGCCGGTCCCCCCCGTTGTCATGCCGGGATTCCCTGTGTAGTTGAACTTGACGCGCGTCCCGTCCGAGACGATGTCGACGTGCCCTTTCAGGAGGATCGTGGCCCCAAGGGCCTTCGCGCTCTCCCGGACGATGTCCGCGCGCTCCTCGGGTCCGTCGGGCAGGGTCTTGCCGGTGAGATCCTTGAATTCGCGCGCATGGGGAGTCAGCACTGCTCGCTTGCCCGCGAGGATTTTCGGATCGCCCGCCACCGCTTTGAGGGCGTCCGCGTCGAGGACGAGGGGAAGGCGGAGGCTCCGCACGACCTCCCGGATCGCCTCCAAGGTCCCTTCGACGTCCCCGAGACCCGGCCCGATGGCGACCGCGTCCACCCGCGGGACCAGTTCGAGGATCTGACGGAGGTCCTCGCGCAGCAGGCGATGGCCCACGAGGGGATGGACGATGAACGTCGGCGAGTAGGAGGCCACGACCGTCGCCGCGAGGGCGGGCGTCGCGACGTGGACCAGATCGATACCGATCCCCATGGCCCCGAAGGCGACGAGGGCGGGCGCCCCGGTGTACGGGCCTCCCGCGATCACGAGGAGCCGACCGTTTTCGCCTTTGTGACTCGTGGACCTCGGGACCGGATAGAGGAGGAATTCCCCCGGACCGATCATCGATGCGACTTTCGCCGGGATCCCGATGTCCGCGATGCGGATCCGCCCGCTGTTCTCCGGCGTCATGCCCTCTTTCACATCGTGGAGTGTAACGGTCACGGTGGGCCGAACCACTAGGTCGGTCCCAAACCCGCTCGGCACGTCGATGCTGAGGATCGGCTTCCCGGACACGTTCATCTGTCGCACCAGGGAGGCGAACGGTTCGCGGAGGGGACCCTCGACGCCGATCCCCAGAAGGGCGTCGATCAGGAGGTCGGCCTCGGCGTTCGCCTCTTCGCTCCGGTCGAGTCCGGCGAGGATCTGGACGTCGTGCAGACGCTCGAAGTTCGTCCGGGCTTCCGGCGTCGCGAACTGGTCTGGGGGTCGAGCGAGGAGGACCGTGATCCGCGCCTCCTTTGCCAGGTGGCGGGCTGCGACGAGTCCGTCCCCGCCGTTGTTGCCCGTTCCGCAGAGGACGAGCACCTGCTTCCCGGCCGCCCCGAACTCCGTTCGGGCGACCTCGGCGACGGCCTTTCCGGCGGCCTCCATCAGGTCTTGGATCGAGACGCCGGCATACTGGGCGTTCCGATCGAGCACGCGCATCTCGATGGGGGGGATCATCCGCCGCGGATTCGGGCGTCGCTAGTTAAACGTTAGCCGCGTCGTTAAGAACGGCTCCCTTGTTTCCGGTTCGATGGACCTGGGCCCGTTGCGTCCCTACTCCTGGGCGGTCGCCCTGGGCCTTTTCGTCCCGACGAGCTGGGTCCTCGAGGTCCTCCTGGGTCCGGGCGTCATCGTGTTCGCGGTTGCGGGGGTGGCGATCATCCCGCTCGCCTGGTTCCTCGGGCTGGCGACCGAGGAGTTGGGAAAGCTCGCAGGTCCCGGGGTGGGCGGCCTCCTCAACGCGACCTTCGGGAACGCGACGGAACTGATCATCGCGGTCTTCGCGCTCGCGAGCGGACTCACGGAGGTCGTCAAAGCCTCCCTCACCGGTTCGATCATCGGCAACGCCCTCTTGGTCCTGGGCCTCAGCATGCTGGTGGGCGGCCTTCGTCACAAGACCCAGGTGTTCTCCCGGGAGGCTTCCGGCATCCAGGTGACCATGCTCGTCGTCGCGGTCATCGCGCTCGTGATGCCCGCCTTGTACGTCCTGTCGACCGGCGTCCGGACCGGGCTCGCCCTTCAGGAGATGAGCCTCGGGATTGCCGGAATGCTCCTGGTCGCCTACGCCCTCGGTCTCCTCTTCTCCCTCCGCACCCATCGGGACATCTTCAATCCCGTGACCGAGGTCGTGGAGCGGCCCCGGTGGGCGCCGCGCTTTGCCATCGCGGTGCTCGTCGTCTCGACGGGACTCGTGGCGATCGAGAGCGAGCTCTTGGTCGGGTCCCTCGAGGCGGCTCGGAAGTCCCTTGGGCTGACCGACCTGTTCGTCGGGGTCATCATCGTCGCGATCGTAGGGAACGCGGCCGAGCACGGGAGCGCGGTCCTGATGGCTTGGCGGAACAAGATGGACCTCAGCGTCGCGGTCGCGACCACATCGACGACGCAGGTCGCGTTGTTCGTCGCTCCGATCCTCGTGTTCGTCTCCCTGCTTACCCCGCGGCTGATGACGTTGGACTTCGAAATCTTCGAACTGGCGTCCCTCGCGCTCTCGACCGCCATCGTCGCCGCGGTCGTCTCGGATGGTCGGAGCAATTGGTACGAGGGAGCGCTCCTCGTCATCGTGTACGCGGTGGTGGCCGTCGCCTTCTTGTTCCACCCGCCGTGAGGGCGGGCATCCGGTCGGCGCGGGTCCTCGCCCTCTACGTCCGAAGCTTTCGACCCAACCGGCGTTCCACGTCCCTCACCTTTCCGTCGAGTTGCCCGGTCGCGCCCTTTCGATCGTCGATCTTCACGATGGTCGAGACCCGCTCGCAATCCTCTGCCACCGCCTTATGGCATTTCGTGATGAGCGTCATGATGTCGTCGAACGAACCTTCGACCACGGTGCCCATCGCGTTCAGGCGGTACGGCATGCCGCTTCGGTCGACGATATCGAGGCACCGCGAGACATAGCTCCCGACGCTGACCCCTTTTCCGACCGGTGTGATGCTGAACTCCGCGATCGTCATTCGGATTCCCGCCGCCGCATGTCGCGTCCGCCATTTGCAAGTTGCGCGCCGATGGCCTGCGCGGGGCGGCACGAGGTCCGATCCAATTCACGTTCCGAGCCGGGCCAGGGTGAACTCGGCCGTCGCCTGGCATTTCGGGCAGAACTCGCGGCCCTTTCGATCCGTGTCGTCCAATCGTTCCGAGAAATGCATGACGCAGTCCGGGTTCGCGTCGTCGTGGTACAGGCCGAGCGTGTGCCCGAGCTCGTGAATGGCGGTCTTCACCGACCGTTCGAGGAGTTTCTCCGGTCCGTCGTCCCCGAAACGGGCGATCGAGATGACGGCGAATCGATCCCGGATCGTCGCATGCCCGAAAACGAAGTTCAATCCCCGTTCGAAGAGGTCGGCGTCGGTCACAGCAAGGACCCGGTCGCCCTTCTCGCCGGCCGAGGCCCTTTCGAAATCGGAGGCGAGATACTGAATCCGCCCGTCTCGCTTCCGATGGGCGATGGACTCGGGAATCGGAACTCGGGCGCTCAAGGCAACGGGACCCATTCGGTTCAATTCCTCAGAGAGGGTTTCCAGGACTCTTGGATCGAAGCTCCCGAACGGCTTGATCGTGAGATTCAACCTTTCACGACTCCGAGGGGCACCATCCGCGCGACGATTTTCGTGAGGCCCGCGCCCTCCGCGACTCGGACGACGTCCTCCACGTTCTTGTACGCGCCGGGGGCCTCTTCGACGATCCCGGCACGGGAGGCGGCATGCAGGTATATCCCGCGCTCCTCGAGCGACCTCACCACGTCCCTGGCCTCGAAGATGCGTGTCGCGGCCTTCCGGGACATTTGGCGGCCTGCGCCATGGCAGCTCGATCCGAAGGACCGCTCCATCGCGGTCGGCAACCCGACGAGGACGAACGAATACGTGCCCATGTCTCCGGGGATGAGGACCGGCTGGCCGACGGACCGGTACTTGGCCGGCGTCTCTGGATGACCGGCGGGGAAGGCCCGAGTGGCGCCCTTCCGGTGGACGACGACCTTCCGGCGTTGCCCGTCCACCTGATGTTCCTCCACCTTCCCGATGTTGTGACAGACATCGTAGACAATTCCCATCCCCAGGTCCTCGGCCGACCGATGGAGGACGTCCGCGAACGCGTTGCGGACGCCGAACGTGATGAGCTGGCGGTTGTTCCATGCGAAGTTGGCTCCGCAGCACATCGCCTTCCAGTAGTCCTGACCTTCCTTGGACCCGATAGGAGCACACGCGAGCTGGAGATCCGGCAGCTCGATTTTCTCCCGCTTCACGACGCGCTCGCAGGCCTCGATGTAGTCGGTCGCGATCTGATGGCCAAAGCCGCGGGATCCCGTGTGGACCATGATGCAGATCTGTCCGACCTGGCCGATCCCCAGGGCCTTGGCCGCCCGGTCGTCGTACACCCGATCGACCCTCTGGATCTCCAGGAAGTGGTTCCCGGCCCCCAGGCTGCCGACCTGGTCCTTCCCTCGGGTGACGGCCCGCTCTCCCACGCGGCCGAAATCGGCGTCGGCGAGATGGCCCTCCGCCTCGATGTGGTCGGGGTCGTCCGGCCAGGCATAGCCCTTCGCGACGGCCCACTCGACCCCGTCCGTGGCGAGCCGCGCAAGGTCCTGCCGGGACACCTTGACGAGGCCCCCCTCCCCCACGCCGGACGGCACGTTCTTGAAGCAAGCGTCCGTGAGCGCGCGGATGTGCGGGCGCACGTCCGCCTCGAGCAGGTCGGTCCGGATCAGGCGGACCCCGCAATTGATGTCGTACCCGATGCCGCCCGGCGAGATGACGCCCGTATCATAATCGAAGGCGGCGACTCCACCAATCGGGAAGCCATACCCCCAATGGATGTCGGGCATCGCCATCGACATCCCGACGATGCCCGGCATCGTGGCCACATTTGCGACCTGCTCCGGGGCTCGGTCCTGCCGGAGCTGCGGGATCATGGGTTCGTCGATGAAAATGAGACCGCTCGTCCGCATCTGCGGCTTATAGGACCTTGGGATCGCGAATCGAAACGGGTCCAGCTTTTCGAGGGGACCGCTCCAGCCTTCCGCCATAGCCCCAGGGAGGACAACCTATCGGCCGGGTGCTCATAAACGTTCTTGCGGTTCCTGAGAGAGAGTCGCAAAGTATTTGCTCCGCCATGCGATTGCTTGCCACGGGTTGGGACGAGCTCCGGATCCGCTCTTTCCGCGCCGCCTTCGGGTGGGCATATGCGGCCGGGATTCGCGGGGCCGCGGACACCCTGATGGAGGGGGAGGGATCGGGGTACACCGCGGACCGCGGGCGACCAGGGCTCGTCGCTCCCTTTTCCCGAACTCCGTGGCCGTCGTTGTCATGGTTGAGCGCCTTCGAATTCAACCGTGGGCCTCGGCGATCACCGCGATTCCTTCCCGGATGAAACGGGCCCCGAGCAGCGCGGTCTGCCCGAAATCCCATGCCGGGCTGACTTCGTTCAGGTCCATCCCGACCAGATGGGGCGCCAAGATGCCGATGAGCTTCTTGACTTGGAGGGGAGTGAGCCCGAACGGTTCCGGGTTCCCGACCGCGGGCGCGAAGGCCGGGTCGACGCCGTCGATGTCGATCGTGAGATAGATCCGATCCCGGTTGACCGCCTTGAGGGCCCGGTCGACGCCGGCAGCGATCCCCCGGTCATGGACGTCGTACACACTCACATAGGTGAGGCCGAGCCGCTCCAGGTCCTCGCGTTCTTCGCGGCTGTAGGACCGCACGCCGATGTACACGACATGCTCGACGCCGACGTGGTCCGCGATTCGACGCGCGCTGCACGCATGGGACCACGGATCGTTCAGGTAGGAATCTCGGAAGTCCAGGTGGGCATCGATCCCGATCACGCCGATATCTTTGGGGAAGGCCCGGACGACCGCGGGCGCGAGGCTGTGCTCGCCACCGATCACGATCGGAATCTTTCCCGCTCCCACGATGTCGGAGGCCATCTTCGTGACCCCGCCGACCATCTCGGCCGAAGGGCCATATGCGGCCGTGTCGCCGAGGTCCGCCACGGGGACGTCGGCGAGGTCTCGTTGGTGGTCCATCATGAAGGTCTCGTAGTTGTACGAGGCCTCCCGGATCGCCCGCGGGGCAAAGCGCGAGCCGCCGCGGAAGGAACACGTGCGGTCGTAGGGGACGCCGAAAAGGACGATGCGAGCCGCGTCGTACGTCGCGACGGCGTCCGCGAAATGAGCCGCGGCCATCCGAGGACGGAAACCGCATGGGCTTATTTGAGGACGACTCCGTTCACTGCGAGGAAAGTTTCCGCCGGCCGAGGGCCTCGATGTAGAGCACTTCTTGTCCCGGCGCCAATTTCCCTTGATATTCTTCGGTCACCGGGAGTTCGAACGTCTCGTACGTCGCGAGGTCCATGAGTTGCGCGACGTTGCCGTGCATGGACAGGACCTGGGCCTTCCGCTTGTCGATCATCGGGACCCGGACCTTGTGGGTCACCGGGTGGACGATCGAACGCTTCTGTCCGTCGAACAGCCCGACGACCTCGAGTCGGGCCTTCGCTTCGCCGTGTTTCCCCGGCTTCGACATCTGAATGCTGATGATCCGGCACGGTTCGTCGTCGACGACGACGTATCGGTTGACTTTCAGCTCCCGAATCTCGGCCTGCTCCCACGACATCGGATTTCTCCCGCGGCGATGCGACCTGCTCCTTAAAACGTTTCCTTACCGTGGTCGACGCGGCCGAGTTCCGTGCCTTTTTTTCGGTGCAGGCCGCGACGTTCGCGCCGGTCGCTCCGCCTTGCGACGACGGATCTCTGCGACCGCGGCCTCGAGGCGTTGCAGGAGCTCCGGCGCGATCCGCCGTTTCGTATGCGCGTCGGCGCGAGCGGCCATGGCGATATTGCCCGCGAGGACGCGGGCGATGGCTCCTCGCTGCCATCGCGGCGCCTGATGGACCAGAGGATGTTGGAATATCACGCCATGCTTCGGAGGGCGCGCTCCGGTCCGGAGGTGTCGGAACAGGGCGCGCTCGGCCCCGAGAAGCTGGACCGTCCCGGCCGGCATCCGGGCGAGATCTTCGACGCCACCCGCGAGGGAGACGAGGCGTGCCGCGACGAGGGGCCCCGCGAGATCCGACACGTTCGGGGCGAGTTCCCGAATCGCCCGGTCCACGTACGACTCGATCCCCTTCCTCTGGCCCGCGACGTGTTTCGCCAACTCGGCGAAAGCCCGGAGCTCTCCTTCCTCGCGGTCCTCGAGGTCCGCGCCGACGCTCTCGCGCGGCGCGATCGGCATGTTCTCCCGCCGTCCGTGGGCGGCGATGAGATTCACGTAGGTCGCCGTGTCGACCATCGGGGCTAGCTCCGGGAAATGGAGTCCGTACCATTCCCGCAGTCGTTCCACGAGCGCGTTCTCCTGCTCCTGAATCTCGTCGAGCGCGCCAACGGCCTGGCGTAAATGGTCCCCGGGTCCGACCGCCCTTCGCACCCGGACCTTCGCGAGATGGACCATGGTCGCGTGCAAGAGGTCTCGACTGTAGCCGAAGGCCGCCGGATCGAGAAACGGCGCCGGCTCTTTCGTGAGATTTCCTCCCGCCCGTTCGAGCCGCGGCTCGAGGACGAACAGGTCCTCGGCGAGGGACATCAGCTCCCGTTCTTCGGGGAGGACCTTCCAATCTTCGACGAGGGCGAGACGCTCGGCGAGGGCGGCCGGGTCCTTCGGAAATAGACGCTGGTGGACCACCTTGTCCCCGTCCACGAGAAAGGAGCCGAACCAGGTGGAGAGGAGCAGCACAACGGTGCGAAGGGGATGGGTCCGTAAAAGCGTATGCGCTCAGCGCGCCTTTTTCGGGACCTTCTTCTTCGGGGCGGCCGGCTTGCGGAGCGATCGCAACTCCGTGGGTTTTCGGATTCCCAATTCGGTGATGAAGCCGGTGATGTACTTCGCCGGCGTCACGTCGAACGCAGGATTCCTCGCGGGGCTCTCCTTCGGCGCGATCGGCTGTCCATCCAGGTGGAGGACTTCCTGCGGGGACCGTTCCTCGATGGGGATCTTGGCCCCCGAGGGAAGGGTGAAGTCGATCGTGCTCGTCGGAGCGGCGACGTAAAACGGGACGCCGTTTTCCCGCGCGACGACGGCCTTGCCATAGGTCCCGATCTTGTTGGCCGTGTCCCCGTTCGCCGCGATGCGATCCGCACCGACCAGGACGAGGTCCACGTCGCCTCGGCCCAGGAAGTGGCCCGCGGCTCCGTCCGTGATGATCGCATGCTCGATGCCCTCTTGCACGAGTTCCCAGGCGGTGAGCCGGGCCCCTTGCAAGCGGGGCCGCGTCTCATCGACGTAGACGAAGAAGCGCCGGCCTTGCTCTTTTGCCGCCCGCATGGGAGCCATGACGGTCCCATAGTCGACCGCGGCGAGGGCCCCGGCGTTGCAGTGGGTCAGGATTCGCGTGCCGTTCTTGATGAGCTTCGATCCGTGCTCGCCGATCTTCCGGCACCGTTCGATGTCCTCCTCTGCGTACCGTTCGGCGGCCACGACGAGGTCCTGCCCGCTCTCCGCCGCCTTCGTCATGTATTCGATGGCGAAAAACAGGTCGTGGCCCGTCGGCCGGGTCTTCCGGAACCGTTCTCCTACCGCCTTCAGGTCCGCGCCCTGCAAGCCGGCCTGGGCGATTCCGTAGGCCGCCGTCGCCCCGATGGCCGGAGCGCCCCGGACCACCATGTCCTCGATCGCGACGGCCACGTCCTCGGCATTCTTCGCCTCGTAGATTCGGAGGTCGAAAGGGAGGTACCGCTGATCGATCAGCTTCACAAGTCCATCTTCGAGCCAAACGGTCCTGAGCTCTCGCACCGTGCTATCGTAGGTGACGCGCACGCGGCTCCTCCTACGGACGCCGAAGGGAGGACATGAGGCTCGAGAGGCCTGGTCGGCCCAGCTCTCGTTTCATTTCTCGCGTGAGGGAGTCGTAATAGACGAGTTGCTGCTCGACCTTGACAAGCTCCGACTCCAAGCGCTGCCGTTCGTCGTCGACTTGCCCGAGGGCCTCGAGGAGTCGTCTCTCCCGCTGGCGCCATCGCTCGATCTCCTTTTCCGTTCCGCGGAGGTGTTCGGGCATGGGCCTACCGACCCGGCGAAATCGGGGGGATGGCGCTCCCGGCTTGGGCGCCCACGCGCAATTCCTGGAGGACCCGGCCGTATTCGAGGATCTTATGGCGCACGCCGTCGAGTTCTTTTTTCAAGACCGTTCGACGCCGATCGAGTTGCCGGATCCGTTCACGAATCCGCTTCCGGCGTTCCCGCCATTTCTTCAGTTCTTCTAGGGCGAGCAGGACGCTGGAGGGATCCATTGGGGGCGTTTCACTCCAGATGGTCCAGACTATTTAATCGTGCTGCCTGGGCAGTCATTCCTCTTTAATCTGGGCGCCGGGGATGACGTACTTGAACAGGTCGAAGAGGTTCATCGCCTGGCTCACGAAGTCTTTCGCGATGCCCTCTCCCGCATCGAGTCCGAAGACGAGTTGCAGGTCGTCCACCTTCCAGACGCTGACGATGTTCGCGACCGTCTTCTGCGTCCCAGCCTCGGTCACCCGCAGCTTGCCGATGAGGTTCTCGCCCTCGCGGCTCGTGGACAAGGAGACCAAGTACCCACGGCCCTGCAGCTGCTTCTTCGCGATCGTCGTCATCTCGGCCTTCTCGTCCTTTGCCATTCGCCGCCTCCCGCGGTGCTATCCCGACCTTCGCTAATAAAGGCTCGGAGATGAAGGCGACCCATCTCGATGGAGATTTATACCGTGGGGCGCCTTGCGCGGATTGCGGGCTCGTGGTCTAGCGGTTATGACATCGCTCTCACACAGCGAAGGTCACCGGTTCGAATCCGGTCGAGCCCATCGTCCACCCCCGAGTCCTCTCGCGGCCTCCGGGCCCGGCGTCACGAGTGAGCGACCGTCGCGGTGAGGGCGGCGACGAGGACCGCGACAAGGGCAAGGCCCGCCAGCGGGATCAACGCGAGCCACCGCGGTTCGTAACGCAGATGCATGTAGTAGGCGACCACGAGGCTCCCTTTGATCGTCGCGAGGACGACGAGGATGAGGATCGTCTCCAGGTGCGGCAGGCCCAGGCCGTTCGTGTTCAATTCAAGGAACGTGACCGCCGCGAGCACGAGGAACACGACCACGTAGGGACGCTTCTTCAACTCCTCCGTCACGCCCGGCGCCTGCATTGCGGTCGCGGTTTCGCCCATGGGGTCGCCTCAAATCAGGTAGACAATCGTGAACAGGAAGATCCACACCACATCGACGAAGTGCCAGTACAGTCCCACGAGCTCCACGGCTTCGTGGTTTTCTTTCGTGAATCCCCCTTTGAACGCCTTCCTCGTGATGTACGCGAGGCCGAGGACGCCGGCGGTCACGTGAGAACCATGGACACCTGTCTGCGCGTAGAACGTCGCGCCGTACAGCGGGTTGACGCCCAACGGGGCGTGCGTGAATGTGAGGCCTTCGGCGAAGTACAGATGCTGGTACTCGAAGGCCTGGATGCTCAGGAACGCAATGCCGAGCAGGAGGGTGGCGAGCGAGAACAGCCGAAGCTTCGCCTGATCGCCCCGTTCGACGGCGGCGAGCGCTTCGACCATCGTGAGACTGCTGCAGATCAGGATGAAGGTGTTCACTCCGGTCAGCGGCACGTTCAGGATTTCGCCGGGGGTCGCCCAGAGGCCCTGGAACGACGGCAATCCCGGGGTCCCGGTCCGCAAACGCAGAGTCCACGAGGAGCCGATGATCGCGGAGAAGAACATGATTTCCGTGACCAGGAACAACCAGATGCCGAGCTTCCGGGCGCTGACCCGCGGGAATTTTGATTCCACCGCGGCGACGAGGCCATAGAAGGCGCTCGAAGGCCGCTGTAGGTCCTGGTGGACCCACCCGCCTGTCCCGCTCGCAAAGATCGCGACTCCCACTAAGAGGATCGGGATGCTCGCCAAGACGATGCCTACATAGCCGACGCCCATTCCGACGGCGATGATGACGGGCCATGGACTGCCGTGGTGTTCCTCCTCGCCTTCCCCGGCGACATCGGAATGCGCCATCCGCCCTCGTCCGGCGCGGTGGATAGGCCAAGGCGCTATAACATCTTCGTCTTGTTATGCGGCGAAGGGTCAGTTCGGACGGAAGACCCATGCATCATGGGCCAGAGTCAGGAACAAGTCGCGGGACTTCGACCACTCGATGAGCCAATTGGGCACGGCAATCCGCGGCCCTTCGGGGCGAAGTCGCATGAGACGTGGTTTCTTCGCGAGGGAGATAAAGGCATCGACATTGGTGCTGATTTTTATTCTTAGAAGACAGAACGCGTTCGTCTGAGAACGGATCCGGGGGACGGGTCCCTTGGGGCGGGCGATACCGTCGCATCGATGAAAAGTGAACCTTGGTTGGTAGGGACCGACGAAACCCCTTATAGTGGAGGCCCGAATGTGGAGCCATCTCGGATTCCGATGCGAACCCTCCGACGAATGAAGACGAAACTTGTGCTCGTGGGCGAGAGCGGGGTCGGCAAGACATCCCTGATCCGGCGTTTCATCTTGAACGAATACGAGGACGCCTACGTCCCGACGGTCGGGACCAAGGTGAGCAGGATCGAGCTGAACGTTCCGCACGGCGCGGACATGGATGTGCAGATGGACATGGCCATCTTCGACATCACCGGGCAGAAAGGATTTCGCGATCTCGTCCGGGAAACGTATTACTACGGGGCGCAAGGGCTCCTCGCGGTGTGCGACTTCACACGGAAGGACAGCCTGTCCGCCCTGAACGATTGGATTCCGACCGCCCTCGAGATCACCGGGGACGTACCAGCCTATCTCGTCGCCAACAAGAGAGACTTGGAAAGCCAACGGGTCATCGGCGATGAGGAGATCCGCGGGGTTGCCGAATCCTTCGCGGCTCCCTTGATCTTGACGTCGGCGCGGACCGGCGAATCCGTCGAGGACGCCTTCAATCTCCTGGCGATCGAAATGGTCGACCGAGCGTACCGGCAGGAGGACGCCCGAGCCGCGGACCGCGGCATGCGGCACCGATTGCTGTTGCTGTTAGAGAAGCGCGGCTCGGTTGGCCTCAAGCGGCACCAGTTGTACGAGATTCTTCGCGGCGTGAAGCACGAGGACCTCCAGAGGGAGCTCGAGGGCCTCGAAGGGCAAGGCCTGGCGACGATCCTGTGGTACGGGGCTTCGGACTTCACGGTGACGATCTCGCCTCGCGGCAAGATCGCCGTGAAGCAGGCAACGGCCTGGGACGAGGAGTGACGCGCCTCGTTCCGGAGGGAAGCACACGAAGAAGAGCCAGCTCGAGCGGGTCCTTCAGTCGCTGGAACCCGTCCCGAGCCCGAAACCATCAGTAGAGCAGTACCCGACTCCCGCGGCGATCGCGGCGGAAGTCCTTCATCTCGCGGTAGGCCGCGGCGACATCGCAGGTCGCTCCGTCTTAGACTTGGGCTGCGGGAACGGCGTTTTTGCGATCGGCGCGAAACTGGCGGGCGCGTCCAGGGTCGTCGGCGTCGACTCGGATCCGGGGTCCATCGAAGTCTCTCGTCGGAATGCCACGCGGAGCGAGGTCGAGATCGAATGGGTCCTCTCGGACGTGAGCCGCTATCACGATTCGTTCGATACCGTGTTGATGAACCCACCGTTCGGAGCCCAGACGCACCACGCGGATCGTCCGTTCCTCGACGTGTCGATGGCCGTGGGACACGTCATCTACACGTTCCTCAACCCCAACTCCGAGGACTTCGTCCGTCGGCGATTCGAGAGTTCCGGTGCACGGATTACGGAACGACTCGAGTATCGCTTCCCGATCCCGCACCTCTTTCCGTTCCATCGCGACGAGGTGCGGGCGCAGCCCGTCCTCCTGTATCGAGTCGAGGTGGCGAAGGGATAAATACCGAGGTCTGTTCTTCTCGCGAACGCAAGCGTTGGAGCCCCGCCAATGGAAGCCAAGATCGTCCTGCCCGGAGACGAGATCGCGGTCGCCGAGGAATTTGAGCCCGGAGAGGGGACGTACGAACGGGACGGGCTCGTCTTCGCGGCGACGCCCGGAGTCCTCATCCTCGACTCCCAGAACCGAGTCGCGCGCGTCCGAGCGTTCAATCCACCGGCCGAGCTGAAGGTCGGGGACATCGTCTATGGCGTGGTCGACGACATCCGCGGCATGATGGCGACGGCGACGATCCAGGCGATTCACGGTCGGTCCCGCCAGATCAGCGGCGAAGCGGAAGGGACGATCCATATCTCGAACGTCTCCGAGGACTACACGGAAGATATCCACGACAAGTTCCACCTGGGGGATATCGTCCGAGCCAAAGTGATTCAGGTCAAACCATCGGTCCAGCTCACGACCGCCGAGCCGAACCTCGGAGTCGTCAAGGCGATTTGCTCCATCTGCCGCGAACCGCTCGAACTCCGGGGCCAAGACTTGTACTGCCCCCGGGACGAGCGGATGGAGCGACGAAAGATCGCGGCTGACTACGACGAGCTCCGGCTTACGGTGCCCGCGAGCGAACTCGGCGGCGGCAAGATCCCCGAGAAGCATCGCGGGGGCCGCGACGAAGGGGAAGGGCGCGGAGGTCGCGATCGGGGAGGTCGCGGCGGAGGCCGGGACCGCTTCCGAGATCGCGGACAAGGCGGTCGCGGTCGCGATGACCGGGGTTCGCGGGGTCCGGGTGGACGGGATCGCGATCGGGGCCGACGTCGGTGACGAATCGGAAAAATTCTGAAAATTGAGTTCCGAGAATTGACATCAAGAATCGAAGGCAAAGGGATAAGAACCTTCCCCGTAATAGCAGCGCGAAGAGGTTCTCGATGCCTCCGTCCAACGAGGAATTGATGCGAGAGCTCACGCGGCTCCGGACGGAAATTCAGCAACTTCGCGAGGTCGTGAGCGCCTTGTTCAATGCAGTCTTCGAGGAAGGAGAAGAGGACTGGGACTCGGTCCCCGAGAAGGACGAATTCAACCTCTACAACTGATTCTCGGCCGGCCCGTCAACCTTCGTGGTTTATAGTTGCGACCGCTTTCCCTCGGCCCGTGGCCGATCTCAACGACCTCGTGAAAGCCCAAGAGGAATGGCGGCTCCACCGCGCGATCAATCTTCAGGCGTCCGAGAATGTGATGAGTGCGGAAGCTCGGTCCCTCCTCGGCTCCGACTTCGCCCACCGCTACACTCTGCCCGAGGAGCTGGCTCCCGGTTTGGCCGGTCTGCAGAACGCATACCGGGGCACCAAACACACCGACGCGATGGAGGCCCTGGGGGAAGGGCATGCCCGCGAGCTCTTCCGCGCCACGTATGTGTCTCTCAAGCCGCTGTCCGGCCACTTGGCCGGGTTCATGCTGCTCCAGGCTTGTTGCAAGCGCGGCGACCGCATCCTCGTGATCTCCGCGGCCCATGGCGGGTACGACGGCTACATGCCGGGGTTTCTGCCGGAATATCTCGGGTTGACGGTGGACTTCCTCCCGTTCGACGAGAATTCCTGGAACGTGAACGCCAAAGCCGCGGCAGATGCGATACTGGAAGCGAAGCCCCGACTCGTCCTCGTCGGTGCGAGCCTCATCCTGTTCCCGTACAACCTGCGGTGGCTCCGGGGAGCTTGCGACGATGTGGGGACGATTCTCGGATACGATGCTTCCCATGTCCTCGGCTTGATCGCAGGCGGCGAATTTCAGCGGCCGCTGCTCGAAGGGGTCGATGTGTTGAGCGCGAGCACCCACAAGTCGTTCCCGGGCCCGCAGGGCGGCCTCTTCCTGTCGAACCGCAAGGATCTGTACGACCGCGCCATGCAAACCTTCCTGTGGCGAATCCAAGACAACGCGCACTGGAACCGGATCGCCGCCACGACCCAAGCGCTCCTTGAGATGAAAGCCTTCGGGCCGGCGTATGCAAGACAAATCGTCGTCAATTCGAAAGCGCTCGGCAGCCAACTGACGAAGTGGGGATTCCCGGTGAGGTTCGGTGCCTTGGGTTTTTCTGAGTGTCATCAAATTCATGTGGATCTCCCGGTCCTGAAGGAGTCCTTTGGTTTGACATCCGCTCAGTTCGCGGATCGACTCGAGGCGAACGACTTGATCGTCGACGCGGTCGGCCGCATCGGGACCAGCGAAATCACCAGGATGGGAGCCACGGAAGAGGACATGCAGATCATGGCGGGACTGATCGTACGGGCGGCTCAAGGGGAAGACGTGCGACGTGAAGTCGCAGACATTCGGTCACAACTCCGGCTCTCCTTTGTCTTCCCCTCGTAGCCCATCTCCTCGGTCATCGTCTCTTCGGTTTTCGCCGCGACGGCTCACGAGATCCTCGTCGCGACCGGCGAAGCGTGGCGATCAACTCGACGAGGTCAATCCTCGTCGGCAAAGGCCATAAGCCCTCCCTCCCTTAGGCCGCCGTGGCTGGGCCGGATCGCTATCGCCGTCAGATCGTCCTTCCCGAGATCGGCGCCCGGGGTCAGCGGGCGCTCTCCGAAGCGGATGTCGTCATCATCGGCCTGGGAGCCCTCGGCTGCGTTTCCGCCGATCTCTTGGTACGGGCAGGCGTCGGCCACGTTCGTCTCGTCGATCGAGACGTGGTCGAGCTCGTGAACCTGCAGCGTCAGACCCTCTACTCGGAATCCGATGTCGAGAAGCCGAAGGCGGAGGCCGCGGCGGAACGCCTCCGCCGGGTGAACTCGACCGTACGCATCGATGCGGTTCCCCGAGACGTCCATTCCGGCACGGTATCCGATATTCTGGCGGGCGCCCGTCTCGTCGTCGACGGGACGGACAACTTCGAGACCCGATTCCTCTTGAACGAGGCCACCTTGGATCGGGGCATCCCGTTCATCTACGGCGGCGCGATCGCCACATACGGCATGGTGTTCGCGATCCACAGCCCCGATACGGCCTGCTTCCGTTGCTTCAACCCGAAGGCTCTCCCGCCGGGAAGTTTGCCGACCTGCGAGACGGCGGGCATCTTCAATCCCGTGTCGGCCCAAGTCGGGGCGCTCCAAGCGGCCGAGGCTCTCCGCCTTCTCCTCGGAGAGGCGCCATCCGGCGATCTCCTCGTGGTCGACGGTTGGCGGCCGGACATCCAGAGGATTCACGTGGCTCGCCGAACGAATTGCCCCGCCTGTGTCGACGGAGCCCGGGAGTACGTCGGAGCGCGGCGAACTCAGGTCCTCGCGTCCTTGTGCGGGAGCGACACGATCTCCCTCGACCCGAATCATGAGGAACTCATCGACCTCGACGGCCTGAGGCATCGGTTGGAGGGACTCGGCACCGCTCATCGGGCGGGCGGCGTCCTCGTCGCCGACGTCGAGGGTCGCCGGCTCACGGTCTTCCCGGACGGCCGGGCCCTCATCCGCGGTGTGAGAGATGAGAGCGAGGCCCGCGCCGTGTACGCGAAATACATCGGGATGTGACATGCCGACCAAAGGGATCCTACTCCTGAGCGGAGGGTTCGATAGTCCGGTCGCGGGGCACTTGATGTCCCGTCAAGGCCTCGACCTCATTGCCGCCCACTTCTCGCTAGAACCGATCACGGACGATTCGGCGGCCGTCAAGGCCCGGACCCTGTGCCGGATTCTGGGCATCCCATCGTTGTACGTCGTGCGGGTCGGGGAGGCCTTCGCCGAGGTCGCGCAGTTGGCGAACCGTCGATTCTACTTCGTCCTCACGAAACGGCTGATGGTCCGTCTCGCGGACGCCATTGGCGACCGAGAGAGCGCGGACGTCCTTGTCACAGGCGAGAACCTGGGGCAGGTCTCGAGCCAGACGCTCGCGAGCCTCCGAGCAATCGACGCGGCCGCTCGGCGGCCCGTCCTGCGTCCCCTGATCGGTTTCGACAAGCAGGAGGTCGTGGACCGCGCCCGCGAGATCGGGACGTACGAGGTGTCGAGGGGCCCGGAGATCTGCGATCTCCTCGGACCGCCCCGTCCCTCAACTCACGCCCGGATGGAGCAGATCCTCGCGGAGGAAGCTAAACTGGAATTCCCAAGGCTCGTCGGGGACTGCCTCGCCGGCGTCGAACCGGAAAGGTTCTTGGGGGACCACCCGCTCGTCATGAGCCCGCGAGGTTGAGGACGGCGCATGACCTACTACCTACTCAAGCCGTGCCGTACGGCCACGGCGTTCATCTCGACCTTGAAGAAATCGGGGCGAGTTGATCTGGCCCGCGCGGCCGAACGACTGCGCGTGCGCGGCTGGGTCGTCAGCGACGTGAAGGTCATGCTCATCGTGGAAGGCGAGCCCGAGCTCACGATCTACGAAAGCGGAAAGATCCTCGTGAAGACCGATGACGAGCACGTCGCTCGGGCCGCGATCGATCGCGTCTATGACGCCATCGGACTGTCCGCCCCGCTGGCCGCGGCGTGATCCCAGACGCCCTGTGACGATCCGGTGTCGAGGCCTGGATTCGATGCGAGCTCAGCGG
>Ga0209701_10000853_pt1 | contig 18885 bp, 20 predicted proteins | sample CZO8metaG_4_FD_188356 | JGI IMG/M metagenome (GOLD analysis project Ga0209701, IMG submission 188356) | Vadose zone soil microbial communities from the Eel River Critical Zone Observatory, Northern California, USA - CZOApr15con2H3.8 metaG... | ecosystem: Environmental > Terrestrial > Soil >... | reverse complement strand
AACCGAACGGCAGGAGAATTGTCTCGCACTGCCATATGGGAAAACACCAAAAGGTGAGGCGCGAGTCATGCACTGGATGTTCGACAATGTCGGACGTTTGATTGCCTGGTTGCAGAAGCCGGCCAGCCACTGTGAGCCGTTCGCTGTTAACGAGTCGACGGCCTTGCGCGACACCCTTCGACCCGGTGATGTCCTGCTGGTCGAGGGCAAAGGTCGTATTTCCGGCAGCATCAAATATCTCACTCAATCGACCTGGTCGCATTCGGCGTTGTACGTCGGGCCGATGGCAGGCGCTGCGACCGACGGCGAGCCTCACGTCCTGATCGAAGCCAATATCGAGGAAGGTGTCGTGTCGGCGCCACTGTCGAAGTATCTGCATTGTCAAACCCGCATTTGCCGGCCGGTGGGCCTGAGCGAAGCGGACTGCGAGAGGGTTTGCCGTTACGCCTCCGAACGCATTGGTCTCGGCTACGATTTCAAGAACGTCATCGACCTGATGCGCTATCTGTTCCCATGGCCCATGACGCAGCGTTGGCGCCACCGATCGATCGTGCTCGGGTCCGGCGATGCCAGCCGTATCATCTGCTCTTCGCTAATTGCGCAAGCATTCGACGCCGTGCGTTACCCGATCTTGCCCAAGATAACGCATGTCGACAGCCAGACGGGCCGCCGCGAAGTCGCCGAGATCCGTCACCCGTCACTTTATGCGCCGCGCGACTTCGATATTTCACCTTACTTCACGGTGGTGAAGCCCAAGCTCGCGCGCGGCTTCAACTATAAAGACATGCAGTGGGCAGATATTGCCCAGGTTCACACCGCACAGGTTACCCTCGCTTCAGAGATAGAAGGCGCGATCGAGGAGGTAGCCTAAGCCAGGATTTCCCGGATGAGGCTGCCTGCTTGTCTCGTTCGCAGCGATGCGCGCCCCCGCGTTCGGGTGAACGCATCCCGAGCGTCACGATTACGAGCCTCGGGAATCGCCTACGAATACCTCAATTGGGAGAGGGTGATTGATCACATAGGTGCCGTAGTTCCGGTCGTGCTTGTCAGGTTGGATCACGCCGGCCGCGTCCTTGGCGCGGGCCAGCAGCGTGTACTGCCCTGGCTCTTTCGGCGTCAGCCAATCGAGTTTCCAACGTCGCCACGCATGCCGTCGCACAGGATCTACGAATTCTGCCTCGGTCCAGGTTCGACCACCATCGGTGCTCACCGCAATCTCCGTCACGTCGGTTTCACCAGCCCATGCAGCGCCGGAAATCGTGTAGATCCGGTTTGGCGCGAGTGTTTCATAAACACGTGGTCGCGCGATTTCGGACTTGAGCTGCATTTCTCCCAACGCGCGCCGAACGGGCTTTCCTTCCATCTCGGCCCAGTAAGCATAATCCGATGTCTGCCAATAACCGTGAAACGGTTCGCGTACGGCCTGGATACCCGTCAGCCACTTGACGGACGCCATTCCATAATGTCCGGGGACAATTGCGCGGACTGGAAATCCGTGATCCCGCGGAAGCTCGCGCCCGTTCATCTGGTAAGCGATCAGGACTTCCGACCGAAGTGCCTTGGTCCGCGGCAGGCTCCAGGTATATGATATCGGTACGGGAGGCACGGGCTCTTCTTTCGGTGTCCCACGATCCGCTCCTTCGAGCACGATCTCGCAAGCATCTTCAGCCAGGCCGGCCCGCTCCAGCAACACGCGCAGGGGCACCCCGGTCCATTCCGCGTTGCTGACCGCTCCGAGTTCCCACTGTGCCCCTTGCACCTGGGGGACGAGAAAGACCCGACTATTGCCGGCGCATTCCAAAGTCGCGACCCGGGTCTCGGATGGCATGTTGCGCAACTCGTCGTAACTCAACGCAAAAGGACTCCTGACAGCGCCACCGATGCGCAGTTTATAGGAAGCGTGGTCCAGGGCGGGTGTTGGAAAATGACTGCGGATGTAAAACAGCTCCGTCGGAGTAAGATAGGAGTCGATCCGGTCGAAGGGAGCTTCCAGATTCTTTGGCTCCTTCTGTCGGATGGTGAGACCCGCCGAAAAGAGCTGACTTGTGTTGTCGACGTAACGCGCTTTCGAACCTTCCATCATCCTCTCCTATTTGCCGATCGCGATGCCGGCGAATGTGGCGTGCAACGCATGCAGCGGCTGCGTCAGGAACAAGGTCAGGTAAATCGCCATGGCAATGCCAAGCAGCGCCAGGAACAAGGCCACGATCACGCCTTGCCTGGAGAGAGCGGTCCGCGAACTGATCGCGGTTCAATTCGCCAAGCAGGCGCATAAAACGCCGTGCCGAAAACAGGTTCACGATTGCGCCGATCGCGATAAGTGCGGCTCCAAACTAAACCGAGAGCTCGTGGGGCAGACCGGCGGGGAGCTGTTGCGGTAAGTTGGTCAGGTCCTCGAAGATGCCAAAACGCGCTACCACGAAGCCGAATCCCATCAACGAGATGCCGGTGCGAATCCAGGCGAGAAACGTTCGCTCTTCCGCGAGATAGCCGCGCAATTCAGCCACTGGTCTTGCCTCGAGAGGGATACCCATTTCGCCGTTACACCATTGCAGGCACGCACAAACGCGTCCGCCTACGCTTGATCCAGTCGGCGCCCGGAAACGAGCGCCACAAAAAGAAGTCGGGCCGACGGATTTTCGTCTCCGGCCCGACCTCTCGCGACGTGGATCGATCAGTAAACCGTCGTGGGTTCGCAAGGCGGAGCACCGTCCCACGGCTGGGTGGCAAATGCGCCCACGGCCGGAGCCCGAGTGCAAAGAGCGCCGTCAACGGTAGTTGCAGTGGTGTGCTGCCGCACAGCTGCGCGGTTCTCGCGAGCCATAGCAGGAGTTGCGACCATGGCCGTGGCGATCAATGCCGCCGATAGAAGTTTGAGCTTCGTCATTCGTTTTTCTCCATTGGATATGAAGAGCCAACAGCGTTTGGCCCCTCGGGCAGCTGACGTAGGATCACGGTTCACCAACACCACTAAATTACAATTTAGAAGCGGTTGCCTGTGATGCCTCATTCGATCGCTTGGCGATCAAAAAACAAGTTCAGAACTCTAAATTGGTTTTTAATTGAGAACCCGGCGTCTGGCATCCATGTTCGGGAGGCTCGCGCAGCTGCATTGGGCTGCCGGGAGTTCGTTGGGGTGACCCTTCCAAAGGTATCGGGGAAACGCAAAGGCTGGCCGTGGAAATCCACGCACGCAACGTATGACTATGTCTGGAGGTAGAGATGGTTCTGTTTTCGCGCGCCTTCATCCGCAAACGCGTGATCTCGCTGGCGACCACGGCGTCAGTCGCGGCGACATCGTTCGCGCTGGCGCAGGATCCGGCGAGGACTCATCACGTCCGTAGCGGGATCCAATATGTGGCGGACCGGCAAGAACATTCGGAAGAGCAACCGTTTCTGTCGGAGAACGCCACCGCCATGCACAAGATGATGGCCGACATGACGATCAAGCCGACCGGCGATATCGATCGTGATTTCGTCGAGATGATGGTGCCGCATCATCAAGGAGCGGTCGACATGGCGAAGGCCGAACTCAAATACGGCCGCAACGAGCAGCTTCGCCGGTTTGCTCAGCAGATCGTGGCGACGCAGCAGCGGGAGATCACGGTAATGCAGGATGCTGTGAGCGACGGAAAATCGTCGGCGGCGCAATCGCCGGAGCAGCCCCGCGCAGTTCTCCCCCAAGTGGGCCCGATTGACGGCTCGGTCGCCCGTGGTGGAATGAAGATGTCTCAATAGCCGACGGCAGTCGCAGTGCTTTCTTTCGCGGGCTGCGCGGCAAGGATAGATTATGGGCATTGTTCGATTTGCACTGCGATTCCCGCACACGTTTTATGTGGTCGCGGCCCTGATCCTGTTCCTTGGCGTCGCCGCCATCCGGTCGATGCCAACGGATATTTTTCCGGAAATACGCATTCCGGTGGTCACCGTGATTTGGCAATACACCGGTCTAACCACGCCGGAGATGAATCTGGCGACGCCCGGCACGATGCCACCGGCCAACGCGACGGGGGTAGCGGCAACGCCGGGCGCATCGCCTGCGTCGCCATCAGGCTGCTAAAGCCGAAGACCCGCTTCCTGACGCCCTCGCGTAGAGCGATACCGCAAATAAAGCTTCGGGCCGGGCCAATTCTAAAATGCTATTTAATGGTGCGGCTCCCTCCGGAAGCCTATGTCTGTTGAGCGGCCCCACCGCGCTTGCCCCCCGAGGCGGTGTTCAGATTGGCCGCAAAGAGGACGGCGTCCGCCGCGCTTTCTGCCCCCCCGACTGAGGCGGGCGGCGCTGTCCTGCTCTTTTCCATGGCGTTCGCGGGCCGTTGAGATTATGCCTTTGGTCTCGAGCAAGCATATGATCCCAAGGAATCCAGGCTCGAGCACAGGGCGCGGTGCGAATGCCTTCGCGGCGGCCGAGAATGAACCGATGACAAAAGTGCTTCTAATCGAGGATGACAGCGAAACGGCCGAGGAAATTTCGGCCGAGCTCGCCGATCGCGGTTTTGAAGTCGAGTGGTCGGCCAGCGGTATAGAAGGCCTCGACAAGGCGCGCTCATCGCGGCCCGACGCCATGATCGTCGACCGGTTGTTGCCGGGAATCGACGGCCTCACGGTGATCGAGGCCTTGCGGAAGGATCAGGTCCGCACTCCGGTGCTGGTACTGAGCGCGCTGGGGGCGGTTGACGATCGCGTGCGCGGATTGCGGATGGGGGGTGACGACTATCTCACCAAACCTTTCGCGCTGGTGGAGCTTGTCGCCAGGGTCGAGGCGCTGCTGCGCCGGCCGGCTGAATCGCGCGAGACGACGTTGCGGGTAGGACCGCTGGAGCTCGATCTGATCGAGCGCACCGCAAAACGCGGCGATCGGATGATCGATCTCTTGCCGCGCGAATTCCGTTTGCTTGAATACATGATGCAACGGAGCGATCAGCTGCTGACGCGAGCCATGCTTCTGGAGGAAGTCTGGAACTATAAATTCGTTCCAGCGACGAACCTGGTTGACGTGCATATGGGCCGGCTGCGCCACAAGGTGGACGGGCCGGGCGAATCTCCCATGATCCACAATGTCCGCGGGGCCGGCTTCATTCTCCGAACCGGACCATAACGATCCGATGGAAGCTAGCGAGGCGCCGCCACTGACGTTGAGTGGGAAGTCCGCGGGGCGAGATCCGATGGGTCAGGCTCACATCATACGTTCGAATACCTTTCGGTGGGCGCTGGCGGTGGCTGGCGTGTTCGCGGTTTTCGTCATCGTGCTGTTCGGCTTCATCTATTGGCAGGCCGATCAGTACTTGATCGCGCGATCCGACAAAATGATTGGCAGTCAATTGAACTTCATCGCCGGGTTGCCCAGCGAACGCCGGCTGGGTGCGATCAATGACCATCTGAAGCAGGATTCCCGCGGCGTTCAATATGCCGGCCTGTTCGGCGCAGACGGCCGCAAGATAGCGGGCAACCTGGAACGGTTTCCGCCCGATCTCCAGGTGAATGATTCCGTCCAGAGCATTTCGGTCGAGCGGACGCTTCCGGCCGGAAGGGAGACGCATGTGGTTCGCGCAATCGCCCGGCACATGCCGAATGGCGACGCGCTGGTCATCGGACGGGAGGTCGACGAGACACGGGAGATCTCCCATGTTGTCGCTCAGGCGCTGGCGCTTGGTCTGCTGCCTGCGCTTTGCTTATGCCTGCTGGCCGGCGCATGGCTGAGCATGCGCGCCCAAAAGCGGGTCGAGGAGGTAAATCAGCGGGTCCAGCGCATCATCGCCGGCGATTTGCGCGAGCGACTCCCGCACCGTGACGTCAACGAGCCGTTTTCGAGGCTCGCGGTCATCGTCAATGGCATGCTCGATGAAATGGAAACGATGATCCACGCGCTCGCCGGAGTCGGCAACGACATCGCCCACGATTTGCGAACGCCGCTGACGCGGGCGCGGCTGGCGTTGGAGCGGGGCCGCACCAACGCAACCACGCTGGAACAGCTCCAGACGGTTGTAGACAAGGCGATCGCAAATATTGATCAGTCGCTAGCGATCATCACGGCGCTGTTGCGTTTGGCCGAAATCGAAAATAGCCGGCGGTCGGCGGCTGTTGGCACCGTCTCGCTGCACGAAATGCTGCGGGAGGTGTGCGATATCTACGAACCGATCGCTGAAAACAAGAGTATCGACTTGCGGGTCGGGTTGCAGCAGCGATTGAGCGTGCGCGGCGATCGGGATCTCCTCTTCGAGGCAGTCGCAAACCTCGTCGACAATGCCATCAAGTTTACGCCTGAAGGCGGCCGGGTCGACATTGAACTGATACGCGGCGACAACGAAACCGCGGTACGCGTCACTGATACCGGTCCCGGCATTAACGATCAGGAGCGCGAGGCCGTACTGCGGCGTTTCTACCGCTCCGACAAGATCCGGAGTGCGCCAGGCGTGGGCCTTGGCCTCAATCTCGTGGCTGCGATCGTAAAGCTTCACGGCTTCAGGCTGGCCATTCATCCCGGGCCGGGTGGCCGGTTGGAGGTCATTTGTCCGGACCATCAATCCGGCTGAGAGAGGGCATTGGTTGCGAAGGGTTGGGTGACGCGAAGTTCGTGGCGTTCCTTGCCTTTAGAAGCGCATGCGAAGCTGCTATAGGCCGACGCGCGGAAGCTGCCATCGCAAATGCTCATTATCGGGAACAGCACTGCCATAGCATTCTGCGGCTAACCCCGAAGCCGTCGCCTCACACTGCGCATAGCTCGTGAAGCTGCAATCCGTGCCGCCTTCGGCATATTCGAGGCAGTCATGTCCCCGGGGAACGATGGGGCCCGCCTTCGCTGCTCCCGTCGCGTCGAAAGCAATAGCTGATAGAGCGACAACTAGAGCAATCGCTGTCATTGAAATTGTCTTCATATTGGATCTCCATTGATTGGGATGTTCAATCCTCAACATGGAGATTCGAGACGGCGGAATCGATTATCGAGAGATTCATCTTTTTCACTTCACAGGGAGCAACGCCGACGTGCCTGCCATTACAATCCGAATCCTTCAAGCGCGCGTGTTCGGCGAACCGAATGGCCGATGGGCAGGCAGCTTCTATCGCGCGTCTAAAGGAGAATTTAGTGGGACGGTCGAGATTGTCTCCTATTTACATGTTTAGAGGGATACACCCATCCTCACGAAGGGAAACAGTCATGAAACTTACGGCAATCGCATTAGCCGCTGCGTTCGCACTCTCAGGTACCGCCGCCCTTGCAAACACGGTTCATCACAAGTCGGCCGTCAGAGTTCAGCGCGATGCTATCGGCATGGTCAAACTGCATCCGAATTACGGCAATCCGAACGGCAATCCAGACGGTCCGACCACGTTGAGCGGCACCGGTGACTCCTCGTTCGGCGGCTCGTCGCCTGGCACCAGCGGCTACAACTGAGAAAGCGCACCGCATTTGCGTGGAGTTTGGTGCCCACGCGGTCATGTCGGGACCGTGCCGGATTTGAAAGCCGAAGCTGCTTCGGCGGCTTCGCCTTTTGCAGATTTGCCCCTACGCTATCTCTCCGAAGGGGGATAGGTCACCCGAGGAGCGACAAGCGCTGGAACAAGTACTGCCAATTTGAGAGAATCGTAAGTCGGTGGTGAGGGGGGACCGATGCCGGCCTGAAGATCGCCGGCAAGCCTGCAATTGTTCCGAAAGTTGATCCGATAGAATTTCTTAAGCCCACCCACCACGCTCACTCTGATCGTGATTAGCGCGTAAACTCGAACAGATTGTGCGACTCCATAGTAGGAGGCGTCTTGGTATCGAGGGCATAAGCCGAGACGATTAGAGCCGCAGCTACGATTCCCATCGTGATGTGCGCGCTGTCAACCTTTTTGAGAACAGCAGCGCATCCTATCTCGACCAGGAAGCGGACGCGGCGAAGCATCGAGGTCAACATCTTGGTCTCCACAAAAAGATTCAGAGTCAATTTGACGAGATAGCTTGCGCGCGAGCTGCCGCCAGCCAAGAGAGCGCCGAGGCGTCCGGAGTTGCAGCATCTGATCTGGGTGCCTCGAGCCTGTTGGATTCGCACGGCGTCAATGCCTGATGGGGGCGCGATAACCGCGCGACGACCGGAGCTCGGCGCTCGCGATGTTCCGCGATCGAACCCGTCTGGGCTGACAATATGGTTGCAGAAGAACTCACGGCTTCCGGCTCACGTTTTGAAATCGATAGCCGCAAGGTAAAGGCGCGCGGAATGGAGAGCTAGCAAATTGGGATTTATGGAGTTCACACCGTATTGATGCGGGATGACCGATCTGCTTGGCGCTAAACTAGATCCGCCCCGAGCTGCGACACAACTAAACGAAGGTTTGGCTCAACTAAATTGAAGGTTAGGGCGATTGCCCTTCGGTATAAGCGCCCAGCCGGAATTCACTGATCGCTCGCACCGGCCGGATTAACAACGGGGTGATCTTGCGCCGATTTTCTCAGAGTTTTGAGTACTTTCGGCCCCGGGAACCGCGCGCCGGCCTGCCGTGGAGGCAATCGAATTGCTGAACTTCTTCAAAATGCTCTAATCTCGTTCGGAGACCCTGGACGCTCTGTGAACGATGCGTAGCCAGATCATGAATGTCTGGAAGCCGCGTCGCGATAGGGCTTAGTGGCGGCGCCAGTTCATCACCTTAACGGGACGCGGAGGAGAATGAATAAACTCAATCTCCCACAACAACGGCCAAAGCCGCCCACGATTTCTCACTATGCAGTGGCGGCGCTGTCGGTGGCCGTTGGGATCATTGCTGCAGAACTTATCACGCGGTTATTCCATGCTGAGGCGATCGCATCGTCGATGCTTTGCGCTGTTATCTTCGCTGCGTGGTTTGGCGGTTTCGGCCCGGCGCTGTTGGCGATCGCACTCGCCCTTTCGGCTTTTCATTATTACCTGGTGCCTCCAATCAATTCGTTTACCTGGAAGGATGGCTTGTTCGCAGTAGGTATGTCGGAGGTGCCCCGTCTACTCCTGTTTTCCATTACGTCGCTCGTCGTTGCATCTCTGATCTCGGCGCAGAGAAGAGCGACAGAAACCCTCCGGCTTTCCCGCGATGATCTGCGGGTGGCGATGGAGGATCAAAGGCGGATTGAAGCCGCACTTCTGCGCAGCGAAATGTATTTGACCGAAGCGCAGAGATTGAGCGGCACCGGCAGCTTTGGATGGAATATCGCCAACGGAGAGATCATCTGGTCAGACCAAAATTTTCGAATCTTTGGAGGTGACCGGACGACGAAGCCGACTGTGGAATTTATTGTCCAACGCACCCATCCTGAAGATCGCGCGGCCGTGCAACAGACCATCGGCCGGGCTTCCGTCGATGGAAAGGATTTCGAGCATGAATATCGATTGCTGATGCCGGATGGCTCGGTGAAATATGTTCATGCCTTGGCTCGTGCGGTGAGAGATGCTTCGGGTAGCATCGAGTTTGTAGGCGCAGTGACGGATGTTACGGTTGCAAAGGAGACGGAACGGAAGCTGCGACGCAGCGATGCCTATTTGGCCGAATCGGAACGTTTGCGCCGTACAAGCAGTTGGGCCTGGGATGTGCGGCGTCGAGAGTGGGCTTATCGGTCGCCCGGAATATACGGCTTGTTTGGATTCGATCCGGAACAGGGCGATGTGCCGCTGCAGGCGTTCAGGGATCGTATTCACCCCGAAGACAGGCGCCCCAATGTCGAAGCGGCGGCCCGGGCTATCCGAGAGAAAATCGATTTCGAAATTGATTTTAGAATAGCTCTCCCGGACGGATCGATAAAGCACATACGTTCCGTGGGGCACCCTGTCGTCGGCAGCGACGGCGATGTGATTGAATTAATTGGCACGCATGTAGATGTCACCGAACAATACGCCGCAAGGGAGGCGCTGCAAAAGGCGTTTGACGAAATCAAGAAATCCGAGGATCGCCTTCGACTGGTCATCGACACGATCCCGACATTGGTCTGGCGCTCTGGACCCGACGGTCGCCCCGAGTTCTTTAATCAGCCAACGCTCGACTACACGGGTCTCTCATTGGAGGGCGCTGTGGAGGGATGGGCTCGCGCAGTTCATCCAGACGATCTGGCGAGCCTGTCGAACATGTGGCACGAGATACGGAATTCCGGCGCGCGGGGCGAGACAGAAGGACGGCTCCAGCGCTTCGACGGCAAATATCGTTGGTTTTTACTCCGCGTCGAGCCACTGCGCGATGAGGTGGGCAACATCGTAAAATGGTACGGGTCGGCGACCGACATCGAGGATCGCAAGCAGACCGAAAATGCTCTCCGTCAGAGTGAAACGTATTTGGCCCAGGCACAGCGATTGAGCCTTAGCGGTACCTTCGGTTGGCGCGTTGCCACCGGCGAGAATACCTGGTCAGCGGAAACTTTTAGAATTTTTGGATACGATGAGGGGTGCCCTGTCAACATCGATATGGTTCTTGCGCGCACGCATCCGGAAGATCGGGCTGCCGTGCAAAGGGCCATTGACCGTGCCTCCGTCGACGGAAATGAGTATGATCAAGAGTATCGATTGCTGATGGCGGATGGCTCGGTGAAGTATGTCCATGCCGTCGCTCGGGCGGAACGCGATGCATCGGGTAACCTCGAATATGTTGGGGCAGTGACGGATGTTACGATCGCAAAGGAGACGGAACGGAAACTGCGGCGCAGCGATGCCTATTTGGCGGAATCGCAGCGCTTGAGCCACACGAGTAGTTGGGCTTGGGATGTGCGGCGTCGAGAGTTCGTGTATCAGTCGCCTGAAGTGTACCACCTGTTTGGGCTCGATCAGAAAAAGGAGGCACCTCTGTCGGTTCAGACCTTCCAGGATCGCATCATTCAAGAGGACAGGGATCGGGTTGGCGAAAGGACGGAACGGGCTGTACTAGAGAAAGCGGACTACGAGATCGATTTTCGAATAGCGCATCCGGACGGTTCGACAAGATACGTGCATTCCGTGGGCCGTCCCGTTATCGATGACGATGGTGAAGTGACCGAGCTGGTTGGTACGCACATCGATGTCACCGAGCAGCACCTGGCAAAGGAGGCGCTGCAAAAAGCTTTTGACGAAATCAAGAAATCCGAAGACCGCCTTCGACTGGTCATCGATACAATCCCGACGCTGGTCTGGCGCGCTGGAGCCGACGGGGTCCCCGATTTCCTCAATCAACCGGCGCTCGACTACACCGGCCTCTCATTCGATCAAATCGAAACCGGCTGGCCTCGCGCTTTTCATCCGGACGACAAGAAGGGAATGTTGGTGAAGTGGAGCGCAATACGGGCGTCCGGTATGCCAGGCGAGCTTGTAGCTCGGCTCCGGCGCTTCGATGGTGAATATCGCTGGTTCTTGTTTCGAGCCGTGCCGCTTCGCGATGAGCAGGGCAACATTGTCAAATGGTATGGGTCATCTACCGACATTGAGGACCGCAAGCGGGCCGAGGAGGCGCTTCGCGAGAGCGAGCAGCGCTTTCGCGACTATGCCGAAACGGCCTCCGATTGGTTCTGGGAGGCTGGACCGGACCACCGGGTCACCCGCATATCGGAACACGTCAGTGATATCGGCTTCGTGCCCTCAGGCCTCGCCGGCATATCTCGCTGGGACATTGCAACTGATATCGAATCGGAACCCGAAAAATGGCGAGTGCTTCGGGCGATGATCGACGCCCATCAGCCATTTCGCGATTTCGTGTATACCGTTAATGGGGCTGGATCTCCAGCATACGTCCGAACGAGCGGCAAGCCAATTCACGATGCAAACGGCAATTTTCTCGGCTATCGAGGCACCGGCACCAATATTACCGCGGCGATCCGCGCAGATCACGCCGAAAAGGCGCTGCGCGAGGCGCAGGCGGAACTCGCGCGTGTAACACGCGTCACGACGCTGGGTGAGCTGACAGCCTCGATCGCCCATGAAGTCAACCAGCCGCTCGCCGCTGTTATCGCCAACGCCGAGGCCTGTCTGCGCTGGATCGATCGCGAAACTCCCGACCTGGCCGCAGCTCGTCGCTCGGTGGAATGGGCGATCAGCGACGCGAGCCGGGCGAGCGAAGTCGTCCGGGGCGTCCGGGCGCTCGCTAACAAGACCGATATCGAGAGAGTGCCGCTTGACGTTAACGACATCGTCAGAGAAGTCATCGCGCTGGTGCAGCGTGAGTTAATCAGCCATCGCATATCATTGCGAACGGAATTAGCACCGGCTCCGCCCATGGTTCTCGGTGATCGGGTCCAACTGCAGCAGGTGATTATCAACCTGGTGATGAATGGTATTGAGGCAATGGAGCCGGTCATGGATCGACCGCGCGAGCTAGTGATCCGATCACGCTGTGACGACGCACAGCGAATGCTAGTAAGTGTGACGGATTGCGGCGTCGGTATTTCCCGCGATGATGCCGACCGGCTGTTCAAGGCCTTCTTCACCACCAAGTCCGGCGGCATGGGCATGGGGCTCTCAATCTGCCGATCGATCGTGGAGGCCCACGGAGGACGTTTGTCAGCTTCCCGCAACGAGGGGCCCGGTGCTACATTTCAATTCGTCCTGCCCTTCCATCAGGAGGACGCGTCATGACCGAGCGCCCAAAATCATCGCATGAACCCACGAGCGCCAGGGAGCCGATCGTCTTCGTGGTCGAAGACGACGCCTCGATATGCCGAGCGCTCAGCAATCTCTTTCAATCGGTGGGATTGCAGGTTGAGGTGTTCGGTTCGGCGTCCGAAATGCTGCAAGGCAAGCTTCCGGATGTCGCCAGCTGCCTGGTGCTTGACGTCAGGTTGCCCGGGTTGAGCGGCCTGGATTTTCAAACCGAACTGGCCAAGGCGAACATTCACATTCCAATTATCTTCATGACCGGCCATGGCGATATTCCGATGACCGTCAGGGCCATGAAGGGAGGAGCGGTCGATTTCCTGTCCAAGCCGTTTCGCGATCAAGACATGCTTGACGCCGTCGCGAAGGCGATCGAACGCGATCGGGAGCGGCGTGAGGCCGACAGGATCGTCACGGATTTGCGGACCCTTTTTGAGACCCTGAGCACTCGCGAGCGGGAGGTTCTGGCGTTGGTGTCGTCCGGCCTGATGAACAAGCAGGTAGCCGCCGAGCTTGGACTTGCCGAGATTACCGTGAAGATCCATCGGGGGCACATTATGAAGAAAATGGGCGCGAGGTCGTTGGCCGATCTGGTGAGAAAGACCGAAGCCCTCGGAATTCGTCGCAACAAGCCCTAGCGGTAAGTATAATTTTACACCCCCAATTCGGATGCCGCCGATTTTTGTCGGCTCAGTGCATCAAGTTATTGGGTTTACAAACCTAAGTATGATTTTGGGATCCTGATTGGTAGCCCATTTTGGGTTGGGGCGTACCAAGGTGAACGCCTTGCTCCCGCGTTAGGAAAGGCCCGTCTTGTCAGCGCTTTCGGTGATTTCAGTTATTGACGACGATGCATCCGTCCGCGCAGCGACCACCAATCTCCTCAGCTCGCATGGATACATGGTCCATACATTTGCGTCGGCCGAGGACTTCTTGCAGTCGGCTTACCCGGACGACTCCTCGTGCGTCGTTGCGGATGTGCAGATGTCTGGCATGAGCGGTTTGGACCTGCTGACGCATGTGCGTACGCAGGGCAACGAAGTGCCATTTATTTTTATTACGGCTTTTCCCGATGAGAGCGTCCGTGCCCGGGCGCTGAGGGCCGGAGCCATTTGCTTCCTGGCCAAACCTTTCGCTGGACCTGTCTTGATTGGCTGCATCGAAACCGCAGTGTGTCGAAATCGCGGTAGTGCCGGCAAGTGAGGCGATGAATGCCGGCGCGTTGTCTCTGACGCCGGCTACGGCGTCTTTTCGACCGCCATTGGAGCGCGTTCTGCCGCGGCTAAACCAAGGTATGGATCCTCCCAAACCAATACGATATTCGAAACAACCTCTGTAGGATCGAGCCATTTCCCTGATCAAACTACCCTGACCTTGACTGGACCCAGGGAGGCGCCGGATGGGTGCAGGCCAAACGAGTCAAGGCGAAGAGTTCACGTTGACGAACTCTGCCACAAGCCTCTCAGGTATCCCCCAAAGGCAACAAGAAACCTGGAGCGCCTCTGTAATCTCTCGGCGGAGCAACCTTATGCAATTGCCTGAGCTCGCGCGCTCGACGACACTGCAGTGGACTTTGCTGGTGGCCGGGTTATTCGCGGGCTTTATCGTTGCGTTGCTCGGCTTTGTCTACCTCAAGACCAAGGCTGACCTGACGGCGCAATCGGATCGTATGATCGCCTCGCAAATAGTTTTCTCCGCGCACTTGTCGCCCGAGCGCAGGCTGGACGCGATCGACGAGCATCTGAAACAGGATCCGCGCCGCGTTCGGCTCGCGGGATTGTTTGGCCCCAACGGCCGCAGGATCGCGGGTAACCTGAAAAGCCTGCCGCCCGATCTTAAGACCGATGGCACGATACAGAGTGCCGTGGTCGACAGGGTCGACGAAAGTGGCGGCGAGAAACAGGCGGCCCGCCTGATCGCGCTGACATTGCCCACCGGCGACGTGCTGGCGATCGGACGAAACATCGACGAAGTCACCGAGATCGCGCACGTCGTTGGTCGGGCGCTCGCGCTTGGTCTAATTCCCGCCGTGCTTCTTTGCATTGCGGTCGGTGTGGTACTGAGCGCTCGCGCCCGCCAGCGTATTGTCGAGGTCAACGAGCGCGTTCAGCGTATCGTCGCCGGCAACCTGCGTGAACGACTCCCACATCGCAACGCTCATGATCCCTTCTCCAAACTTGCGATGATCGTCAATGGCATGCTCGACGAGATGGAAACTCTCATCCAATCCCTTGCAGGCGTCGGCAGTGACATCGCCCATGATCTGCGTACGCCGCTTACCCGTGCGCGGCTGATCCTTGAGCGCGGCCGCTCCGGCGCCAGGACGCTTGAACAGTTCCAGATGGTTGCAGACAGAACGATAGAGGCACTCGACCAGTCGCTGTCCATTATTACCGCCATTTTGCGACTAACGGAAATCGAGAAAAGCCAGCGATCGGCGGGCTTTGGCAAAGTAGCGCTCGCGGATCTCGTTCGCGAAGTGGCTGACATGTACGAGCCAATAGCGGAGGACAAGGGGATTACTCTCCTGATCCACGCGCCACACGAGCTAAGCGTGCATGGCGACCGGGACCTGCTGATCGAGGCAGTCGCCAATCTCGTCGACAACGCCATCAAATATACGCCCGCCGGGGGGCAGGTGGAAATTGGACTCTTTCAGGGCAACCGCGAAAATATCGTGCGCGTGAGAGACACCGGTTCCGGCATAAGCGAACGCGAACGTCACGCTGTCCTCCGTCGTTTCTACCGGTCGGATAAAGTACGACACACATCAGGCTTGGGTCTTGGCCTTAACCTCGTGGCCGCTATTGTAAAGTTGCACGACTTCCGTTTCACGATCCGTCCAGGGTCCGGGTGCGTGGTCGAGATCGGTTGTCCGTGTGAACCGGCGAGTGAAAACTGGAAGCACGTTCAGATGAATGCGCCTCCTTCTAAAAGGAGAGAGTGACGTGCTCCCCTTTTTCCACCTATTCCGCTGAATGGATCCGTGTGGGAGTTCGGCGTTGTTATGCGTAGTGAAAACCGACCTGTTGCAGTTCGAGCAGCGTGCCGCCCGCGCCGGGAATTAGAACGACGCCGTCCACCAGATGGTTGGTCAATTCCGCCGCAAGCGCAGCATGCGAGAGCTTGTCGGGGTTGATGTCGGTTTTGATGAGAGCGCCTGCTTGTTCCCAAATCGCATTGTGACAGGACATGAAAACAACGCCACGCCGCATCAGCGCAGGGATGGAATTGTCATCGCCGGAGAAGGGTCCCGCCTGATCCTCATAGTTCGCGGGATCAGCAGCCGCCGCTTTCCGCTCGACGATCAGCGTATTGGTCTTGAATTCGTCGCCGGCCAAACTCGTGAGCTGATACTTGTCCCAGATGGTCTGATCGTAGAGCGCAAGATCTGCTGTACCATGCGTAACCGAAACAGCGAGAAAATCCGGATGTTTGAACGACCAGATCTGCGTGTTGAGCGCATTGCGCATCATGTTCAGCCAGGGACCTGCAATGTCGGTATTGTCCCATGCCTGCTTGGCCGCGGGCTGGTACGTAAGCACTTCGGTCAATGCTTCGTGATCCCATTGCTCTGGATGGTCCAGGATCATCGGTACGGTCTTGAAATCGCGACGGCGAGGCGCCTGCGCGAGACGCTTCATCAACGCGTCAAGATGTGTGACACCGGCGGGCGTCAATGCGGACTTGGCCGCCGCTGCAGCGGGCTTGGCCGCCGCCGATGCAAGACCGATCGCGCCCGTGGCCACGGTCAAAGCGACCGTCCTCAAGACGCTCCGTCTTCCGGCGATAATCGTCATGTCTATCGTCTCTGGTTTGTTGTCTTTAGAGAGATAGGCAGCAGGATCTTTCGAGACCAATAAATCCTTTTTTATGAAAACCACTTTGGCCGTTGAAATTGTCAGCCGAGCGTTCACGTCTCCGCAACGAGGTGCCTTGTAAAGTGCAATTTAATTGCGTCGGCGGATTGCGAACCCCACATCACCTGCACGTGCTTGGGCGTTCCAGATGCCCGGATGCGCATTCCCAGCGATTGGGAATTGCGAACAACAAGGAAACAGAACAATGACGAAAAATCTCGCTTTAGCCGCATCGATAGCGATGCTGATGACGATTTCAGGACAGGCGCTGGCCCAAACGGCCGCACCGAACGCGTGGTACGAGCCCAAAGCGGCCAGTCCCTCGGCCGAGCAAGCGGTCTACGCCGTCAATGCTTTCGATCGGACTGTCGCGACGGAGACGGCCGAGCCCAATGCGTATCGTTATCATGGCGGGCCGAAATCGAACGATTGACGCTTGATGTTCTCGACACGGCCGCGCGCCGCCAAGCTCCGGCTCAGGCGGCGCGCACTCAGCTACCGAAGATCGGTTTGTGGCTGGAGACTTTAATCCTCCCGGTGACGGCGATATTCGGTCGGCGTCAGTCCGGTGCATTTACGAAATGCCCTCGTAAACGAACTCGTTTCGCGAAAGCCAATCCGGGCGCCGATCTGCGTCACTGAGAGCACCGGCCTCTGCAATAGGCTCTTGGCGCGATCCATTCGGCGGGCCATATGGTAACGATGCGGAGGAGCGCCGAAGGATTGCGTGAAGGCGCGCGCAAAGTGATAAAGGCTCAGATCGACGAGTTCTGCGAGAGCCGTCAGCGAAATTTCCTCCGTGAGATGCTCCTCGATGAATTCGGCCACCCGTTTCTGCTGCCATGCAGGCAAGCCGCCGCGAACCGGTCTCGCCGCCGCGGGTGCCGTTCGTTCCAATCGGACGAGCTCGTGCATCAGCACGAGGCCCAAGGCCTCGGCATATTCGCGGCTCCACGGGTCGGAATTCCCGACCTCGGCCTTGAGCTTGAGCGCGGTGTCCCAGACGGCTTGATCGAAGAAGAACAGGCGTGGGCTGATCGCGGGACAGGCGATGCCGGATCCTGGATCAAATAGTCGATCCAGCAAATCGATATAGAAATAAGTGACGCGCGTCAGCACCCGCGGCGTCTGCCATCCGTAGAACCGATGTCCGGCAGGCACGAAGCTGAGCTTGCAATTGAACTCGCGCAAGGTCGACTTTGGCAGGCCCTCGATTAGCGTCTCGCCGTCGTGTCGTTCTGCGCGTTCGTAAGCGATCAGCAAATGTCGTCGTGCTTGAAAGCCATCCTCGAAAGTCTCGCGGCGGGTTACCCTTACGTTGTCTGCCTGTATTGCGCCCCAATTCGCCAGTCGGCGACGAGCGATATCGGGCGGGGAAATTTCAACAATCGGCCGAGGGGAGGAAGGAAAACCAGAAGGGCCGATGCCGACACCACTCATTGTTGCTCTCCTGATGCGGGCATTGACTCTTGTCCTCGGCCAGCATTTTTCCCACCGGGCGTTACGACAGTCGAAGTCAAAGGCGAGAGTAAGCCTATGAATTGTCGGCACCATTAAATTGCCGTTCAGATAGCTAAATTCGATTTTACTCGAGGCTGGCGTGCGAGGACCTCAAGCGGCGTGCGCCGCGCACGTGCAGGAAATTCAAGCAAGAAAACTCAAGAGCGCGGCAAGTTGAGACAAGGGCGAGATGCGCTCGTCGCCAGATAACGAGATGTGTCCGTCGCAAGGTGCGCATCAAAAGGTGCGGCTGCGGCCGGCCAGGAGCCGCCATGTCCAAGCACGAGCCAAGCTCTCCTCTTGCCTTCGCAAGTGCATCCGGGAATCTGCCTGGCCAGCGAGGCGACGCTGGATCCGCTGGTGACCGGCCGGTCGTGGGCGAAATCGGCTTTGTCGGGCTTGGTAACATGGGAACGGCGATGGCCGCGAACCTCGCAGCCGCCGGGCGACGGGTGATCGCCTATGTCCGCCGCCCGGACCAGATCGGCAGGCTTGAGGCACTCGGTCTCAGACCGACGACCGATATCGGCGATCTGCTCGACTGCAAGGTTGTCATCAGCATGTTGCCGGACGACGATGCCGTGCGCGAAATCGTGTTCGGTCGCAGGGACATCGGTCTCGACGGTCTGGCCGCGGGTTTGATGCCCGGCGCAATCCATCTGTCGATGAGCACGATTAGCACGGCGGCTGCGTCGCTCCTGGCGAGCGAGCATGCGCGCAACGGACAAGGTTATGTAGCTGCGCCGGTGTTCGGGAATCCGGATGCTGCCAAGGCGCGCCAGTTGTTCATCGTCGCCGCTGGCGTTCCCGCCGATGTCGAGCGCTGCCAACCGATCCTCGACAACCTTGGACAAAGGACATTTGTGATCGGTGCCGACCCGCAAGACGCAAACCTCTTCAAATTGCTCGGCAATATGATGAGCGCGACGGCGCTGGAGATGCTCGGAGAAGTCGTTGCCGTGGTCCGAAAGCGT
>Ga0209701_10000852_pt1 | contig 18893 bp, 18 predicted proteins | sample CZO8metaG_4_FD_188356 | JGI IMG/M metagenome (GOLD analysis project Ga0209701, IMG submission 188356) | Vadose zone soil microbial communities from the Eel River Critical Zone Observatory, Northern California, USA - CZOApr15con2H3.8 metaG... | ecosystem: Environmental > Terrestrial > Soil >... | reverse complement strand
TTGCCGCGGAACATCCGGTACACGAGCACGAAGTAACCGATCGCGACGAGCATCCCGGCCGACCACCAGTACACGCCGTAGCGGAGCGAGTACTGACCCGCCGCCGTGTTGTAGATCGTCAGGCTGTACGCGTCCGAGGTGCTGGCGGGGAGCACCCGGGGGTGCAGCGCGAACGCTACGCCCCCCAGCATGCCGGCCAGGAACGCGCACGAGCTGAGGAACGCGGCGCGGTCGCGGCCGCGGCGCGAGAACCACACCAGGCCGGCGTAGCTGGCGACGACCACCGCCGGGATGAGCGCACCGGCCAGCCAGTAGCGGCGGTAGTTGTCGAGTAGCTGCGGGCGCACCGCGAGACTGGCCACCAGCGCGGCGGCAGCGAGGACCAGCAGGGGCGCGAGCAGGGACGACGCCACCTTCCGCGCGCGCATCTGGACGGAGCCTTCCGTCTTGTAGCTCACCCACAGGGCGCCATGCACGGTCAGCGCGACGAGCGCCAGCACGCCGCAGAGCACCGTGAACCAGTCGAGGATGCCGTTGTCGGTCCCGACCCGGAAGTCCGTCCAGAGAGGCTCGAAGAAGGACCCGTCGGGCCGCAGCGGGACGCCCCGGATCACATTGCCGAGCGCCGCCCCGAAGAAGACCGCCAGCAGCGCGCTGCTCAGGCCGAACGCGCCGTCGAAGAAGCCTCGCCAGACCGGCGACTGGATGTGCGTGCGGAACTCGATGCCGACGGCGCGCAGCATGAGCAGCCACAGCACCATGTTGAGCGGCAGGTAGAAGCCGCTGAAGCTCGACGCGTAGAGAGCGGGGAAGGCGAAGAACAACGTCCCGCCGGCGGCGATCAGCCACACCTCGTTGCCGTCCCACACCGGCCCGATGCTGCGCAGCACCGTCCTGCGCTCGGCGTCCGTGCGGGCGATGAACAGATGGACCGCGCCCGCGCCCAGGTCGAACCCGTCGAGGACGACGTAGGCGACGAGCATGAACGCGACCAGCACGAACCAGACGGTCGGCATGCGGGCCCCCTCAAGCGGAGCTGGCTGCCGGCGCCGCGTTCGCGGGGCGCAGCCGGGAAGGACCTTCCACGATCAAGCGCTGGACGAGGAGCACGAACGAGATCCCCAGCACGGTGTACATGCCCATGTAGCCGAGAAGCGTGAACCAGGTGCTGCCCGAGGAGACGACGTTCGAGTAGCCGTCCTTGGTGCGCAGGAGCCCATACACCAGCCACGGCTGCCGCCCGAGCTCGGCCGCGAACCAGCCGGCCGTGTTGGCGATGTACGGGAAGGGAAAGGCGAGCATGAGCGCCCAGAGCGCCGGCCGCGCCCGGAACAGCCGGCCCCGCCAGAGCAGGAACGCGCAAACGACCATCAGCGCGACGAACAGCGTCCCCAGCCCCGCCATGATGTGGTACGCGAAGAAGAGGAGCGGGATGTTGTCCGGCCAGTCCTCCCGCGGGAATGAGTCCAGCCCTTTCACCTCGGCGCGAAACGTCCCGTAGATGAGGTAGCTGAGCGCGTCGTTCACGGCGATCGGGTTCTCGATGATCCCCCGCTCGGGATCCGGCTGGCCGATGAGGACCAGCGGCGCCCCGGCTTCGGTCTTGAAGAGGCCCTCCATCGCCGCCGTGGTCGCCGGCTGGTGTTTCGCGAGGTAGCGCCCGTGCAGGTCGCCGGTGGGAAAGATCTGCAGGACCGAGGCGACCAGGCCCGCGATCACTCCCAGGCGCACGAACATCGCCGCGTGCTCCCGGTGCGTGTCGCTGAGCAGATAGAAGGCGCCCACCGCGGCCATCACGAAGGCCCCGGTGACGACGGCGCCGCTCATCGTGTGCGCGTACTGGAGGAGCGTCCACGGGTTCACCAGCACCCCCGCGAAGCTCGTTACCTGGAACGAGCCGTCGGGCAGCCGCGCATAGGCGACCGGGTGCTGCATCCAGGCGTTCGTCGCGACGATGAAGAAGCCCGACAGCCACGACCCGAGGAAGACCGCCACGCCCGAGAGCCAGTGCAGCCGGGGCGCGAGGCGCTTCTCGCCGAAGAGGAAGAGTCCGAGGAAGGCGGACTCGAGGAAGAAGGAGAACACGCCTTCCATGACGAGCGGCTGGCCGATGACTCCACCCGTGAGCTTGGAGAACCGCGACCAGTTGGTGCCGAACTGGAACTCCATCGGGATCCCGCTCACGACCCCCATCACGAAATTGAGCCCGAAGATCTTGGCCCAGAAGCGCGCCGCCTCGCCGTAGACCGCGTCCTTGCGCCGCAGCGCCATCGTCTGGAGCACCACGATCAGCGGGGCGAGCCCCATCGTCAGCTGGGGGAACAGGTAATGGAAGGTCACCGTGAAGCCGAAGTGCAGGCGGTGGAGCAGGTACGCAGCGGTATCCATGGGCGTGCGGCCGCGTCGGAGGCGAAACTGCAGCGGGGAAGATGGATCTAGCACACGGCACGACAACGTGGCCGATACGTACGTCGAAGGTTGTCAGGCGCGGCGCGGCTTCACGCCGCTCGCGAGCTGCGCGCGACCGGAATGCTCTTCGCGTTCTCCTCGGGTCTCGCCGGGTCGAAGACCTTGCCGAGGATCCGGTGTTGCGCGTACGTCCTCTCGGGCGCCGCGAGGCCGAGCTCGGCAAGCCGCTTGCGCGCGTCGGTGGCCAGGAACACCTGCTCCGCGACGTCGCGATAGTCGAGGTCCTGCTTCACGTACCCCCAGCGCTTGAGCTGCATCAGGATCCACACCGCCATCGAGTGCCAGGGAAACGACTCGAAGCCGGCGCGCGAGGGCACGTTGTGCTCGTTGCCGAGGCCGTCGGCGAACCGGCCGGTCAGGACCTGCTCGACGACGAGCAGCGGTTGGTCGAGCCAGGCGGCGGGCGCGATCGCCTCCGCGACCTCGCGCCGGTTTTCCGGCTCGTTCGCGTGGGCTGTCGCGACGGCGAGCGCGCGAAAGAGCGCGGCGAACGTGTTCGGGTTCTCCTTCACGAAGGAGGCCGGAAGTCCCACTGCGCAGCAGGGATGGCCATCCCAGAGATCCTTCGACAGCAGGTGGAGGAAGCCGACGCCGTCGTGGACCGCGCGCTGGTTGAACGGCTCCGGGCCCAGGTAGCCGTCGATGCCGCCGGCGCGCAGGTGGGCGACCATCTCGGACGGAGGGACGACGTGGATGGCGACGTCCCGATCGGGATCGAGGCCGTGGTCGGCGAGGTAGGCGCGCAGCAGCAGGTTCTGCATCGAGTACTCGAACGGAACGCCGAGCTTCATTCCGTTCCACTGCTTCGGATCGCGCCTGTTCCGGTGCCTCAAGTGGAGGGTGATCGCCTGCCCGTTGACATCCCCGATCGCCGCGACGTGCATCGGCTCCGGCCGGGACCCGAGGCCGAGGCTGAGGGCCAGCGGCATCGGCGCCAGCATGTGCGCCGCATCGAATTTCTGGTTCAGCACCAGATCGCGGACGAGCGCCCAGCCGGGGGTCTTCACCAGCACGACGTCGAGGCCCTGCAGGGCGTAGAAGCCCATCGGATCGGCGATCAGGATCGGCGCGGCACAGGTGACCGGAACGAATCCGATCTTGAGCTGCTTCTTCTCGAGCGCGCCGCGCACTTCCTGCGCCATCACCTTCGCGGTGGTGAGCGGAAACAGCGCGCCGATGGCGCCCAGCAGGGTGCTGCCGCCCAGTTCGCGCAGCACGCCGCCGCGCCCGACGACGGCGCGCGTGACCGCCGCCTCGACGATCCGGTCGACGAGGCGCTCCGCCAGCCCCGTCATCGGCGAGCCGCCCGGCCGGCGCCGGACTCCAGAGGCGGGGCCGCCGAGGAGGTGCCCACGCCGCCGACGAGAACGCGCTCAGCTCGGCGATGCATCGAACCTCCTTCCCGCAAAAGAGGCCTGACTCACTTCCCCGGCGGCCCCACCCCTCCGCCGGTGCAATCGCAGTACCAGCGCGATGCGCCGCGCATTCCCGGTGCGGCACGCCCGGAACGCCTGCGCGGCGCGACGAAGTTGTCGGAAGCGCGCGCGGCGCCGACGAAGTCGTTGGGCGGACTGCGGAGGTCACGGTATGCGCCTGCATCGGCGCGCAGCCGTGTGACCGCCACGAACGCATGTTGCGGGAACGCCGGTCCAACGAACTGGTCGGATCCGGCCGCCGGAGCGCCAATCGCGTCGGAACGTCCGCGACGGAAATGACACGAGAACGCTCCGCGCGCGCCACGGGCAGCGTGCGAGGCTGGGATCCCGAACCAGGCGTACGCGAAAGGGGAACGCATGCCGTCCCGCCGGATCGCGCACCTGTCGGACCTGCACGCCGGAGCCACGACGGACGAGTCGTTGCAGCGGCTCGTCCGGGCGGTCCTGCGCAGCGGCGCGGATCACGTCGCGATCACGGGCGACGTGACCCACCGCGGGCGCGCCGCCGAGTTGGAGCGGTTCCGCCGCGCGTTCGCGCCGCTCCTCGGGAACGGCAGGGCGGTGATCGTGCCGGGCAACCACGACCGCCTCGGCGACGACCTGGAGGCGGAGCTGATGCCCGGAGAGCGGGTCCAGGTGAGCGCGGGCCAGGGACTGTGGATGGTCCGGTGCAACTCGACCGGTCCGCACAACCGGCGCTGGTGGGACAGCCACGGGCTCCTCAGGCCGGCCGATGTCGACGCGGTGGTTGAGGCGCTGGATCCCGCGCCGGCCGGCGCGACGCGGGTCCTGCTGCTCCACCACCATCCTCTCCCGTTGCCGGAGGAGGACCTGTTCGAGCGGCTCGTCTCCCGGCTCGGATGGCCGAATGCGGCCGAGCTGCCTCTCGGCCTGGAGCTGCTCCGGCGCGTGCGCCACCGCTGCGATCTCGTCCTGCACGGCCACCGCCACGCCCCCGCGGAGCTGCGGCCGTTCGCCTGCGAGGCGCCGCTGCGCGTGTTCAACGGCGGGAGCAGCACGGAGCTGCAGGCGTTCCGCGTCTTCGACGTCGACGGGGGGAGGGTGGACACCTGCTGGATCGACGCCCGCGCAGACGAGGGAGCCGCGAACGAGCCGCTGCGCATCCTGTCGAGGGCGGCGTAGGGCTCGCCGGGCCACCGCTTCCGCAGGAGACGCAGAGCGCGGCGGCGCCGACGGTTCGTCACGCGACCTCCTGCGCCGGCTCCTCGAACACCGGCGGCGCGGCCTCGCTCAGCTCGGAGCCGCGGTCGATCCAGAGCTTGTTGCCCCTCCAGTTCACCGTGCGCCGGAAGGCGCCGACGAGCCAGATGGCCGCCATCGCCAGGTCCTTCACCGGGATGAGCAGCACCTCGCCGGCGCGCGGCGGCGCTCCGCGCAACCGGCGGCACAGGAGCGCGTCCGACGCGCACTTCACCGCCACCCCGGTCGCGGCGACCGCGGCGAGCCGCAGGTCCAGGCTCGGACGCGTGGCCGCGAGGGCGCACGCGGCGACCGAGATCCACAGCACCGGGTTGAACAGCAGCTCGCCCAGGTACGCGGGCAAGGAAAGCCTGCGGCGCATCTGCGCCCAGCGCACGTGTCGGTTCGCGAACCGCTGCACGGTCCAGCCGCGGTTCACGGCGGCCAAGAGGCATGGCGACAGCGCCACCTTCCAGCCGGCCTGCTCGAAGCTGCGCCCGATGACGTAGTCCTCCGCCAGCACGTTGCGCACCGCCCAGAAGCCGCCCAGCTTCTCCAGATCGCGCCGCCGGAACAGCATCGACTTGCCGATCACGCAGGCGCGGCCGCCGATCACCCGTGCGAAGCTCGAGGCGGCGGCGACGAAGGAATTGAGCTGCAGGTTCTCCAGCGCGGCTCCCAGGCCGGGCGCGTCCTCCCCGACCAGGACGTTCGTGACCAGCCCGACCTCCGGGTCGGCCAGCTCCGCCGCCGTCTCGCGCAGGTAGTCGGGACCGGCGCGCACGTTGGAGTCGGAGATGAGCAGGTGCTCGTGCCGGGCGCTGTCGGCGAGCGCGGCGAGCAGGTTCACCTTGGGGTTCAGTCCCAGGCGCCGGCTGCCGGCGCGGATCTCGATGCGCGCGCCCGGGTGGTCCATCTGCACCCGCCGCGCGACGTCCAGCGCCGGGTCGAGCGGGTCCTCGGCGCCGACCAGGATCTCGAACTCGGGGTAGTCCTGGCGCGCGAGCGAGGCCAGGTTCTCGTACAGGCCTTCCTCGGCATCCTTGACCGGCTTGAGCACCGTGATGGGCGGAGTCGGCCCGTGGAGCTTGCGCCGGCGGGGCGAGAGCACCAGGAACGCGGTCAGGTGCGCGACCAGCGTCAGAGCGAGCGAGATGGGAGCGAGCAGGACGAGCCCGTAGCAGATCGACCCGATGCTCATTCGATCCTCCGCGAGGAACCACCCTCCGGAATCGACGCTCACACCGGAAACGTGGCGGCCGGGAAACTTCTCCGCGACGAACGGGCGGCGCGGCGGCCAGGCGCACGGGCGCGCGCAGCGCAACACGCGACACGGAACTGTCACAGATGAGCGGCGCCCACCTGGAGCATGCTCCGGGCGCCTCGCGGAGGTGCGCGTGCACATCGAGACGCTGGCGATGCAGGCGGACGGAGATCGTGCGGCGCTGGAGCTGGCGCGGACGCGGCTGGAGCGGAGCGCGCGGCGCTGGAGCGAGCGCCCGACCTTCGCCTCCCTGCGGGAGCTGCAGCGGGCAGCGGCGAGCTTTCGGGACGCCCAGCGCGCGTCCGACGACGCGGTCCGCGCCTGGGCCCGCGCGCTCGCCTCGCACGAGGCGCTCCGCTCGCGGACGGAAGGGGCCGCAGGCTAGGCCCCGAGGTCGTGGAGGATCTCGTACAGCCCGAGCGCCGGCAGGCGCCGGTAGCCGTTCCAGGCGGCGCGCGCGAGCGTCCCGTCCTCGATCCAGCGAGGGAGCCATTCGCCGGCGCGATCCGGGTCGGCTTGCGGGAGGGCCGCGCCCTGCTCCACCGCCCAGCGCAGGTTGCGCTCCTCGTGGACGCCCACGGGCGGAGCGGCGATCACCGGCAACCCGAGCGCGGCGAAGAAGGTCATCTCGCTCGGCTTGGTCCACAGGACGTCGGTCCGCGCGAGCAGCGCGTTGAACGTGCGCAGGTACTTCAGCGTGTCGCGCTCCTCCAGCACCTCGACCGCGGAATGGCCGGCCAGCGCCTCCGCGGCGACCGCGGCGCGCAGCTTGCGTGCGACGTCGCGCCGGCGGCCGGCGACGAGCGCCAGGGCCAGCCGCCGGTCGCGCAGTGGACCGGCGAGCGCGCGGACGAGCCGGGCTGCGATGCCTACCTGGGCGCCCGCCCCGCCGATCGCGAACGTGACCAACGGCGGCGAGTCGTCGCGCCCCACCGGGCCGATCTCCGCCGCGGCGGCGTCCGCCACCGCCCTGCGTGCGTCGATTCGCCCGAGCCGGGCGGCCAGATTGCGCTTGAGCGCGGACCTCTCGCGTCCGCCGACGAGGTCGTGAGGCAAGGGAAAGCCCGTCAGGCGGATCCGCTCCGGAGCCACGCCGTAGGACTCGATGCGCCGCCGCGCCGGCTCGCTCGGCACGTAGTACCGGATCTTGCTTCGCGCAGGGTGCGGAGGTGCCCAGACGCGATTGACGTCGGCGTCGGTCACCACGCAGTGGAGCCGATCCGCGCCGTGCAGCTCGGCGAGGATGGGCGCCGCGTAGAACGTCGCCAGGAGCGGCGCGCCGCTGGCGCGCAGATGCTCGGCGAGCGCCCTCCCCGCACCCGCGCGCGCGGCGCGCTCCATCCAGCGCGTGCCGGTGCTCGGCGCGGAGAGGTCCCCTCCCGCGTCCGGTATGGCGGTGATGCGCGCGAGGAGCCGGCGCAGCGGACCGCCGAGGGCGGGGACCTGCGACCAGCGCGTGAGCGGCTCGTACAATGCGCGGGTCCGCCACCAGAACCACGCGTCGCGCGCGTCCCCGAGCGGCGGCAGGTCCATGAGCAGCAGCGGGACGCCGAGCGCGTCCGCCAGCGGCGCCGCAGCGCGCAGGTGGCCGTACCCCATGTCGATGGCCGCGACCACGGGACGCGGCGGGTGGGAGGGCATCGGGGCCGGGCACCTTCACCGCGCGGGCAGGGCCTGTCAAGCCGGTGGATCGGCGCCCGAGTGACGCCGCCGCGCGAGCAGCGCGCCGCCGCCGTAGACGACCAGCCCCACGCAGAAGTACTGCGCCGGGGTGAGCCCCAGGTAGCGCGCATCGACGTACGGCAGGTCCCGCGCCCGCAGGAAGTCGAGCGCGAAACGGCCGGCGCCATAGAGGAGCGCCAGCACTGCGAGGAGCGACCCGCGCAGCGCGCCGCGGCGGCGCAGGCCATACAGCACCAGGGTGATGCCCGCGAGCAGCAGCGCATCGTAGAGGCCCAGGTCGTGGCGGGGCCCGTCCGGGAACGCCACCGCGAGAGGGAAGCTGGTCCGCACGCCGGGATGGTCGTGCACGGCGAAGCAGCCCAGCCGCGCCACCGCCCATCCGGGCGCGACCGACAGCGCGATCACGTCGCCGTAGCGGGCGAACGAGAGGCGCCGCCGCCGGAAGAACAGCGCGCCGGCGGCGAGCCCGCCCAGCACGCCGCCCGTCGAGGAGAGGCCGTCCCAGACCTTGAGCACCTGGAGGACGCCGCCCGAGCGCAGCTCTTCGGGATGGTAGAGGAAGAGGTGCACGAGGTGGCCGCCCAGGATCCCCCCGACCAGCGCCCAGGTGGCGAACGAGGTGAGAGGCGCCGGGTCGAGACCCTCCTCGCGCGCGCGGCGCACCAGCAGCAGCGAGGCCAGGTACACTCCCGCGGCGGCGAGCACGCCGAACGGCTCGATGGCGAGCGGGCCGATGCGCAGCGGCGGGATCTGGAACCAAGGGATCACGGCGAGGATCACGGCGCCCTATCCGCGCTCGAGATACCGCGGGCTCGCCACGCGCAGCTTCAGCTCGGCGATCCGCCGCAGGGCCTCCAGGGTGCCGCGCGGGACGTCGCCGCGGCGGATCCGCCGCGACAGCTCGGCGGACAGCGCCAGTGCTTGCTCCCGAGGCGTCCCGGGCGGGGGCGCTCCGGCGAGCGGCCGGAGCAGCGCGATCTCTTCCCGCAGCAGTTCCTCGCCCAGGTCCAGGTCGCGCTTCAGGATCGACAGCGCGTTCGCCGCCACCAGCAGGCGGAAGCGCAGGCGCGGGTCGGTCGCCGCGGGCAGCGCCTCCGCCTCGAGGAACTCGCGGACCGCGTCCGCCAGCTCGGCGGCCGAAGGCCGGTCGGGCATCACGCACCTCCTTCGCCGAGCAGCGAGAGCAGCTCGTGCTCCACTTCGGCGGCGAGCCGGCCCAGGACGGCCAGCTCGACGCTGCGCTCCTCGCCGGACAGGTGCCGCCGGGCTTGCGTCAAGGCGCCGATCGCCCAGCGCACGTTCCCGAGCAGCTCGAAGACGCGCAGCTCCTCGAGGGAGACGCGCAAGCCGGTCAGCTCCGCGTAGCGGTCTAGGAAGGCGTCGGGTTGCGCGAGGCCCCCCAGCCGCAACTGCTCCCTCCCGAACCGCCAGGCGCGCACCAGCGGCCAGGCGAGGTCCTCGCGCGGATCGCCCACGTGCGCGAACTCCCAGTCGAGCACGCCGGTGAGCCCCGCCGGGCCCACCAGGAGGTTGCCGACGCGGAAGTCGCCGTGGCACACGGAGCGCCGTCCGTCGCGAGGCAGGTCGCGGCGGAGGCGCAGCAGCCCCAGCTCGATGGCCGGGTGCGGCTCGGAGGCCGCGTCGAGCTGCGCCTCGAGCGCGTCGAGGGACCTCTGCAGCGGCGCCTCGTCGCGCGCGCCGGGGAGGAAGTCGAGCCGCGCCCGGTCGAGCGCGTGGATGCGCGCGAGCTGCTCGGCCATCTGCGCGGGCAGCGCCGCGCGCGCCTCCGCCAGCTCCGGCTTCTGCACGATGCGCCGCCCCACCGTCTCGCCCGGCAGCCGCTCCATCAAGAACGCCTCGCGCCCGGCCACGTCGGGGAAATGGCGGTACGGCCGCGGCACCAGCACCCCTGCCTCCCAGGCGGCCTGGAGGACGCGGAACTCCTGCGCGAGCGACAGCGCTTCGCGGTAGATGCGGCCCCCGGCGGCGCGCCGCAAGAGCAGCGGCAGCGGCCCGCGCGGGGTCTCCGCGTCCACCGCCCACGCCTCCATCGACGCGCCGCCGCCCAGGAGCGCCGCTCTCGCGACCCGCGTCCCGGCGCCGAACAGGTCCTCGAGACGCTCGCGCAGCGCCGCCTGCACCCTCTCGCTCACGCATCCTCCGCGGCGACCATCGCGCCGTTCCAGTCACCGCCGCATCCGGCGGCGCTGCGCTTTTCAGAGCGCGGATGTTCCGGGATGCATTGTAGCCGCATCGCTGCTACAGAGCCGGCCGTGGAGCCCGGGCCGCAGGACCCGCAGCAGCCATCCGCCCGCGGGCTCGGGCGGTTCCTGGGTCGCGCGCGCGAGCCGTTCCGTTTTCCCCTGTCGAGGATTCCGTGGGAACGCGCGCTGTTCCTCGGGGTTGCCGCGGTGATCGGCATCTACGCCGGGATCGCCGCCGGCCTGTTCTCGCAGAGCATCCGCTTCGTGCAGATCGTGCTCTTCCGCGGCAACGAGGTGGCCGCCGCCCTTTTCGGCGCGGGACGCCACGCCTGGGCAGCCACCTTCCGCGAGCATCTCGCTCGCGCGCGCTGGCACGTGGAGTTCGCCGCCCTGGCGCTGCTCGTGCTGGCCTTCGCCTTCGCCGCCGAGGCGCTGGCGGCGCGGAGGCCTTCCTGGCTGCCGCGCTTCGAGGTGCACCGCGTGCGCGCGGTCGCGCTCGCCGGGGCGCTCGGGCTGTGGCTCTACTACCCCCTGGTCCTGCTCGGCGTCTTCAACGGCACCTTCCACGAGACGAGCGGCGGGCTGTACCAGATCGCCATCCAGGCGCCGGTCTGGGTGCGCGTGCTCGCCCCCGCGTTCGGCGCCCTCGCGGCCGGCCTGCTGGTCCGCTACGTGAGCCCGGAGAGCGGCGGGCACGGGGTCGTCGAGGTGATGGAAGCCATCCACCTGCGAGGGCGCCAGCTGCGGGGGCGCGTCGCGGTGTGGAAGTCCCTCGCGGCCGGCCTGGTGATCGGGTCGGGAGGCAGCGCGGGGCGCGAGGGGCCCGTGGTCCACCTCGGCGGCGCGGTGGCGGCGTCCTTGGGGCGATTCCTGGCGCTGCCCCGGCGCGAGGCGGCGGCGCTGCTCGCCTGCGGCGCCGGCGCCGGAATCGCCGCCTCCTTCCAGGCGCCGCTCGCCGGCGCCATGTTCGCGCTGGAGATCGTGCTCGGCGACTTCGGCGTCAGCCGCTTCGCGCCGATCGTGCTCTCTTGCGTGACCGCCACCGCCACCTCGCGGGCGCTGCTGGGCGGCGGGAGCGAGCTGCAGCCCGTCTCCTGGACGCTGCAGCACTCGGGAGAGATCGCCATCTACCTGGCCTTGGGCATCGCGGCCGGCGGCGCGGGCATCCTCTACATCCGCTCCATCCACGCGGCCGAGGCAATCTTCACGGGACACGCCGGCGGGCGGCTCGGCAGGGGGCTTGCGCGACTGCGGCCCGAATGGCGCGCGGCGACGGGCGGGCTCGTCGTGGGACTGCTCGCGCTCATCACCCCGCGCGTGCTGGGCACCGGCATCGAGAGCATGAACGCGGCCCTCGCCGGAGAGCTGGCCTTCGGCGCGCTGGCGCTCACCTTCGCGCTGAAGCTCGCGGCCACCGCGGCGACCCTCGGATCCGGGTCGCCCGGCGGCAGCTTCTTCCCCGCGGTGTTCCTCGGGGCGATGTTCGGAGGCGCGTTCGGCCGGGCCGTCCACTGGGCGCTGCCCGCGATCACCTCCGGACCGGGCGCGTACGCGGCGGTGGGGATGGGCGCGGTGGTCGCCGGAGCGACGGCGGCGCCGCTGACCGGCGTCATGATGATGTTCGAGCTGACCGGCAGCTACCAGATCGTGCTGCCGCTGCTGGTCGCGTGCGGCGCGGCGGCCGCCCTGGTGAACGGCGTCCTGGGCGGCTCCATCTACACCCTCGGGGCCCGGCGCCGGGGCGTGCGCGCGCGGATCGAGGAGCCGCTGCGCGACCTGTCCGTCGCCCAGGCCTGCGAGGCGATCCCGGCGGTCCCCGCCGAATCCTCCGGCGCGGAGTTGCTGCGGGCGCTCGATGGTGCGCGCGCTGCCGTGCCGGTCGTCGATGAGCGGGGCTTCGCCGTCGGCGTGTTACCGGTGCGCGCCGCGCGTGAGGCGCTCACCGGGTCCGCTGCGCGCACCGCGGGCGAGCTCGCGCGGACAGGCGGCCTGGTGCTGCTCCTCCCCGACGACGATCTGCAGCATGCGCTGCACGTGCTCTCCGAGTCCGGGACGTCGGAGGCGGTGGTGGTCGAGAGCCCTGACGCACCGCGCCCGCTGGGCATCGTGACGCGCGAAGGCATCCTCGACGCCTGGCACCGCGCGAACACCTGATCCCGGCGGCGGGTCCCTGGCGCCGCTCGCCGCGCCCGCTGTAACGTAGCCGCGCTGCGCGAGACTTGAGCCGCAGTATCAACCCCGGAGAACAAAACGATGGTCAAGGAGATGCTGAAAGGCGCGGTGATCGCCGCCGCAGTGGGCTCGCTGTTCGCGTCGGGCGCCGCCCAGGCCAAGGAGAAGGAGAAGAAGGCCTCCAGCAGCGCGGTCAAGTGCGCCGGCGTGAACGAGTGCAAGGGCCAGGGCTCGTGCCACAGCGCCAGCAACGCGTGCAAGGGCCAGAACGGCTGCAAGGGCCAGGGCACGACCGAGATGAAGACCGAGAAGGACTGCACCGCCAAGGGCGGCAAGGTCGTCGCCGCGAAGTGATCTTCGTTCCGGGGCCGGCGCGCGGTGCGCCGGCCCGGCGGAGGCGGGATGGCCTTCCAGCGCGCGCACCTCGGGCACGGCATCGGGCTCCGCTCCAAGCACTACGGGCGCTTCCTCGACGAGCGGCCCGAGGTCGGGTGGATCGAGGCGATCAGCGAGAACTTCATCGGCGTCGGCGGGAGGCCGCTGGCGGTGCTGGAGAAAGCGCGGCGCGACTTCCCGGTGGTGTTGCACGGCGTCTCCCTGTCGATCGGCTCGGTCGATCCGCTCGATCGCCGGCATCTCGCCGGGCTGCGCGCGCTCGCCGACCACATCCAGCCCGCGTACGTCTCCGACCACCTCTGCTGGGGCACGCACCGCGGCCGCTACCTGCACGATCTGATGCCGCTGCCGTACACCGAGGAAGCGCTCGACCACGTCGTGCGGCGGGTCCACCAGGTGCAGGACGCCCTCGGGCGCCAGATCCTGCTGGAGAACGTATCCAGCTACGTTGCGTTCCGCGGCTCCACCCTCACGGAATGGGAGTTCGTCGCGCAGGTGGCTGAGCGGGCGGACTGCGGCATCCTCCTCGACGTCAACAACATCTACGTCAGCGCCCGGAACCACGGATTCGATCCGCGCGAGTACCTCTCCGCCATTCCGCCGGATCGGGTCGGACAGTTCCACCTGGCGGGGCACTCGGATCGCGGGACGCACCTGCTCGACACGCACGACGCGCCGGTCGCGGATGCGGTGTGGGACCTGTACGCGGCCGCGGTGCGCCGCTTCGGGCGCGTGCCCGCGCTGATCGAATGGGACGACCACGTCCCCGAGCTGGAGCGGCTGATCGAGGAGAGCCGCGCCGCCGAGGCAGTCGAGGCGCGGGCGCTGGCCGCGCGGGAGGCGGCGTGACGCTGGCCGAGGCCCAGGACTTGTTCGCCGCCCTGGTGACGGGGGAGCACCCGGTCGATCCCGCGGCGCGGGAGGCGTTCCTGGTCGGAGATGCCGGGCTCTCCGCGAGCGAGCGCGCGCGCATTTACTCCGAGATGTACCTCTTCCGCCTGGTCGATGCCCTGCGCGAGGACTACCCGCTGCTCGCGCGGCTGCTCGGCGACGAGGAGTTCTTCTCGCTCTGCGCCGATTACGTGCGCGCCCACCCCTCGCGCCATCCCTCCCTCGCCCGGCTGGGTGGAGCGCTGCCCGGGTTCCTGCGCGACCGCGCCGCCCCGCGGGCGGACCTGTCCGACCTGGCGGCGCTGGAGTGGGCGCGCGCGGAGGCGTTCGTCGCGCCGGACGCCGGGCCGCTCGACGAAACCGGGTTGCGGTCGCTCGGAGAGGACGCCGCCTCCGCCCGCCTGGTGCTCGTCCCGTCCGTCCGGCTGCTGTCGCTCGAGTACGACGCCGCCGCGCTCTGGGCCGATCTCGACGCTTCGCGCGAGCCGCCCCTTCCGCGGCCGGGGGCCGCCTCGCTGCTGGTCTGGCGCAAGGGATTCGAAGTGTTCCACGCGGAGGTGTCGCCCGAAGAGCTCTCCGCCCTGTCGGCGGTGCAGCGAGGGGCGACGCTCGGCGAAGCCTGCGAGGCATTCGCCGCGCTTCCCGATCCGGCCCGGGCAGCGCTCGACGCGCTGGCGAGCTGGTCCGGCGAAGGGCTCATTGCGCGGACCGATCGGTAACGAAAAGCCTCGACGCGCGACTCCTCCCCAAAAGGAGCAACCGCATGGACGCCCTCCTCCGCATGCGCCGTTCCCTCCTCTCCGTGGCCGATCGCCTCTCCTGGCTGCCGCCCACCCTGGCGCGAGTGGCCATCGGCGTCGTCTTCGCCGGGAGCGGCTGGGGGAAGCTGCACAACCTGGACAAGATCACTTCCTTCTTCGCCGACCTCGGCATCCCCGCGCCGGGGTTCAACGCCGTGCTCGCGTCGTCCGCCGAGCTGATCTGCGGTGTGCTCATCCTGGTCGGACTGCTGACGCGTCTCGCCTCCATTCCGCTCATCGTGGTGATGGTGGTCGCGATCCTCACCGCGAAGCGCGGCGACATCGGAGGCCTCTCCGACCTGCTCGGCTTCGTCGAGACGCTCTACATCGTGCTGCTCGCGTGGCTGGCGACGGCCGGCCCGGGTCCGCTGTCGCTCGACCGGTTGGCGCTCCGCGCACTGGGCGCGACGGACGAGCCGCACAGGCCGTCCTCCCAGGCCGCCCCCGCGCACAACTGAGCAAAAACAGCCGCGGTCGCTTGCTCTCCGCGGGGACGCACGGGATCCTGCTCGCGTGCAACCCGCAGACCCGCCCGCGGCGCGCGACCTGCGTGCCTACGCCGCCGCCCTGATCTCCGCCGCGACCCGGCGCGACGTCGGACGCGCCTTCGCGACGGCCGGCGTGGCGGCAGCCGGGGCGCACAGCGGGGACCTGTCCCTGGCCGGCAAGGACGCCCTCCACCGGCTGGCGGTCGCCGGCGCTGCGCGTTTCCATGGCGGGGACACCAGCGGCGACGAGGCCTGGGCGGCGCTGCCGCTGGCGGGCGAGAGCGGCCCGCTGGGGGTTTTGGGGCTCCGGTTCGCCTCGCCGCAGGCGTTCGGCGAGGAGCAGCGGGCCTTCCTCGCCGACCTGGCGGCGCTCACCGGGCGCGCCCTCGAGCGCGCCGCCCGCCACGACGAGGAGTTGGAGACGCGGACGTTCCAGCACCGGCTGATCGGCATCGCCGGGCACGAGCTGCGCAACCCGCTGACAGTGGTCCTCTCCGCCGCCGAGCAGCTTTCGCGCACGGCCGCCGGCGACCGCGACAAGCGCGCCGCCGCGCGGCTGCTCCGCAATGCCCGGCGCATGGATCGGATCGTGCGCGACCTGATGGACTACGCGCAGGCGCAGGCGGAAGGGCGGCTGCACATCGCGCCCCGCGAAGTCGATTTCCACGAGCTGTGCGTCCGCGTGCTCGCCTCGCTCTCGTCGGTGCATCCCGAGCGGCCGGTCACCTACCAGCGCGGAGAGGACGTGCGCGGCAGGTGGGATCCCGACCGGCTCGAGGAGCTGCTCGAGAACCTGGTGGTCAACGCGCTCAAGTATGGCGCCCCGGATCGCCCCGTCTACGTCGGCTGGTATGGCGACCCGGAGGAGTTGGTGCTCAAGGTGCACAACCACGGCCCGCCGATCCCGGCCGCGCTCCTGCCCCATGTCTTCGATCCCTTCCAGCGCGGCGAGGACCACTCCGTGCGCGACAGCCTCGGGCTGGGGCTCTACATCGTGAAGCAGATCGTCGCGGCGCACGGCGGCCGGATCGAGGCTCGCTCGGATCGTGAGACCGGCACGACCTTCGTGGTGCGCCTCCCGTACGCGGTGCCCGCGGCAGAGGCCCGCGATCTAGCCGGCTGACTCCCACGAGCAGCGGTACTCGCAGCGGTCGCCTCCGCGCGCGCGGCAGACCGGGTGCTGGATGCGCACGCCTCGCCTGCCGGACATCTCGATGGCGCGCTCGTGCCAGCCGATCAGGGTCCTTCGTAACGAACCAGGATCACGGTGGAGTTGTCGATTCCGCCGTTGGTGTTGGCGGTGTCCAGCAGCTTCCTGGCGGCCGCCTCCAGGCCGGCGGAGCGTTGCAGGATCGCCTCCATCACGTCGTCATCCACCATCCCCGACAAGCCGTCGCTGCAGAGCATCAGCAAGTCGCCCGGGAGCAGCTCGTGCTCGTGGACCTCGACGTCCACCTGGCGCTGCTGGCCGAGGGCGCGGAGGATGATGTTCTTCTGCGGGAAGGTCCGCGCCTCCTCCTCGGTGATCTTCCCCTGGCGCAGGTATTCCTCGACCAGCGAATGATCGATGGTGATGCGGCGCAGCTTTCCGTTCCGCAGCTGGTAGACGCGGCTGTCGCCGGCGTGCGCCACGATCGCCCGGGCGCCGCCGTCGCGCTCGACGAAGTGCGCCGAGACGCAGGTGGTCCCCATGTTCTTCTTCGAGGGATCGGCCTCGGACGTCTCGAGGATGCGCTGGTTCACCAGCTTGATGGCGGTGACGAGACGGTTCTCGTCGTAGCCCTTGTCGCGGTCCTCCTTGAACGGCCAGGTGGCCTCGCGATCGCGGCCGGTCAGCTCGAAGAACTCCCGCATCTCCTGCACCGCGATGCCGCTCGCCACCTCGCCCGCCGCGTGACCGCCCATGCCGTCGAACACCGCGAACAGGCCTTCCTCGGGGAGCGCGAGGTGGTTGTCCTCGTTGTTGTCCCGCTTCATCCCGACGTCGGTCCTGGCGGCGTGCACGATGCGCATGCGACCCTCGGGCGCACGCCGAGGGTAGATGATCGCGCGCCGCAGCGCGACCCGGGTCACTTCTTGCGCACGATCACGTCGCCGGAGAAGGCGTCGCACTCGATCACGCCCTCGCCCTTTCCGTAGACGGCTTCCACCCACCCGCCCATGCCGTGCTTGCGCCTGGGCGCGCGCTTCACCTCGAGCTTCAGCTCGTCGCGCAGGTCGCCGCTGTGCGAGGCGTACGACAGCTGGAAGCTGCTCTTCGACGCGTCGGGTTGCAGCTTGATCTCCCCGGACACGGTCTCCGTGCTCAGGTGGCAGCCCTTCGCGCACACCCCGCTCCACTCCAGGTTGCCGGAGGCGGACTGGAAGGCGAGCTGCACCGCCGGGTCGGCGGTGGTGGCGAGCGCGGTGCCCGAGACCAGGTGGAGCCGGAGCCGCGGGCCGGTCACGCTCACGGTGACGTCGCCGGACACGCTCTGCACGTCGGCGTTGCGCGCGCCCTTGACCTTGACGTCTCCGGACATCGTGCGCACACGCACGTCGCCGCCGACCTCCTGCACGGACACGTCCCCGGAGGTCGAGTCGAAGTCCAGGTTCGAGCCTTTCGGGAGCTCCACCCGCAGGCTGCCCCGGCGCAATTGGCGGCGGCCGCTGAACTCGGCCTCGACGCGGTCGCCGAACTGCAGGAGCTGCACCTCGCCGGTGATGGGCACGCCCCCGACGCTGAGCGCGATCTGCGGCTTGTCGCTCGGCACCACCTCGACCTCGCCGGACTGCACGCGCAGCCGGAAGGTGACCGGTCCCTTCACCGCCAGGGCGGCGGCGCCGTTCTTGCCGGTGGCGCGCGCGCTGGGCTGCTCGCTGAAGGACTCGTCGTCGCTGCCGAACCGGCTCCGCCACCGCTCGCGGGACCGCCTCTCGCGGTCGCGCTGCCGTTCGATCCGGTCCCGTTCCCTGCGGGCCCGGTCGGAGGGACCCGCGTCGCTGGCCTCGTCCTCGTGGTCCTCGTCGTCCTCGTCCTCGTCGCGCATGGCGAGCAGGCCGAGGCCGGGCAGGTCGAGGTGCAGCTCCGGCATCTCGAAACCGTGCAGGTCGAGGTGCAGGTCCGGCTCCCCGGCGCGCGGGAGAGTCGCGCGCGGGCGATCCGCGGGCGTGGCGGCCAGGAGCGCCGCGACCAGGGCGATGCTGCCGATCATCGTGCGACCTCCTCGGAATCCTCGATGGCATGGCGGAGCGAGCGGACCATGACGGCGCTGCCGTCGAGGAGCCGCAGGCGCTCGTCGGGGTCGTTGCGCGCCTGCGCGCTGGCGTCGATCAGCGACCGGGCCCGGGCGAAGGAATCGTCCCAGCGCTTCTGCGTGCGCTGGTCGAGCCGGCCGCGGCCGCGCGCGTACTCCTGCTCGAGCACCCCGAGCGCGCTGCGGTAGTCGCCGGCGGCGCGGTCCAGGGCCTGCTGCGCTTTCGCGTCGGTCTGCGCGACGGGCTCGTCGAAGACCGCGGCGTCGCCCTGCCCGTCCTGGGCACGCTGGGGCGGACGCACCACCACGGCGAGCGCCGCCGCCGCGGCGACCGCCACCGCGGCTCCGAGGAACGGGCGCCAGCGCCGAGCGCTCGAGATCGGGACGGGCGCGTGCACGCGCTCCTCGACCCGTTCCCAGATCTCCGGCCGCACCGGCGGCTGCGGGCGGCGGCGGAAAAGCTGCGCTTCGGCGCGCAGCCAGGCCAGCTCGCGCGCGCATTCCGCGCACCGCCCCGCGTGCGCCAGGACGTCCGGACGGGCTTCCGCGCCGAGGGCGGCGGCCTCCAGCTCCTCGAAGGTCGGGTGGCCGGTCATGGCGTTCCCTCCACGTACCCCGACAAGCGCTCGCGCAATTGCAGGCGGGCGCGGTGGA
>Ga0209701_10000851_pt1 | contig 18899 bp, 15 predicted proteins | sample CZO8metaG_4_FD_188356 | JGI IMG/M metagenome (GOLD analysis project Ga0209701, IMG submission 188356) | Vadose zone soil microbial communities from the Eel River Critical Zone Observatory, Northern California, USA - CZOApr15con2H3.8 metaG... | ecosystem: Environmental > Terrestrial > Soil >... | reverse complement strand
GGACGGCTGGCAGTTCGTCGCCGAGCTCGAGCACCGCGGCTGGCGCGACGTGCCGCTGCTCATCCTCAGCGCCGACCGGTCCGTGCAGGGCCACGCGAAGCAGCTGCGCGCGAACGCGCACCTGGCGAAGCCGTTCGACCTGGACGAGCTGCTCGGCAAGGTGCAGCAGCTCACGGGCGGCGCGCTGGCCAATTAGCGGCCATCACGGTGAGGCGGCCGTACACCGCACGCTGATCCAGCCGATCCCGCCGCGGCCGTCGCGCGCGACCACCCAGATCGAGCCGCTGCCGGCGCCAGCCGTGAACCTCGCGATCCCGTTCGCCGGCTGCGGCTGCCCGGGCAAGGGCTCGTCCGCGTCGTCCCGGTCGAAGTCGATGGGCACCGTCGAGAAGAACGAATAGCGCGGCGTCTCGCGCAGGTGGATCGTCTGCCCGGTCAGGTCGACGGCGTCGTACTCCTCGATCCCCGAGGCGCCCGGGCCGAGCAGCGGGCGCACGCCATATTCGACGCCCGGCGCGACCACAACCGTCTCGCCGGTAGCGACGGTGGCGACGTGCGCGCCGTCGCGGGTGATCTCCAGACCCACGACGTCGGGATTCTGGTTGCGCATCGACTCCGGAGCGGTGGTGTAGAGGAGGATCTTCGAGGCCATCACCGGATCGTGCGGGTCGCCGTCCGACGCCTCGAGCGAGAGCTGCACGCGGATGCCGCCGAACCCCTTCAGCCGGTCGTCCTGCTTCGCCAGGGCGACGAAGTCGGAGGGAACGTCCAGCGTGATTTTCGGCTCGCCGCTGGCGGTGGGGAGATCGAACGTCGGAACGCCGTCGCAACGCCCCGAGTCCGTCGGCGCGCAGAGGCTTCCGTGCACGACCGGGTCGCGCGCGTTCGGATCCACGACCAGCGCGCGCACCCGCACCGGCTGCGCCGTCAGCGCCTCGAAATCGACGGATGCGTCGGCGAATCGCGAGGTGTCGCCCGGTTCGTCGAGCGCCTCCTGCCGGATCGCCAGCACGCGCAGGTCGGTGACCTGCCTGGGCGACTGGAAGTCCGGCGTGCACGCGGCTGCCGTCACCAGGCCGCAAGCCGCCAGAATGCGTGCCACGACGCCCGCGCCATGGAAGAGCACAGCGCCGCCGAATACGGCGGCGACTGGCCGCGAGCCGCAACCCGGCAAGGTCACCACCTCACCTTCACGCCCAGCGTGGGGAGGACGGGCAGCCCGGAGATGCTGCCCTGCTGGCGGTACCGGTAGTCCCAGACGTGCAGCTCCTCGTTCGTGTGGTTGAGCACGTTCTGCACGTCGAGGTACGCGGAGACCTGCCACAGGTTGCTGGTCCAGGTGTACTGGGCGCGCGCGTCGAGCTGCGAGAATGCCGGGAGACGCGCGTCGCCGAGGTTCCCCGAGTCCGGGTTGAAGCGCCCGCTGTCCGCGTCGAACACGGCGGAGGTGACGGGCGCCGTCGGGTTGCCGGAGACGAAACGGTAGCGCGCCGAGAGCTCCCACGCGGGGCTGGGCCGGTATCCGGCGACCACGATGAGGTTGTGCGGCTGGTCGAAGTTGAAGGCGCGCCAGTCGACGTCATTCCGCGGCAAGAGATCGCTGCGGGAGAGCGTGTACGCCACCCACCCGTACAAGCGCGCGGAGAGATCGCGGCGGAGCAGCACTTCGACTCCGTACGAACGCCCGAGTCCCTGGTTGAGGTAGAGCGGATTGGACACCGTGCCGTCGGGCAGCTTCTCGGCCGGGACTCGCGAAGCGAGCGAGCCGCGGCGGTCGTAGAAACCCTCGACCGACAGGCTCCAGCCGGCGCCGAAGCGGTGGTCCACGCCCAGACCGACCTGAAAGGCACGTTGGGGCAGGAGCGCCGGATTGCCGAGCGCGGGGTCGAGTTGGAACGGGCTCGGCGCCTGGTGGTAGAGGCCCGCGTACCCCTTGAGCCCTGTCGCGTCGGTCAGCGCGTACCGCGCCCACAGGCGCGGATCGAACGTGCCGTAGGTGTGCTCGCGCCAGTGGAACTGATCGAGCCGCAGCCCCGGGTGCAGCTCCCAGCGGCCGAGCTTCAGCTCCGCCTCGGCGAACTCGCCCAGGTTGCCGAGCGGCTGGGTGTGCGAGATCTGCTGCTCTTGCGTGATCGGCGGACCGAGCTGCCGGATCTGCAGGGTCGATTGGATGTCCGCGTTCACCACGTACCGGTCCCAGGAGAGGTCGACGCCGGCGCGCAGCGAAAGCCAGGGCCGCGCCTGCCAGCGGGCGTCGGTGCGAAGCGCGAGGGTCCAGTCGAAGATGCGGCCTGCCTGGTTGAGCCCGAACGACCCGGTGCCGGCGCCCGTGGCGTCGAAGGACTGGACGGTGAGCCCCAAGAGCGGCGCGACGCTCAGCGTGACGGCGTCCGATACGGCATGGCGCCAGCCGAAGCGGAGCTGGTGCGCGCCCGTGTGCGAGCTCACCTCGAGCGGCTGGTTGCGCGAGCCGCCCCTCTGGATCAGCGCGAGCGAGTCGTCGGTCCCGAAGGCGAACAGCGTCAGCTCGTCGCCGTTCAGGAGCTTGTGATCGAGGCGGGCCTGGTAGTCCCAGTACACCGGCGTGATGCTGGTGACGCCGTTCTTCGGGTCGTTGGGAAGGAAGAGCGGCAGGAAGAAGTCGATGTAGCTGCGGCGCGCGGCGATCGCGACCTGGGTGCGCTCGCCGAGCGGCGCCTCGACGAAGCCGACCGATTGCAAGAGGTCGACCGAGACGCTGCCGTGGAACCCTTGGGGATCTCCCTTGCGCGTGCCCACGTCGATCGCGCCGGTCAGGTTGCGCCCGTAGTAGGCGCCGTATCCGCCCGGGTAGAAGTCGATGCGGTCGAGGAGCTGCTCGTTGATCACCGAGGGCCCGCCGAGGAAGTGGTAGAGGATCGGGATGCGCTGCCCGTCGAGGTAGATGCCGGTGTCGGCCGGCGGCGTCCCACGCACCAGCAGCAAGCCTCCCAGGTAGGGGGCGCGGTTGATCCCGGGGAGGTTCTGGACCACGCGGATCGGGTCGTTGAGCGACCCGGGCACGTTGACCAGCTCCTCGTGCCGGAGCGTTCGGCGCGTCGGCGCGTCCTCGGGGCGCGACCCTTCCACCACCGCCGAGTAGTCGCCGACCTCGGTTCGCCGCAAGTAGAGGGTGACGTCCGCGGAGCCGCGCGCCTCGAGGCGCATCCGGCGGCGCGACTCGCCGAACCCCGGAGCGCCCGCTCGCAGCTCGACCTCGCCGGGCGGGACGCGCAGCTCGAATCGGCCCTGCGCATCGGCGGCGGCTTGCGCGCCGCCCGCGAACACGTCCGCGCCGGCGACCGGCCTGCGCGTCCCCGCTTCCAGTACGCTCCCGCGCAGCGTCGCCTCGTCCGCGGCCTGCTCCGGCGCCGGCGCCGCCTCCTTCCGCACCACGAAGTGGTAGACGTATCGAATCCGCACCGCTGCCGGCTTGCCGTCGATCTCGGCCGGCGAGAAGCGGAACGAGCGGATCGCCGCCACGGCGGCCGCGTCGAAGTCGGGCGCCGCGGACTGCTCGACGACCACGTCGACGACGCGGCCCTCGGCGTCGATGTCCACCACGCAGGCGACGTCCGCTTGCTCCCCGCGCGCGAGCCGGTCGGGGGGATAGTCCGCCGGATGGAACTCGACGAGCGACGGCGCGCGCGTCAGCTCGGGCGCGTGAGGCGGCGGCTGCGGCGGCGCCTCGCGCACGTTCTCCCCCGACTGCGCGAGGGCGAGCAGCAGCAGGGTGGCGACGGGGCCGTGCACAGGGCGCGGGAATCTCCGCCTCGCCGGCGGGTCGGGTCAAGGAAGCGCCGGAGTGACTTCCAGGGTCAGGTACCCGGCCACGGCGAGCGCATCGCGGGCGCGATCCGCGGCCTGTCCCCAGGCGAGCACGATGGCGCAGTCGCCTCCTCCGGCGCCGCTCGGCTTGCCCGCCGCGCCCGCGGAGGAGGCGATGGCGCAGGCGCGGGCCAGCTCCTGCGTCACGATCGGAACCTGTGCCTCTTCTCCGAGCGCGCCCATGGCAGAGGCGGCGCGGCGCACCGCATCCAGCGCCGCGGGCTGGTCGCCGCGCTCGAGGGATTCGCGCAGCGCCGCTTCCTGCGCGGAGAGCGCCTGGACGTGGTGGCGCCACCTTCCCGGCCGCGCGCGCGCGAATGCGAGCACCTCGTCGACCAGGCGGCGCGTGTCCGCCGGCGCGCCGGTCCAGGCGAGCAGGAAGCGGAGGCCCGCAGGGACCGCGATGGCGCGGCCCTCGAGGGGCGGACGCGCGAGCAGGTCGCGCGCGCCGCGGCGCAGCGGTGCGTCGGGGTCCGTCCAGTCGTGCATCCTGCGCACCTCGACCAGGCCGCCCAGCGCGCAGGCGGCCACGTCCGCCCCGCTGCCCCGGCCGCCCTGCTCCATCCAGTGCGCTGCCGCGGCCAGGCACATCGCCTCGGGCGGAGCGACCTCGCGCCCCTGCGCCGCGCAGGCGACGCGCACCGCGAGCACCGAGACCGCGGCGCTGCCGCCCAGGCCGAGCTTGCGTCCTTCGCGGGACAGATCGTCCAGGAACGCCGCCTCGAAGCCGCGCGACTCGCGGCGCTCCTCGGCGCACAACCTCGCCGCGACCTCCACGGCCCGGGCCGCGAAGCGCAGCTCGCCTGGGATTCCAGAGTCCCAGCGCAGCCCGCCGCCGGTCAGCTCGCCTCGCACCGACTCGCCGCCGGGCCGCCGGAGCAGCTCGACCGCGCGCCCGGGCAGCTCGCGGACCTCCGCGCGCAGGCGCACATCGACCGCCACGACCAGTGCCGGCTCTCCGGGCTCGAGCACGGAGTATTCCCCGGCCACGAACGCCTTCGCCGGTACGGAGAGCTCAGCGGGGGCGGGCATCGGACGATCGTTCGACCACGCGCGCTCCTCCGGCGGGTGCGCACACCAGCGCGTCGCGCACGCCGGGGACCGAACGCAGCGCCGCCTCGACGCGCGCCGCGTCCTCGGGCGCGCAGAGCGCGACCACGTGCGGCCCGGCGTCGATCGTCGCCCACGCCCCGGCGCCTTGCTCGCGGAGCCGCCGGAGCGCGTGAAGGCAGCCGACCGTGGCGGCCTCCCAGTAGAGGAGCGGCGGATCGGCCGCGAGCGCGTCGGCGTGCATGCGCAGCGCGTTGCGCTCGGCGAGCGCTCCCAGCCCCGGGAGGTCTCGCGCGCGGAGCAGGCGCAGCGCCTCGGGGAGATCGCGGCGGCATTGCTCGATCCACGCGGCGTGATAGGGCGACGTCTCGCGCGACCGCTTCATCCCGTCCCGCGACCCGACCGGCTTCGGCCCTTCCCCGCAGACGGCCACGACCAGGCGCACCGGCAGGTGGTCGGGGGAAGCGACCTGTCCGGCGTCCTCGTCCTCCCACACGGCCCATCCGCCGGGGACGCTGCGCGCGGCGGAGCCGCTCCCCAGGCGGGCCAGCGCGGACAGCTCGCGCTCGGTGCGCTGCTGTCCCGCCGCGGCGCAGGCGGCCACGGCCAGGGCGGCGAAACCGCTCGCGCTCGAGGCGAGCCCGGCGGCGGTGGGGAAGTCGTTGCGCGACTCGATCCGCGCGCGGTCGCCGATCCGGGCGGCGTCGAGCACGGCGCGGGCGCTCCGCAGCTCGGCTCCGGAGGCCGGCCGCCCGTCGATGCGCAGCGAGTCCTCCGCGGCGCCCAGCTCGACCGTGGTGGTGGTGACGAGCCTGTCGAGCGCGACCGAGAGCGATCCCGCCTCGGGCAAGAGCAGCGCCTCGTCGCGCTTTCCCCAGTACTTCACCAGCGCGATGTTGGCGTGCGCGACGGCGGTGGCCTTCACGGGGCAATCTCCTCCGCGAACGCGCGCATGCCGGCCCCTTCGGCCGCGCGCACCAGCGCCGCTGCGTGGGCTGCGTCGCGACCCAGGCCGATGGCCGCCCCGCCGCCACCCGCTCCGGTCAGCTTGGCGCCCAGCGCTCCGGCGCCGCGCAGCGCCGCGACGGCCTCCTCCAGCTCGGGGCAGGAGACGCCCAGGGCGCCCAGGACGCCGTGCGCCGCGTCGAAGCGGACGCCCAGGTCCTGGAGATCGCCCCGCTCCAGCGCTCGGGCCCCGCCGCGCGCCAGCTCGCCGAGGAAGGCCAGCATCGGGTCGTAGAGGTCGGGACGCTCCGCGCGGCGCGCGGAGAGCGGCAGCACCGTCGAGCGCGTCCCGCGCACCACTCCCGTCAGCACCACCGCGAGGTGGAGCGGCACCCGGGGCGAGATGCGCTCGACCTCGGCCGGCTCGCCGCGGCGGAAGAGGATCACGCCGCCGCGCGCGCAGATGGCGGGGTCGACGCCCGAAGGAGCTCCGTGGAACACGCGCTCGAGCTGCAGCGCGAGCTGTTCGGCGCGCTCCGGCGGACAGTCCCGGCCGGCGAGCTGCGCGAAGGCGCGCGCGAGCGCGACCCCGAGGGCGGCGGAGCTGCCCAGCCCTCCTCCCAGAGGCAGCTCGCTGCGGACGCGCGCGCGGAAGCGTGGCGGGGCGCCGGCGGCGGCGGCCAGGTCGGAAGTAGCGCGGAGCAGCTCGGGAGGGGTGGCGACGGCGGAGAGGGCCGTGCTCCAGGGGAAGGGTGAGGTTGAGGTCGCAATCGGGGTCGAGGTCGGGGTCGACACCGGGAATGTCGCCGGCGCGAGCAGCTCGATCGCGGGACCTTTGGGGTCCTCCTCCACCTCCACGGCCACGCGGCGCCCCAGGGCGGCGGCGAGGGCCGGATGACCGTACACGACCGCGTGCTCCCCCAGGAGCAGCACCTTGCCCGGGGCGGACGCCTTCACGGAGGCGGCTCCAGCTGCGCGATCCAGGAGGGCAACGGCTCCAGCAGCACCGGGCGGGAGGCCCGCAGCGCCTGCACGTCGCGCGCGCCGACCAGAAGGCAGGCGGCCCGGAGCGCGGCGATCGCGCCGCGCAGCTCCGCGCGCGCCGCCTCGATCCCGCCGCGCTGGTGCGCGCGCACCATCGGCAGCGCGAACCCGGCGACGTCCGCGCCCAGCGCGAGCGAGCGGGCGACGTCCACGCCGCTGCGCACTCCGCCGGACGCGATCAGCCGCACCCGCGGACCCTTCTTCGGCGCCAGCACGCGCACCGCCGCTCCGATGCAGGCTGCCGTGGGAAGTCCCCAGTCGCTGAGCAGCTCGCCCAGCGCGCCGGCCTCCGCGGTGCTCGCGCGCAGCTGCTCCACCCGCGTCCAGCTGGTGCCGCCGCTGCCGCTCACGTCGATGACCCGCACCTTGCGCGCGATCAGCTCGCGCACCACGTCGGGCCCGATGCCGCAGCCGGTCTCCTTGACGATGAGCCGGTCGCCCAGCTCCTCGGCGAGGCGCGCGATGGCGTCGAGGCAGCCGGTGAAGTCGCGGTCGCCGCCGTCCTGCACCAGCTCCTGGGCGGGGTTCAGGTGGATGGCGATGCCGTCCGCGCCGATCAGCTCGATCAGCCGGTGCGCCGCGTCGCGCCCGCGCTGCACGAGCTGCTGCGCGCCCAGGTTGGCGAACAGCCGCGCCGGCCGGGCCGGGCGCACGTCGAAGGTCGGGAGCAGCTCGGGCTGGTCGAGCAGGACGCGCATCGAGCCCACGCCGAAGGCGATGCCCTCCTCCTCGGCGATGCGCGCCAGGTCGCGGTTGATCTGGCCGGCGCGATCGGTCCCCCCTGTCATTCCCACCACCATCAGCGGCGCCCGCAGGCGCGCGCCGGACAACTCGGCGGACAGGTCCACGTCGGCGAGGCGCAGCTCTGGCAACGCGCGGTGCACCAGCCGGACGCAGCGGAAGAGGGGGTCCGTCTCGGCGGGTTCCACCTCGTCGCGCAGCGCCAGGTCGAGGTGCTGCGACTTGCGCCGGCTCAGGTCGTCGTGCACTCCCGAGGGTCTAACACACCACCGTCCCGCGCGTGGCACGCACCGTGCGGTGAAGCGCCCACTCGCATCCAGCGCGCCCTGGCAGTTTCCGGGCCTCGGCGCCCGAGCCGCTTTACAACTGCAGGGACATGTCGGTCTTCAGGGACGAATCGGGACGGAGAGGCGCCGCGGTGCGGCTCGCTTCGGTCATGGCCGGCGTGGCGGCTCTGGCCGCCGCCGGGACGTTCCTCGTCTCCGTCTTCCCTGCACCGTGGACGCGCCGGGGCGAGGTCCTGCCCGAGCCGGCCCCGCGCGCGAAGGCGGGTGCGCTGCCGCCGGGGCACCCGCTCGAAGGACGCGCGCGGGAGGCCGCGTACCACCGCGAGGAGGGGCGGCTGCGGTCGCTGCTGCAGCAGGCGCAGGCCGCCCAGCGCAAGCGGCGCGCCGCATCGAGCGCCGCGCCGGTGCTGGCGGGCTTCGTGGTGAACTGGGATCCAGCGAGCCTGCGCTCGTTGCAGCAGCACGCCGACCAGCTCACGCACGTCATGCCGGAGTGGATCCGCCTCCAGCCGGGCGGCGACTTCGCCGTCGAGGAGGACGCGCGCGTCCTGCAGGCGGCGCAGCGCCTCGAGGTGGTGCCCACCGTGTCCAATTACGGGCCGGGAGGGTTCTCGGCGCAGCTCGCGCAGGCGGTGCTGGCCACGGACGCCCTGCGCCAGGACGCGGCGCGCAAGCTGGCCCGGATCTGCGAGGAACGCGGCTACGCGGGCGTCAACGTCGACCTCGAGGACCTGGGAGCGCAGGGTTTCCAGAAGCTCGCGCTGTTCGTCGAAGCGCTGTGGGGCGAGATGCACCCCCGCGGCTTCCTGGTCACGGTGGACGTGCCGGCGGATCCCAAGGAGGTCCCGGTCGAGCGGCTCGCCGCCTCCAGCGACTTCCTGGTGCTGATGGCGTACGACGAGCACTCGGCCGACGACAATCCGGGACCGATCGCCACGCCGGAGTCCGTCGCCAGGAGCGCGGGCGAGTACCTGCGCCGCGCTCCGGCGGAGAAGCTGGTGCTGGCGATCGGCGCCTACGGGTACGACTGGCCGCTCGACGCGGACGGCGACACCGCGAGGCCGGCGGAGGAGCTGTCGTACGCGCAGGCGCTGGTGCTCGCCCGCGAGAACGAGGTGCCGATCGAGTGGGACGCCCAGGCGCGCGGGCCCTTCTTCGAGTACGACGACGACGAGGCGCGCGAGAAGCACGCGGTGCGGTTCCTCGACGCGCCGGCCGAGGCGGCGCAGCTCGAGGCGGTGGCGGCGCTGCACCTGCGCGGAACGGCGCTGTGGCGGCTCGGCGCCGAGGACCCCAAGCTCTTCGAGCTGTTCACCCGGCCACCCACGCCCCGCGCCTTCGATCCAGGGGGCGCCCGGCAGCGTCTCGACGGCCTCATCGCCAACGACCCCGACGACGTGGAGACGGAAGGCAGCGGCGAGCTGATCTCCCTCAAGGCGGCGCCGCAGCCGGGCCGGCGCGAGGTGACCTGGAGCGCCGCCGGCGGCGTCGAGCGCGCCGCATATCTACAATATCCGTCGGGATGGATCCTGGAGCGCAAGGGCGGCAAGCCGCGCGGGCGGGTGACGCTCACCTTCGACGACGGGCCCGATCCGGCCTGGACCCCGCGGATCCTCGACTTGCTCGCGCAGCGCGGAGTCCACGCAGCGTTCTTCGTCATCGGCGGCAACGCCCAGTCGCACCCCGAGCTCGTGCGCCGCGAGTTCGCCGAGGGGCACACGGTCGGCAACCACACCTTCACCCATCCCGACCTGGCGCGCGTGTCCCCGCTGCGCATGGAGGTGGAGCTGAACGTCACCGAGAAGCTGCTGGAGTGGATCACCGGCCGCCATCCGCGGTTGTTCCGGCCCCCCTACCATTCCGACCAGTCACTCGACGAAGCACCCAACGCGCAGGTCATCGCGCGCGCCTCGGCGATGGGCTACCTGACGCTCGGACACGACATCGATCCGGAGGACTTCTCGCTGCGCGATCCGCAGGAGATCGCCCGGCGGGTGCTGGCGAAAGCGCGGGACGGCAGCGTGATCCTGCTGCACGACGGAGGCGGGAACCGGCAGGCGACGCTCGATGCGCTGCCGCTGATCCTCGACGGGCTTTCGCAGCAAGGCATCCAGGTGGTGGGTCCCGAGGACGCGGTCGGCCTGCCCCGGGACCAACTCCTGCCGGCGGCTCCGCGCGCTGCGATCCCCTCGCTCATCTCCGGCGCCGACACCCTGGTCTTCGGAGTGCTGGGCGGGATCGCCCGGCTGCTCGGACCCGCCTTCGGCTTCGCTCTGGCGCTGCTCGGCCTGCGCGCGGTGATCCTGGCGGTGTGCGCGCCGGTGCAGGCGCGCCGCGCGCGGCGCAAGCGGCCGGCCCCGTTCGGCGGGACGGTGTCGGTCGTGGTTCCCGCGTACAACGAGGAGCAGGTGATCGCGCGCACGGTGGAGACGCTGCTCGCGCAGGAGCCGCCCGTCCTGGAGGTGGTCTGCGTCGACGACGGCTCCAGGGACCGCACGCTGGCCGTGCTGCGCGAGAAGTTCGACCGGAACCCGCGCGTGCGCATCCTCGCCAAGCCGAACGGTGGGAAGTCGTCGGCGCTGAACCTGGGCTTCTCCGAGGCCCGAGGCGAGGTGGTGGTCGCGCTGGACAGCGACACGCTCTTCGCCACCGATACCGTGGCCCGTCTCACGGCCCCGTTCTCCGACGCGCGCGTCGCCGCGGTGGCCGGGAACGCGAAGGTCGGCAACCGCGTGAACCGCCTCACCCGCTGGCAGGCGCTCGAGTACGTCACCGCGCAGAACCTGGAGCGCCGCGCGTGGGACCTCGCGGGGGCCGTCCCGGTGGTGCCGGGCGCGGTGGGCGCGTGGCGGCGCGACGCGGTGCTCTCGGAGGGCGGCTTCCACGAGGACACGCTCGCGGAGGATACCGACCTGACGCTCCGCCTGATCGCGCGGGGCTTCCGCGTGGTGTACGCGGAGGACGCGCTCGCCTACACCGAGGCGCCGGAGACGGCCCGGGCGCTGCTCAAGCAGCGCTTCCGCTGGACGTACGGCGTCCTGCAGGCGTGCTGGAAGCACAAGTCGCGCCTCTTCCGCCCTGGCGGAGGCGTGCTGGGCTGGCTCATCCTCCCCGCCTTCGCCGTGTACCAGTTCGCGGTGCCGCTGGTGGCGCCGCTCGTCGACCTGCTCTTCGTCGCGGCGCTCGTCCGCGGGAACGCGCTCGCGACCGTCGGGTACTACCTGCTGTTCTTCGCGCTCGACCTGCTCCTCTCCGCCGCCGCCGTGCTGCTGGAGGGCGAGGACCTGGGCCTGTTGCCCGGCCTGTTCGTCCAGCGCGTGCTCTACCGGCAGCTGCTCTGGGTGGCGCTGGTCCGCTCGCTGTGGAACGCGCTGTCGGGGTTCGCCGTCGGCTGGGGCAAGCTGGCGCGGACGGGGAGCGCGCAGGTCGCGCCCGCGCGCCGCTGACGGGTTATGCTCCGGGCGACGATGAAGATCGCGCTCGCACAGATCGACACCACGGTCGGCGCGTTCGCGGACAACGCCGCGGCCATCGTACGGCAGGCGCGCGAGGCGGCCGACGCAGGCGCGCAACTCGTCGTCTTCCCGGAGCTGACCCTGTGCGGATACCCGCCGAAGGACCTGCTCGTTCTTCGCGAGTTCGTGCAGCGGCAGCTCGCCTCCCTGGACCAGCTCGCAGCCGACCCGGTCTTCGGACGCGTGCCCGCCCTGGTCGGGTTCGCTGAGCCCCACCGGGGCGAGGGCGCCGGGCTGTTCAACGCCTGCGCGCTGCTGCGCGACGGGAAGATCGCCGCCCTGGCCCGCAAGTCGCTCCTCCCCACCTACGACGTGTTCGACGAGGCGCGCTACTTCGATCCCTCGCCGGAGGTGACCGTCGTCGAGGTGGCGGGAGTGCGGGTCGGCCTGTCCATCTGCGAGGACCTCTGGAACGACAAGCTCTTCTGGCAGAAGCCGCGCTATACGCGCGACCCGGTCGAGGAGCTGGCCCGGCAGGGTGCGCAAGTCCTGGTGAACCTCTCCGCCTCGCCGTACGCGCTGGGAAAGACGCAGGTCCGGCGCGACATGGCGGCGGCGGCGGCGCGGCGCCACGGAATGCCCGTCGCGCTGTGCAACCTGGTGGGCGGGAACGACTCGCTCGTGTTCGACGGCCACTCGCTGGCGGTGTCCGCGCGCGGAGAGACCCTGGCCGAGGCGCCCGGGTTCGAGGAGCGGCTGATCTTCGCCGACCTCTCGCCGAAGCCTTCCCCCGCCGCCGCGCCGCGGAGCACGCCCCCACTCGGGCGCGAGAAGCCGGACCCCTCGTGCAGGACCGACCACGTGCTGGCGCCCAAGCCGGACCTCGGGGCCCTGGCGGTCGTGTCCGCGTACGAGCTGGACCTCTCCGACGCCGGCTGCGCCGAGCTCGCCGCCGCGCTGACGCTCGGGATCCGCGACTACGCGCGCAAGACCGGCTTCCGCACCGCGGTGCTCGGGCTCTCCGGGGGCGTCGACTCGGCGCTCACGGCAGTGCTCGCGGCACGTGCGCTGGGACCGACGAACGTGACGGCCATCGCCATGCCTTCGCGCTACACGGCCTCGATGAGCAACGAGGACGCCACGCTCCTCGCCGAGCGGCTGGGCATCCACTTCCACACCATCGCCATCGAGCCGATCTTCCAGTCGTACCTGCTCGCCCTCGAACCGATCTTCCGCGGCCGCAAGCCCGACGTCACCGAGGAGAACCTGCAGGCCCGCATCCGCGGCACGCTGCTGATGGCCTACTCGAACAAGACCGGCGCGCTGCTGCTCTCCACCGGGAACAAGAGCGAGCTGGGCACCGGGTACTCCACCCTCTACGGCGACATGGCCGGCGGCCTGGCGCCGATCGGCGACCTGAGCAAGACGGCGGTGTACGCGCTGGCGCGCTGGTTCAACCGCCAGGGACGCGAGGTCATCCCGGATCGCATCCTCACCCGGCCGCCCACCGCGGAACTGCGGGAGAACCAGACCGACCAGGACACGCTGCCCCCGTATGACCAGCTCGACCGCGTGCTGCGCGGCCACGTCGAGGAGCACCTCGGCGTCGGCGAGCTGACCGAGCGGGGCATCCCGGAGGACCTGGCGCGGCGGGTGCTGAAGCTCGTGGTGCAGAGCGAGTACAAGCGCCGCCAGGCGGCACCCGTGCTGCGCGTGACCGCGCGGGCTTTCGGCGAGGGTTGGCGCTTCCCCATCGCGCACGCCTACCGACATTGACTACAAGATCAACGCGGAGGCGCGGAGACGCGGAGTTTTCGTTTTGCTGTACCCAACAAGTTCCTCCGCGCCTCCGCGTCTCCGCGTTCGTCTTTCAGGCCGATCACGCGGCGCGTTATAAGGTGGTCGGAGTGGGGCGTCCTGGGTCGCCTGGTCGTGGAGAATGCGGGCGTGGGCGGGGCGGTTCTCCCCAGGGCAGCCTGACCGGGCGTTCATTTCCGGCGTCCGGCTGGTGTCTTCCCGCCGACCGGCGCATCCTAGCGACGGCGGCCGGCCAGGCAGGTGCCCGGCGCGTGAATTGCTTCAAGGATCCAGGCGTCCAAGCAAGGGAGCGGAGATCGTCGCCATGATGACCCCAGGAAAGCTCCTCTCGGTCGGCGCGCTCGCGGCAGTCGCGGGCAGCGGCTGCATCTACCAGCGCGAGGTCGTGCGCGAGCCGCCCCCGGTGGCGCAAGCGGCGCCGCCTCCCTACCCGGCGCGCCCGCCTCCACCGCCGGACGACGATGCCGGCGGCCCGCCGCCCGCGTCCGCCCAGGCCGATTCCGACATCCCCCCAGCAGGCCAGGACGTCGCCGACGAGCAGGTCTTCTACGAGCGCCTCGCGCCGTACGGGCACTGGGAGTGGGTCCCTGAGTACGGGCGCGTCTGGGTGCCCGCGGTCGCGACGGGCTGGCGGCCCTACGTCTACGGCCGGTGGGTGCTGACCGACTGGGGCTGGACCTGGGTCTCCGACGACCCGTGGGCCTGGGCGGCGTATCACTACGGCAGCTGGGGCTTCACGGTCGGGGTCGGTTGGTTCTGGGTGCCCGGCCGCATCTGGGCGCCGGCGTGGGTCACCTGGCGCTGGGGCTTCGGATTCTGCGCCTGGGCGCCGATCGGCCCGCACGGATTCGTCGGCTGGGGCTTCCGCCATCCGGGCTGGGTGGCGGTGCGCGCCGAGCACTTCACCCAACCCATCTCCGTGCACGTCGTGGCGGTGCAGCAGACGAGCGTCATCGTGCAGCGCGCTTCGCCGCTCGCCGGTCCGCGCGCGGCGCCTTCTCGCGGCGGCGCCTTCGGGCCGCCCGTCGCGCAGGTCGCCTCGGCAACAGGCCAGACGTTGCGCCCGGTGAGCGCCCGGACCGTGGTGGGTCCCCGGCCGCAGTGGGTCCGCAGCCGCGAGGCCGGCGCGACGTCGCCGGGTGCGCGCGCCTCCGGCCCGCTGGCGCAGTCGCCCCGCGCGCAGTCTCCGATGCAGTCGCCGCGCGTCCAGCCGTCGCAGCCGGCGAGGAGCAGCGGCTGGAAGCGGAACTGGTCGCAGTCGCCGGGAACCAGCCGCGCGCGGGCGGCCGCGGGCGGCTGGGGCGGAGCGCGAGCCGGGTCGGGCGCCCGCTGGGGCGGCGTTCCGTCCAGCGCTGGCGGGTCGCGAGGAGCGCCTTCGGCCGGCGGAGCGGTCCGCGCGGCTCCGTCCGCGCCGCGCGCGTCGGCCGCCCCGCAGGGCGGAGGCGGTGGCCGCTCGAGCGGCGGCCACTCCGGAGGCGCTCGCGCTTCCGGCGGACACGGCCGCCGGTAGGGCGGGCGCTTAGGGGTTGCGCTCCACGCTTTCGCAGCGCGGCCCCTGTGAGACGCGCTCTGACCGCGGCTTCGGGTAAGATGCGCGCATGCTTTCGCGGAAGGGACGCGTGCTGCGCGCCACGTTTGGCTGCAACCCGAATTCCAGCTCGCTCGGCGTGGACGTCACGTTCCTGCTCTTCGGCGCGACCTTCGCCAGCGCGCTGGCGCTGGTGCTCGGCGCGCTCTTGCGCCGGCCGCGCGCCCCATGAAGCTCGAGGTGGTCCGCGCGCGCGCCGAGCGCTTCGGCGGCATCGTCGAGGTCGCCCGCCCGCGCGCGCTGCTGCACGTCGACCGCGAGATGATGCGCGAGCTGGGCCAGCCCGAGTCGCCGCTGTGGGACTCGGCGGCCGAGAGCGATGCGCCGCTGGTCGCCCCGACCGAGGTCCACGTGGTGCTCTCCCGCCGGTGCGCCGCCGGCTGCACCGGCTGCTACGTCGACGCCACGCCGCACGGCCCCGCGCTCTCGCTCGAGGAGGCGCGCAAGATCCTCGATGAGCTGGCCGCCATGGGCGTCTTCCATGTCGCGCTGGGCGGCGGCGAGGCGCTCGAGCTCGACTACCTCTTCGAGGTCGCCGCCCACGCGCGCGCGGTGGGCATCACGCCGAACCTGACCACCAGCGGGCTGGGGCTCACCCCTCGCGACGCGGAACGCTGCCGCGTGTTCGGCCAGATCAACGTGAGCGTCGACGGCGTCGGCGAAGGCTACCGCCGGGCCCGCGGATTCGACGGCTTCGCCCACGCCGAGCGCGGCCTGCGCCTGTTGCGCGCGGTGAAGGAGGAAGTGGGCGTCAACTGCGTCGTGAGCCGCAGCAGCTTCGACGGCGTGAACGACGTGGCCCGCCTGGTGCGGAGACTGCGCCTGAACGAGCTGGAGCTGCTCCGGTTCAAGCCGGTGGGCCGCGGCGCGCGCCTCGACGAGGAGCTCACCGCCGATCAGGCCAGGCGCATCTACCCCCTCGCGCGCCGCCTGATGCTGCGCCACCGCATCCGGGTGAAGCTCGACTGCTCCTTCGCCCCGATGGTCTTCTGGCACCGCCCTTCCGCGCGCGCCGCGGCGTTCTGGGGAGTGCAGGGGTGCGTGGCGGGCGACGTCCTCGCCGCGGTCGCGCCCGAAGGTCACCTCATGGGCTGCTCCTTCGCCGGCCCGCCCGAGGCGGATGCGCGCGTGCCGGGCGCCGTCCGGGCGGCGTGGCCCGAGGGGTTCTCCTCCTTCCGCGGCTTCGTCCGCGCCGCGCCGGAGCCCTGCGCGAGCTGCGAGTACCTGCGCTTGTGCCGCGGCGGCTGCCGCGCCGTCGCGGGCGCGCACGGCGCGTTCTCCGCTCCCGATCCCGGATGCCCGCGCGTGCAGGAATGGAGCGCCCGGAGGGCCTCGGAGCGCCAGGTGCCCCGCGCCACCGGCTCCTTCGCGCTTCCGGTGGTGCGCGGGTGACCGTCGTGTTCGAGGGCGGCGCGCGGGCGCTGCTGCTCGTCCATGCGGTGCTCGGGTTCACCGCGGTGTTCGCGACGACGCACCACGCGGTCTCCGCCTTCCTGGCCGCCCGTGGCCGCTCGGTGCAGCGCCAGCTCCAGCGCTTCGGCTGGATGGCGTCCGCCTCCATCGTCGCGCAGGCGCTCTTCGGCCTGGCGCTGTATCCGGTGTACCGGGTGCGGGTCCGCTTCGCCGATCTCGAGCGCGGCGCGCCCGCCGTGGTGCAGCTCTTCGACCTGAAAGAGCACCTCTCCGCGCTCGCGCTGGCGCTCGTCCTGGGCGCCTCCTTCGCCGGCCGCGCTCTGCAGCCGGATGCGCCGGCCGCGGAATCCCGCGCGGTGGCCGCGCTCTCCGGCTGCGGCGCCGCGCTGGTCTGGGCGGCGGCGCTGATCGGCCTCTACGTGACGGCGCGCCACCCGGTGGGCGCGCCGTGAGGGAGCTGCGGGCGGCGCTGTGGGGAGTGTCGGCCTTCGCCGTCGGCTATCTCCTGCCCGGAACGCTCCGGCTGCCGACCTTGGCGTACGATCCGGTCGCGCGCACCATCGGCTTCACTGCCCAGGTGAGCGGCGTCGCGATGCGCTACTACGGCGACTTGCTCTGGGCCTGCGCCGCGGGGTCGTGCGCCGCGGCCGCGGTATGGACTTCTCGACGCCCGGCGCGTCCGGTGGCGGTGCTCACCGGTGCCGCCCTCTCGCTCGTGGCCCTGGACGTGGTCTTCTATCTTTCCCGCTTGCTCGCCCAGGTGTAGAGGAGCGGCGATGCCCTTCGGCCGCGCCATCTTCGCGCTCTCGCTCGCCGCGCTGGCCGTAGCGTCGGCGCGCTGCGACAACGCCACCTGCATCGACCAGAACCCCGACGTGGGAAGTCTGTGCCTGCCCGCGACCGTGCAGGCGGGCCAGACGTCGGTCATCGAGGTGCGCGAGTCCTGCGGCCTGTGCTCCACGCAGCCGCAGTGCGAAACGACGCTGATCGACGGCGCGGTGCAAGTCGACCTGCACGCGCAGTTCTGCAACGACGGCTCCATCTCCTGCAATACCAACTTGTGCCTGCAGCGCATCGTGCGGTGCATCCTGCCCTCGCTCCCGGAGGGGGACTGGCCGCTCGTTCTGCCCGGCAACCAGACGCGCCTGATCCGGGTCCGCGAGGGAGGCCTGAGCAGCTGCCGGCTCCCCGCGCCGTGACCACCGGCGCGGCGGCATGGTAGGAGACGGTCGATGTCCGTCTACCTCAGCGTTGCGCCGCCCGACGGGTTCACCCGCTGGGGCGACGCGGACTGGGACCGCTGGCTCCGCGAGCACCCGTGGGAAGCGGCCGAGCGCGTCTGCTCGCGCGGAGACTGGGCCGTCTTCCTCTACCAGCTGCGCCAGCACGCCGAGCGGGGGAAGAAGCTGATCGAGCCGCTCCTGGAGCAGCTGGTCAACGAGAGGCCACTGAGCACGGAGCAGGCCCAGGAGCTGAAAGCGGCGCTTCACGCCGCGCGCGAAGAGCTGGCGAAGAAGCCCGCCTCGCTGCTCGCGGACGCGGCGAAGACCTCGCCGTTCGCCAGCTCCGAGGACGTCGAGTCGATGATCGCGGGCGCGCGTTCCCGGGCCGGTCGCGAGCCGACCGTCGCCGACGTCTGGGCGCAGGTCCTCGACCAGGTGGACAAGGTGCTGGAGAACGCGGCCAAGGAGCGCCGCGGCGTCTACTTCGGGAACGTGTGATGGCGCTGCGCGAGCTGGACGTGCAGCGCGTGGTGGTGGTCGGCGCGGGAACGATGGGCACCGGGATCGCGCAGGTCGCCGCGCGCGCCGGGTACCGGACCGAGCTGTTCGACGTGGCCCCGGGCGCCGCGCAGCGCGCGCTCGAACGGATTGCCGAGTCGCTCGGCCGCGCCGTGGAGAAAGGCCGTTGCACGGCGCAAGAGCGCAGCGACGCGCTGGGGCGGCTGGTGGTGGCGAGCGATCTGGAGGCGGCGGCGGGCGCCGCCGACCTCGTCATCGAGGCCGCGCCGGAGGACCTGCGGCTCAAGCAGGACCTGTTCGCGCGTCTGTCGCGCGCGGCGCGGCCCGAGGCCATCCTGGCGTCCAATACGTCGTCGCTGCCGGTCACCGCGCTGGCGTCCGCCGCCAAGCACCCGGGGCGCGTCATCGGCCTCCACTTCTTCAACCCGGTGCCGGCGATGAAGCTCTTGGAGATCGTCCAGGGCGAGCGCACCGACCCGATGGTGGTCACCGCCTGCCGCGCCGTCGGAGCGCGGCTGGGCAAGGAAGTGGTGGTGGTCCGCGACGCGCCCGGGTTCGCCACCTCGCGCCTGGGCATCGCGCTGGCGCTCGAGGCCATCCGCATGGTCGAGGAAGGCGTCGCCTCGGCCGAGGAGATCGACCGCGCCATCGAGCTGGGCTACGGGCACCCGATGGGACCGCTCAAGCTGACCGACCACGTCGGCCTCGACGTGCGCCTCGCTATCGCGGAGCACCTCCACTCCGAGCTGGGCGAACGCTTCCGCGCTCCCCAGCTGCTGCGCCGCATGGTGCGCGCCGGGAAGCTGGGGAAGAAGTCGGGGGAGGGGTTCTACAAGTACTAGTCGCCGCCGTATTCGGCGGCGCTACGCTTTTGGCGCGGACGTTCTGGGACGCGTCCTGGTCTAGCCCCTGGTCTGGCCGTCGTCGCAGGCCGGGCATTCCTCCAGCGCGAACAGGTCGCTCAGCCACC
>Ga0209701_10000847_pt1 | contig 18935 bp, 17 predicted proteins | sample CZO8metaG_4_FD_188356 | JGI IMG/M metagenome (GOLD analysis project Ga0209701, IMG submission 188356) | Vadose zone soil microbial communities from the Eel River Critical Zone Observatory, Northern California, USA - CZOApr15con2H3.8 metaG... | ecosystem: Environmental > Terrestrial > Soil >... | reverse complement strand
ACCGTACGAATAGGCGCCGTCGATCTTGCCCGAGCCGCCGCGCCAGAACGGCACGTAAAGGTCGCGAGGGATCGACAACATGATCACCTGCTTGGTGGCCGGCAGGACGCGGACCAGGATCATCGACTGCGTGAGCACATGGTCGGCTGAGAATTTGGAGTCGTCGTCGGAGCCGAGCAGCAAGACGGTGAAGGCGCCTGGTTGCACCAGGGGGCTTGGCGACGGCGACGGTGATGGCGCGTTCGGCGACGGCGTCGGCGATGCGACGGTCACGACCTGCCCGGTCGCATCCCAGGCGAGTTTGGCGGCCGGCAGGAAGTACGCAAAGCTTCCCGCCATCGCCGACAGACCGATTGCGAAGATGGCGAGAGCGGCGGTGCGGGTGGGACTCAGGCGCCTGCGCGAAGCTCTAGCGCGGCGGCCCGGAATGATACCGAGCGGCACGGGCCAACATTCTAGACCGATGGCCTGTGAGGCTTTGTAAGCGACTTGTTAACGAGCGAAAATCAGTGCCTGACGACCGCGATCTCGACTGCTTTTACGGCCAGCATGATCACCGCGAGTACGACATATCCGCTCAAAAGCAGCATGGCCACCCTTCTCAAAGCCGATGACTTCGGCCGTTCGAGCAGGGCGAGGGCCGGCATCCGCCAGTTCTCGCGCTCGGCACGCGACACCGATGGAGTCGGCTCAGCACCCCTCGCCCGCCACCAGGTCGCCAACCCGCCTGCGAGCAGGACCACGAACATCACTGGCGCGAGCACTTCGATCAAACGTGTGACGTCTACCGATGGGACCAGCGTGGAGACGACGAGGGTGAACGACAGCAGCAGCAGGGCGCCGACGATGACCGCAGCGAGCGCGTTCAGCCATGGCCGGTTGATCCACGGGCCGAGAACGGCGCGGTCGTTGCAGAGCAGGACTGCAAACACCGTGCTGCTCGGCAGCAGGATGCCGGCCAGGGCCTGGACGGCAGTGGTGATCAGACCCAGAGGGGCATGGGGTATCAGGACGATGGCCGCCGCAAGCACCACCATCACGGCGTAGAAGCTGTAGAAAAGCTTTGCCTCAGCGAGCCCTCGATGCAGCGAGAAGCCCAGACCGAACATGTCGCCGAACGCGTAGGAGGTCGTGAGGGTCACCGCCGACGCACCGACGATCGAGGCGTCAAGCAGCAGCAGCGCAAAGATCGCACCCACCACCGGAGAAATGTGGACGTGCAGGCCGCGCGCCACCGCCAGCGCGTTGTCGAAGTGGCCGAAGTCCTTGGTGCCGGTGAAGGCGGATGCGGTTGCCAGCATGATGGCGGCGGCGCCGACAACGACCACGAATGCACCGAGCACGGTATCCGCCTTCTCGTAATCCAGCCAGCGTGGGGTGATGCGCTTGTCCACCACGTTCGACTGTTGAAAGAAGAGCTGCCAGGGGGCGACGGTGGTCCCGACGATCGCGATAATCAGCAGTGCGCCGTTCGAGGTGAGGCCGCCCTCGATCCCAGGCTTGATGAATCCAGTGAGCGCCGCTCTCGGATCCGGGTGGCTGAGCACGGCCAGGGGCAGCACGAGCAGGCTCGCAAAGAGGAAGACGAACATCGCCCTCTCCCAACGGCGGAAATTTCCACTCAGGGTGATGGCAATCAGGAGAAGCGCCGAGAGCGGAACGACCAGGTACATGCTGAGTCCGAAGTATTCAGCGGCGAGGCTGACGCCCATGAACTCGGTGCTGATCGTCAGGAAGTTCAACAGGAAGAGGTTGCCGACGGAGAACCATCCCCAAATCCGTCCGAATCGCTCGGTGATCAGCCTGGCGTACCCGACCCCGGTCACCGCTCCAAGGCGAACGACCATCTCCTGGTTGACGATCAAGACAGGTATTAGAAGGACGAGGGTCCATAGCAGCGAGTAGCCGAATTCCTGCCCCGCCTGGGCGTAGGTGGAGACTCCGCCGGCGTCGTTGTCGCCGACCATGACGATGATGCCGGGGCCGATGATCGCGGCCAGGGTGAGCAGGCGGCGCCGCCACGTGCGGCGTGGAGCCATGTCACTGAGGCGGATCGTGCCGAAGGCGCCATGAATGTCGCCTGTATGCATTTCGTCGAGTACGGCTGAGGTCGGGACCAGTTGCGAGTCGTCTTTCACCGGCTCGCGCTCGGTCAATTGAGGTTCAGACGCCCGTGGATGCTTCGACGCGCGCGCGCCACTCTTCGGGAACGATTGCCTCGATCACATCGTCTGCGGTCACCGCGCCGAGCAGGTTGCCGGCCGCGTCGGTCACGGCCAGGGCGACCAGGTTGTAGTCGGCCATGGTGAGGGTGACGTCGGTCACATCCGCGCCGGTGGTCACCCGGCAGGTGACCAGCTCGATCTCCTCCACCTTGCGGGCGGCATCGGCGCGCAGCAGCTCGGCCGTGCTGATGCTGCCGAGCAGCTTTCCGTCCTGCTCGGTGACGAAGACCGTGTTCAGCAGCTGGTGCGGGGCCTTGTCGTCCGTGCGCACCGCCTCGAGTGCTTCCGCCGCGGTCGCGCCCTTGGTCACCGAGACGTAGTCGGGGCTCATCATCCCGCCGGCCGTGCTCGGGTGATACTGCAGCAGCTTGCGCAGCTTGTGCTGCTGCTGTGGCGACATCAGGTCGAAAACGGGTTTCCGCCGCTCCTGGTCGAGCTCGCCCAAAAGATCCGCCGCGTCATCAGGGGCCATGCGCTCGAGGACCTTGGCGGCCTCTTCGTTGGAGCGCGACTTGAGGAACTCGACCTGGTGCTCGGTGTCCAGCTCCTCGAAGATGTCGGCGGTCAGCTCCGCGTCGCTCTCGACCGCGTCGAGGATCTCCTCGCCCTCTTCGTGCGATGCGCCTTCGACCAGGTCCGCGATCTGCGCGGGGTGCAGCCTCCGCAGGCGCTGCAGCGGCATGAGCAGCTTGGCGGTCGGCACGTGGCCGACGAACGGCTGCACGTCCTTCCAGTCCAGGACGGCGTGGCGGCGCAGGTCCGGCCGGCCGCGGCGCGGAACCAGCCGGCGGAGCATGGCCCGCGGGCTCCGGTCCACCCCCATCAACCGCCACCCGTCGTCGGTTGGCGCCAGGACGAGGTCGTGTGCCTGCACGATGCGCCCGCGCGCGACATCCATCAGGTGCCGGCCCAGCACGTCGGCCGCCAGCAGCACCTCACCGGGGCGTCTCTGGAATGCGCCCGTGTCCAGCGTTTGGGTGTTGAGCCGAACTTCGCCAGGCGCGAGCTTCTCGATGTTCTTGCTGCTCACATAGACGTCGCGGCCGCCCATGCGGACCTTGACCCCGGTCACGGGTGGGTAACCGCCGCTGTCGAGCTTCACGATCAGGTCCGCGAGCCGGCCAAGCTCGTCGCCGGCCGGGTTCAGGACCGGGCTGCGCAGGAGCTGCGTGACCATCAGCCTCCGCTTCTCCCGGCCGGTCGCCGCGCCGCCGGTCGCACGGCCTGAGGGCGGCCCTCCGTCCACGTGTTCGTTCTTGTCGGTCATGTTTGCACCCCTAAGCCATTATCCCGCCGACTTCTCCAGCCGGGCGTCCAGCTGCTCCATCCGTTTGATCAGGCCCGCCAGCGCCCTGTCCTGGGCGGTGAGGTGCTTCTGCATCTCGAGGCACTCGTGGAGGATGGCCTCGGCGTCCTGGTAGGTGACGACCGCTCGTTTGTCCGAGGCGGCGCCGAGGACCTGCTGGCCGACCATGATCACGAACATCAACAGGAGCTGGACGATGTTGGAGAGGAACAGAAGGAAGGCGAACGGGTACGGGTCGCGGGCGAATCGCCAGAACCCGAGCGTGGCCAAAACCATCCACGTGATCTGGATGAACACGGCGATGTAGACCGCCCACATCGTGCCCACGTTGCGGGTGATGGTGGCGGCCAGCCGGCCGTTGAGGCCGACGTGCTCGTCAGCGATCCGAGGCGGCGCCTTGAGCTTTCTCCTCTCCGTGTGCGGGTGCGGTTGGTGGACGAAATCGACGTCGGCCATGCCTACTCCTTGCTTGGTGAATCTGATGCCGCTGTCAACGCCTCGCGGGTCTCCGGTATGAGCCAGATGAGCAGCGCGAACGCGGCGACGTACTGCGTCCACCAGAGCGCAGGAACGGCGCTGAGCGCAACGCCGGCGAGGGTCACGCCCGCCATGTAGGCGCAGGTGATCGTTTCGGCGATGTCCGCGCGAAGCGAAGCGCTGTCGACGATTCGGTTGGCACGCGACTTGGCGGCTGCAAGCAGCGGCATCGCGATCACCGCCGAGACGGCGACAAAGATGCCGAGGACGGACACTTCCGCCTTCAACCCCGTGACCAGGCCGGCCACCGAAGTCACGACCACAAAGCCACATAAAAGGATCAGCAGTGCCGCCGAAACCCGGGTGGTCCTGGCTTCGAGGCGTTCTACGCGTTCGATCGCGGCCCCTTTGGCCTCGATGGTCAGGCGCCAGAGCAAGACCGCGCCGCTGAGCAGCTCGATGAGCGAGTCGAACCCGAATGCGGCGAGCAGCACGCTGCCTGCGGCGATGCCGGCGCCGATGGCGAGCACAGCCTCGGCCGCCATCCACCCGACCGTGATGCCCTCGAGGCGAATCCCGCGCCGGACCGCTAGCTCGCGCGCTGTTGCAGTCGCCAACCTACTCGTGGCCGCTGGGCATCAATAGAACGGGGCACGCCGCGCCGTGCACGAGCTTCCTGCCGAGGTCGCCGGTGATGCGTTCCTGCAGGCCATGCGCATGGTGGCTGCCGACCACGATCAGCTCGGCGCCGAAATCATCGGCCTTCTCGAGGATGAACTGCGCCAGCTGCTCGGGCCGGTGGCTGTCGATGTCCGACGACGCCTGGATGCCGGCGGCGACCAGCTTCTGAGCAACCTCCTCGCCGAACCGGAACGACTCGGGAATCGTCTCTTTCTCGAGTACGGCCGCGGAGGTGACGATTCGCTCCCTCATGTGGACCACGAGCACCTCGGAGTCGAATGCCCTGGCCAGCCCGGTGACGACCGGCAGGACCTCAGTCGCGTCATCCGCGCTGCCGACGGCTACGACAATTTTCGAGAACATGACGCCGCGATTCTCTACGATCGGCGGCACAGATGGCAGGCCGCGTCCAGCACTACCGGGCGGAGCTCAAGAAGCGACGAGGCGAGTGGGAGTCGTACTTGAAGGCGAACTCGGGACTCCCGGGCCCGCGCGCGAACCTCGAGCTCGTGGAGGCGGTCGGAGAGGAGGCGGACGCCGACCTCCTGTGGCGTCTCTCTGCGTCGAGCGACGAGTTCCTCGCCCTGTGCGGAACGGCGGGGCTGGGCCGCCTGGCCGCGACCGACCCCGACGCTGTGCTGGGGTGGCTGAAGGAGCTGGCAGCGGACCCGAGGTGGCGCGTGCGCGAGGGCGTCGCGATCGCGCTGCAGCGGATGGGCCGTTCGAACATGGCTGCGCTGATCACGCAGATGGAGGTCTGGTCGAAGGATGGCCCGCTTGTGCAGCGGGCGGCGGCGGCCGGCCTGTGCGAGCCGCCCTTGCTCAAGAAGCCGGATGACATCCGGCGGGTGCTGCTGGTCCTGGACCACATCACACGCTCGATGGCGGCCACGCGCGACCGCAAGCAAGAAGGCTTCAAGGTCCTCCGGCAGGCCATGGGGTACTGCTGGAGCGTCGCGGCCGCGGCCGACCCGGAGGCGGGCCGGCCGCTGCTGCAGAAGTGGCTGCGCTCGTCCGACCCCGACATCTCGTGGGTGATGAAGAGCAACCTCGGCAAGGCGCGCATGAGCGCCCTGGGCAGGGCGTGGCTCGCGGAGTCGAAAGACGGGGCGGCGAAACCGAGGGCCAAGAGGCTCATCAAGAAGAAGCCGATCAAGAAGAAGCCCGTCAAGAAGAGCTGAAGCCGTTCTCCCCTGGGTGTAGGCCAGGCGCGTCGAGGTCGACCTCAACCCAAACCGGCTGCTTGCGCACCACCGCGGACAGGCGCACCCCTCCCGCCGTGTCCTTTTGATAGACGGCGAAGTCCTCGTTCGGCATGGGCGCCAGCTCGGTCCAGTGGCTGTCGGTCATGTCGGCTTGCACCTGGGGAAACAGCGCTGACGCATCGCCGACGTGGCTCACGGAAAGGGTGGGGTTCGAGCAGAGCCAGCTGTTGTCTGGGCCGTCGTTCTCCCAGGTGACGAGCTCGCCCTTGAAGCGGGAGGAGACGACCGGGTCCGATTTCAGAAGGTTGAACTGCGCGTTGCCGGGGTCGCAGTGGTTGCTCCAGGCGGTGACGAAGAAGTGCTGGGCGAGGAGGGCGGCGACCGCGATGAGGATCAAGCCCAGCGCCACACGTCCTCGAGTGAACATTGGTCACCGTAATAGCAGATGGGACCCTCGCTGCCGATCGCCTTACCCAACCAGTTGGTGCCCCGCCAGGGATTCGAACCCCGGACCCTCTGCTTAGAAGGCAGATGCTCTATCCACTGAGCTAGCGGGGCGGAGCCGCCATTCCGGAGAGAATACGCGTGGGATGGTGCATCACACGCTGCTGCAGTTGAAGTCAATCCTGGCCGAGGTTTCCGACCTCAGCCGGGCGAGCCTCGTGCTCGATTGGGACCAGGAGACCTACATGCCGCCCGGCGGGGTGCAGAACCGCGCCGAGCAGTTGTCGACGCTCAGCGAGGTCGCCCACCGGCGCTTCACTTCCGATGAGGTTGGCCGGCTGCTGGATGAGGCGGAGCGCGACACAGCCAAGCTGCCGTTCGATTCCGACGAAGCCAGCCTCGTGCGGGTCACGCGCCGCGACTACGACCTTGCGCGCAGGCTGTCGCCGGAGCTCGTCGCGGAGATCGCTCGCGCCGGCTCGGCGGGCCGGCCGTACTGGCAACAGGCGCGCCGCGAAGCGAACTTCGAGCTCTTCCTCCCGTATCTCGAGAAGAACGTCGAGCTCAACCGGCAGGTCGCCGAGGCGCTCGGTTATGAGAAGCGCCCTTACGACGCCCTGCTGAACCGCACCGAGCCTGGGCTGACGACCGATGAGCTCGAGGCGATCTTCGCCGAGCTCAGGACCGCCATCGTGCCCCTTGTCGCCGACATCGCGCGCAACGCCGGCGCCGTCGACGACAGCGTGCTGCATCGCGGGTTCGATGCTGACAAGCAGGTCCAGTACGCGCTGGAGACGGTCGCGAAGCTGGGGTACGACCTGGAGCGCGGCAGGCAGGACATCTCCACGCATCCTTTCAGCATTGGCTTCGGTCCGGGCGACGTCCGGATCACCACGCGCGTGAATCGCGACTTCTTCAACGAGTGCCTGTTCGGTTCGATCCACGAAGCGGGACACGGCATGTACTTCCAGGGCATCGGTCGCAACCTCGACCGCACGACACTCTGGGACGGCGCCTCACCCGGCGTGCACGAGTCGCAGTCCCGGCTCTGGGAGAACCTGGTCGGTCGCAGCCGGCCCTTCTGGCATCACTTCTACCCGAGCCTGCGGAAGACGTTTCCCGAGCCGCTCAAGGGCGTCGACGCCGAGGCCTTCTACCGCGCGGTAAACAAGTCGTACCCGTCCTTCATCCGGGTCGAGGCGGACGAGGTCACATACAACCTCCACGTCTTGCTGCGGTTCGAGCTGGAGAACGACATGCTCGAGGGCAGGCTGAAGGTTCGCGATCTGCCAGAGGCCTGGAACGAGCTCTTCAAGTCGTACGTCGGCCTCGATGTGCCCAACGACCGGGAGGGCGTCCTGCAGGACATCCACTGGTCGTTCGTCGGGTTCGCCGAGTTCCCCGGCTACACGCTGGGCAACATCATCGGTGCGCAACTGATGGAGAAGATCCGCTCGGAGCTGACCGACCTCGATGACGAGATCGAGGCGGGCGAGTTTGGGCCGCTTCTCGGCTGGCTCCAGGAGAACGTGTACCGGCACGGGCGCAAGTTCACTCCGCAAGAGCTGCTCCGGCGCACCACCGGCCGGCCGCTGACCCCCAAGCCCTGGATCGCCTACGTGCGGAAGAAGTACGGAGCGCTGTACGGCCTGACTCAATCGAAGGATTAGACGCGGCTGGCGCCAAACATGCGCTTGGCGAAGCTAGAGAGCGTTCCGTTGGCGACAAACGTGCGGAAACAGCGGTGGCGCTGCTGTCTACCGCGAACCGGATCCGAAGTCCACCTGAGGCCGCTCTTCTCGATTCACCTCGAGCCTGAAGATGTCCGGGCGTCCGTAGTGCCCGGCGACATCGAGCGTCCTCTTCGCCGCCGACGCTCGCTCCGGGTCGCAGTCGGCGACCAGGATGCCGTACTTCTCATGAAGCGGACCGGCGACCACCTTGCCATCCGGGGCGACGATGACCGAGTCGCCCGGGTTGAACCAATCCTCGAGGTCGGGGAAGAGGCGATCGCGATCCGGGAAGTCCGCGGGGATGTCCTTCCCTCGCATCGCCGTCCCGTTGCCCAGCACCCAGCACCGTCCCTCGGCCGCGATGTGCCGCATGGTCGCCTCCCACGTGCTGCCGGCGTCCCACGTCGGCGCGATGTAGAGCTCGCAGCCCTGCGCGAAGAGCGAGAAGCGCGCCAGCGGCATGTAGTTCTCCCAGCAGATAAGAGACCCGATCCGCCCCGCCGGCGTCTCGATCACCCGCAACCCATGAGCGTCGCCAATCCCCCACACCATCCGCTCCGGGTTCGTCGGCATGAGCTTGCGGTGGCGGTTCAAAACTTCTCCATCGGGGCCGATCAGAACGACGGTGTTGTAGAGCGTGCCTCGGCTGAATTCCGAATCCCGCTCGTGCACGCCGATCGAAACCGTCTGCTTCAGCCGGCGCGCCGCGGCCTGGATCGGTTTCAGGTGCCCCGCCTTCAGGTCGACCGAGTTCTCGAGGAGCCGCCGGTAGATCTCGCCGGTCAAATCGTAGTCATCGCCCGGGCGCAGCCGCCACAACCACTCCGGGTAGCCGGGCAGCCAGGTCTCCGGAAACGAGACGAGCCGCGCCCCGCCGGCGGCCGCTTCCTCCATGAGCTCGACGCCGCGCTTGATGGTCTTATCGCGATGGAGCAGGACCGGCGGGTGCTGGACGACGGCGACACGGTGTGGGCTCGCGGCTTTCGTCTTCGGCATGGCGACGGTGTCTATCCTGACGTCCGTAAGGGGTCCCCGCGAACTCAAGGCGAAGCCTCTGAGTTCGTGGGGCTAAAAGTCACCTGCGCGCGCAACCATGCCAGGCATCTCCTTGCCCAGCTGCTGACCGAGCCAGCGCGAGCAGTCGATGAGGGCGCCGAGGTCGAGCCCTGTATCCACCCCCATTCCGCGCAGCAGGTAGGCGAGGTCTTCGGTGGCGATGTTGCCCGTCGCCTTCGGCGCAAAGGGGCAGCCGCCCGCACCTCCGACCGAGGCGTCAAGCGAAACCACCCCCTGGTCCAGGGCCGCCATCGCATTCGCGTAGCCGGTGTTGCGGGTGTTGTGGAAGTGCGCGCCCACCGTCGCGCCCAGGTCCCGGGCTCCCCTCACCAGCGCCCTGACCTGCGTCGGCACCCCCACCCCGATGGTGTCGGCGAGACAGATCTCGTCCGGAGGGCTCGCCATCAAGCGCTCGACAAGATCGAGAACATGCGGCACCGAGACCGGGCCTTCGAAGGGGCATCCGAAGGCGACGCTGATCGTCACCGTGATCGGCACCCGGTCCGATCGTGCCCGCGCCACCAACGCCAGTGCCGTCTGCAGGCCCTGCTCGGTCGTGGCGTTCTGGTTGCGCCGGCCGAACTCGTCCGTGGCCGCGAACGCGTAGTGGACCTCGTCCACGCCGGCAGCGATCGCTCGCTCGTAGCCCATCTCGTTGAGTGCGAGGCCCGCGTAGGACGTCCCCGGGCGGCGGTGCAGGGCCGCCATGACCTCCTCGGCGCCGGCCATTTGCGGGACCAGCTTCGGGTTGACAAAGCTGGCAGCCTCGATTCGCTTCAGACCGGCGGCCGCCAGGCGGTCGCACAGCTCTGCGCGCGAACCCGGTTCAAGGACCCGATCTTCGTTCTGCAGCCCGTCGCGCGGACCGACGTCGCAGACGATCACAGGGGTCCTCGCGAACTCAAGGCGAAGCCTCTGAGTTCGTGGGGCAAAGGCTCATATAGATAAAGGTAGATCGGGTGGGCCGATGCTCCTCACCTATTGACCGCCGCCCCGGGGCCACCTACGATTCACTTGACGCCAGCCATATTTACTTGACACCACGTGTCAACGGGGCAAGGGGATGGCCAGCATGCTTACCGTTCCGTTCATCCGGCGTCCGACGCGCGTGTTGTTGTTGCTCATGGCGATCCTGCTCGGAGCCGTGGGTACGGTCGGCGGCGCCCGCCCGGTCCACGCCAGCGGGGTGCCTTACGCACTGGGCGACGTGTTCGCCGACGTGGGCAACGGCCAGGTCCAGCACTTCAGCTCCACCGGTGTGCTGCTCGACACCCTGTCGGGCCCGGCCACAGGCGCAGAGAGCACGGGCATGGCCTTCGACCTCGCCGGAAACCTGTACGCCACTCAATTCGGCAACCAGAGCGTGTACAAGTTCGACAACGCCGGCAACTTCGTCAGCACATTCGGCGGCGGCTACAACTCCGACCCGGAGTCGATCGAGCGCGACTTCTTCGGGAACTTCTACGTTGGCCAGGCCGACGGCAGCCATCAAATCCGTAAGTTCGACTCCAGCGGCACCTTCCTGACCTCGTTCAGCCCGAACGTCGGTCCGCGAGGCACCGACTGGATAGACATCGCAGCCAACCAGTGCACGGTGCTCTACACGTCGGAAGGAAAGGTGATCCGCAGCTTCGATGTCTGCACCAACACCCAACTCCCAGACTTCGCAACCCTGCCGATCAACGGCATCAACCCGGGGATCGATCCCAACGGCTCCGTGGCATACGCGCTCCGGATTCGTCCCAACGGCGAAGTCCTGGTCGCCGCGAGCAAGCAGGTATTCCGGCTCGACTCTCTGGGCAACGTCATCCAGACCTACAGCGGTTTCCCGGGCTCGCCCAGCGTCCTGTTCGCGCTGAACCTCGACGCCGATCTGACCTCGTTCTGGACCGGCGACAACCCGACCGGCCGCATCTACCGGGTGGACATCGCCAGCGGCGCCATCCTCACCCAGTTCACCAGCGCTCACAACCCGTCCCTGGGCGGCATCGCCGTTTTCGGTGAGATCACCGCTGCGCAGCCCAGCCTCGCCCTCAGCCCTGCCAACGCCTCCCAAACCATCGGCCTTCCGATCACCTTGACGGCGCAGCTTATGAACGTCGTCAATCCCGCCGGCATCGTGGTCACCTTCACAGTGACCGGGGTCAATCCGCAGGTCGGGATGGGGACCGCCGACGCCTCAGGGACGGCGACCTTTACCTACACCGGGGCGCACGCGGGTGTCGACACCGTGGTGGCGACCGCAACAGCGGTCACGCCGCCGGCATCACTGACCTCGAACACGGCCACGATCACGTGGAACAAAGCCCCCACCAACATCGTCTACAACGGCGACACGACCGGAGACTTCAACGACCAGGTGACGGCAGCCGCAACCTTGACCTCCGGCGGCTCGCCGCTCGCCAACGAACTGGTTCAGATTTCGCTCAACGGCACCGACAATTGCTCGGGCACCACCGACGCTCTGGGGAACGTCTCCTGCTTTCTGACACCGAGCGAGATGGCGGGCACGTACGGAATCACGGCGAGCTTCGCCGGTGACGCCGACCACCTCCCCGCCAGTGACACCGCCCACTTCGTCGTCACATTGGAAGAGACGACGACCACCTACACCGGGCCGCTGAACATCCCGAACGGCACCACCGTCGTTCTCTCGGGACGCCTCCTCGAGGACGGCATCAGCGGCATCGCCAACCGGAACCTGACACTGACGCTTGGTAGCGGGGGTAGCGCTCAAAGCTGCATCGCGGGGCCAACCGACGTGAACGGCAACGCGAGCTGCACGATCGTCAACGTCAACCAACCGCTCGGCCCGGGAACGATCACGGCGAGCTTCGCCGGAGACGGGTTCTACCGTCCATCCAGACAGACCGTCTCCACGCTCACCTTCGCATTCCTGGGCAGCGGTGCTTTCGTCATCGGTGACGGCAACTCTGCGACGGGCAGCTCGGTGACCTATTGGGGCGCCCATTGGTCAACCAGCAACTCGTTGAGCGGAGGCTCCGCACCGGCCAGCTTCAAGGGCTTCGCCGACGGCACGGGACAACCGCCACAGTGCGGCGCCGGCTGGACCAGCGACCCGGGCAACAGCTCGGGGCCGCCGGACAGCGTTCCGCAGTACATGGCGGTCATCGTCGCCAGCTCCGTCCACAAGTCCGGCTCAACCGAGTCTGGGGATACGGTCCACATCGTCATCGTCAAGACCGACCCCGGCTATGCGTCCAATCCCGGCCACGCAGGCACGGGAACAGTCGTCGCTACTCTCTGCTGATCTAGAGCGGGTCCGCCGGGGGACGGCCGCCGCCGTTCCCCGGCCTCTCATATAGAGGTCAGCCGGCCCGCACCTTGTCGCGTGCGAGTCGAGGGAGCGCCAGCTCGGCGGCCGCCCGCCAGTGACCTGATGACCGCTCGTGATCGCCTCTGGCCTCGAGCATGCGCGCGTACTCGCCGTGGGCCTGGGCCAGGCGGTCTGTAAGCCCGAGACTTTGAAGGAGGGCCAGGGCGGTCTCGAACTCCTTATCGGCCTCGCTGTCTGCACCCAGGCGGGCACGAAGCTGTCCTCGGAGCTGATGGGCGGTCGCCAATGCCAGCGACTCCGACAGGCGCTCCGCGTGTTCGAACCCGGCATCGATGAACTCGCCGGCCCTGGTGAGGTCTCCGGAGAGCAGGTAGAGCTCGCCAAGGCTGAGGAGGACATGGCTGCGAACCCGCTCGGCTTTGGCTGCATCGAAATGGGCGAGAGCACTGACGAAGAGAGCTTCCGCACGCTTCAACTCGCCCTGCCGCATCAGCAAGATGCCAAGCTCGTTCTCGGCGCGCCCGCTGAGCACGTGGTCCTCCTCGAGGGCGTAGAGGCTGATCGCCTTGTGGGCGAATTCGGCCGCTCGTTCCAGCTGTCCGCGCTCCTGGAATGCGATGCCCAGACCGTGATACGTGCGGGCGAGGCGCGAGAGGTCGCGGACAGAACCGGCAGCTTTGATGGCCGCCTCGTAATAGGTGATCGCCGTGTCGATGGTGTGGTTGCGCACGTGGATGGAAGCGATGTGCTCCAGGATCCTGGCCTCCGTGCGCGGCAGGGGCGGGTTCAACTCGCGGCAGCGCCGCAAGGCGTCCTCGGCCACTTTCAGTGCGCGGAGGTCTTCCATCAAGTAGAGTGCGCCGGCCTCCCAGTCGAGGCACTCGACTGCAAGCCAGGGGTCGGACAGCTGTTCAGCACCCGCGCACGCGGCCTCAAGGTGGGGCAGCGCCTCATCGGGTCGCGACAGCTGGACCAGGGCCTGCCCCAGGTAGAAACGGGTCTCGACCTCCGCAGGCAGGGGAAGCGCCTCGCCCAACAGCTTCAGCGCGGTCGCCGCCGCCTCGTCATAACGGCGATCCAGACACAGCCACTCCAGCTCCTTGACCTGGATGGAGGCTGTTGGTCCACTGGTGCCATCCGGCTTCCTCCGCAGGAAGGCCGAATACGGCCTGCCCGTCCGCTGGGCGATCAGCTCCAGGACCGCCGCCGACGGGCGCGCCTTACCGGTCTCGATGAGGTGGATCGCCTGACGGGTGATGTCGGAGCCGGCCACCTGCGCGAGCGTGAGCCGAGCGTCGAGGCGTGCTTGCTTTACCGTCCCCGGTTCAATGTCAATACCTGCTGGGCGCCCCGGCGATCTGGACTGGATTCGCCGAGTTTAACTCACGCCTTTGGCTTCGCTCAACCTGTCAAGCGACTTCAACGGCTACCAGCCGGGGCCGGTGCTGTCAGCCAGGACCGGGGCAGCAACCAGGATGAGACCGGCCACGGTGAGAGCGAGCGACATGAAGAACTTCCGCATAGCGAACCTCCTTGTTTGCTTACCGGGCGATAAGCACCGCCCGGTTGGACGGCGTAATTGCAACCCCTGGATCGAAAAACGTCAAGTGACGGGACCGAACCGCTTGACCAGGCGGCCTGCGGGGCGCCGGGCCGCTAACCCACGAGGTCGGTCATGGGGCGCGCTTTGGCAGCCGCGCCGAGCCGGCCCACGCCCATCAGGTCTTCGATCGTGGCCAGCAAGGAGTAGTGGTCATATGCAGCGGTGCTCTCCCGGTGCCCCTTCCCTGGCGTCAGCACCAGGGTCAGAACCCGGTTGGTGGCGCTGCCGTCGTCCTCGTCCCAGGTGATGAAGAGGACGCCGTTGTTCTTCCACGCCGCCGAGTACGTGATCTGCCCTACCGTCTGCCTCAACCACTGGTCGCCCTCAGACACGGGACAGTCATGGGTGTCGTGGCATCGGTCCGGGGTGATCCATACAAACCGCGGCGTGTTGGCAGTGAGGTCCCCGGCCATCTGCGTGAGGGGCACCACGTTGGCTGGGCACGCGCCGCCGTAGTAGGCGAATGGGTTGTGGCCCGGGTCGTAAGGAACCGGGCTGTGCAGACACCCGCGGCCGCCGAGGCCCTCCATGTACGCGCGCCACGTCACGCCCGCGGTGGTCAGCTGGGTCCCGAGGTCCTTCTTGGGCAGGACGTGGTAACTATCGTCGTGAACGCCCCAGGTCGAGCCGGAAGTCAGCGCCAGGTAGTTCGGCACGCTCGGGTGGGCGATCGCACGGTAGTTGTTCGCCACTCCCTCTGTGGCGGCGAGATGTGCGGTGTAAACGCCCGACAGGGCCTGCTGTGGCGACTTGTTCTCCATCACGATCAGGAAGACATGACGGGGCGCGCCGTGATCGACAGGCCCCCCACCGCCTGAGCAAGCGCCCAGCGCCGCCACCAGCAACAGGCTTCCCACTTTCTGTAGCCTCTTGATTTTTATAGTCACTCTAATTATCATGTGACTCGACTGAACTGGAGGTGCGGAAGATGAACATGGCCACGATAGGAACAACGCCGGAGACGCTTCGAGGCCGCTGGCTCGGCCTGGCCGCCCTCACCATGGGCGGGCTCGTCCTGGGCCTGGACATCACGATCCTGGTCACGGCCCTGCCAACCCTGTCGGCCAAGCTCAGCGCCACCACCGACCAGCTGCAGTGGATGTCGGCCGCCTACACGCTCGCGCTGGCCGGCTTCATGCTCCCGGCCGGCGCGCTCGGCGACCGCCTTGGGCGCAAGCGCCTGCTGCTGATCGGCCTCGCGACCTTCGGGATCTCCTCGGTGATCGCGAGCCAGATGACCTCCGCCAACGGACTCATCCTGATGCGGGTGGTCATGGGCATCAGCGGCGCCATCGTCCTGCCGCTCATGCAGTCGATGCTGCCGTCCATGTTCCAGCCGGAAGAGCGCCAGCGCGCCATCGGGCTGGCCGGCGCCGGTTCGTTCATCGGCCTTCCGCTCGGCCCGCTTCTCGCCGGATTCCTGCTGACCCATTACGCGTGGGGCTCCATCTTCCTGATCAACGCTCCCGTCGTGGTGATCGCCGTGATCGGAGTGTGGTTCTTCGTGCCGGAGAGCAAAGACCCGGCGGCGCGGCGCCTTGACTGGATCGGCGCCATCCTCGAGGTGGTCGGGGTCACGGGCATCGTCTACGGCATCATCGAGCAGCCGATTCGCGGCTGGACCGATGTGCAGGTGTGGGGTCCGATCGCCGGCGGCGCCGTGCTGGTCGCCGCGTTCGCAGTGTGGCAGCTGCGGACCAGGTTTCCGCTTATCGACCTCAGGCTGTTCAAGAGCGCTCGATTCTCGTGGGCGACGGTCGCCTTCACGATCGTGGGCTTTGCGATGACCGGGGTGCTCTTCATCCTTTCCCCCTTCCTGCAGATCGTGCAGGGCAATGACGCCCAGGGCACCGGCCTTCGGCTGATCCCGTTGATCGCGGCCATGATGGTCGGGGCGATCAGCACCGACTGGCTCGCCAAGCGCTTCGGAGCCAAGATCCTGGTCACTTGCGGCATGCTCGGCAACGCAGCCGGCATGATCATCCTCTCGCGTGTCGGGGTCGACACCGGCTACGGCCAGGTTGCGATCGCCCTCGCGGTCGTCGGGATCAGCATCGCGTTCACGATGATCCCGGCGCTCGACGCCATCCTTGGCTCGCTGCCGGCAGGCGAAACGGGTGCGGGCAGCGCGCTCACACGAACGCTGCAGAACATCGGCTCTTCGTTCGGCGTCGCCATCATGGGCAGCATCCTCAACGGGGCGTATCAGTCCCACCTCAGCGGGCAAGTGGCCGGCCTTCCCGCCCAGGTGCAGTCGGCGGCGCAGAGCAGCGTTGCGGTCGCGGCCGCCATTGCGCGCCAGCTCCCGAGCCCGATCGGCGCTCGACTCTTGCGAGCGGCGCAGGACGCTTACTCTCAAGGGATGTCAGAGGTGATGCTGGTGAGCGCGGCCATGATGATCGCGGGCGCGATCCTGATGGCGCTGTTCCTTCCCGCGAGGGCGCCCCATGAGTCCCCTCTCCCCGCAGAGGCGGCCGCACGCGAGGCGGCGGTCGCTTGATGCCGAATACGATCACGCCCATCGCTCAAGGCCTCCGCGAGCGCAAGAAGCTCAAGACCAAAGAAGCCATTCAGCGCGAAGCGATGCGCCTTTTCCAGGAGCAGGGCTACGACGAAACCACCATCGAGGAGATCGCGGCCGCCGCTGAGATCTCGCCGAGCACGTTCTTCAACTACTTCCCCACCAAGGAAGACGTCGTCCTCTTCGACCGCTACGACCCGATGATCGCGACGATGATGTCGTCCGAGCCGGCGAACGAACCTTTGAGCGCCATGTTGCGCAGCGCGATTCAAGGCTTGGCGGTCGTGATGGAGCGGGACCGCGACATCATCCTGGTCCGCGGGCGGCTCGGTCTCGAGGTCCCGGCGCTGCGCGCTCGGTTCTGGGAAGAGCTCGAGAAGGCGCGTGACCTTCTCACCGGTCTGATCGCAGCACGCGTGGGCCGCGATCCTGGCGATTTCGAATTGCGAGTCCTCGCCATGGTCCTGGTGACCGCTGCCTTCGAAGCGAGCCTGGAGTGGATGCGCCGGGGCGGTCGCGGGAGCCTCATGGACCTCGTTACACAGGCGCTCGACGTCGCGCAGGTGGGCGCACGCCTCGACGAGCTCGCCGAACGGTCGCGGTCCTAGCCCAGGCCCGCAAGGCCCGACTCGTAGGCGAGGATCACCGCCTGCACCCGATCCCTCAGCTCGAGCTTGTCGAGCACGTGCGCGACATGGGTCTTCACGGTGGTTTCCGCGACGTGCAGGCGTACGGCGATCTCGGCGTTCGTGAGCCCGCGCGCCACCTCACGCAGCACGTCCCGCTCGCGCTCGGTCAGCACTTCGAGCTGCTTGGCCTTGCGCGCTTGAGGTTCGGGTCGCCTGGCGAACTCTTCGATCAGCCGGCGCGTCACCGACGGCGCCAGCAGGGCGTCGCCTGACGCGACCACTCGGATGGCGCGGATGAGGTCTTCCGGTGGCGCCGCCTTGAGCAGAAACGCGGACGCCCCTGCGGCGAGAGCGTCAAAGACGTACTCGTCGAGCTCGTAGGTCGTGAGGATGACCACGCGCGTGTGGCGCTCGCCCGTGATGGTCCTGGTCGCCGCGATTCCGTCCACACGCGGCATGCGGATGTCCATGAGGATCACGTCGGGGCGCTCGCGCCGGACCAGGTCGATGGCCGCCTGGCCGTCACCCGCCTCGCCCGCGACCTCCATATCCGGCTGGGAGCCCACGATCATGCGGAAGCCCGCGCGCACCATCGCCTGGTCGTCCGCAAGCGCGACGCGAATCATGCGATCGGGAGGCGGGAGCGAACGGTGAAACCGCCCACGTCTGACGTGCCCGCTTCGAGCCGGCCCCCGAACAGCGCCACCCGCTCGCGCATGCCGATCAGTCCGTGGCCGGTCGAGCCCTTGACCGTTTCCTCGGATCCACCCTCGCCGTTGTCGCGAACCGTCAGCTCCAGGGCGTCAGGCAGATAAGCCACCCGCACCTCGAGCCTCGACGCGTGCGCATGCTTGAGGGCGTTCGTGATGGCCTCTTGAACGATCCGATATGCGGTGAGGTCGAGAGCGGCCGGCAGCGGCCGCTCTTCGCCCGTGACCTTCAGCGTGGCTTCGAGTCCCGCGTCACGCGCGGTTTTTAGCAATGTCTCGACCTGGTCGAGTCCTGGCTGCGGAGTCAGCGGCGCGTCGGACTGTTTGCGCAGGACTCCGAGCAGCCGGTTGAGCTCCGCCAGGGTGTCGCGAGCAGTGCTCTCGATCGACAGCAGCGCCTCTTTGCTCGAGTTTCCAGACACCCGCGCGGCACCCGCCTGGATCGCCATCACGCTCACGTTGTGGGCCACCACGTCGTGCAGCTCGCGGGCGATTCGCAGCCGCTCCTCATCCGCCGCCTGGTCGCGTTCCTGCTTGTGACGTGCCACCAGCTCTCGAAAGAACTGACGGCGGGAGCGCATGTAGTCGCCAATCACCCACGCCACGAGCGAGGTCGAGCCCGCCGGGATGAGCGTCCGGCTCACGGGAAACTGGCCGAGGATGAGCAAGGCGACCGCGAAGACGATGATCGTGATTGCCGCCACGGCCACCAGCAATCGCTCGCGAGTCCGGCCGTAAGCCGACACCGCATACACTGCGAAAACAAGCGCGGGGCCCGATGGATCGTTGGAGACCTGCAAGGCCCATTTGGCGACTTCCGCGCACACGACGATCGCCAGCACCACGACCGGAAAGCGGCGCCTCCACCAGAGCGGCAGCGCCTCGACCACCACGAGGACGACGCCGAACCATGCGAACGAGCCGCGGAAGTAGCCGGCGATAAGACCGACCATCCCAATTAGAAGGCTCAACCCGACCACGACCCCGTCGGTGAGCCGCGGCCGGCCTGTGATCCATGACCACGGCCGGCCGCGTAATGAGGTTGGA
>Ga0209701_10000841_pt1 | contig 18968 bp, 16 predicted proteins | sample CZO8metaG_4_FD_188356 | JGI IMG/M metagenome (GOLD analysis project Ga0209701, IMG submission 188356) | Vadose zone soil microbial communities from the Eel River Critical Zone Observatory, Northern California, USA - CZOApr15con2H3.8 metaG... | ecosystem: Environmental > Terrestrial > Soil >... | reverse complement strand
CAAGCGCCCGACGTTGATATAGGCTTTTTGAGGCAAAAACGCCATCTGCCTCATAAATCGCTCCATAATCGCCTTTATGAGGCAAAGCCCCTTCTAACTTCTAACATAATATGTATTATCAGACGCACTGGCCGTTGGGTGTGGGCGGGTTGGGGCTGGGTCGTGTGACAGTTTCCTGCCCCTGGCAATAAGGCCGGCTTCGGGCCGTCAACGGCCGCTTTCGGAGGGCGGTTCGGTTGCGTAGTTTGCCGCGCAGGCTTACGTAATTGCGCGCGGGCCCAGAGCACGTCGGGTTGACGAAGGTCGCCGGCGTCACCTAGAGTGCTTTGCTCGCGAGTAATGCGGGAGAGATAAGCGCAGATGGCTGTTAGGGTCGAGAATCAATACGAGGGAAAGCTGCCGCGGAACACGCTCGTGAATGTGGAAAGCGCGCTGGCGAGCGTGCCGCGTGAGCACTTACGCGGGATCGAGCGTTTGCGCATTGTCAGCGTCATTACTGAGCCGCGCGCGAAGGTCGCGGCCAAAGGGACCGAGTTACCGGGTCTCTATCATCCGCGTCAGGGCGTGCAGGGCGCGTGGTTCGAAGTCGCGATCACTCCCCTCGTGTCGGCCAACAAACCCTTCCACAAGCGCATCATTCCTCGCCTTTCATTCAAGGGCAATCTGGCCGCGGTAATCTTCTCGCTGGTTGGGCAGCATTACCACCTGACTCTGCGTCATTCAGTAAAGCGAGGATCCGTTGAACCGGCGGTGCGCGCGTATGTGGAAAAGCAACTGAAAGCCTGGAACGAACAGCAACACAAGATTCGCGCTAAACTTTTCAAGCCGCTGCAGCCAACGCTCGAACGATGGAGTCGTTCGCTGGCCAAACGCGCAGCTCAAGAAAAAAAGAAGAAGGGTTGAGATAACTCCTCTCCCTTTGGGAGAGGTTGGGTGAGGGCTTGAGCGTTGAGAAGGGTGACCCCCTTTCTGCTGATGCCCCGTAGCTGCGCCCCTCACCCCGGCCCTCTCCCAAGGGGAGAGGGAGTCGGCAACTCACACAGCCTCGTCGATGTTCTGCGCCGCTGCGTTCAGCGCCTCGAAAAGTTCCTCAGCCGAAATATTAGACTTCTTGAATTTGACTTCGAGCCTGAATTCCCTTCCCGGCGGTTCGTAGCGATAAATGTAAGGCTCCGAAGCTCCCGTTGGATCGACGTACGCCCGTCGCGCTTTACGAGCACCATCACGAGTCAAACCCTGCTCGGCGATCTGCTCAGCCATCGCCCGCATTGATTCGTCGTCGGGCTGCCTTACAATCTGAAGCAGGATCGATTTTGAAACGATGTCCGCCTTGCGACAGATTTTCCGTATTGGCTCGGGAATGGAAGCGATCGAAAGCGCCTCAGTGACCGTACTCCGGCTCTTGCCGACCTTTCGCGCGACGTCCTCATGCGTGTAGCCGAAGCGTTCGCACAAGGCGCGCAGTCCGTCGGCTTCTTCCCAGGGTGTCAGATCCTTGCGCTGCATGTTTTCGATCAGCGCAATCTCGGCCACCGCGCTGTCGTCAACATCCATCTCGATGCACGGCAATTCCTTGAGGCCCGCGGCCGTGGCGGCGCGCCAGCGACGCTCGCCGGCAATAATCATCCACCGACCCATCACGGGCTTGACCAGGAGCGGTTCGAGCACGCCCTTTTCGCGAATCGACGCGGTCAGTTCACTTAGATCGCCAATCTCGTGGCGGGGCTGATCGGGGTTCGGATCCAGCTTCTCGATGGGGAGCAAACGCCCGACGTGGCTGAGGCGATCCTGCGTTAACTCCTCGACGTAGTGCGCGTCATGGCGCATGCTCAAGCCCGTGGGCAAGCCTCTTCTAGACACGTTTCATTACCTCTGTGCAAAGTTTTTCGTACTCAACCGCGCCCGATGATTGCGGCGCGAAAGTGAAAATGGATTCCTTGTAGGCCGGCGATTCTTCCAGCCGGACGCTCTTCGTGATCACGGTGTCGAAAAGCTTCGCCCCAAAGACGCGGCGAATCTGCTCGTAAACTTCCTTGCCCAGCGTGGTACGCTTATCGTGAAGCGTAACCAGGACCCCCAGCACTTCCAGCTTCGGATTTGGACGCGCTTTCACTTTTTCGATCGTTTCCAGTAAATCGTCCGTTCCCTCGAGGGCAAAATACGACGATTGGATCGGAATCAGCACGTGACTCGCAGCGACCAGCGCGTTCACCGTGATCAAGCCGAGCGTCGGCGGCGTATCGACCACAATAACTTTGTAGAGTTTCTTTAGCGGCTCGATCCGATCTTTCAGGCGAAAGGGCGCATCGAAGTCGCCGACCAGCTTTGACTCAAGTTTTGCCAGACTAATGCGCGCGGGAACTATCTCGAGACCCTCAACCGGGGTTTTGTAGATCGGCAACCCTTCAGTTCCCTGCCCGTCCATCATCAACTCGTAAGCCGATCGTTCGATGACCGCCGGATCCAAAAACGAGATTGAGCTGTTCCCCTGCGGGTCCAGATCGAGGAGCAGCGTCCTGGTCCCACGCCGGGCAAAAGCCGCGGCCAGGTTGATGGCCGTGGTCGTCTTTCCGACTCCGCCTTTCTGATTAGTGATTGCTATTATCACCTTCTGATCGATTCTCCCGCGGCGCAAAAATCCACAATCACATCGTTAAATCACTGGCGTCGCCGATTACGTCCGGCCATTCTTCGGCCTCGCCTTCGCTCTCTTCGGCGCCTTCTTCATCCGTCGCGATCGTATTGCGCGATGCCTGAATCACTTCGAGATCGACATAGATCGGACAGTCCGCGCGCAGGGCCAACGCGATTGCATCCGACGGTCGTGAGTCGAGCCGCATCGGCTCGCCATTCTCGGAGGTCAGCTCGATGACCGCATAGAAAGTGTTCTCCCGCAGCGAGGTCACGACTACGCGATCGACTTTCAATCCCAATTCGACGATCAAGTTGCGCAGCAGGTCGTGAGTCATCGGCCGGGGTGGCGCAATCTTTTCGATCTCCAGAGCGATCGCGTTTGCCTCGTACGCGCCCACCCAAATCGGGAGCATGGTTTCGCTGTTAACGTCCTTGAGAATGATTATCGGAGTCCCGCTGTTCGGGTCCATCATTAGCGCGCGAATCTTGACCTCGATTTCCATGTTCCCTACCCCGTTGTCGTTCGCCTGCAACCCGCTCAAGCCGCCGAAAGTACTTCGCCGTAGAGGCTGTTTTCTTTTGCTTTGGTCACGCGCACCGAAGCGACCTGGCCGGCGCTGACCGCGGCGCGCGGAAAATTGACCACCTTGTGGCAAGTCGAATGACCGCTCATGTCCCGATCAGATTTCAAGCTGAGCCTCTCCACCAAAACCTGGAGTTGTCTGCCCAGATAGCTCTCGTAGATTCTCTGCTGCAGGCGTTGCTGCAGGCTCTCCAATTCCAAAAAGCGCGCCTTCTTTTCGTCCTGCGTTACGTCATCATCAAGTTTTGCCGCCGGCGTGCCGGGGCGCTCAGAGTACTTGAAGATGTAGAGCGCGTCATATTCAACTTGCTCGACCAGGGCCATAGTATCTTGAAAGTCGGCCTCAGTCTCGCCGGGAAAGCCGACGATGATATCACTAGTTATGGCCAGCCGGCGCCCTGCATTCTTAATCTTCGCGATCCGTTTGTAATAGTCGGCGACTGTGTGGCCACGCCGCATCGCGCGCAACACGCGATTGCTTCCTGATTGCGCCGGCAAGTGTACCCAGTCGCATAGGTTCTCGTGTTCATCGATCGCGTCCACAATGTCTGGATGAAAGTCACGCGGAAATGAAGTCGTGAATTTGATCCGCTCCATGCCGGTCGCAGCCGCGGCGCGCAGCAGCCGGCAAAATGGCGTGGCCCCCCTGAAACCCTCCAGGCCCGCTTCGGTGCCAGGCCGATAGCTATTCACGTTCTGTCCGATCAAATGGATCTCGCGATAACCAAAGTCACGCAATTCGTTTATCTCGGCAATGATCTCGGACGCCGGGCGGCTCTTCTCGCGCCCACGAGAAAACGGCACGATGCAGTACGTGCAGAACTTGTTGCAGCCTTCGATGATGGGAACAAAGGCCACGTGTTTTGACGTGCGTGCGGTGGCCGGCACGTCCCACTTCTCGCCTTCCGCCCGTTCGTCAAGATCGATGACTCGGCTTTCGCCGTCGAGCGCGCGGCTGATCAATTCCGGCAAACGGTCTGTGGCACGAGTCCCGACGATCAGGTTTACCGACGGGCTGTTATCGAAAAGGGTCCGGCCTTCCAACTGCGCCACGCAGCCCATTACGCCGATAACCGGCTCCTGATTTAAACGCTGCCGCCGGACTTCCCCGATGCGGGTAAAGACTTTGTGTGCCGCTCGTTCACGAACAGAGCACGTGTTGAAGATTACTACGTCTGCCCTCTCAGACGAATCGGCAAAGCCAAAGCCGGCGGCTCGCAAACGAACAATCGCGCGCTCGCTGTCGGCGACGTTCATCTGGCAGCCAATCGTTTCGAGGTAAACCGTCGCGCTCATGAAGATGTCCGCAATAACAGCCAGAGTCTAACAGATTTTGGTGTGTCGTTCCTATCAATACGGATGCGGCGATTCGCCAAAATGTTTACAAGACTCGGTGCTTGACGCATCGCACGGCTCCGAGTAGTATCGGCCTCTCGCTCTATCAGTCCTGGCTCCCGTTAACGGACGTTAACAACCGGAGGACACAAATGTCTTTCAACAAAATCACGCTGGTCGGCAACCTCGGCCGCGATCCCGAGTTGCGCTATACGCCGCAAGGCACGCCGGTTTGCAGCTTCAGTTTGGCTACTAACGAACGGCGAAAAGATCGCAACACCGGCGAGAACAACGATATTACCACCTGGTTTCGCGTGACGCTTTGGGGGAGACAGGCGGAAACGGCATCTCAGTATCTTACGCGCGGCCGCCCCGTGTATATCGAAGGTCGCTTGCGGGTTGAAGAGTGGACTGATCGTGACGGAAAGCCGAGACACACCTTAGAAGTCAACGCGACCGACATGCAGTTCATCGGCGGCGGGAGAGCTGATGAGGCTGGCTCGGCTCCAGCTAAAGCAGCTGCTGCCGCTAATGATCCGATACCGGATGCCGGCAGCCCGACCGATGACGATGTTCCGTTCTAAGTTATTCCTGAGCTTCGGTTCTTCAGGTGGCGGTGGTTGGTTCGCTGGTTCCCCATTTCCCCAGGCTCCGCAGTTTCTTGTAGCGCCGAGCCAGGCGCTCTTCGGTGTTGTGCGTGACTGACTCTGCCAAATGGGCGCAAAGCGAAGCATCAACCAGGCGACCGGCTTCGTCGTACGAAGTCTGGGCTCCGCCCTCCGGTTCGTTGATCACTTCGTCCACAATTCCCTCGCGGTGCAAATCCTGAGCGGTAAGCTTTAGTTCCTCTGCCGCGCGGCGCGCTTCGCTTGAATCCTTCCAAAGGATTGCAGCACAACCCTCGGGTGAAATCACCGAATAGATCGCATTCTCGAGCATCAATACCTGGTCACCGACGCCGATTGCCAGAGCTCCCCCGGACCCGCCTTCGCCGATTACCGTAACAATCACTGGAATACTCAGCTTGACCATCTCGCGCAGGTTGTAAGCGATGGCTTCAGCCTGCCCGCGCTCTTCCGCGTCGATTCCAGGATACGCGCCCGGCGTATCAATGAAACAGAAAATGGGGCGTTCAAATTTCTCTCCCAGTTTCATCACGCGAATCGCTTTGCGATAGCCTTCAGGTTTTGGCATGCCAAAATTTCGATACTGTCTTTGCTTTGTGTCGCGCCCTTTTTGATGGCCGATTACCGTCACCGGCATTCCATGAAAGCGCGCGAAGCCGCAAACAATCGCGGGGTCGTCGGCATAACGACGATCCCCGTGAACTTCGACAAAGTCTTCAAACAATCGCTCGACAAAGTCCAGCGTATGCGGCCGGTCCGGATGCCGGGCAAGTTGGACTCGCTCAAACGCCGTCGCGGAAGGTTTCGATTCGGTTTTCTTTGCCATTAAGCTTTGCTCCCGGCGGCAGCCAATCTCTTTCCGGGAGAATGGCCAGTCCATCTTACTTCACAGCCAAACTCGCGCAACGCCGCTTCGATTTCGCCGCTTCCCTGGACCTTCAGCGAATGGTGGGCCCGTAGATGAACCAAAGAGCCTTCGATCGGCAGTTCAACCAGGACGTCGCATTCGCCTTTTGATTGTTCAAGCAAGCCGATGATTCTGTCGCAGAGCGCGACAGCATCTACTCCCCTTGGAAGACGAATCACCAGCTCTCGTGCCTTTCGCTGGACCGCACCATTCAGGTCCACGACCTTTTCGGCAAAAACCGTTGCCGAACTTTCATCGATCTCAGCCCTGCCGGTTACCAGAACCGGCGCCTGGTCTTGCACGACGCCGCTGTATCTGCTGTAGGGTTCCGGCCACAGCACGCACTTCACGCTGCCCAAGTGGTCCTCGAGCCGAAATATGGCAAACCGGTCGCCCTTCTTTGTCGTTCGCAACTGAAGATCGGTAACCACCCCGGCAATCGTTGCTCTCGACCCCGTCTCCAGTGAAGCTAACTCACCCGATGCTACAACCCCGAGTTGCGAAATTGATTCAGCGTGCGCATCGAGAGGATGGCCGGTAATGTAAAAGCCCAGGGCCTTCTTTTCTGCCGCCAACATTTCCGCAGGCGTCCACGCCGTCGCCTCGGGAAGCGGCGACACGCGCTCGGGGACCAGATCGCTATCGCTACCAAAAAGATCATCTTGTCCCAGGGCCTTCGCTCGCCTCGACCTCGCAGATCGGGCCAGTGCACTGTCGATGCCCGCGAAGACCCTGGCCCGCCATGAGGGAAGAGTCTGTGAACTCTCCTTCAGCGAATCAAAAGCGCCACTGTAGACTAAGCCCTCGAGCACGCGCTTATTCACCGAACCTTCCTCGATGCGCTCAGTAAAATCCGACAGAGATCGAAAACGTCCCGAGCTACGCGCCTTGATTATCGCGTTGACACTCGCAAATCCAATACCCTTGATCGCTGCCAGGCCGTAACGGATAGCGCCCACTAGCGGAGTAAAGCCAATTTCGCTTTCGTTGACATCCGGCGGGAGTAGCTCGATTCCCTGCCCCCGCATTTCTTTCGTGTATCGAAACACCTTGGCAGAGTCTTCAATCTCATTTGAGAGAACTGCCGCATAGAAGTGTTCCGGAAAATGGGCTTTTAGATATGCCGTTTGAAATGCCAGATAGGCATAAGCTACGGCGTGGCTCTTCGGGAATCCATAATCGGCGAACTGTCTCATCAAAGAGAAAACCTGCTGAGCCTTATCTTTTCGAATTCCGCGCGAGACTGCGCCGTCCACAAACTTTTGCTCCTGAAGTGCCATCTCCTCGCGATTCTTCTTGCCCATGGCCTTTCGCAGACTATCCGCCTCGGCCATAGTGTAACCGGCAAGCTTCTGCGCCAGGTGCATCGCCTGTTCCTGGTACACGATGACGCCGTGCGTGCTATCGAGGACCTCCTTCATCTCGGGAACAATGTAACGAGGCGCCTTCTTGCTGTGATGGCGCTGAATAAAGTCGTCCACCATACCCCCGTCGATTGGCCCCGGGCGGTATAAGGCGTTCAAGGCCGAAAGATCCTCCAGACTCTTCGGCTTAAGCTTCCGGCAAATCTCGCGCATTCCTCCGGATTCAAACTGGAATATTGCGTCGGTGCGCCCTGAACCAAACAACTGCATAGTCTTTTCGTCGTTAAGCGAAGTCTTGGCCCAGTCCACATCCGTGTTAAGCGCGCGCTTTATGCTAAGTAAGCAGTCGCTTATAATGGTAAGCGTATTAAGCGCGAGGAAGTCCATCTTTAAGACGCCCACCTTCTCCAGGTCAGACATTTCATACTGGGTCGTAACTTCATCTCTGCTACTGACAGCAATCGGAATTAGCTCCTGTAAGGGCTTTGGCGTGATCACTACACCGGCGGCATGGACCGAGGAATGGCGGGCGCAGCCCTCCAATCGGCGAGCGAGATCGATCACCTGGCGCACTTGAGTGTCCGTATCGATTGCCTTGCGAAGTTCCGGTACCTGTTCCACGGCCTGCTCGATTGTGACATTCCGGCCGCGCACCGGCGGAGGAATCAGCTTGGAAATGCGCTCGACTTCGGCATAGGGCATGTCCAGGGCCCTGCCGACGTCTTTAATCGCCGCGCGCGAGGCGAGCGTACCGAAGGTGATGATCTGACAAACGGACTCGCGACCGTAAAGCTCGGCCACGTGCTTAATCACCTCTCCTCGCCCGCGAACGCAAAAATCGATGTCAATGTCAGGCATGGAGACGCGATCGGGGTTGAGAAAACGCTCGAAGAGCAGATCGTACTTCAAGGGATCCACACCCGTTATGCCCAGAGAGTAGGCGACCAGAGAGCCCGCCGAAGAACCACGGCCCGGGCCCACGGGTATACCGTGTTCTTTTGCGTACCGCACAAAGTCCCAAACGATCAGGAAATAACCTGCATACCCCATCCGCTTGATGACATTCATCTCGTGCGCCAGGCGGCTGTCGTACACCTCCACCGGATTCGCCAGACTGCCGGCGGCACGTTCTTGATCCCACACCTGAGCCTTGCGCGTCTGATAACCCTCGCGCACGACCTTCTCGAAGTACTCATCTGCCGACAAGTGCCCTTCCGACGGCGGAATAGGATAGTTGGGCAGGTGGTTGACGCCGGTCGGCAGACTCAAATCGCACATCTCGGCGATCTCGACGGTGCGCTGCAACGCCTCCGGCAATTCACCGCCGAATATGTTCCACATCTCATCGGCTGAGCGAACGTAGAAATTTGGAGTCCCGTACCGAAGCCGGTTTTGATCGTTGACCGTCTTTCCTGATCCGATGCACAGCAAGACATCGTGGGCCTGCGCATCATCAGGCATCAGGTAGTGCGCATCGTTCGTGGCTACCAGCGGAATGCCCGTTCGTTGCGACAGCTCGACCAGCGACTTGCGGATTCGGGCCTGCGGTTCAAGGCCGTGCTCCTGGATTTCGAGAAAGTAATTCCCTGCTCCCATGATCTCCTGGAACTCGAGGGCGGCCGCGGCGGCATCATCGGGACATTCTTTGGCGAGCATCGCCGACGGGACTCCCGACAGGCAGGACGAAAGCGCAATCAGGCCTTTACTATGTTGCGCGAGGAGTTCCTTGTCGATTCGCGGCTTGTAATAGAAGCCTTCGGTAAATGCCTTTGAGGTGAGCCGGGCCAGATTGTGGTAACCCTCCAGATCTTTTGCCAGCAGGATGATGTGATAGTTCACTTTCTCGCCCGGGGCCCGCGGCACGCGATCTGTTCGACTGCCGGCGGCAAGGTAGGCTTCGCATCCGATAATCGGCTTGATCCCCTGGCCCTTCATCGTCTGATAAAACGAGATGGCGCCGTACATGTTGCCATGATCGGTCATGGCGCAGGCTTTCATATTCAGTTCTTTCAAGCGCTTTACCAGCGGCTTGATCTGAATCGCGCCGTCCAGAAGACTGTAGTCAGTATGAAGGTGGAGATGTACGAAGTCTTTGTCTTGCATGGTCACCGAAACCAGGCTCAATCGAGTTGTGCTGTTAGCCGTTCGAGGATCGACACTATATCACGTAATAGTTAGCAGTGAGCAGCCGACGGTGAGCAGAAAGAAATGTAGAGTTGACAGTCTCGTCGCGACAAGTCGCGACGTTGGAAAGCGGCGACAAGTCGCCGCACTCCATATTATTCCCACTCAATCGTGCTGGGAGGTTTTGAGCTAACGTCGTAGACCACTCGATTGACGCCCTTGATTTCGGAAACGATCCGCGTAGAGACACGTGCCAGCAGCTCGTGCGGAAGACGGGCCCAATCCGCCGTCATCCCGTCCACGCTGGTCACAGCTCGAATCGCGATCACGCGCTCGTAGGTTCTTTCATCGCCCATCACTCCCACGGTCGAGATGGGCAGGAGCACCGCGAACGCTTGCCAGACCGAGTGATACAACTCCGCGCGCCGCAGCTCCTCGTCAAAAATACGATCCGCGTCTCTTAACAAACGAAGGCGCTCCTCGGTGACTTCGCCCAGGATGCGTACGCCTAACCCGGGGCCGGGAAAGGGATGACGACTCAGAATGTCGTCGGGCACTCCGAGTTCCCTTCCGATCAACCGCACTTCGTCTTTAAATAATTCTCGCAACGGCTCGATCAGTTTGAGATTCATTCTCTCCGGCAAGCCGCCGACGTTGTGGTGGCTCTTGATCGTAGCCGAGGGCCCGCGCACAGACACTGATTCAATCACGTCGGGATAAAGCGTTCCCTGCACCAGAAAATCGACTTCGCCGATGCGCTTTGCTTCCTCCTCAAACACTTCGATGAACGCGGCGCCGATACGCTTGCGCTTCTCTTCGGGATCGATCACGCCTTGCAGAGCTTTGAGGAAGCGAGCGCTGGCGTCGACTCCCCGAATGTTGAGCTTCAGCTTTTGCCGCAGCAGAGTGAGGGTTGATTCAAACTCTCCGTCGCGGAGCAGACCGTTGTCTACGAAGATGCAGGTCTGGCGATCACCCACAGCGCGATGCACCAACGCTGCGGCAACGGAAGAGTCTACGCCGCCGGAGAGACCGCAAATTGCCTGACTGCTCTCTCCCAAGCGGGTCTGAATGAGACTGACCTGCTCAGCAATTGCCGCAGCCGGGGTCCAATCACCCGCGCATCCGCAAATCTCGAATAAGAAATTACGCAGCAGTTGGACGCCGAGCGGCGTGTGCGCTACTTCCGGATGAAACTGAAGGCCCCAGATGTTTCGCGAAGGATCCTCAAATGCGCCGAGGGCGTCAGCAGTTTTTGCCGTGACGCGAAAGCCGTCGGGTGGTGTGTTGACCTGATCGCCATGGCTCATCCAGACATCAATCTCTTTTGGGATGCCGGCGAACAGACGGCTCGATGAATCGAGTACGGTCAACCTCGCGTAACCATATTCTCTGCTTTGTGAAGGGTGGACGTCGCCGCCCATTTCGTGCGCGATGAGGTGAAAGCCGTAGCAAATCCCGAGGACAGGGGGATGATTGTCCGAGACCAGTCCGGACATCAGACGAGGGGCGTCATGGTCATAGACCGACGATGGCCCGCCCGAAAGTATCAGCCCGCGCGGATGGCGCGCCCGAATTTCATCAGGGTTAGCGTTGAAAGGAACTATCTCGCAGTAAACGCCGGCCTCGCGGACACGTCGCGCAATCAGTTGAGTGTACTGCGAACCAAAGTCGAGTATGATTATGGTTTCGTGGCTTGTCTTTAGCAAAAAAAGAAAACCTCCAGGGCAAGTTGCACGTCAAAAGATTCCGAAGCCTTACAAACCCCTGATTATAAGTTGTCAGTTAATGTACCGGCAAAGTAAGAGAACAGACTGACATCGTGAAAACACATTTCGCACTCTTGAACCAAAGTCCATCGGTACGAAAGTCGAAGACCGTCTACTGCCTCTGGTTGATCGTACTTTCGACACTACAGATCGGCGCGACTGTCCCGCAAAACCAAATCTCATTGTCACAGCCCCTTACTGTTCGCTGGCGCTACGAATCGGATCGCACGTCGAACTTTACTCCGGCCACCGACGGCACGACGGTTTACCTGCCCCTTAGCGAAGGGATGCTCGTCGCCTTGAACGCCTCCGATGGGCAGTTGCGATGGAAAGCCGATGTCGGCGGCAACTTCTCCGCTTCCCCGGTCGCCGACGACCGAAGTGTTTTCGCTGCTGGTCAATATGGCGCTCCGGTCAACGAGCAACGTCACGCGAATGGAACGTTGCGAGCGCTGAGCAAAACAACCGGAGTGACCGTGTGGATGAGAACGTTGCAGGCCCCGCTTAGCGGCAGCCTGCTCGTCGGCGAGAACGCTTTATTCGCCGGCGGCGCTGATGGCAAGGTCTACGCGTTCGACAAACGCACTGGACTAACTCTCTGGACGAACCAGTACACGGAAGCGTTTTCGAGTCAGCCCGCGTCCGCAGGGCACTTCCTTTACATCGGAAGCGAGCAGGGATCTTTGTTTGCCCTGAACCAGGCGACGGGCAATGCCGCGTGGCATTATCAGACGCGCGGCCCAATCCAGGGACCAATCGCCATCGTCAATGGCACCGTTTGTTTTGGCTCCGGTGACGGATATATTTACGCCTTGCGCGAGTCAAACTCAAAACTGATTTGGCGGCGCCGGACCGGAGCCGCGGTCCAGTCCGTAACCAGTGTCGAGAATGGCCTGCTCGCCGCTTCGCTCGACAATTTTGTTTATCTGCTGTCGGCGAACAGAGGTTCCTTGATCTGGCGCCGACTGCTTCCCGGCCGGATATCCGCGCGCCCGATTACCGCGCCTGACGGCGCCCTTTTCACGCCGCTTTCGACTGACAACGCGATTGTCCTCGGCTTACGCGACGGCAAGCCGGTCAACACTCTTTCGATTGGCGAAGAAAATAGCAGCAGCGCTGCGCCGATCGCAGTTAGCGATCTCGTAATAGTGACCACGCCGCATGGATTGCTGGCCTTCGCCCGTCCACCGGCAAAGCCTTAAGTCTGAGTTCTAGAATATGAGCCAGTGGTTAGAGCTCGTGGACTTCTGCCGATTGTCGCTCTGGTGAGCGCCGAATCAACGATGCGAGGACGCGCGAAACCAGCCCGTGCACGACATACGTAACTACCAGCACCAGCAACACCCAACGCGAATACAAATAGATCATCCCGGCCAACGCGATCATCGAGATTACGAGGCGGGCGTTGCGTCTGCCTACACCTATTGACTTAAAGCTGGTGAAGCGCAGGGTACTGACCATCAACACGCTTAGTAAGGCCACCAGCACCATCGCTAATCCAGCGAGCAGGTCGGCCCGTTGCGGCGCGTATCTGATTGGCGTCGGAGCAAAGTGAACAATCGCCGCGATCAAGCATCCGGCGACCGGGATTGGCAGGCCGACAAAGCTCTTCTTGTCCACTTTTTGGGTGCCCTCAGCCAGAGGTCTCGGCCGGGAAGCCTGCACGTTAAATCTTGCTAACCGAAAGCCACCGCAGATCACGTACATGAAAGAGAGGAACCAGGCCAACTGATGAACATTGCCCCACGAGTCAAGAGCCGTTCCGTACCCCCAGGCGTACACGAGGATCGCCGGCGCCAAGCCGAACGAAACAATGTCGGCCAGCGAGTCCAACTGAATTCCGATTTCAGTAGTGGTCCTGGTCATCCGCGCTACCCGCCCGTCGAGAATATCGAAAAGGAGAGCCCATCCTATGGCCATCGCCGCATAGTCAAAGTGTTTTGTCGCGTCGCCGGTTCCCAGCAGGCTAAAGCCAGTCATCGTTTCCATCAGCGAAAAGAAGCCGGCGAAGATATTCAGAGCCGTAAACAGCGACGGCACCAGGTAGACGCCCTTCTTCAAGCCCTTATGGCCTGATGGCTCCGGGTTAAATGGATTCCCTGCCTGGAAACGAGGGAGGCTCATTTTGTGACTCTTCCGATTATCGTGACTCCGCCGCGCACGTGCATTCCTTCTTCGACCACTATCTCAACGGATGACGGCATGACCACGTCCGTACGCGAACCAAACTTGATCATCCCAAAACGCTCGCCACATTCTACCCTCTCGCCTTCCCGCTTCCAACAAACAATCCGCCGCGCCAGAATCCCGGCGATTTGGGTGCACCTGACGGTCAACTCCGACCCGCGAATTGTGAGCGTATTCTGCTCGTTCAGCAAGCGCGCCCTCGGGTTCGTGGCCATCAGGAACTTGCCGCTCTGGTAGGCAATTTCCGTGATTTCGCCGCCGATTGGGGAACGGTTTACGTGGACGTCGAGCGGTGAGAGAAAAATGCTGACCAGAGACTCGGTATTCTGGCCGTCCGCTCTTTTCACTATCGTGATCCGGCCATCCGCCGGGGCTACGACGATACCCGGCTCAGTCGGAACCGTGCGTCGCGGATCGCGAAAGAAGAACGCCATGAACCCCGCCAGGGCCAGCAGCCCCAACGAGATCGGCCAGTAGCCGAAGAAAGCCGGAGGCAGACTTAGGACGACCGGCGCAACCACGTATGGAAATCCGTCGCGAACCATAGTTTTCCGTCAGAGCCTATCTGGGCAAAGCAACGCGACTAGAACAAAACGGGGCCCAACAGTGGATCTGTCGTCCCCGTCTTAGTCAGTTTAGATTCAGCCGGGGCGGCCTCAGGAAACATGCCGCCCGGCTTCTGACGATATTAATGCGTAGTACTCAAGCTCTTTTCATGCTGGAGCATCAATGAATACATTTGATCTTTAATAGCCAACTTCTTTTTCTTCAGCGTGATTTCTTCCATCTGCTCTTCGTCGCTCGGGTATGAAAGCGAAGATAATTCGCTCAGGCGGGCTTCGTAACGACCGTGTTCGCGGGCGAGCTCCCGAAACTCAGGATTGCTCGTCATCAGTTCGGCCTTAACGCTCTCGATTTCCATTTCGGTAATCTCCTCTCAAGATGTTCAAGTTGGAAAGAAAATTGTTCACGCGGTGGGAAGGCCCTGCGGCAGTTCGTCATGGTGCGAATGTTAGCCCAAACGGCGACTCCAAATCAAGGCTTCGATCTCAAAGAAACGGACATTAGGAGGGCATCTTCCATGGGCGCCGCGTAATACTGGCGGCGACGGCCCGTGACCTGAAAGCCGCAATCGCGATAAAGGTTCTGAGCGGCCCTGTTTCCTTCGCGAACTTCCAGAAAAGCCAGGTCGGCGCCGTTCAGCTGGCCCCACTCAAGCACAGCCCCGAGCAACCGCGCCGCAACCCCTCGCCTGCGAAGCTCTGCTCTCACCGCCACGTTGTAAACATGCAACTCCGGCCCGATCAGGCGCGAAACGATGAAGCCGGCAACGGCTCTGCCCACAGAATCGGCGCGCGCGACGAGCATTATCACCTCTTCCGGCGACTGGAGCTCCTTGTGATAGGCGTCCCAGCCCCAGGGACTCAGGCCGGATTCTTGCTCGATCTCGACGACCGCGAGCAAGTCATGCTCAGTCATCGGCTCAATCGCGACGTTTAGATCGGAATCACCGATCAAGAGTTTAGCTGTAGCCATCGCTGGTTGATTTCCGCGTCGGACGCGCGAACGTAATTCGCCCGTAGTTCGCCGGCATCAGTTGCCTTTCCATCCCGGTAATCGGTCAGCGCCAGGCGGGCCACTGAATTAGCCAGGTATTGAGGTGGCGGAGCAACGCTCCAGCCCTCTTCTTCACCAGAACTGATCCAGTTGCCGACGCCGTCCTGCCGAAGAATTGCGAGATGCTGGTGCGCTCCTTCGCCGGCCCATCTGATCGTCCGTGCGTTGCCGTATTTTTCAAGAAGCTCCGCAGGTTTGAGATGCGACGCGGTGTCGAGGGCAGAAACGATTTCGGCGCGCACTGAAAACGCTTGCGCGTAAACCTCTCCGCGCCCGGCCGGCAGGATCGACACGGTCCGCTCCGACTCTCCGGCAGCATGAGCGATGGCGGCCAGAGTGGACACAGGCAGGCATGGTTTCTGAACGCAAACGGCGAAAGCCTTGACCGTAGCCAGGCCAATCCGCAAGCCGGTGAAACTCCCCGGACCGGCGGTGACCGCGAACAAATCAATGTCAATTAGCCTTGCGCTCCCCTCACGCAGAACACGTTCGACATTATCGATCAAGTCCGTCGAGTGCGAAGACGTCCCATCTCCTAATACTGCACTCAGGACCTCAAAGCCGCGCGCCAGGCTTACGCTACCGGCTCGCGTCGAAGTTTCAATCGCCAGGATTAGTGGTTCTTGCTTTTCAGGCATCTTATGCTTCGTGGTTTGACACCAGAGCTAACGGGCGCAATGATCTTAAACCACACTATCGCTTCAGGCGCAATTCGCCGCGGGTTTTATTAAGTGCGGTGATGTAATTACTGGCTGGCGGCGAGTGTTACGAACAAGATGAGAATCGGAATCATGACCGGCGGAGGCGACTGCCCCGGATTAAATGCCGCCATTCGGGCGATTGCGCGTCGCGCTGCCGCAGACTCAGTCGACGTTCTGGGGATCAGGAACGGATGGCTCGGCCTGGTTGAAAACGATTGTATTGAGCTGACGCGGTCCGCGGTGGCCGGCATCCTCCCTCGTGGTGGCACGATCCTCGGAACGTCACGGTTCAATCCTCTTAAGGACGGGGAGTGCATCGTGCGCCTGAAAGAAAACTGGGCGCAACATAAACTCTCGGGCCTGGCTGTGGTTGGCGGTGAAGGAACTCTGTCAGCGGCGCGCGACCTCTGGCGCGATCACCAGTTGCAGGTCGTGGGAATTCCCAAGACGATCGACAACGACATTTGCGGAACGGACTTCACCTTTGGCTTCGACACGGCCGTCTCAATCGTTACCGACGCCGTCGATCGCCTGCACACGACGGCCGAATCGCATCATCGCGTGATGGTGGTTGAAGTCATGGGCCGGCACACGGGATGGATTGCGGCTTACGGAGGAATTGCCGGCGGTGCTGATGTCATTCTGGTGCCTGAGCACCCTTTCAGAATCTCCCGCGTCTGCGACTTGCTGGAAGCCCGCAGAAAGGACGGCCGCGCGTTTTCAATTGTCGTCGTTGCCGAAGACGCGCACCCGCACGGGGACGAAGACTTTCTGACCGAGGGTCAGTGCAGCGCGATCTATCAACATGGTCATCTGGGCGGTATCGGCGAAGCGCTCGCCGGCGAGATCGAAAGGTGCACCGGCATCCAGACCCGCGTCACAAAACTCGGATATGTTCAGCGCGGGGGTTCGCCCACGCCTTTCGATCGGATCCTGGCCACGCGTTTTGGAATCAAAGCCTACGAGATGATTCGCGAGGGCAACTGGGGACACATGGCCGCACTCCGCGGAACCAGGGTTGTCACGGTGCCGCTCGACGAGGCCGTACAAAATCTGAGACGTTTGGATGAGGAAATCTATCGGGTCGCGGAAATGTTTTCGGCCTAAGCGGGCAAAGTGCAAAGGGCTGAGCGCAAAGGGATGAGACCTCACTTCCGATTCGAAGATCTGGAGAATTGGCAACTCGCTCGAAGCTTAGCGGTGGAACTCCACAAGCTAGCGGATGAACTAGACAAACGACGACTCTATCGTTATGCAGAGCAATTGCGAGCTGCAGGACTCTCTTTGACTAATAACATTGCCGAAGGCTCAGGCAGCACCCATGCACAGGAGTTCAAGCAGTTTCTAAATATTGCCAGACGATCTTTGTTCGAAGATGCTTCCATGTTGATGGTATTTGAGAGTCTCGGCTTGTTTAATTCCCCAGACATCGATGCGCTCTTGACGAATTGCGACATGTTGAGTCGTAAGATCACGAATTTTTCGCGGACCCTCAAGAGTTAAGAGCAACGCTTTGCGCTTTGCGCTTTGCCCTTGGCCCTTCGCCCTCACTGGGCGAAGCGATTGCGATATTCCGTCGAGCTAACAAAACCGTTGACCATGTGGCGCGAGTCGGCCGGGTTTGCATCCAGAACCTGAATCCAGTTCAAGTACAGAGCATCCGGGTCGCGGCGCAAGTAGCCAAAGTATTCCATCACCACAAACGCCTGGTTGTAATACTTCTGATAGACCTCGCCGCTTTCGGCAATCTGTCTGAGCACCTGCGCCCTGGTCAGCGTGCCGGCGCTCAGTCCATCAACCAGCGCCTGCCGGTTCGCCAGGTTCACTGCGGCCGTATTGATCAGCGCATCAACGTAAGCGCTGTTGCTCAAGCCGTTGTATTGAGCGGCAAACAACGGCCGCGACATGAAGTCGTCGACGAACTTAGCCTTCGCCGCTTCCAACTGATCGTTGGTCAAAAAGCCGCTGACTCGCCCAAGGTCAGGGGTGAACTCGGCGAAGGCCGGCTTGCGTCCAAACGCCGAAGAATAGAAACGATAGACGAAGTAGCCACGCTCCTGGAATTCAGCCGAGCGGAAGAATGCTTCGGAGACGTGCACGCGGTCGCAGCTTGCATCGCCGGGCGCGCAGTTGCGGAGCGTGTTCACCCAACCGTTGAATCCCGGCGGGTCAGGTTCGCGGCCGAGGAAGTCCAGATACTGCTGCCGCACAAAGAATTCAGTCGTATCGATCGCGTTTAGATGATCACCGTTGGCTGAGGCCGTGAACGACGCCTCCGTGTGCACGCCCAGCGCGCTGAAAGATCGATTCGGTGGATTGAACGAATAGTTCGCGCGTGAAGGCGTGACGGTGTAGAAGCCGTTGGTCTCGACGCTGTCGAAGCTGTATTTCCCTTCGGCGTCGGTGACCGTCTCGCGATTCTGCGTGCCGCTCAAATTAATCGTGGTGCCCGCCAGTGGAGCGCCATTGCTATCCGTAATCGTCCCGCCGATGCTCCCGTTCGCGGCTGAAGGCGTGACCGTATGCGCAATGACAAACGGCGAGAGCGAAGACACGAGCGTGCAAACAATCTTCGAAGCAAAGTTCACCTGTGAGCCCGGATCAACCAGGATGCCGCCTTCGTTGTGCAGCACCTTGAGCCCCGCAAAGAAGCTGGCATCAGTAATCGATGGCAGATAGAAGCAGATGCCGACCGGCGGCGTGTAGGTGGCCGTGCTCGAGACGTCGAACGCGGGCAGCGGCGGGTTGAACGCATTGCCGACACTGTAGCCCGGCGGGGGCGCTGGTTGCGTGCTGGGATCGATCACGGTAATGGAAACGGTCGGGTTGGCAAAACTGGGTGCAATGCCGTTGGCCGCCGAACTGTCGTCGCCGCGCGCGGTGGTAGTTGACGGGAACGAAACCCGCGCGTCATTGAGGTCAATGTTCACGTTCGAGCCTGGGTGCGGCACGAGCCGGCTTTCGCTCGCCTGCCGTTCGTACGCACCGATATCCACATGGGCGCCGGCAACCAGGTCGCCATTGGCCTGACGCGATAGTCCGCGCTGATCAAGTGTCAACGCAGAACCGAGCGACGGGCTGCAGGTGTTCGTGAAGACGCAGTCATCACCCGCATCAACTG
>Ga0209701_10000839_pt1 | contig 18984 bp, 15 predicted proteins | sample CZO8metaG_4_FD_188356 | JGI IMG/M metagenome (GOLD analysis project Ga0209701, IMG submission 188356) | Vadose zone soil microbial communities from the Eel River Critical Zone Observatory, Northern California, USA - CZOApr15con2H3.8 metaG... | ecosystem: Environmental > Terrestrial > Soil >... | reverse complement strand
TGCTCAGCGATTTCGGCCTTGCCATGGTGACCTATAACTCTTCCCAGGAAAGCCCGCGGGATTCAGCGGGTACCATAGCCTACATGGCACCGGAACAGGCCCGTGGCAACCCACGTCCAGCGAGCGATCAGTACGCATTGGCAGTCTCTGTTTATGAGTGGCTTTGTGGCACGCGCCCTTTCAATGGTTCTTACGAGGAAGTAGCAATTCAGCATGTGCTCAATCCTCCTCCTCCGCTCTGCCAGGTAGAGCCAAGCATTCCGCCTGCTCTCGAAGGAGTGGTGTTGAAGGCACTTGCCAAAGATCCACACCAGCGTTTTGCTAGCATCCAGGATTTTGCTGATGCCTTTGAGCAAGCAAGCCAGGCCGGACAAACACCTGTTGAAATAGCGCAGCCCGCTCCTTCACCTACCCCAGCCAGGCAAGTTACAATCACACCACACCAGGAAAGCGCTTTCTCCACCGATCGCAGCCACGCTGCAATGATCTACGCCGTGGCGTGGTCGCCTAACCGGCGGTACATAGCCTCTGGAGGCCATGATCGCGTGGTAGATGTATGGGATGCTACCAGCGGAGCCATTTCCTATATCTACCGGGGTCACGCTGCTGGAGTAACATCGATTGCGTGGTCGCCTGATGGACGGCAGATCGCCTCGGCAAGCCTTGATAAGACGATACAAGTCTGGGACGTGGCCAGTGGCCAAAAAGTCTCCAGCTATGACGGCCACGCTGGTATGATCTGTGCTTTGGCATGGTCGCCTGGCGGCAAGCACATCGCTTCTTGCAGCGGGACAGACAATACAATACAGGTATGGGATGCCAGGAGCGGCGAAAGCGTCTTGACCTACCGGGATCACATGTACTGGGCACGGGCCATAGCCTGGTCACCCGATGGTATGCTAATTGCTTCTGGCTCCTGGAGGGAAGTGCAGGTATGGAATGCTGCCAAAGGGCGTAAGGTTACCAGCTACCGCGGTCACGAGGGTTGGGTAAGGGCCGTGGCATGGTCACCCGATGGTAAGCGGATCGCTTCAACAAGTGAGGATAAGACGGTACAGGTGTGGGAAATCGCCAAAAGTCGTCCGCTTGCTACTTATCGTGGTCACACCGACTGGGTGGGCATCCTGGAATGGTCGCCCGATGGCAACCGTATCCTCTCCGTAAGCAAAGATAACATCGTCCAGGTCTGGGATGCTGAGCATGCGTCCGCGATTGCCTCAACAAAACCTCATGCACAGAGTAACGCCCTGACCTTTCGCGCCCACGCTGACTCCGTACATGCCGTGGTATGGTTACCCGAGGGCAAGCATATCGCCTCTGCAAGCGGTGATGGGTCAGTGCAGGTGTGGCAGGCAGTCTGATTGCTCAACCTTGCAATGGGTCCTGGCTACGGCCTCACCCTCTGCTCCCTCTCCATGCAATGGAGAGGGCTGGGGTGAGGCGTCCGTCAGGCAAGACCAAAGGAAGTACATAGTTTGACATCACTGTAATCCTGGGACTATACTAAATGAAGTGAAGAGAAAAAGAAGCCGCTGCTTACCCTGGCTTCTCTTTTTTGCCTGTCAGAAAGGAAACCCTGGTTGCTCGTCGATAGCCACGCCCACATTGACACCTCCCGTTTCAATGCCGACCGCGAAGCCGTAATCTCAGCCGCCTTCGAAGGCGGCATCACCCGCATCGTTGATCCGGGCTGCGACCTCGCCTCGAGCCAATTCGCGCTCTCGCTGGCAAAGAAGCACCCGGGTGTCGTATTTGCTGCTGCCGGCACACACCCACATGATGCCACGACCTACAGCGACGAGGTAGGAATGCACTACCGCGAGATGGCAAGAGAGCCAGAAGTCGTGGCAATCGGCGAGTTCGGCCTGGACTATTTTCGCATGCTCTCGCCTCGCGATGTGCAACGCAGCGTCTTCTGCTCGCACCTCCAGCTTGCCCGCGAGTGTGATCTGCCATGCATCATTCACGTGCGCGACTCACACGATGACGTGATTGAGCTATTACGCGCTCATGGGCAGGGGCTGCGCGGTGTCTTTCACTGTTTTTCGGGGAACGTCGCCCAGGCCGAAGAATGCCTTGAGTTTGAAGGTTTTATGCTCTCGTTTGCAGGACCGCTCACGCGCCAGGGCAACGCGCTGCCAGAGGTGGCGCGTATAGCTCCACTGGATCGTATTCTGGTCGAGACCGATAGCCCCTACCTGGTTCCGCAGCCCTTACGCGCCAGGCGCAACGAGCCGCTCTTTGTCAAACACGTCGCCGAAAAGCTGGCCGAAATTCGTGGCATGACATTCGAGGAGATTGCCCAGGCCACTACAGCGAATGCTGTTCGTTTGTTTGGTCTTGGCACCTATCCATCTCGTCAACGCCGACAAGTCGATAAATCGGCACTACGCGTTGATGAATCAACGCTCTACAGTAGACCCCGATTTATCGAGGGGCGAGCGAAGCGAGACGAGATGCAAGGAGGAGGAGAATCCTTGCGATGAAACTGTTCAACACGCTTACTCAATCTCTGGAAGAATTTGCTCCTCTCACGGACAATACGGTACGCATCTATGTCTGTGGAATTACGCCATATGATACAACTCACCTGGGTCATGCCTTCACCTATGTCTCCTTTGATACACTCATTCGCTATCTTGAATTTCGCGGCTATACAGTGAACTACGTGCAAAATGTCACCGATATCGATGACGATATCCTGCGTAAGGCTCGCGAAGTAGGCATGGCCTGGGATGAGTTGGGCAGGCGCGAGACTGAGCGCTATTTACGCGATATGGACGCCCTGAATGTGCGCCGCCCCAACGTTTACGCTCATGCCACCCAGGAAACTCCGGCGATGATCGAGATCATTCAAACGCTGCTGGCGCGTGGGTATGCATATGAAAGTGGCGGCAACGTCTATTACAGTATCAAGTCGGACCCAGATTTCGGTATAATGGCTCGCGCAATTGGCCTGAACGACTATTCTGCCATGCTCACCATCGCCAACGAGCGCGGGAATTATCCTGATGATCCCCGCAAGAAGGACCCGCTCGATTTTGTGCTCTGGCAGGCGCAGGCTCCTGGCGAACCTGCATGGCCGAGTCCCTGGGGTCCCGGTCGTCCTGGCTGGCATATCGAGTGCAGCGCGATGTCGATACATTACCTCGGCCCACAGATAGACATCCATGGTGGCGGGGCTGACCTCGCGTTCCCGCACCACACGTGTGAAATTGCGCAGTCCGAGCACTTTACTGGGAAAGCGCCTTTCTCGCGCTTCTGGATGCATACAGGCATGGTACACCAGGATGGTGAGAAGATGAGCAAGTCGCTAGGCAACCTGACACTCGTCAGCGACCTGCTCCAGAATTATAGCGCCAATGCCATTCGTGTGACGCTGCTGAGCCACCACTATCGCTACCCCTGGGAGTGCTTCCCCGAGGATCTGCAGGTAGCAACGGAGACGGTCGAGCTTTTCCAGCGGGTACGTGCACTCGTAGGTGAACGAGTAGATGGGACAGATAGCCTGCTGCACGATCGTTTCATAGCCGCCATGGAAAACGATCTGAACACACCACAGGCCTTATTCTTGCTCAGACAAGCCGCGGAGGCAGTTGTAGCGAATCACGATCTGAATACAGGGGCGGAAATAGTGCGCCTGGTGAGGGTGTTGGGGTTGAAGATATAGTGCATTTACCTGTAGGAGTGCATGAATGCATTCCCACAGTACATTACCATCTTCTAGTACAAAACTTATCAGGCCGCTGATGGGCGCAGGATCCAACGCATCACTTCCTCGTCGGGAGCGGCAGTGACCTGTTCAATCAGGTAATTGAGAACTTCAGGCTGGTCGATCTGCGCGGCCTTCTGTTGAGCCAATTTAGTAAGGTCAGGAAAACGTGTCTTGACGATGGTAACTATCGCATTCCGCAATCCTCTGGCCTCGCTCTCAGCCTGGATCTTTTTCACTTTGGGATGCTCATCCCATAATGGATCGTACATATCCAATCGCTCCTGTATCTTATGCTTCTCTTGGGAAGAGATCGTATCGGTCCGCTCTAACAAGAGTTGCATACAAACAAATTGTTGCGCTAAAGTGACTTCATCTTCTCGATACAGCTCTGCCAACTCTGCCATTGCTTGCTCGATTACCCTATCATCTGTCCCCTGCATAGTCGGCAACATAGGATACATACACACGATGTGTTCGCGCACATAATGCTCAGCGTTCAACGTAAACAATGGCAAAGTCAGAAAGTGGAACTTGAGCAGTTCCCTTTCTCCACTCATGACTTGTAGAGGCGACTCCGCCATTGCAGTACGAAACGGATAAATAATCATCGAGATCACTGGCAGATGATGCTCATAATAAAGTATTGCATTATAGGCATGCAGCCGGGAGGGCATATCGTTATCCGCACCTGACTCGAACTCTAAATGCAGGATATGATCCTCACCAAGGTACTTGACTTTGAATACCTTATCCACACGCATCGTGGGCTTGATGATCTCAATATCCAGAGTTTCCTGGTACGTCGCCCCTGGCAAGAGGACGGGCAAGATATCGGCTGGTCGTTCTTTCACCCAGGTTTTTAAGCTCGTATCATAGGGCTGTGCTTGTTGCCTGGGCTGTCGCCTCCTGGATTTCCGCAATGTGTACCCTCCCACCTGGTTTAGATGTAATCATACCATGCCTATATCCTCTGAACAAGGGTTGTGACAAGCAGCCTATGGATTACTTCTCTATATGACCACCCGTCATCAAGATACCCAACTGCTCTTCTGTGGCGTCAGGAGAAACAATATCGACAATTTTGCCCTCGTACATCACCGCAATGCGATCGGAGAGCGAGCGAATCTCATCCAGCTCGGCGGAGACGAGTAAGACCGCTTTGCCGGCATCGCGCTGCTCGATAATACGGCGATGGATGAACTCAATCGCGCCGATATCGACGCCGCGCGTAGGTTGAGAGGCTATCAGAGCCATCGGTTCAGCAGAAAACTCACGAGCAATGATGAGTTTTTGTTGATTCCCTCCCGAAAGAGAACGCACCGGAGCCTCGATAGAGGTGGTTCGAATATCAAACTCGGTGACAAGTCTCTTAGCCCAATTAATGATATTGCGTTGTAGCAACACAAAGCCGTTCCATGAGAATTGCGGCCAACGCTGCCGTCCTAAGATTGCGTTATCTTCGATAGAGTCTGTGAGCACAAGCCCACTGCCACGGCGATCCTCCGGAATATGCGCCAGGCCAAGCAAACGCTCTTCACGCGCATTCAAAGTCGTCAGGTCCCGGGTCTCACCAGCTTGCCCATCCTTGACCTGGGTAATGGTGATCTTGCCGCTTGTGATCTTACGCATGCCTGTCAGCGCCTCAACGAGTTCAGATTGACCATTGCCCTCTACACCTGCAATGCCGAGGATTTCGCCAGCGTGTACATCGAGGCTTACGCCATGCAGAGCTTCCAGGCCACGGTCCGATTGCGCATGCAGATCCTCTACATGCAGCACAACGGGGCCAGGATGGGCAGGTGTTTTATTGACGCGCAGCAGCACCTCGCGTCCCACCATCAGGCGTGCAATCTCAGCCTGGTTGGTCTGGCTGGTAATCAGCTCACCTGCATTCTTGCCACGCCGCAGCACGGTGATTGTATCGGTGAGTTCAAGCACCTCGCGCAACTTGTGGGTGATGAAGATGATAGTCTTCCCTTGCTGCACCAGGCCACGCAAAACACCGAAGAACTCAAATGTTTCCTGCGGGGTCAGGACGCCGGTCGGCTCGTCCATAATCAGGATGTCAGCAGCGCGGTAGAGGATTTTTAGTATCTCGACCCGTTGTTGCAAGCCTACCGAAAGCTTTTCAATACGGGCATCGGGATCAATCGGCAACCCATATTGCTTGCTTAATTTGAGCACGCCTTCTCGGGCCTTTTTAACCTCATACACGGTGCGAACACTCCCAGGCTCATGCCCCAGCACGATATTCTCGGCTACGGTCAAGGGAGGAATCAGCATAAAGTGTTGATGAACCATACCAATATGAAGCCGGATGGCATCACGTGGCCCCGTGATGTGCGCAACCTGCCCGTCGATGAAAATCTCACCACTATCAGGGTGAATCAATCCATAGAGGATATTCATCAAGGTAGTTTTGCCGGCTCCGTTTTCGCCAACCAAAGCGTGAATCTCGCCTTTACGCACTTTGAGATTGACATGGTCGTCGGCAACGACACCGGGCCATGTTTTGGTAATGTTGCGCATCTCTACGGCCGGTGGTGTAGAGACTTCCTCGGCTGAAGCCAGAGCCGTACTTTCCTGCATAGATAATCCTCCTGCTTCGCAAGCGAAGTGAGCGACATGACCTTTATTTTACTCTGAACCTGGGTCGTAAGGTATGCCATCGGCGGCAGGCGGTGTGGTACGACCTACAAAACCTACCAAAGCAATCAGCGTGAACACATAGGGCAAAGTTGCGAGCAGGGTTGTCAGATTGGGATTATTGGGACTCAAATCTGCCAAGGGGATGCGAAGTCCGTCACCCAACCCGAATATGAGGCAAGCTCCAGCAGTCCCCAGGGGAGTATATTTGCCGAAAATCATGGCGGCCAGAGCGATATAGCCTCTACCATTCGTTATACCTGGGTTGAAGATGCCCGCAACACCCAACGCCAGGTACGCGCCTGCCAGACCTGAAAGTAGTCCACTGCTGATGACGCACAAATAACGCAGCAGACGGACATTCACACCAGCAGTATCCGCGGCCTGTGGATGCTCACCCACGGCTCTGATACGTAAACCAATGTTTGTGCGGAAGAGCAGGAATTGAACACCAATCAAAATCAGTATGGCAATGTAAAAGATGACATTTTGCTGAAAGAGGACATACCCCAGCCACGGAATATTTGCAAGGGGTCCCCAGGGGAGCGTAGGAAGGCGTAGAGAGAACGGCAAAGATGGAACGCCTTGACCGGCGGGTGTGAGAACGAATACCAGGTAGCTCGTCAGGCCGAGAGCGATGATGTTAATCGCGATACCACTCACAATCTGGTTTGCCTTAAAATTGATGGAGGTGAGAGCATGGATGAGGGCCATTAATCCCCCGGCGATGATCGCAGCCAGCACACCGAGTATTACACTCAATGCGTCGTTTACTCCCAGGCTATGCAATGCCAGCGTTATCATCACGCTGGCGAAGGCACCTGTGAGCATCATCCCTTCCATCGCGATATTGACGACTCCGCTGCGCTCAGAGATGACACCACCGAGGGCTGGAAGCACGAGCAATGCAGCAGACTCCAGGGTAGTATGCCAGGTATTGGTGGAGGTCAGCGCACGCAATAGCACTTGAAAAAACACGGTTATTCCTCCTTATCCAGCTCGGCTATTTCTATCTCGTTCTGCATATCCCCATTGCCATTCTCAGGCAGCGCAACGCTCGTTGTGCCAGTCGTGGCGGGTGCCAGGAATGGTCTACGGCCCAACCTCAACCACGTGGGCATAATACGCCTGAGCACGGGTAAGAATTGGGCGGCTATAAAGAACAGCAGCAGGGCCTCAATAATGAGGATTAGATTAGGGTCTACGTGAGCAATTGCTTGCATGGCCGTGCTACCAGATCGCAGTCCACCCAAGAGGAGCGCACTCAAGAGAACACCAATGGCGGTACCGCCTCCCAGCAGCGCAACGGCAATGGCATCAAATCCTGTGGGATCGAGACTGAAAGCAGTGGCAGATAACTCGTATCCAGGCTGCCCCATCAGGCGCGTCGAACCCGCCAGGCCGGCGAAGGCGCCAGCGAGCGCCATCACCAGGAAGATATTACGTTTGGTAGGGATCCCTGCATACTGTGCCGCTTTGGGGTTCTGCCCAATCACACGTATCTCATAGCCAAAGGTCGTGCGGGAAATGATAAACCAGTAGATCACCACGGCGATAAGAGCAAAAAAGATGCTGATATCCACTGTATAAAAGAAGGTATTGAAATGTGTCCCAAAAATCTGGTTGGAGAGGGTAGCGACGAAAGGCAGTTGCGCCTGGGGAGCAAGAGCAATGGTCTGAGTGACTCCGAAAGGAGCTGTGAATGGATGACTATTAATGAGATAGTCAGTTCCGTAGAAAGCAATCCAGTTGAGCATAATAGTTGTCACGACTTCGTGCGCACCACGCCAGGCCTTGAGAAAGCCGACGATGCCGCCCCAGAGTGCTCCTGCCAGTATACTCGCAAGCAGCATCACTGGGACCAGTATCCAACTGGGCCACGAAGTGAATGTGAGGCCGATCATGTCTGCTGCCATCGCTCCCACAGCTAGCTGGCCGGCGGCCCCAATATTGAAGAGACCGGCACGAAAGGCAATCGCTACCGAAAGGCTCGCAAAAATGAGCGGACTAACTCTCACCAGGGTACTTGAAAAATTCTCAGAAGTACCGAAAGAGCCGGTAAAAAGGGTAGTGTAGGCATTAATGACGTTTGTAAAAGGGTCGACTGTCTTGTTTGGCCAGGTAATCAGGATGACAATGGCTCCTGCAATGAATGCCAGGATCACAGAAATGATAGGACGCCCAAGCGCAGCGCCGAATGTGCGCGCCCATTGAGCAAGTCTCGACGCGGGAGGACGCTGGTCAGACGTCTCAGGTTGCTTTGCTGTTACAGCCATGTTGACTTCCTCCTCTGTGGGGAGATGGTTAGGCCAACGACTTTTTGCCAGGTAACTCTTCCTTAAATCATAACATTAGAGACGATTAGAAACAAGCACTATGGCGGAGGAATACGAATCGCAATCTGGCAGAGACGACAACAGGGTGCGATATGTCGCACCCTGTTTCTTGCGGTTCCGCATTCCACATGCTTTACTTCAGAGTTACGGAATCGTCTCAGGTGGGGTAAGCGTACCAGCCTTGATCATACTTTCAAAGTCTGTCGCTTTTGCCACAGCATCTGCGGGAACATCACTGCTCGGTGTAGCAAACCCTACGCCGTCGCGTGCGAGATCAAACGTATACGGGCTTGCGACATAGCTGGCATAAGGACCTGTTGTCGCGCTGCCCTGCTGCTCCGCCATCTGAACAATGTCATATGCAGCAACATCAATGCGTTTGACCGCGCTTGTGATGACACTCGGACGAGCTGCGCCTGTCGAGTCTTTACTCTGATCGACATCGACACCAATGCTGTAGACGTTTTTCGCAGTAGCAGCATCGAGGACACCAATGCCACAAGCGCCAGCAACCTGGAAGAGGATGTCAGCATTGTTATCAGCGATCTGTTTATTTGCGATAGCCTTGCACGGCGTGGGATCAGTAAAGTTATTAGAGTAACCAACCACTACTTTCACGCTCGGATCGACTTGTTGAGCGCAATACTTGTACCCTGCAATGTAGCGGACGACCGGTGGGATAGCTAAGCCACCGACAGCGCTGATGGTGTTATGACCGAGCAACTTTGGTGCCTTAGACTTGCCATCAACCTCCATCTGACCAGCGATTGCGCCAACAAGGCAGCCTGCCTGTTGCTCTTTAAAGAAGAGCGGTGCAACATTGGGGAGATTAACACAGGCACCAGATGTGTCTGCGGGGTTTACAGCACAGCCATCAATCAGGGCAAACTTCTTGTTGGGGTACTGCTTGGCTACCGTGTATATCCCGTGCTCCATCAAGAACCCTACGCCAATGACCATATCTGCCTGCTGTGCCGCTGCGTTGATGTTTTTGGTGTATTCAGTGTCGCTGATCGTCTGCGACTGAATGACCACGTCAGGGAAACCAAACTGCGCTCTAGCCTTTTCGTAGCCTGCATGGGAAAACTGGTTGAAGCCGCCGTCATTCAAGCCACCAATGTCGGTCACTATTCCCACTGTTACAGCAGCAGCTTTAGGTGCAGCGGTAGGTGTGGTTCCTGCGCCTGTCGAAGTGCCACCACACGCGGCGAGCACCAGGGGAATCAATGTGAGGAACGCAGCGATGCGGGCGAAGCCGCCAACTCTTCGCATATGAGCTTCCTTTCTTGTCTGTCCTCAGAAATACGCTGATACAACGCCGTATCATTCATGAAAGCCAAACACATCGAGACAAACGCCGGTTTCACCCAAAATAAGTACAGGATTATGCAGGGGCGAAGGACATTTCTCGCGTCCTAGTATATCATGAAAAACACGGCCAGGAACGCTATTCCAATCAATGGAACAATTGAAATTACAGGCATACCTGCTATGGAATTATACGTTGTGAAGGGGAGTTTTCTCACGCCACAATTGTAAAGGTTTTTGACACCTTTCTAAACACCAGGGAACCATCAGGCACGATTGCGTTTGTGAGTGCCGAGAGCGATAAGCTGCGTTTTCTTAAGCGATCAGCGGTAGTCCCAGCACAAAGAAGGCCATGAGAATAGCTTGCATCGCAACAAAGAGGCTTGTAATCAGTAAGTGGCGCGCTGGTCTTTCGTCGCGATTACTCCATAAGGCAAGCAGTATCATTGCAGGGAAAACGATCAGGTAATAGCGGCTAATGCTGTTAATACTGGCTGTCGTAAGCGGCATAAGCACCATGACGAGCGTGTAGAGCGCGTAGATGATGGGCAGTCTGCGGAATGACCAGGCAGTAAAACCGAGAAAAAGTATGATCGTGATGATATTAAGCAGCCAGAAGTTCCAATCCAAGGGATCAGGCGGCTGTGGGTGGCTCAAAGCGTAGGCAAGTAAGCTCCATGGATTTTCGAAATACCGTCCCCACCCCACTTGATGGTTATGTATTGTTGCCAGAAAATCTCCTGTTTTTATTTGCGAGTAAATCAAGAACGGCACCAGGCTCAGGGGAATGAGGGAAATTGCCAGCAGGGTGAACCAGTTTCGAAGTTCCTGCGCCGCCAGGAACAGCCCTTCTAAACGAGAGTTCAACCAGGCGCTTGCTTTTTCCCGCAGCAGCATCGTACTCATATCAGGTAATGGTGAATAGCGGTCGCTCAAAAACTGCCAGTACTCCCACGCGACAGGCACAACGAGCGCAAGACCTTGTATGCGGCTCAATGAGGCTAATCCGCCGCATATGCCTGCCAACCACCAGCGATGTTGTCGTGCATAGTAGATACAAGCTACAGCACATGCTAAAAAAACCGCTTCCGGATAGATAGCTGAGAGATAGAAACTTGTTGGGAAGACGGCAAGGTAGATTACAGTGCGTGAAGCAACCAGCGAGCCAAAATCACGACGCACTAATCGATAAAGATAAACAACCGCGATTACCGCTGCCGCATTAGAGACCAGGATACCTGCGATATCAAAAGCTGCATCACTTCCTCCGAAGAGATGTCCAAAGGGGTAGATGAGCATTGGATAAAGTGGGAGAAATATCCAGTCTGATGTCGTATGCAGTGTGCTGGCAGGCCAGTAACCATGCTCGGCAATATCCACGTAGAATCCAGCATCAAAGCGCTTCCACATCAGCCACAGAGTATCAGGAAAATGAGTGCTCAGACTCACCGAGGGCAGGTAGGGATTGCTCTTGAGTAAAGGCAAGATATAGAAGTCAATAAGTAATCCTACCAGGACAAGCACCAGGCGTGTACCCAGGTAGGGGAGGAGTGCCTCATGCCATATCGAGGCAAAGGATTTGGGGCGCTCGAGAGACGAAGCTAGTTGTATACTGACTTCTTTCTCTTGCGTGATCATATGCTTACATCTCTCACTATCATACTGCTATATCGTAAAAGAACGCTTTGTAGAAGCCAGGGTAACCACTTTTGGCCTGTCTAAGCACTATTACTGAATATTCTTAAGTATGATTACCGAGATGTAAGCAGAATTCCATAATGACTTCGTGTGGCTTACCTGGGGATACAAAAATTACTAATTTTTGGCATAAAAATCTGAGCCACGCTGGTACTATGGTTTGTAGCACTTGTCGCACTTGTGCCGGTTGTATCAACAGGTTACCTGGTGAATAATAAGGGGAGAAGTAGCAAGAATCGCGCCCCGGTAGTTGGGCAGGCATCCAAATGAAGATGCACCCCCACACCAGGGCGCGATAACTCGTATCCCTACAATTACGCTCGAATCTCATCGAGCATGGAGAGATTGATGAAAAGGTCACAACTCTGGCGCAGGGTAGCGGACATTGACTCATCGAACGCTGCCACCTCGACGCGCACACCATGATCAGAGCAGTAGTCGAGCATAGGCATAAAATCGCTGTCGCCGCTGACCAGGACGACACAATCAACAGCCTTGCCATCCACGAGGCGCACCACATCCATGCATAAATCCAGGTCCAGGTCTGCCTTTTTCGCCCCACTTGAGAACGTCTTGTAGTCCTTGGTCGTGATGCGATACCCCAGGCCCTTCACGGCTTGCAAGAACATCTGCTCGTCACCAGGCTGCGGGCTGGTGGGGCAATAAGCATGGGCTCTCACAAGGCGGCGATTGCCGCGCAAGAAGTCCAGCAGCTTGCCAAAATCAACCGTCATACGCAAGGTACGGGCTGAGTAGAGCAGGTTGGCTACATCCACGAAGACGCCAACTCTTTCAGTCGAAGGCAGCGGTGGGAGCGCAACCGATATATTGGTTGGAATTTGATTGGCACGCCTTAGCTCAGCCACCATGCGATCGGTCTGCCCCTGGATGGCCTGCGCAACTACATGAGCAAGATGGCTGATCGAAGTAGCAGATGCCCCCCCCTCGTTCGGGCGACCAGGGGAGGCAGGCATACGCTGCACTTCGTTACGCATTGGCCTTACGTTGCGCGACAAGCTGCCGCCACGAGCAGGAGAAGGCTCAGGTCCCATAAATGGCCCTTCCCCCTCGTTGCCATGATTCATCTGGCTCACCGTATAGCCAGAAACAATACTGTACTGGCCTGCTGATGGCGTTGACGCACCGGGTACCGTGAGATTGCGCGGCACATTGACGGGGGATGGCGCTGCAGGTGTTGGTATCCCCGAAGGCACGTCCGGAGTTGCCGGTTTCGCGGCGGCAGGAGTATTGATATTCAGAGCTGCCGTCGCCGGACCTGAGCTGCCCGAGCGGCGACGCCGACGCCGACGCGAACTGGCGGCTTGCAATTCGGCATATTCCAAAGGTGGCAGGTCTTCGGGCGCAACCTCCGCAGTTCCTGGCTCGCCGTTTTCGGCTACTGGCGCAGTCACTTCAGCAGTAGATTCGGCAGGGGCGGGAACGGCGGGGGCGGTTTGCATTTTCTCGCCGTGTCGTTCTTGCCCATGACGGCGCCGGTCATTCTTAGAGGGTGACCCCTTCGCGGCCTCAACGCCGGTCGTTGCCACCGGCTCATGGGCACCCGCTTGTTTTGGCGCGAGCTGTTCAGTTAGCTGGGCTGCGCTTGCGGATTGTTGCAGTTGCTGTGCAGGCTGCACGTCCACTTGCCCATTATCCTTGCTCTCTTCTGCACGCGCCTGAATGGGCGCAGCAGGAACGCTTGAAGCCGCCGGCATTCGTCCATCAAATCGATAGCGACGCGCTGGGCGTGGCGACTCTTCCACGGAAGTCGCTTCCACCGCAGCCGGTTCCATTGGAGCAGCTACTGCCTGAACTGTATCCTCTACAGGAGAGGGAACCGGTGCAGCAGAGGGCTGTGCGGAGACTACATTTTCTTTCTGAGGCGCGGCCTCCTCGCGCTGCCGGGCATGTCCATGACGCGGCGTACGGATGCGCGATGCAGGTCGTAAAAGTGGCGAAACAGGACGCTCCGCCGTGGCCGCGGCTTTGGTCTCGGACGTGGACGGCTGCTGCTCCTTCGTAGTAGGGAGCGGCTCTGCCGGTACAGAAGGTTCCGGGATTGCTTCAACTACAACGCCAGTACCTTCCACAAACTGCGTCGCAGCAGGATCCACTCTTTCACCGGCGAATGGCATTCCTTCCAGGAGCGTACTCTCTCCGAAAGGCGTATTCTCCCAACCGCTAGCAAATTGACTTCCGCCCTGCTCTTCCCCAAGAATCAACGAGGGAAATGGTTCTGCTTGCGCATCCTGTAGTAGAGACCCAAATTGAACCTCGGTTTGACGAAATTCCTCGATGAAATCGGCGAAAGGACGTACAGCCTCTTGTTCAAACTGCTCTTCTACTACCTGCGTTTCTGTTGCTTGTGCCTCCTGAGCAGGTGGTGCAACTTCTGCGTCACCAGAAGTTATAGGGGTTTCGGAGGCAGACGATTGCTCAACGACGGTCACATTGACGTCGCTATTCTCATTTTGTGTTGTCACTAAGATCTCCAGTCTCACCAGTAATGGACCGGAGCGCGGGCTATAGCCATTGAGAATATTCGATTGCAAGCCGCTCAGGAGCACTCTGTATTTGTGCCAATCGTCTCGCGCTGATACAACGGGTGTTCGGGAGAGGACAAAAGATGAGATGTGGTCGATTCTTAGACATCCCTACACCGTCTCTCTCACCAATCCGCGTTGTGCGAATGGGCGGAATCACTGATCCGCCTCTACTTTATTCTCGGACAGGCTTTTATGTACTACCCGGTCCAGTCTAACCTATGCCGTTTTCTTCACTCTTGTTGTACACCACCGCTAAACGGCGGAACGCTGGTGGGTACAGAAGGCCCTTTACCTTCGCTCGTCGCTATTGGCGCTTGCTGGTGAATCACGCTGTTACCCTTCTCAATTTCAATCTCAGATGAGAAGCTTGTTGCCTTGCTCATGGTCACATGAGTGACTCGCCAGATATGGACGATGCGCTCCACGGTTGTCACATTCGAAAAAATCGCCAGCACAACCAGTGCCCAGATAACAGCGCCAGTCAAAAGCCCAATAGCCAGTATGACGACACGTTCAGGACGAGCCAGTAGCCCGGTTTTACACTCTAAGCCCAACCCCTCGGCACGCGCCTTTGCATAGCTAACCATTAATGAGCCGACCACAGCACTGTAGATGAGCACAATCAACCAGGGTTGCTCATTCCCAAAGGGCCAGAAACGATCTTGCAGACCTGGTTCTCGTAATGCATAGAAGAGCAACCCGAACAGGATAATGCTTTCTGAGTAGCGGTCGAGCATCGAGTCGAAGAATGCGCCAAAAGTCGTGGCAGCATTGCGCGCACGGGCCATCGCTCCATCAAACATGTCAAAGATTCCAGCAAACAACACCAGCAAGCCACCAGCAAACAACCATCCCTGAGCAATAATAAAGGCTGTTAATATACTGAGCAGCAGCCCCAATACGGTCAAAGTATTTGGAGTGATCCCTAGTCCGGCCAACGGTCGCATAATTGATGTAACCAACTGCCGAACACGTTGCTGTATGTGTCTGCTAATCATAACTCTATTGTATCATACTTACCGCCATTTGGACTAGCTCTTTTTATTAAGCCACCCACTGCCGGAGTTCTTGCCGTCGCTTGTTAATGTGATAACTCGCCAGGCGCAGGTAATCGTTGACGCGCCATAGTTTCCCACCCGGTGCGCTCAGGCCAGACTCAATCGTAGCGCGTACATCCTGCGCAGTCGTTCCCTCAAACCAGGTGCAGCCGCGCCCAATAGCGCTCAACGTATGGGCATCACTGTTCCCCAGCTCAGACCAACCGTATACTTCTCGATTGGTTTTCATCGCTAAGCGATTGGCATAGATGCCACAAAAACTGGCGTTCCACGTCTCAATGCCATCAAGCCAGACATCACTGGCAGCGAAGATACGGTCCAATGCTTCGCGCTGGCAACTGTGACGGAAGAGAGGATTGAGCGGGTGTGCAACTATGGCTAGCCCTCCTTGCTCGTGCACAAGGTCAATACTGCGCTCCAGACTCAAATCCGGTGGAACATGCTTTTCAATGAAGAGAGCCAGCATATGGCCTTCCCTGGTGCTTACTTCTTCACCTACGATAAAATCAAAGCGATAGTTATTCTTCATCCAGAGATCGCGAGCCCGCAAGGCCCCCTTCACTATGTCATGATCGGTGAGTGCAATCACATCCAGGTCGGTATTATGCTCGACATAGTGCAGGATCTGCTCTATGCTACCAATACCATCGCTGTACGTGCTGTGCATGTGTAAATCAGCTCTACCCCACTTTCCTGAGTGAAATGCCTGCCGTTGAGTCATCTGCCTGTGTTTATCCAGCATGGCAGTTCCCACACTCGCATTCTGGGGCATGCTAATGGCTTGACCGGGTTTACGTGTAATCATCTACTTCTACAATACACTTCTTTCTATCTGTCTAAGTGATTCCTAAGCAACCATGCCTAATCCTCTAAGCTCATTTCTGCTGCAATCAAAGCAGCGCCAGCGGGCAGGGTTTCCACGCTGCTCGCTGGGTCTACCAGGTGCTGCAGGTGTTGAATACACAGTTCAAAGCGGCTTGTATTCAACGAACAGTAGACCTGGCGACCCACGCGGCGCGTAGTAATCAAATCGGCCCGCCGCAGTTTGCGCAGGTGCCACGAGACGAGGGGCTGGCTGATTCCCAACAAGTCTGTCAGAGCGGTGACAGTAATCTCTTCGTGGTGCACCAGGTAGTAAACGATGGTCAGGCGAACCGTATCGGCCAGGGCCTTCATCATGGTTTTGAGTTCACGCCATTCGTTCATCTGGCACCGTACACCTCTGTTTCATAAACAAATCTTTCATAAATCTTCATTTATATATTATAACCTCCTGGATTGCAAAAATCAAGGGAGGGGTACTTATGAGCTAAGCAAAAAACCATCTAAAACATGCAGGGCCTGGCGTCTTCAAGGTAGAATGATGTCAACGCTGCCTCCCTGCTCATTTCTGATTCTGAATCGATAACCTATCAAGGAGAATCTCATGAATATATTACTTGCGAACGCTCTTCCAACAGGAGGGACGATAGGCATTGTCAGTCCAGCCAGCCCCTACGATACCTATTCGGACGTGCTGCGGGGCATCGCCTGGTGGGAAGCTCATGACTATCGCGTCAAGTTGGCCGAGGGAGCCCTCGCGTGCACCGACTGGACTGCGGGCAGTCCCGAACTGCGCGCGAGGGATCTGATGGCGATGTTCTCCGACTCGAGCGTCGATGCCATCCAATGCCTGCGCGGTGGCTACGGGTCGGCGCAAGTTATTCCTCACCTCGATTTCCAGGTCATTGCCGCCCATCCCAAGCCATTCATCGGGTTCTCGGATATCACGGCGCTGCATACCGCGCTCCTGCGTTTTACGGACCTGGCAACATTCTACGGCCCTTCGCTCACTTCGGTCGGTGACCCCACGATGTCCGAGTTCACCGGCCAGCGGCTCCTGCAGGTGCTCAGTGGGGAGACAACGGGTCCGTTCCCACGCAACCCAGACGATCCCTTTGTGCGCGCCCTGGCTCCTGGAAAAGCCGGCGGTCGACTGGTGGGTGGCTGCCTATCCGACCTCCAGCACACGATGGGAACGCCCTGGGAGTTCACCCTGGACGATGCCATCTTCGTCTTCGAGGAGGTAGGCAGCAGTCCCCACGGGATTGATCGTGCGCTCTTGCAACTCAGCCAGGCAGGAAAATTCGAACGAGCGCGTGGTGTAGTGGTGGGTGATCTTGAAGGCTGCGAGTGGAAGAGTGAGGAAGGCGGTGCGCCCTGGCCGCACACGAAGACGCTCGAAGAGATGCTGGAGGAGCGTTTGGCATCCCTGGGTGTGCCGGTGATTTACAAGCTCCCATTCGGCCACGGCACCCACAACGCCACGCTTCCGCTCGGTGTGCAAGCCACCCTCGATGCCGGTACCTGTAGCCTGGTGGTCACTGAGCCCGCGCTTCTCCGGGCTGGCAGTGGATAGAAATGGGATTTTTGGTATCGGGTGTCCGCCATTTTTTTACGTTGAGGAGTTCCGAAAGGCGACCGCATCAGATCCGTCCTTGCCAGCAATCATTCACAAGCCCTGGTAGGGAGATGAGAAAAGAGTACCTTGCGGTGGGAGAATGAGGAAAAAGAAGTGGGCTGCCAGGGGCTCGAACCCTGAACCTTGCGCTTAAGAGGCGCCTGCTCTGCCATTGAGCTAGCAGCCCGGTACTAATGTGCGAACAGAATAGCATATCAGAGCACCTGCGTCAAGCGCAGGTGCGGCTATGCGGCTATCTATAGTTCATAGTCTTTTGCCCACCGCACATTTTTCTCCTGGTTGTTCTTTGATTGTGTCAGGCGCAGTGTTACGTGGGATGCCCCAACTTCATCAACTGGTATCAAGTAAATCTTTCTCAGTTCTTCCACGTAGACCGCGAAGTATTCGCACTGCCCCTTGTAGCCTCGATACCCTTTGTGCTTTACTGTATAATTCATTGTACTTGCCGAACCGAACATAATCTTAGATTTGTCCTCGTTTAGCCATCCTGTTTTACACTGAACACGCCAGAACTTACCGTCGGCGTCTTCAATCACCAGATCATAACGTTGCATCTGACCTATAGGAGTTAGCACGCCATACCCGCACTCCAATAGACGGGTGATGGCCGCATACTCTGTAATGTCGCCTGTTTTTTGTGTGTGACGCTTCGGACCGAGTATTCCCATGGCCTTTTCCTTTCACAACTCATACTCTTTCGCCCATCTAACGTTCTTTTCCTGTTTATTTTTCGTCGGGGTCAACCTCAACATAGCTTGAGCAAGCCCAACAGCATCTACAGGTACAAAGTATACTTTATCAAGCTGCTCGACATAGACGGCGAAATAATCGCATTGCCCTCTATAGTGTCTCCACCCCTTTTGCTTGGCCGTGTGATTATAGCTACTTGCCGTAGCAAATTTAATTACAGTCTTCTCCTCGTCCAGCCAGCCAGTCTTACACTGAATACGCCAGAATTTTCCGTCTGCATCTTCGATCACCAGATCATAGCGATGGTTCTTTCCGTAAGGAGTAAGCACCACATACCCCGATTGCAAAAGGCGTGTAATAATTGCAGCCTCACTTATATCTCCCGTCTTATCGGTGTGCCTCTTTGGACCAGGTAATCCCATAGCTTGTATCTTCCTTCCTTGCGCATGAGGTAGCCATCAGCAAATTCCTCATCGTCGTCTACAATCCGATTGTTAACGGCCTCCAGTGTGTTTTGCTTTGCCAT